>Ga0315310_10000158_pt1 | contig 45707 bp, 11 predicted proteins | sample TDP5_MG_FD_203630 | JGI IMG/M metagenome (GOLD analysis project Ga0315310, IMG submission 203630) | Freshwater sediment microbial communities from Lake Towuti, South Sulawesi, Indonesia - TDP5 | ecosystem: Environmental > Aquatic > Freshwater > Lake > Sediment | place: Indonesia: South Sulawesi...
TGCCCGTCTGTAGACGCGACCCAACCACAGGAATGTTCCAATATAGCTTTAAGATAATCGATTTAGGCAAGTGGGGCGGGTGGGATGGGTTTATGGAACACATTATCCAAGAGTTTAGTAAGGCAATTAATAAGGAATTTCTTCCCCAGAAGGAAGCTCAGTATGGAGCTTCAAGTCTCGAATATCAGAATATCGAACGGGTTGCCAATTATATTCTCGCAAAAATACCTGAATTTTCTACGCCCTCTACTAAATGTTTAACGAAGGCTGAACGATTAATGCGATTAAAGGCGTGGTTCCGGCAGACTGTCCTACCGAGTCCCGCACTCATCGACAGGTGCAATATGAATAACCAGCCTATACCCGATCCTGTCAATATTGATGACTCCGTAAGGGAGACTGTCGAGAAAAGTACTGGGGAACTAATGGGATACTTTTTTAAAATATATAATACGGAGTTTCCGACTGAAGCATATCTATCGACCGAATGGAGGGATACTATAACAGTCCAAGACTTCTCTGAACTATCAAAAAGAATGCAAGAAATCTCCAAACCAGTGATTGATTCCAAAACTTTGGCTCGATTTATAGTATCGATGAGCCAAGATTTCACACTTGCTAATACCATCGCTAATTTAGGACGAATTTTAGCGAAAGATACCGCGGATGAACGAATAATCACCCTCGCGAACCAGTTTGCTGAGCAATTCACGGAGTGCGCTAAAACTACCGCCTGGGCTGATGCCGACGGATGGAATGCGGTAATGGGAACTTGGAATAACCCCGCCAAGCCCGCAGTACTAGTGACGAGGTGGGATGACGTGCAACAAAAGAATGTACAGTTTTGGCAGGCGAGGGATGAAATTAAAGTTGTGTGTTCACTAATGGATCATCTATATAATGTATGGGGGCTCTCTATGGATGATATCGCAAATTATCTTGTGTATCTCGCGAAAATAGGTTTGATACGAGTATTTAAAGGGTCGCCAATGACAGAAGCCAAGAAGGGGGGTCAATGCCCTGGAACACGCTACACGATTGTAGAAACGCCAGCGTTCCCTTACGAGCTATCATATAATCAATTCAGAGATATGATCGTAAATAATCAGTTCTTTTCAGAGATTGAGGATTTAGCATGGCGCGATGATACTTGGTACATAGGGATCACCGTGAGCAAACTTTTCAACCCGGGGCAAGGCATATTCCGCGAGGGAAAGGTCGACTGGGCGAAGTGGGACAGCGTGAGAGGAGGGCTCTATAGGCGTGTGGAAAATTTCCTTTGGGCTGCGAATCCCGCATTAAAGCCGACAGTGCCTGAAGATGAGAATAAAATAGGGATGATGGCTCAAAAGGAGGTCGCTGAGATAATGATGCTGATTTTCGCGACCACCCAGAACTACTTCTTTGGTCCGGAGAAATGCGTCTCTTCTATGCCCATGATTCGAAATCAGGTTATGGAGGTTATCTCATTGGTCATGACCGAGGAGGATCCGGATATTAATAACTATCTTCTGGATCGGTTCATTAATAACCAAAGGAAAGAGTTCGGGATTGTCTGGAATAAAAAAGATCTAGAAATCGACTGGCAATTACGCCCTGGGGGGACTGAAGGGCGGTCGGATCGCAATGATGGAGTGGCACATATAATTAAAAATGGACATCCCGAGAATGTTCTAGGATTAATTCTCTTTTCAGACCATTTCTCATCTAAGCTGACGCGTATCACGCGGTCCTCCGTGAGGAGAAATTGGGCGGCGGATTATAGCGGAGTCAGCCTTGCGGGGAATCTGTTGCCAGGAGGGGCGCAGGTTCCCGTGCCAGATGGTATAGGGCTCGGGGTCCTATTTCCAGCAGGACCCAGAGCGCCTAATACCTTGCTTTTCACCTTCAACTATGTGGATGCCGCTCCAAGTGGTGGTAAAGCCTTCGCCTTGATCCCTGAGCTGAAGGATTACCCCCGAGTGTGGAGTAACCTAGTTAAGATGTATTTGACTGGGGCCACTCTCATAACCCCTGCATTTAGGGAGTATCTGAAGCTGCGAATGGCAGAGAGATTAATTTCCTTCAACATCCGCTTCAGTTCCGAGCTCCTAGACCTGATAACTACAAGCTATATTGACCGCATATTTAATGGGTTCAACCCTGAGGATATTTATATTGGAGAGACGCTCCCTTGGCAAGTTACAGATGAGGGGGGCTATTCTGAAAAAGGATGGATTAAAAATGGTAGGACCTTAAAGCTCCGCGTATCTCAATTCCCATCTATAGAGAGGATTGTGGACGCCTTTAACCGAGGGGAACCCGTCTGGATCAGGTGCATTGATCCGCAGACGCAGACGCATAAGTGGGATCTGTGCATTGATCCGATAGTACGCGATATCCTTGCGAAATTTTACGCCATATCTGCTAGCCCATATAGCGTACAATTAGTGCTCAGGGGAGACCCCTTGCTATTCCAGATGTATAATTCGCGTTTATTAGGATCCGATATGATCTCCAACCCCTATACTGGGATCCGATATGATCTCCCAGTCGTCCAAAATTCGACCAAACAGGAGTTCATTCAAAAGTTGAAGGATTATGCGCAATGGACAAAACTCAACTATATTCTGAATGGAATTAATGGGATAGGCAATTTAATATCGCCAACATTGCAGACTGCGCAGTTTCTTGAAGATCTTTCCATAACTACCAGTATTGAGCCGATTTCTATTTATCCACAAGTTTCACCCATTTGGAATGTGTTCTCAGGGTTCCCTTCGATCGCGACATTCTCTCTTCTCCCTATAGGCTTGCAAACCTCTACTACCTTTACCATGGAGACAAATGTCATAGGGGGTCCGCTTACCCCAGGAATAGAGCTAGTAGCACCCTTAGAATTTTGCCCCTATCTAACTTCTTATGATGATGCGATACTAAATGGCATCTCTGAGTGGCTCTACGCAGATATGTTTTTTTATGGGCAAGAGGAGATACAGCGGATTCCTTATACGGTAAATAGGGAAATTCAATCCCAGATTGTAGATATCTATACTGGATATACCCCCGAATATTACTATCGACTCTTAAAAGATACGAATCTAAACCTCTTACCTAATATGAATAGCACAATGTCGACGGATATGCGGAACCTTGTGCTCAGGTCCATCGTTAGCGATGCCTTCACCCCTTTGGTGACTCAATTTTTGGATACGTGGGAGGGCGAATATAGGGCTAACCATTGGGTCGGGATTGATAACGCCTACTGGAAGCTGAATCTGGATACCACCTTCTACGCCGTGAGCCCCGCCACAAATCCTAATATCTACCTGAACCTCCAGGATGGGAGCATCACCAGCGATTTTACATGCACCCAATCCGGGACTTATGGATCTCTAGGGACGGAAGTCTTCCTGGCGACCGATTCCTTCAAAGCTGTGCCGGAGGAGATTGGATTCAAGGTATATTGTAACTCTGTGTATCAAGGGTCGGGGGTTATCCCCTTAGACAAGCCTGCACTCAATAGCACGGACTTCTACATTGGCACTTTTAATCCCATTAGGCTGGAGAAAGGGGATGAAGTGCAGGTTCGGTTTGAGGCAGCATCCTTGGACACCCTCATTTTCTTAGGGGCAGTCCAGGATGGCGGGGTGACTTCCTCGGGAACGGGTACCCAGGGTTCCCAGACCGTCACACAAACATTCCGAGATGGGGGGTGGATGCCGAAAGCTTGCGATTTGGTGTTGATGCTCTACAAGGAAGATCCTGAAGCAGTCACAGGCATGATCAAGGCAGCGACTTTCATAGAGACAGGGTTTCTCGCAGATGAGGATGGGAATACGGTCCCTGAGTTGTATGTGCCCATTGTCGATGCGGCGGGGCATACAGTCTTTCAAAAGGTTACCAGCCTGAATTTTGTAGGAAAGACCCCTCAGCAAGTGACCGAGATGGCTAACGACTACATCAATGCCCGCGCCCAGACGCGGGTTAACAACTTCCGTCAGGAATATCCTTTCGGATCGGTAAAATATAGGGAGTTTTGGACTCTTACAACGCTTGCCGACTTGCGCAACTGGTCTGCCACACTGGTAACAATGAACCTCTACGAGAAGAACCCCGATGGGCCCCTCTACCCGAGCCTACCCGTGAATCCGAAGGATGATACGAGCGTTAGCATTTTCCTCTACCGGGATCCGTATGAGCCGACGCAGAATGTGGATCCGACTACCGCCGATTTAACCGCCATCCAGTTGCAATGGGTTCTCGGGTATATCTATGGGTATAAGAATGTGCGGTTCGTCAATACACATGACCTAGTTAGCGGTCCTGTCCCTATTATTCCTACTCATAGCGGGATTCTCGTGAATTTACAAGGAGTTTGGCCTAGTGAATTGTTCGCAGTCCCTGATGGGCAGACGGACTCCTTGATTCGCGCTTGGATCCGCCAAGGGAATCAGATCGTCAATCTCTACACGCGCCCATTCGAATATATCTTGAAGGATCATCAGGTAATGCCCGCCTATGAGTACTTTACGGGCGACTACCTGACCTTCCAACGGAACTATCAAACCCAGACAGTTTCATCCTCCGTGACAAGTGAGAGCTATGATGCAAGCTCAACCTCCGTTAATCAGCTATCCCCGACCCTCCGTCCAAAGTTTGGGTATGATTCCGCCGCATCGCCAAGCGGAAGCACCGCCTATTTCGGGTTCACATTGAATATCCCGACGAATGCCATTATTTTAAATGCTTCCCTTGAATTGACTGCCTACGCTCAGAATCTGCATGTGTTCAATACGCAAGTGGTGCTGATCGATCAAAGCGACTGCGCCCCCTTCGCGGCGACCGCACCTGTATTAGCGAGTTGCCCTGCCCCTAAGGTGTTCGCGGTCCCAGCTTGGTATACAGGCGCAAAATACACAATTTTAGGTCTAAATCAGTTTATCCAAGCATTTATTGACCGGAATGGCTATATCTCCGGGAAAAAGATAGGACTGGCGATTCAAAATGTGGATGGGACCGATCAGGCTTACCGCTACTGCTACGGATTTGGGGATGGCGACTCCACTAAGGTCGCCAAGCTCACCATCACCTATACGCTGAACTTTCAGCCGAACAAGGCTACTCCACAGTCCATTACAGATATACTCACGAATATGGTGGAATCAAGCCCATTTTCCGCAACTCCTGTAACAGATCCGCGGTCTGACCTGCCTATTTCTCCCATTTTTGCGACCATGGGCAATTCCTCCTCTTACTCAACTAGCATGACAGGAACGGGGATCTCCCAGACCTTCAAGGTCACCAATCTCGTCACTGTAAATCCAGACCACCTAACGCACCTTAGCCTGCTCTGTGCGAACCCTGCCGGCGATCCCATTACTATTACGATCACTAACAACGCCAATGCTGCCGACAGCAAGACCTACACCTTCCAAGAAACCACCACCTCGCCCGTGGCAAGCTACATGGTGGCGAAGGGGCAGATTCCAACCCCCACCACTTTCCTCACGAATCTCGCCGCAGTGGATAACCAGTACGCAGTCCTAGGGTCTGATGCGACTGGCGCGCTCGATGTCGAGTTGGACGTCCCGTTGAAGGTAGCGTGTCCCGCAAACACTTTGAAAATCGCGGCGATAGACCTTTCTTCCGATGCCATTCCTTCCGCCCCTGTGAATGTGGCTATTTGGGATACTGGTTCAATGACATGGGTAGCTAAGGGGCAGATCACGTTCCCCATGACCGATAGCGCAACCCTCTTCTCCTCCCTTCTAGCTCCGTATGAAACGCCTTCGGGAATAGTAAGGGTTCGGCTAACGGCTTCTAGCGCTGCTACCTTTGGGATTCTCTTGGATACTGTCCAAGTTGTTTCCGCAGGATGGAACGCAGAACCGCATCTCTTTGACCTGTCCACGGACCCCTATACGATTTCCAACGGGGCAAGTGGCTATACTATAACCTTTCGAGATACCATATCCGCCCCTGGAGTTCCGACAGCCCTAGTATGGTATGGCAAGAATGATTACATGAATGGGGTAGCTTCTATCGGGACTGCTTATGATTTATCCCTATCGCTTTCCAATGATATCTATTTCATAGGGGAAGAAGTCGCTTTTAAGGGCGTGACTGCTCCACCCCGTAGCTTCAATTTTGCGCTCGGGCTCAATGCCAACTATCAAGGAGCGAAGAATATCAGAATCGCTGTCGCTGTCTATAATGTCTGGGGGCATATGTGGGAGATGTTGGGACAAGTCATTGATCTGGCACCCGCAGCAGCCAGACCTATTTCAGTGCGCGTCCCTGATACTTTCGGGACCGATTCTTCCTTCTTCATCCATTGCTTCAATGCGACCGATAGCAGTATGCGCTTCCGCATATATTTAGTTACGGAGTGTGCCGCAAATGATAGCCTCGCCCTCTCGAACATTCAACTCACCTGGGAAGAAGTGAAGTCCCTCTCTGCCTACCTTGACCGCATCCATCATTTCACGGAACTGAGATTCTTTTCCCAGAAAGTGACAGCCGACAGCCAGACCGCCTTTGCGATCAAGGGCACGATTTTCGAAGGGCTCCCCAGCGAACTTGCCTACTACACCGCGGAGTATCCCGTCAATCTCGTCAATTTCCAGACTAAGGATATCTATTACCAAGTTTGGAATAAGGGACAAGGCGTCCTAGTGATGCTAAGCGACCCCTTTAGCTTCCAGCTCGGTAAGGGGATGGTCACCCTCTGCCACCTCGCCCCCGCCACCTTCGAAGAGGACTTGCCCCAAGAACTCGATTTCCTACGGACTGCGTGGATGATCGGGATCATGCTGAGCGGTACTCCCCTCGCTCATACCCTCTCCGCTAACACTTACGAGCCCCTCGCCCTCTCGAACTACACTCAACCGCTTCCCTCGGGCAGCAATTATGGGATGCCGATCACCTACCGCGATTTAGATGGCGATGGAAAAGCAGATGCTGAAGTGAGCGTAGCGGGGGCTGGATTGAGTTACTACTTTTATACCACCCCGATGCAGATCCACGGCTACCATGGGGCTGCCTCGTCATATGAGATACTCTATAACAGGACTTACTACTCGGATACGACAATTAATTCTATGACGGGAGTATTTACCGATACTTATTATCCTTACCCGGTAAATGTCCCTATTAACGGCATATACTATCCCTATGGACTCCAAGTAATTGAAGGGGGGTACCGCATCTTCCATCCCTGCGGCATCTTCGATTTCTATAACGATAGCTATCGAATCACCGATTTCCTGACCAACATGATCCTTCTAGATAATGCCTCTTGGCGAATAGAATATCAAACCAGCGAGGGGTGGCGCCCGCTGAATTTAAGCCCCCCTACGTGGGAGATAATTCCGCATGAGGAGATGGTCGCCGTCCTTAAGACTCAGAGGGCAGCGCAAGGGGTTTACCAGGAAATATGGAACTTCACGAGAGGGTTCATGAAAATTGCGGTTTTATTCAACTGCACTGCCCCTGATACAACTCTCTATCAGATAAAGTGGAGTGGGACTCTCCAGAATTATACAGATCTGTGCTATAGACTCTATACCAATAGCACTCTAATTGCGCTTCCCTCAGAGACGCCCATTAATGATGCCTGTGCTATACTGGCTGATTTACCAAATCAGATTGGCATTCTCTCCCTTAATTGGCGGGATATTTCTTCTTCAACCTTCAAGGATCTAATCTTTCATAATGGTACCTTCAACATTTCCTTCGGGGATTACAACCTCACCGCAGGAGCAGGGATTGAGCTGGATCCAAACGACCACTACCTCTCCTTTGTCTCACCTTTCTTCCAGAATTGGGCCCATTTCTGGGCCGATGTCGATGGTAGTTATAAGGAAGACCCTGCCAATAGTCAGCCCTACTCTTATGTCAATGACCATGATTGGACTCCCAATGGGCTTCCAGGACCTTATATAAAGCCTTATTGGCCAAATGACCTGCAGCCTTTTAGTTGGGAATCCGACGGAAATCCTGCTTGGAAAGATTATATGTGGATTGGGAAATGGGGGGAAAAGCAACCACCTCCGTGGTATTACTTTTATTGGGAAGATTTGGTTGCGCTGGATCTCGATTTCAGCGGTAAGCACTACAGTACCTTTTACCGGCCCGATTGGATTGATGCCACTAGGACCTGGAACGCGCGGGTGGACCTCGGCGTGATATCGCCTTCTTGCACTGACAGTACACAACTGACCATGTATCGGGGCTGCAACGTTTATGCATTTGGGGACCCCTCGTGGGACGCTTATCCAGGGAAGCAAATTTGGGATTGGCTCTTGTACGGTGGCACATGGGATGATAGCTACCGCTACTCGGATTCGTTTCTCCGGAAATGGCAATTCGCCGATTCCTTACAATGGGGTGCCCCAAATAACGGCCCTGATGGAACCTATAGATATCAATATACGGAACCTAATATCTGGTGGGCGCCCTTCTGCTTTGGGAATGATCAATCTGACCCTATTACAACCTCCCACTATGACGAAAAAAACGGGAGGTGCGCCTCCTTCCCGTGTCGAGGGGGGGACATCCGCTTTACCCTGGTGTTTAGCGGTCCTGAATTCACCGATGCCGATCCCTACGATGATGTTAAAGGGGGTCATATCCGGGTGGGGACCACTGGGGATCTTATCGGTAATCCCGGGGGCTACCCGCTACTCAAAATTGCGGTTCGGTATCTCATAGACAACCCCCCTGACTTACTCAAAATAAATGACGTGGGGGTCAAAACGGATTTTGGGGAGACTCTATGGCAGTCGCAATCTCTCAGTTCTGGGGACACGGTTGTCGTGCGTGATCCGAGAATTCTCCTGAAGGTCTATGCTAAGGACACCGACAGTCTCAATCATAATGAGGCGAGCATTGCCAAAATCCTCTTTGATATAGAGGATGAGGCGACAGGAGCAAAGATTACGCAGATCCATGTTCTGAGCTCCCCGGTTAATCCTCTCGATCCCGCTACGCCTTATACCATTGATTTGAGTTCGTTCCCCGGGTTCTCAGTGACCAGCCACCAAGAGCTGAAAATCCGGTACTATGTGGAGGATCAATGGGGGCGCCAATCCGAGAAATTCGCAATCCACTTGAAGTACGAACCCGTTCCGCCTTCCGTCATCGTAGAACCTCCTATGGAAGACCCTGACAAGTCCGATAATGATGGGCAGATCGAGATAGGCGAGGGGATAGTAGTAGTTGCTACCGTAACTGATGCCTTTTATGGGGTGGATGTGCCTGCCGCCACCCTATATTATACTACAGACCCCAATTACCAGACCCTCCCCTTGAAGGATTGGGTCCCGGCTCGACCCTACGATTACCAAGCTGGCTCTAATCAATACACCTTCAGCATTCCCCTCACCACTGAAGTCGGATCTTTGCATTATAAAATTTTTGCCCAAGACCAATTCACTTTTGGGCAGGCGCTTCAAGATTACCTTATCAATGATAATTTCGATTCTTATGCGAGCAAGACGGCACTGGGTAACTCGTGGAAGATTTATGAAGGTGATTCTGGGGTTACTGGAGGTGTGACTCTTAGTACGGAACAGACCCTTTCAGGGTCTTCACAATCGGTCAAACTTATCAGTTCTATAGCTCCCCCCAACGCTTGGTTTTTTTCTCAAATCTCCAAGGCTTTCGACCTGATGACTGACCGCCTCGACGCATCCTTCTGGGTCTACTCCAAGAACGGGACAGGTGTGTTCCTTTCCTGTCATATATATGATCAGCTGGGTAATGTGGCGGTCGATGTTGGGCTCCAGACGAATGGTAAATTTTATTACGGGACTGCCGATAATTGGTATTTTTCGCCTATTTCCTACAGCGCGAATACCTGGTATCAGATTAAAATTTCATACGATATTATTAACCGCCGCTATTCTGCCGCAGTTTATAATGCGGCAGGTACGCGTGTAGGGACCATAACGCCTCCAGATCCAGTGACTGGAAATCCCACTTCGGTACTAATTCTGAATCAACTCTGCTCTTATGTAAGTGGAATCGCCATTACTAGTGAATACCCACAATGGCCACCCCCTCCACCTTGGCCCTCACCTTGGATCATACCGCCTTCTACGGCGGTATTTTACATTGAAGATGTTGCGGTTTGGCATAATTCAACTTGGCGCGGCATCCCCTCCAACCTCCATCCTGTAGAGCAAAATATTATGTTAGAAGATGATTTCAATCGATATACCGATGTTACGACCTTGGGAATGGCTTGGACGCTTTATACGGGGGCAGGGTGCGAGATTGCCCTCGCTTCGGTGGGCAGACACTCGCAGGCGGTGAGGGTCGTCGACATGAGCACTGCAGATAGTACAACTTATGCAAAATTCGGGAAAGTTTTCACCCCGCTGACTGGGCATATTCAGGTCTCTTATACGCTCTATGCCATGCAGACCAGCGGGATTCTCGCTTGCTTACTGAGACCGAGTAGCGGTGGGTCACCCGTGCTCGGAGTGGGAGTAACCGCTGGTAGTTTCATGTATGGCACCACAATTAGCGGGCAACCGTCTTGGCTAGCATCTCCGCTCCCCTATACATTAGGATGCTGGTATAAAATCGCGATTGATGTGGATCTAGGGTCAAAAACGTATTCAGCCTTTGCCTACGATGCGAGTGGAAATCTGGTGGGAACGATCTGCGAGGGTGTCTCAATTATGTTTCCAGAGATCATTACCTCTATTGGGTATATTGACTTTGAGACGAACGATATTTATCCGAGCGGGACCTTCTACATCGATGACGTGCTAGTAACCCATCCGCAAGCGCTAGATGCAAATAACAGAATCGGCAATTATAATTGGGGTATTATGGTCCCTGTTTCCACTTTTAAGGACACCTTTGATACCTATGCGAACTATTCTGCGTTACATGCGGTATGGAGCCTCACGGCTTTGCCTCCATGCCAGGTCATTCTGGAGCCCACCGCAGGGACTGGAGGCTCGCAGTGCGTGCAACTGTACGATAACTTAGAGTGGTGGTGGTCAGAGGATGCAGTGGCGAGAATGGTCTACGACTTTGCCCCGACAGCATGGACTGACACCCTGTATGTCAGTCTGAAAATAAAAGCGACCACCGAAAAGGGCGAGCTCTTCATTTGGCTCGATGATAGGGCTAGCAATTGGTTACATTTAAAGATGGGGCAGCAAAACAATCAGTGGGTGCTTGCCTCGAATGGGCAGGTCTTCAGTTCGGGGTATACTTATACGGCAAATCAATGGTACCGCGTAGAAATGTGGATTAATATAGCGACTCAAAAGTGGGATTGCTATATTGACGGGCAACTCATTGGGACAGGGCTCTCATGGTATGCGGGCAGCGGAGTCATCAGCCGTTTGAGACTGCAAACCCATCCATGGGAGGGGATTGAACCGTACGCTTACTATATCGACGATGTCCAGATAATTAAATATACCACCCTTTCATCTCTGGTCGTCTCTGTTGAACGCCAAAATGTGGAATTCTCGATATGTTCCATTTCTCCTCTTGGGAGCGAATCTAAAATTGAGTTAGGCGATTGGGCAAAAATACAATTTGCTATGGCATCGACCTATAATCCTCAAAATATATATCTAAATGAGGAGTTTATCGGTCTTAGCGAGCTACGACTCAGCGCATGGAACGGCACGACATGGTTGCAATTGCCAGTAGAGAGTTTAAATTGTGATACAAATAACCTATTCAACGGCTATTTCTCAACCAGCAATGTCAGTATTAGATTAGGAGAGGATAGTTCTTACTTAGGCGCAGTTCCTGTCCAAATTACTTTTGCAGGCAATCAATATTTCAAGCCAGCTACCTTCATTACCTCCTTCAAAATGTATAAGGAGAGTGACCTATCCATCCCATATTTTGCAAAGGTAGTTGATACGCAACATAATATCACATTACAAGCCCAACTCTTCGCTACTCGCTTTACCATTGCTGGAAGTGGAACCTCCGAAGTCCTCATAGGGAAGACTTTGAATTTTGCCTACCTTAACCAAAATTGGACCTCAGTCCCTATTGGAAGTGCAGTGACAAATTCAGTGGGGATCGCATCTTTCCTCTGGAAGACCACAGACTCGAACTTTCCGACCTCCATTCCTCCCGACGGAATTATTATTTTAGTGAGTTTCTCTGGGGATCAATTCTACACTGGTTTCATAGGATACGGGACTATCTTTTCGGAATTAGAAGCCAGTTTCACCCCTACCTTGGAAATGCATCTCCCTCGCATCCTCACCACGACCTATTTCGGCACCCCTCTCAATACTTCGGTCCTGATCATTGGCTCCTTGAGCGGTCCCTTCATTAATATTCAAGAAATCAAAGTAATTGATGCCAGCGCTGATTTCTGCAAAATTCAAGTGAAATCAGCGCCAGAAGGGGCATCAAGTGCATATGCTCTCTCTATTTTCACAATCTATGATTCCGGGGTTGTGGATATCTCGGTTAAAGCCTACAATTTGCGGGTGGATGCTAATGGAATTGAACATGTGCGGGTCTGCATCTTCGAAAATGGAAATATTACCAATGCCTATTCTGATTCAGGTATCTTCAAGCAAATTCAAGTGGAAACTACTGAACTTAACGAGCTTGGATGGCGGCCAACCGGGGTCATCGATTGGGGGCTCATATATAATACCGACACGCTTGTGGGTATCGGAGTTTGGGGGTTCCGGTCTGATATTCTCGGCTCAGGTGCATATTGGTACCAATCGTCGAAGACCTTGGGATTGGCAGGCATAGCTCTCAGTATGCCTGCAGCGCAAATCCAATTTTCGCTTCGTATCGGACAATTTACCGAAGAACACGCGAAGGGCGATATCGCACCTGCCACTAACCCGCTCATCAATTTTCTAGACGCTACAGGAGCCCTCTCAAATTGGCTTATTTTGAATACCCCGAAGCAACTCCCTGTAGTTTGGGGTGATTTTAGTTTCCACACCGATACTATTCTCTGGGATGATGACCCCCTCACTTGGGAAATCGGAGTGACCCGTCCCACCTCTTTCGCCCGTCAGACCGATGACATTTACGCGGGGAGGTTTGCATATAAGGTAGAAGATACGGTAATGAATAACACCCTCTATTATAATGGGAGGGCGCTTACACTGGATATTAAGAATTACCCATTCTGTGCCTTCACTTGGAAGAAGGAAGGGAGTGGATCATTGGGAATTGGGTTTAAAGTTGCGATAGATGGCACTTATTACTGGGTGAATTATGTTCCAGCTGATATTCCGACCTCTTGGCGTTATGAACACCTCAATCTCCGCTCTCTTATTTATGCGAAAGTGCCTCAAGCTGCGACAGCTGGTTCAATCAAAATTGTCGGGATGGAGTGGCTTAATACTGCGATCGATAGCTACACCTTATTTGATGCAATCCGTTTCTATAGCGTTATAGGTCCCGGAGATAACTCCTACCGTGTGGCATCCAATTGCGGGCTTTCTGATTACTTTGATGTGTTAGGGGATACCTTGGAGCTCTCAGGGGACATCCAAATGGAAGTGCAATGTCCTACAAACTGCAACGCGTTAAGGGGAAGTAAATTGCAAATGCAGGTGTTGCAGCGGGAAACCCCAAATGGAGCGGTTTCGAATCTAGATCGCCATAGCAAATTGGTAGTCACCCTAACTTTCACTAATGGGCAAGCCGAAAGTTTCACCATCCTTCCCTCTGGCGTATCGAAATCCGCTAGTAGTGAAATTCAAGTGGGCTTAAACTTCCTTTCGCAGGTAGAATTTAAATTGAGTAGGACGGGGACTCTATCCAAGATTGGGCTCAGAATCGTGGAACTCACCCCAATGAATTCCGAGAGCGCCTTCTTTATTCCGTGGGTGCGGATTATTAATCCCCAAAATGAACCTATTGACTCCAGCACCTTCACCACCGGATTAACGCTTCCTTCCTTCAAAGATTTCATCGTCGGGAGCAATATCTTGATGGCGAATAATACCGTCAATTTCTATCACAATATGGTTTATATTGACGCCGACGGAATTTTCACCTTATTCCCCTTATACGACCCCGTGCAAATCAGTAATTTTAGCATTTGGGTAGACGACCAATACTTGGGCGCAGGTGGGCAGGTTCATCTTAACACTGGTGTCCATTATATCTTGGTTCGAGTGGAGTTAGCAGAGGATTGGGGTACTTGGAGCCTGAACCTGTTTAACCAATTCCGAGAATCCGCACCATTGCAAAGCACAGGTGCTTATATTCGGGATTTCACCCTACTAGCGCCTTTTGCGAATTATCCGGACCCAGAAATCACACTGATCTATTCGCAGATCGAGGAATTCGTTTATGCCTCGACGCCTCTCACACTCCAGAGGCAATGGCAAGGCAATTATTATTATCAGACTGCTGGCGCACTTGACCTCGAATATCTCACCGCCAGATGGAATTACTATCAATCTACTGATAATTGGGTTAATTTCCAGCAATATTTAATCGCTAATTACCCCCATGAAATACATTACCAAGACTTGAATGGTGATGGGATACTGGAATCGCCGATTCCCGCACAAGACTGTTATGGCTACGCCTATTGCAGTATTTGGAGTGACCGGGAGGTGCTTGCAGACTTGACCATTCACCTGACGGAGTACGCTGCGGCATGGGTCAATGGCGTACTGCTTTTCAAGCGGAATTTTGGAATAGCCACTCCTGAAACCAATACCATTACTCAGGCCGTTGAATTGCGGCAGGGTTATAATTACTTCCTCCTCAAGCTTGGTATTGGTGTCTCGGATCCTCTAAATAATTGGAGGTTCAATATATTAATTATTCCGCGCGAGGCTGATACCACTCTAAAAATTGTGAACCCACTTTACCCTAGTCCTGTACCCAGTATTTACGGCGCTTCTAATCCTACGCCTCCAGTCCCAGCGACCTACCAGTTCATGCGCCGCGGGGCCTATTTTGAGGACTATGTGAATCCGTTTACAGGATTAACTTATCGGTACCTCTATGGGCGCTACGAGTGGTGCTATGATCCCAACACCGCAACATGGGTGGATTTCACAGTCCAGCCTGAGATGGGTAGGAGTATGAGCTCCTCGGTCACCAGTATGGTGCCCCTCCTGGGGACCTTCACTAATGGGATCGCGAATACCTATGCTCGGGACTCGCAATATTTGGTATTAATGGAAGATCAGTCCTCAGACAGGTTGAAAATGGTCTGCAGTCTCATAACCTCAATTCCTCCCCGGGATGCGAAGCGATTGCGGGTTCGGATCGTTTCCCATGATGATTCCGGAGCTCAACCCCTTGGATATTATATTTATAATTGGGGTGGGTCAGAATGGTGTTATCTCGGTTCTACCTCCTCTAATTTGGATAGAGAATACCTATTTGAGATTTCGAATTACGGAAGGAATCTCATTGCAGACAACTCGACAATAAAGTTAATGATAACGCAGGATACGTGGGGCTATTATACTCCCAAACAGCATTTCATTGATCTACTCCAGCTCGAAATGCTCCAGAAAGATGTAATCCATGTACGAAGTCCAACCGCAGTTTATGATATAAATGAAGGCACATCGAATAGTATTTGGACTGTAAACCAAACTAAATTCCTAGAATATGAAAGTTTCCAGCTCCAGAAATACTCGTTTTTCTGTGGTTGGTCCGATGTCGCTATTATGAATACTTACCTCACCTACCATACCCAAAACGACCTGCTCTTCGTTACTGCTGCTAATAGGTATGGGGATTCCTCATGGGTCAATATCACCTACACGTTCGGATCAGGTAGCGTGAAATACGCTATGAGTATCCAGAGAGGTAGTTGTAATAGTTATCAACTGAAGTGGAAGTTAGTCGGTTATGAGAATACCTACCTTCGGATGGTTCCGACCGAATGTAAGGTCTATGACTCCAAGAAAGAGGAGATTCTCACGATCACAGGTGCAGATCTTACAGGATTTAGACTTCAGGATCACTCCTTGGACCTTACACTAAATGTAATGAGTCTAAATGCTAAATATAATTTCACGCTATCCACAATCGAGGGACCCTTAAAGGATACCTATATTGACTCACTTGTCCCGACAACCAACTTCGGATTGGACGAACGACTCTCCGTCACATATTATAACTCTACTGCAATCTATAATAATGTCTTATTTAACGATTCGGAATCTTTAGCTAGTGTAGCGTCGTTCATACTTACCCACGGACTTATGAAAGGCAATGTGAATGCGGTAGCAGTGCGAGACGGAGTTTATTTCCATCTCATTGAAGATCTGAGTGATGCAATAGAAGGTTACTTCACCTTCACTACTTCCTATGACTCCGAGGACATAGATAAGATTAGGGTGGCTCTCGATTGGGTGTCGAATGCGACCGCAGAGAATTTAAACCTTTACCTTTACGATTTCAAATACGGCAATTGGGACTATCTGGGCACTATAGCTCCATTTAATACCTATCAGACCTTCGAGGTTTCGAACCTTGACCAGAGTTATATTTCCAATGGTCAGCTCCGCCTCAAAATCCTCGATTCGAAAGTTCAAGATGGGCGGAACCAGTGGAGCTTCGACCAAATTCAAGTGTATTTAATCCACAATGGTAAAGCAAGAGTCTATGCCTCCTCACTGACCATGAGACAAGGATTGGCGAGCGGCTCTCCCCTTCTCACGCATGTTTTGGATGGTAACTACTTGACTATAGTGGAGACTAGCGATCATAAGGTTGATGGCGAATTTGTGTTCTTGACAAAGCCCACCGTCGGCTATCAAGGCAGTTGCTTCTGGTGGTGGACTCCCTCTGGATGGCACCAATATCCCGCCATTCAGAAGATTAATTTCCAAGTATATCTCAGCGATAACACCACTAAGGATTGGGATTGGTTCCTCTTCAATTTCAAGACAGCGACCTGGGATAGAATCGGGTCCAGCAACCCAACCAGCAGCTTCTGCTGGTATAACTTCACAGCAGATAATACTGATGATAAATATATCAATTCCACAGGCGCAATTCGCGTACGGTTTCGCAATTTAGACTGTATAGCCATACATAGCGGTTGGAAGATCGATTTTATGGCGCTCGAATTCGATTATAGTGATAGCTTCCAGTATGCCTTCCTTAATTTCCTCTTGGATTCGCTTCCCGCCGATGTGACTCAAATTACTCCCGAAAGTTCCCTCCTGCTCTATTGCACCAATGCAAGCCAGAACTATAAGACTGTTTCGCTATCAAAATATATAGATACTAATTGGGATGAGGCTGAATTTACATACCTTGATTTCAACCCTGCTTTACTCAGTACGCCCCTTGTCTCACTCCCTATTTCGACTACTAACCAGTGGTATGAATTTGCTTCTGCATCTTTGGCAACTGCGATAAATTCCGCTTGGATGAATAGCAAGCAAATTTCATTTGTCTTGCGCACCTCTGATAATTACGGTTCATGGCAATACTGTAGTCGGGAAGCGCAAGATCGAATTCCAGTCTTGAAAATCGTCTATGATGTTAGGCATCGAACCACCCTCTCGAATCCTTCTGTTTCAATTCAATTCCTCACACCTATTACACTCACTTCACAATTATTGTATATCGCCTCTGGGGCAGCACAGCCTCTCGCAGGAAAAGTGGTAACTTTTAGGATTTCCAGAAATGATGCTTGCTTAATACAGAAAAATGCTACCACCAATGCAAATGGTTGGGCGACAGCTACTTTCGATACCCTGCTCTACCCTTATACCTATACAATTCAGGTAATATACGCTGGAAGTGATAAATACTATGCGATAAATAGCTCTGGATTGCTAAAGATTTATGACAATGAATTGCCGACTGCTACCATTCTTGCTCCAATTGCTGGGGCTTTCCTCAATAGCGCTTTTATCAACATAACCGTTGGCGTATGTGATAACCTCGCGATTCAAATGACTAGCCTCTATATCGATAGCTCGCGGATTCGTGAAATTTCAGGGCCAGCAGACTTTCAAAACCTTCCTTCCTATACTGAATTAACCTATTCTGAGGTAATATGCGTCGCAGAAGGGAATCATTCACTTTTTGTAGAGACAAAGGATTACGCTGGCAACATTGGTAAGAGTGTTCAGGTAAATTTCCGGGTTGAAACTATTGGACCGCAGGTGATTATAGTCTCTCCAGACCAAGAGACCTTCTATACCACAAAAGATTCTGTCTATATTAAGTGGAATTGCACCTCAGAGGCGATCGTTCGCTTTGAGCTTTATGATAATTTAAATCTTCTTACCGCACTTCCCGCGAATACGACCTCTTATACCTTAACCCATCTTTCTGAGGGGACTCATCGGGTCTGGATTAGAGCCTTGGACCGCTATGATTATGAGGGAAGCGATCAATTCACTGTCTATGTCATTCTTACACCACCAATCGTCGCTATAACTTCATATACCGATGGGCAATATCTTGCCACTGCAAATGTGCAAATTGGATGGATTTGGGAGGACCTATGTCCTGGGGGTCTCAGTACAGTCATGCTATCAGTCTATAATTATGCGACTGAAACATGGGTGGTCCAGTATAATTCCTTTGCAATTTATTACAATGTCACTCTTCAGGAGGGCGCAAATCAGGTGTGCTTGCAGGTCTGGGATTATGCGGGTTTGTCCGCCAATAACACCATCACATTATATGTGGATTTAACGGACCCAATAGTCAATTTTACCAATATGCAGCAATATTATGCGACTAACCAAGTAATCCTCACATGGAATTATCTTGAGACAAATTTGGATCACTTTAGCCTCTATCTCAACGATCACTTAGTAACAAATACCACTGCATCCTCGACGCAACTCGACTTACCTAATGGAGCGTTCCATGCTAAAGTGATTGCCTATGATAAGGCAGGTAGAATCGGTGTAGCGGAGACGGGGGTCTTTTATATCGATACCATCGCCCCAGCCCTCCTAATCGCAACTCCGATGGAGGGAACTTGGATCGACCGGAATGTAATTGAGGTCAGTTGGTACCTTTGTGAAGAGAATCTTGATATCATCAATATCTCTTTGGACTCTTCGTTAGTAGCCTCATACAATACCTTCCGAACCTCTTCGTTAGTGAGGATTCCATCTGAGGGAGTGCATTCCTTGCGAATAGAGGTGGCGGATAAGGCGGGGCACTACACTTGCAAAAACGCCTCAATTATGGCAGATTTCGAGCCACCGACAATTCAGCTAGTAGAACCAATAACCGGGACACAGTTCAATAATACAGAACTCCCAATCTCCTATATTTGCACTGATAATTTCGGGATTTCCCAGATTATTACCTTAATTGATGAGGAGGAATTTGATCGAAAATCCTTTAATTCTACCTTGCCCAGCATAGCAGCCTCCTTCACCATTCCATTAAATGAGGGACAGCATACTATCAAAATCGTGGTAACCGATTTGGCAGGTCATTTCGTGGAATCATTAACTTCGACAGTTACCATAGACCTCACCGTGCCAGTCGTGTATTTTGTCAGCCCCCTTAATTACTCTTACTGTTCCGGTTCCTTGCCAATTCGATGGGGTTGCATCGAAAGCAATCTGGATCATTTCGAGCTCTACGTGAATTCCCAATTAATTTATTCGGGAACTGCACTGAACTACACTCCAGATCCGCCGTTGGAAGATGGGGATTACCAACTAGAAATTCGGGCATTCGATCACTTCTATTCCAGCAGAGAGATTTTACAAATTACCATCGACAACACTGCACCTTCCCTCCAGATTATATCGCCTCAGAATGGCAGCTATTTTTCCACCGGCAATATCCAAGCTACCTGGATCAGTAAGGAGGTAAACCCTGCCTCACTACGCATTTCGGTAGATAATGCGACAATATATAAGGGCATTCCGATAGACTCTTTATCTCTAAACCTAATAGAGGGGAAGCACCAACTGTTGATATCATTAGAGGATAAGGTCGGGCATATTGCCTCACGTTCTGCTGAGTTTTCTGTGGATCTGACGAATCCTTCCATCCAGATCCTAGTACCTACATGCCTTAACTTCTATTATACAGATTCCCGTTATGTGTATATAGAATGGATGGCAAGCGACAATAATGCGATCGACCATTTTGAACTGGATGGAGATCTTGTCCATACCGCGGTTTCAAACACTTTCTACAACCTCACATTGCCTGATCTTGATGCTAGCTATTTATTTATCCTCCGCGCTGTCGATATTAGCGGGTTATCCACTAGTACTAGCCTCCTCATAACCTTGGAACGCCAATCTCCTACGGTCACCATAATGAACCCCGTATCAGGGAGCTTCCATAATATCCTTGATTTCCCAATTTCATGGATTTATACTTCCGGCAATGCAGGACTTGGGGGAACACCTTTCAAGATCTCTATTAATGGCTCTTGTATTAGTACTACATCCGCAACGACTGAAATACTTCATTTTGCCGAAGATGGGGATTACATGGTTGGCGTCACGATTACCGATTTAGTTGGGCGCAACTTCACCCATTCAATCCAATTAACTATTGATACGCAAATCATTGCGCCCCAAATACTTATGCCTACAGCAAAAGAATGGGGCAAGGTAATTAATTTATCTTGGAGTTATCTTGAACCACACTTGGATCATTTCGAGGTATCTCTGAATGGCGCACTCTATAAGAGTCTGTACGAATCGACTTACTCCATTTCCTTCCCAGATAGGTTGGACCATCAGCAATGTACTCTTATTGTGAAAATATATGATTTAGCGGGCAATACCGCCTCTGTCTCCATTACTGGGACCGTTATTCTATCAATCCTTCCTGTGGAAATCACCAGTGTAGTTGGATTTAATGATAAAGCGGCAGCTAAAGAGTACTTTACCAATGCATCTCTGCCTGCTTTGAAAATTTATTACTTTGATAATCCAGTACATTATCCTGTATATTACGACGCAGCAGATGGCACTAGTGCTAAGCTCATCGCAATCATCAGTTTTGAAGGCAGAGTTTCTATTCTTAACTATGTAGCGGAATCGTACCTTCCCATCCTTGGATATCTCCCTCGAATATACAAGTTTATTGGTGTCAATCCTCTGAGCTTCATTTCAGGGAATATGATTGGGAAGATTCTCTTGAGTGATATTTCAGTCCAATACCAGAATGTGAAATTCGGATGGGATCAATCCGCACCATACGCGAATGCCTATTCCATTTATTCCAATGGAAATCTGATCATGTACTCTTCACTTCCTATCAACACCTATTCTCTTTATGATGGGAAAGATGGAGCGGATCAGTGCTTCTTGATTACTGCCTATAACACCGAATTGGGACTTTCAAGTGTATCTGGAATTATGTATAATGTCGACACAACTCATGGCACTATCTTTGATGTGCGAATTGCACCTGCAGTAAATGGGCAATTACAAGCAGACTGTGAAGTGATCGATTCCTGTCTTAAAACTGTTCGGGTGGAAATTGAATATGCAGTTAAATTATGGGAAGATGGGAAAGAATCCTACTACACGCTAATCAATGATAAATGGTCCAAAGTTTCCAACGGGGAAAATATATGGATGGCGCAAAATTTAAGTCTTAATTACGTCTCAAATAATCTAGGATTCTTTAGCGGTCTACTTCCAATCTTTCCAAATAATGCAACTATCGAATATCGAATGAAAGTCACTGACCAATCTCTCGGATCAACTTATTATTCTCCGTATTACTCCTATCAATTATTCACCCGAGTCACTGGGTTTGAGCAGCACTACACCCCCCTCGTTAAATCATCGCTGACCGCCTTTCTTGTGGATGATTTCGAGGAGGCTTCCCTCAGTTATATATACCGCGATCGATTCTCGGATATCAGTGGCTGGCAACTTCTTAAGTCAAGTACCAGCATATCAGATGCACACTTTATTATCAAAGAGGTTTATTACCAAACCAAAGGAGCAGAACTAAGTGGGATCTTCTCTATTGAGGCTCCAAGTGAATATATAAGTGTCTCACGCCCTCTTAATCTTGCTTTTGCCGAGGATCTCTTTTTGCAAATATCCTATAAGAATGATGCCTATTCAAGTCTTAAAATCAATTTACTCACCGATAAAGGGATAATCGCCCTTTCACCATTATATTCAACCTCTTGGACTGTGCAGAATTTTCTCTTAAAAGATATTGTTGGCAATCAAGGGCTCATAGATATTAATACTCTTCAATCTATAGAGATAATTCTCCAAGAGACTGTTCCTTATAAGGGCAAAAGCGCTCTTCTACTTGATGAAATCGCTCTGTACCACAGCCGATTTGCGAAGATAGGGGCAGGTTTCTATCAGAGGGATGCCAACGCTTTCGAGGGGCAGTATTCCCTTGCGTTACACAATACTATCACGGTTTCACAAGCCATGGATTTTGATTTTTCGACTGCCCCTGTTCTACGGTTTGCACTGAACCGAGATAGCACTGCTATAAATTTATTACTGAAATTGACTATCGATAACGCCTATATCCTAAATCTTTACTGGTCTGACATTATGAATCCTAGCTCCCTTGATTCTACAACCCCAGATCAACCCATCAAATCCGACTGGTACTTTGATCTCGGGCGCAAAGCCTTGACTGGTTGGCAGAGTTTCGAGGTCAATCTTGCTTACCTTTTGAAGACTATTCCTAAACTCCGCGGTTACGTCCTCACAATCAATAGCTCAGAACTGACTGAAATTCAACTGGTCACCCAAGGCGCGGGGACTGGATGGTTCGACTATATCTACTTTACCCCAGACTGGAGTTTTCAATTCCAAGGTCTGACCCCCATAGATCAACCTCTATCTTACCTTTGGACCTCTGAATTCCTCGGCGTCCAACCCATCCTCAATTCTACTTCGCTTGTATTCGATGGCTTTCAGGCTGCCTTCTCGACTAAACTCCAAAGACAGAATGGAGATTACTTAGGTATATATAGTTTTACCGATAAGAGTGTCCAATCGTTAGCCCCTGTCATTGAGAATGCGAGCATTGGATTGGTAAAGATCAATAAATTAATTAACACCTGGTCCGCTTGGGAATATAGCATGCCCCGCCCCCCTACCTATTTAGCCAGCTCTAATTCGCATGTAAATAGTCGACATATCATTTCGACAACTGGTGATTATACCTCTACGCAATATGATGACCAGTACTACTACCAAGTTTATAGTTATGATCGTGTAAGATTCTTCGACATTCCCGATCCATTGGCCTGTACCGATATCGCGGTCAAAATTACAGACCGAACTGCCTTTGGGTTAAGACTCCATACGAAATGGGGATTTCAAATTGGTTATGATGTCCCAACCATTTCAATCTGGAATTATGCTTATAACAGATGGGATACTTTATGGACCTTCTCACCTTATTATCCACGTCCAGATATTTTCGATTTACAACTGACAATAAGAAATCTCGCGCAATACCTGCATCCTACCCAGAATCAAATCCTGATCCATTATCATGGTGGGGTGACTCGGCGTTTTTCGTTCCCTTATGTGGAAGCATGGTCACAATTTAAAATTGGATATATAGAGGTCTCCGAGTTTTCCGAAGCTACCGTCAATGTCATAGACGCATTCGCTGGGCATGCAGCAGTTGTCGAACTCCATGCAGGGATACCAGCCCCTGCAGATCGGGTTTCATGCGGGATATACAAGACCATTGGACCGAGTCCAGACATAGGGACGATAGAATTCTGGACCTACGTAGATCAAGGACCGTTCTACCTGACCATTACAGGGGACAGCGAGATAACTAAGAAGGAAGTGACTGCATTCAATTTGCAAATGAATTCAAATTATTTACAGATAACTGCGATACCTTCATCTTACCAATTTACTGCGAATCAATGGCATCATATTCAATTGACATGGGATTGTAAGATCGATTCAATGGGAGTATGGCTGGATGATATTTTACTAATAACCTGTAATTTCTCAACGAAAGTGGGTCATCTTGAGAAAGTAGCTTTCGACCTCAGTCCATCGGGGGGGCATGCCTATCTTGATGCTATTGACTTCTCCCTTTCCGACTGGTATTATCCGCACCGGAATAAGGATCATCCTACTGAGATTTACTACGGGAATTTGCCGCTGGAGGAACCTTGGTTTAAGGTAAACGACGTAGAATTCATCAATAGTACGGACAAGTTCCTTTACTTTAAGATCCAGTACTTTTCAAGTTTAGGATGGTTCGAAGACCTCATCCGCGTAAACCGAAGCTCGGAACTCTTCCTGCAGCGCATGGTCCTGAATTATGATGCGAACCGGCTTACCACTGCGGAGGCGTTCTTCCTTCCACCCGTCCTTCCGACGACAATGGAATGCCAGTCTGGGAATTTTGCCACTTTAGGTCTTGGTGCGACGGCGACAGCGAAATTCCAATTCAAGCCTCAAGCCATCCAAACCGCCAATCCGTACGAGGAACATGCAATTTTAGATGTCGGCATTGATAATTTCGGAGTGCTCTACAGCAATTTTGTGGGGCTTAGTATTTGGTATCTCGGGGCGACAGGGATTCTACAATTCGGCTATCGGGATTCTAATACTAATACTGAGGTTGTCGGGAGTAATTATTTCTCTGATCCTTTTATCCTCTTAGAATCAGATGGCGATGTAGTCCGGTTTAACGGGAGCGGCACGGTAGGTGATATCCGACTTAATGACCAGTACAACATCTATTCAGGACAGGTAATTGAAGTCAATCGGATGATGCAATACATGCCCTATTCCGCGGGAGACTTCGTTGGGGCGGATAGCTTCACCACGGATACGATCGGTCAGCCGCCCGCCAATTGGCTTATTGGATTCTGGGGCTCTGGAGGCAGTCCAGATATCCCCTATAATGATGCAATTGCGCAGGGGTACAATATTGCAATTGCGAAAGACTACAAAGGGCATAGCAATGTTCTCAAGCTTGTTAAGCCCGCAGGGGGGTCCGCAACACCGACTGCGGGGTTAGATTTCCTGGAAGGACACACCAATGGAGCCATCGAACTTTGGGCCCTTACCCCAACCCCTTCAGATGAAGCGCGGGTCATCAAGATAGGGCATACTCAACCGAGACCGTATTCTAGTGGATTTGAAATTGCAGCCATTGTCCTGCGCCTCTACGGTGAGCATTTGCAGCGCTTGATACGCTATGAAACTACTGGTTCGCCATTGACCATCGCCCTCTACTACGAAGATATCTGCTCCTATACGCCTGACACGTGGATTCACATTCATGTAACCTTCGAATGCGCAGATGGGGTGTATGACGGGTTGGGACGCGAACAATACAAGGTGTATGTGATCAATACGCCCCCATATAATGCTGAAACCGCCTATGGGCCTTTCCCCTTTGCAGGAAAGGCAGATGAACGGGCGAATGCCATATATCCATGTTCCATTACAGGGGGCTCATTAAGCCCAAGAGTGAATGAGTATGGATATATTACTCAGCTACATGATACTGATCCGAACAATTATGTCACCCTCACGGAGAATGGAGCTGATAATTTGCAGTTAGAGGCGAATATTGCTTCTAATATCCCTAGCAACTATCTTCGGCAAGCATACGAACCAGCTGACCGATGGTTGTCTGTGGGTTATCAGCTAGGGGCAGACCAGGAACCGTTCAACCTTTACTTCTGGAATTTTGCGGGGACACATGGAGCCCCAGCCTCTACCTCTATAAGCAGTGAGTATATTAGTGCAAATTGGACCATGTGGCCCCTTCAATTCTTCCTCTCCTATACCCCAATATTGCAGTGGGATCCCTCGGTTGATAGCCTCGTCTATAGAATAGGAGGTACTGAGTACTCTCTCGTATACGAGACTCATTTTACAGTAAATAGTAATGGGGTAATTGAATTGACGGATCTTGGGCAGGGCTACTGCTTAAGTAAAGGAACACCGGGGCAATTTATCGCAACCTACCGGGCAATGGGTGGCTGGACTCCCTCGCCGAAGTTGCTTAACAGTAACACCTACTCCCTCCTACCCGGTGATCATAAGACCACCCCGCTCATCTTCAACCTTGATGTTGATGAACTTAGTCCGGCTGATACAGGTTTTGCTGCGAGGTTCCGATTAGAGGGCACCGATGCTACCAAACAGAGTTCCCTCCAACTCTACGCCTTTGATGTCGTGCATCATAATGAGGTCGTGATAAGTCGCATGTTATTGCAGGCCTACGGTCCAGAGGACAAAAATGCCTCTGCTTATTTCGATGCTATAGATTATTCGTGGGCACAAGGATATCAAGCGAACCGAAATCTCTATACCTTCACGACTCCGCCCCTCATAACATTAGCCGAACTTAAGCTCCCATTTTTCCGCCGAGATTCCACTCTCTATTTGGCAGACTCGACACCAGACGTCGAGCCTCTCCCTTACTGTATGACGCTAGAAAGGTTTGATACACCTGCCGATTGGATATTAGGAGGGTTGACCTATGGACCTACCCCAAGTGGAATGGGGTTCCACGCCCCTGCAGCTGGGTCTTATACCCTCTCGAAGACGTTTTCGACTCCGATTAACCTTACCGCCTTCCAAGCAATTGCGAACGCCTTCTTCCTATCAGTAGCTTGGGAAGATGTCTCGCAAATGACAATGAAGCTAGAAGATGCAACAGGCAACTACTATGCCTACGATACTTCCTTGCAAGGCGAGCAAATGTTCGGATGTCAGACTCCTGATAGCCACTTAGGGGCGCTGAATTTCGCAGCCGTTACCAGACTCTCTTTTATTGTCGCCTTTACTGCCCAAGGCTGGATTAGCTTTGAGGATGATCTACGCGTTTGCGCCCGAATTTCCGCCATGAACTCAATTTTTGTAGCGGATGCGGCGACCGGGGTTGGGTTTGGATTCTTGTTACAGGAAAGCAATAGTGGGGCCGAATTTACGGTGAAGCTCACGCCTGACGACATGACCTTAAAATTACAGCGAACATATCCCCTGTCGACCTTATTGAGTGGGGTTTCAGTAGATTTTTCGCTCTTCTTTGGGCACTATAAGGATTTCAAGCAATTCCTCCAGGATTCGAATACCAAAGTTCGCGGTCCAGCCATCACTGCATCTTTTGAGACGCTCCCAACTTGGGATTCCTCAGCGACACTCAGTCCAAAGTCCTATGAGGGCAAGACAGCCCTCCAAATTCCTGGGAATTCAGCTCTTCTCTATGATTTGACGACCATCTACTCTGCTCCCATCCTCTTAGAAGATCTCTCAGCCTTGGCATGGGCATGGCGGCCTACGGCGCAAGTAAGGTATAATCTTACCAGTTCTGCCGCGGAGAATGAATGGACTAGTGCCGATAGTATAGGGGCAATAAGGCTGCAAAATCGTTATTTCGTCAATGATACTGTCAGGGAGCGTGCCTTAGTTTCCCGCTTTGGAAGTGAGAGGATTAGGACTCCAATTCAGAAAATTTTCCAGATCGATTCCACCCTAGATTTGAGCGAGATTAAGAAAGCTTATATCGATATTTATACCTCTAGTATATTCGATTCAACGGCTAAACTGATTCCTGCCGCTCCCACCTCTATTAATGGAATGCTTGCAAGCGGGAGTCTTTCCAATTATACCCATCTCCTCGATCTCTATTACTCGGATTATGCAACCTTTCAGGAGACGGAGGTAGGTACAAATATCGCAGTAATCCTAAATATTACAGATACCTCTGAGTTAGCAGATGCCACAATGACTCGTAAGCTATCAATGACGTATGGGCTTGCGGCAGATGCAGAGCCGTTTGGGGTATGGGTCTGGAATTTTGGAAATTATGCGGAGACACTCCTTACCAGAAGCGACCGGTTAGTTGAAGATTGGGATGGAACTCATACGGCATTGGTAATTCCAATCCCCATCAGTCTAGATTCCCTATCTTACATATCCTGGGATGGTCTTACCTTTAAGTTCACAGCGGATCTTTATACTATCAGCATCAATCCTTCCACTGGCGCAACCACAATAATGTTATCGGATATGGGATGGGATATTTGCTCTGCCTTAGGGCCGCACGGTTCTTTTATCGCTAATTATCGTGTAAAAGGGCGGTTTATACAATGTGGGACACTGGTTCCAGGGGGATCCCAATTCCAATACACCTTAACTCCATCGGATTATGTTTATCACAGCATGATATTGAAAATTACTGGGACTGATGTTACCAAACAATCCACTCTTGATCTATATTCCTGCGAGTTACATAATCGGGGCGAGTTTCCGTTCGCAGTTCGAGTAGGCGCCTCAGCCGGTACACCTCTCTATAGTGCTCCCGCGCAACCGTGGGGGTGGAGCCAGGTTGAGATTCCTGTCAGCAAATTGAGTGGTGGCACCAATTCTATTTATATTATCCCGACTGGAATGCTTGAAATTGGTTTTGATCAATGTCCTATGGATTTTGGGCATTCAATCGCCCCGGATGGCACGCTTTATTCAGGGGAAATTCTGTGTTATCTTGAACTCTACAAGGAGCGGTGGGTCCGCAAGGAATTCTCAGTTGGATCGAGTTATGTTCTTCAGCATGATGATTTTGTGGATGTTCTCGAGGTCAGCAAGGGGCAAATTACCGCTATGGCTAATATGAAGTCCCGGGATGCCGCAGCTGCGACCTTGAGTGAAGTCAATAACCAACTCGAAGTCATCCTTTCGTTCGCGGTTAGCTCCCCGGATAGTTACCGAAAGAACTTAGAAATTAAATATTCGGCAACTAATGATGTGTTTGACGTTTGGCTTTGGGATGATATGGAAGATGGATGGAATCATGAAGCGTCATGGGTTTTAGCATCACCTAATTATACCGTTTTTTCAGTTCCCTTAAATGCTCCCTACTATAATATGATTACTCATTCTGTTAAGGCGAAAATCGTGAGCAAGAACGCAGTTTCGGGGAGCATTGGCACTCTTTCCGTACAATATGCGACCATCTATGGGTATACCATTGATGCCCACGCGGCGACATTCTCACTACTCATTAATAAGATGGATTCTACCTTACTATACTGTAAGGTCAATGATCATACACCTTTCAATTTCACTCTTCCGACAAACTCCGATTATAGCCGTCCTTTCTGGTGTTCCATTCCCATTCCAGTCGAATGGCTAGAGCCTGGGCAGAACTTCATCTCCTTCGGATCGCTTGATGGAACTGCTTTCGGGATTGATTCGGCTCTCACCTCGACCTATTCCCAATATACCAGAGATGGCACTTCCTGGAGCAATTTGCCTTCCAATGCCGATCTGATGGAATTCGGTTCAATTGTGAAATACCCCGCCTTGGGGCTCCAACTCAACCTTTTGGATGCTAACAAGAATCCATTTCAGTATAATCTAATCTTTTCGACTCAGGATAGTCTTAAATGGGATAATAATCTCGATGGCGATGCCATTAAGACGACTGAAATCATTATGCATTCTCCCCTGAATGAGTGGTCAAGTTACACTCTTAACCTTCAATCCCCCATTTCTATTCTCCTCACTCAGGAAAAACTCATTCCCGCTTGCTATTTAACCTCTATTAAAATAATTTCGGATACCAATGCTGCTGGGACTTTAGATTTCATTCGTATCAAGAGGGATTCTTCCCAGCTCGGGCTTGTCCGCCTCGTGTTCCACCAATTAGTTGAAAATGAGGCGGTTCTCCCCGCGGATGGCTACTTAACCAATTGGTTATGTTCACCTACCGAGGAATTCTACCTCCAAGGTAGCACCATTCCCTTCAGTTACGGGGTCTGCCTCTCGGAACTCAGTAGGGGAAATACCTATACCCAAGATGAAATGTTCAATGGCTGGTATGGGGCAATCAATCGGTCCAAGACCATCTTAGAGAACCCCTATTATAGCACGACTCCCTCTATACCGGCGGGAGATGCTGTAGCAGCGCCGCATATTGTTGCGGGATATTCGGAATACCAGGACAGTCTGAAGAAGGAATATACCAAATATTTTATAACTTGGTTATCTGTGGAGCAGGGCGCTAGGTACCGCTTCCAGTTTGTCAGCCCAGCTCAATCCGTCAGCCTTTGGATAGATGGCATACGGACTGGCTGGGAACCTCCCTCTACGCAGCAATTCATTATTTTTACTTGCAAAAAATATACCGTGAATATCTGGCTAGGGAAAGGTATCCACTGCCTCCTTCTGAAGGTGATAGAGAGCGCAGCAACGGATATCTTCGCTAATGGAGTTTGGAATGCTTACAATGAGGCGTGGTTCACCTGCCAAATTCTCGCCCTCTCGCCAAGTACGGCGCGGATTATCAGTCTGAACCTCGCTCACGGGCGTCGATGCCTCGTCTATTATGATCCGCAATACGCTTTCGACCAGCGGAGTTGCTACAAATCGAAATATGATATAATGATCAATGCGCAGAACACACTCTTATACAATACGCTGACCAGCGGGCAATCACTGATTGCAGGCACCAAATATATGGTGTATGACTACATGCAACGGGATCTCATGACGGCGGTCTTTGATGCCATGGATCGCCCTGCGACACCGTTTGACAGTATGGAGAATGGGATTATCCTCCTTTCCTCCGACCTCTTCCCTGATCTCCTTGCTTGCCCCTATAATGATTGGACAGCAGGACGGGTGCCTGATGCAAGTGGAAACCGCCATTGGACTGATCCCCCTGTACTTATTTCATGTTTCAGCCAGAAATCTCTAGTAGAGCGATGGATGGACTCCTATGGTTCCCTGATCATGTCTGGCGGGCGTCCCTTCACGCTGATCGCGCACCAAGTATCGGCAGAGGACTCCTCTGGCTATGGCGCTATTGTGGAAGACTCCTTTGGAATCGATTATGTCCTAGATGTTCCCAGTTCCATTTTCTATCGGAATCAGGATATCCAAAACCGATTCACCTACGGATTCGGGACGAGTTTAACCTACGGAAATCCCATGACAGGAGTCTCCCGTGATGTATTTGCTACCGATAGTAATAGAGATGGGAAACTAGAACCCTACCGTCTATCTTCGATAGCCGATGGGACATATACTTACACCCTTCAGTTTACTGATAATTATAATACGCCAGGGAGACTGCAAGGATTCCGCCTAGCGTTGAATCAGAACCAAGCGACAATGTCCCTTTCTGGATTTGGATTAAATCCGGAGAACTTTTATCAGGTGGATATTTCGGATAAGAAGTTCACAGTTCAAGAGGGGGTTCTGACCCAAATTACCATCAAGGGGCATATGGCTAACGCAAAATACGATACCACAATAAACGATGGGGGATTGAATAATGATCAGCAGAATATAATATATAACGGACCCTATGCGATGCAGGTTTTTGTAGGCAGTGATAGTCAGGCTTTCGGATCTAGCCTCAGCGATTCGCTAGCGGCTGTTAATCCTACCTCAATTGGTACAAACCCTTATGAGGCATATTGGGAGTATATAAGAGGAATGTCGGGTGTCGGACTCCCCACAGATTGGACCTCCGTGACATTCTGGCAAGGAGAATTTCATCGGCATAAAGTCCCGATGACGCCTAATCCGGCAAATGCAAAGGACTTTACCGTAACGGTGAACCCGAACTTGGAGACTCATATGGGAGAGACCTTGCGGCTTCGGCTAGTAGGGGGGCTTCTCTACACGGAGTCAGTAAATTATGCAGTAGGATTAGGTTATATCGATCCCAATGGTAATAGGGTTTCCTATCCGACTCCCTTGGGAGCCGATGATGTCTATGAAGTATGTAAATGGTTATGGCAAACCTATTACACTAAGGGTGAGTGTGCTCCACTATTTGGGATAGATTCCATCCAATTCACCTTTAACTACCAATATAAGCTTGATGGCAATGCTAAAGTAGCTGATTTCCGGTTCGTGCCAAGTGTCACGGGGCGGTTACAACGATTGGAATTCTATAACACCGGCGCTGCGAATATGATATTACCGGCAGGCACTAAATTGAAAATGACGGATTACTGGATGGAAACCCACTACTTAGAAGGCGCGGCACTGTTCGAGGGGTACCCCGATTGGCGACCGGACAATGCGGCGAATCCCAGATATTACTACTTTGAGCGGTATATCCCTGTAGGAGGGACGAGCTATGTTCCATTGAGCCTTTGGGTTACTGAGGAAATATCCTATAAACTAACATTCACCGGACCAGCGGGTTCGATTGCTGTTATCCCCTATGAATATCCTTTCGTTAGGGAGGATCTCTGGGTCGGTGGGACTCCTGAAAGCTTGCGGTCAACTGATCCTGCTACTAATTTAGCAATGCGGTTCTATATCCTGAAAATTGGCTATACTATTTCCCAGAGTACTGAGAAAGTCTTGCCCACGGAGTTAGGACGGTATATCCAAGGGTATAATCCCTACACTCCGGTCTATGGCGTGCTGGTAGCCCCCTTGCGCCGGTATTATAATCGGGTGGTCATCGATTTCTACCGCTACGGAAACATCTTCGATGGCTTGACGGTCCCCTGCCTAATTCAGGCGGCGGAGTGGGGTGGGGGGTACTTCGGGTATGGGATAGGCGCGAGTGGGCTCTCCTGTGACTTCGTAAACGTCTCCTTCACACATGCGCAGCTTGCGGGGATCATTCGGGGGAGCAATGCCATCACTTTTACGCAGAGCACCTTCCCTGAAATAATTAAAGCCGTCAATCGGACAATTTCCGCCACGGATTTCCTAGAGATCTACTATTACGATTGGTTTAGAATTAAAAAGGGACCGACCTATACTTATGATTGGAATGCTACCTTGTGGGGGAACTATCCACCAACCTTCCCGGAGGATGAGGAGTCCGTATGGCACCTGGGAGCCGGGACGCATGAGCCAGGGAATAATGGCAAAGCAGGGGCGGATTGGTATAGGCAATCCTACAATACCTACGTGGCAGATTATAGTAAGGAGTTTGGGAGCGCGCTACCACTCCGTCCTGCTACGAATGAGCTCTTATCCTGGGAGATGCCGTCTGAAGATATTCGGTACTACAGTGAGGGCGACCTGAAACGCTATCCGAAGGTGAACCTCACTGCTGTAACGATTGACTTAGATTGGAGCGACCCATTAGTCTTGGCGTATTTGAAGGATCATAGTAACGGGAAGGCTTGGCTCACCTATGAATTACGCGCGAGTTACGGGCAGCAAAGCAGTGATATCATTCAGGTGCGCGGGCAGGGCGTAAATAGTGTCCTGGATGTGTTAGATGGGAAGGCGGCTAATCAGCAAATTGAGATCCTGCCCATCAATCTAGCGAAGAATCCCTTCCGTCTCTGGGATGCGTGGGCCCATGCCGATAGCAAGGGGGAGATCAAACTCGTGAATCCGTATATTGTGGTCCTGATTTGGGCGGGCGACCCCAATGCACTCGCCCTGGAAACGTTCGGGCTCCAATATGCCGATTTGGATGTAGCGCAAAAGGTGAAGCTCCAGCGGCTCGGGGCGGTGATTGCGGTCAAATTCATCGGGATGCCCCTAACAGTCGATCAGGAGTATATCTACCGGTATCAGGGTCTCGTGGGCACTGTTCCGACGGGTGGAACCCCGGAGTGGCAGAAAATAGTGCTCGCGGTTGTAGGGGCGATTCTGCTCATTGCCAGTCTATATTATGATAATCCAGCGGGGGTCTTTTTCGGGATTGAGCTGATCCTCATGGGCATGACAGGCGGCGGCATCATCGACAATATCGTGCGGGGGATTGCCTCCGCCACGGGGGCAGAGGGCTGGGAGCAGTTCTCCTTCTATACCCCCGTGGGGTGGTCCTCGGGGGCCATTGCGCAGGGAATCAACTTCGGCTGGACGCTAGGGATCACCCTAGCGATGAGCTACGGGATCAACGCGCTGTACGCCTTCGCCAAGGGATACCCGAGTTTCGCAGTGATGAAGGCATGCCAGAGCCTCGCCAACAAGGTGACCACCGCCATCGAAGAGGTGGCTCGGACTGCGCCAGTGGAGTGGGTCATTTCGTCGGAAGAACTGGCGACACTGTTGACCAGCCCGCAGAGGCTCCTGGAACTATATGACATACTAGTGAATTACCGAACTTTATTGAGGGCATGGGGGTACACCCAGTTCGAAATTGCATCGATGATTCAAGAGGAGCTGTTCAGTTACTTTGAGAAATATTTGCCGCCGCAGTGGGTGCGCACGCAATTCAACGTCCTAATGCTCGGACGTGCAGAACACATAATGGTGTTCATCCAGCGAATAGATAACTTCTATTATCCGACGCCAGAAGTGATCAATAACCTCATGAGACAATTGGGGGTCACTTCGAGGGGAGTCTGGACCCTGAACTTCCTAGCAGCGCCCGCCGCCCCGGTGACCAGTGGGATCTTCGGCTTCGGCGGGATGGCGGGGCTCTTCGCAACTATGTCGCCGACCGCCTTTAAGCTCCTCTACCTCCTCTCCACGATCACGGAGCTGACGCTTTGGAATCTCGCGTACCGGGGCGGGTTCATGGGGATGATCAATGCGCTCTACTACGATAGCATCACGCGGGGGGCGCAGCCAAACCCCTATTTATGGACGGGATATCAGACCATTGTGAGTCCGGGAAGCACCACCTAAATCCATAGTTCAAAAAGAAAGTTTTTATAGCTTCAATTATTTAATCTAAATAGATTCATACTGAAGATAATAAAGGATAAGGTCATGCATGCATGAAAATGTAAATCCCACCCACGCTGAGGTGCTCGCGGAATTGGAAAGGAGAAGTGGCAAGTCGCTCCCCTGCGTGGATGAAATTGAATATTATACTGTCGGAGTGCAGATGGAAGAGGATCGTATTATTGGACTTGGGTTAGCTTTTTGCATGTTAGCGGAGTCCTTTGCGGATCTCGACTGGCTACCGGAGTTCCTTGCGGATCTCGACTCGCTCCAAACCTTAAATTTAGTAGGTAACCACCTTACGACGATCCCGGAATCCTTTGGGCAACTGACATCCCTCCAAAGCCTAAATTTAGGGTGGAACCAGCTCACGACGCTCCCAGAGTCCTTTGGGCAACTGACATCCCTCCAAAGCCTAAATTTAGGGTGGAACCAGCTCACGACGCTCCCGGAGTCCTTTGGGCGGCTGACATTCCTCCAAAGCCTAGATCTAGGACATAATGAACTCATGACTCTCCCGGAGTCTCTTATGGACCTAGAATCGCTCCAGACCCTAAATTTGAGTTGGAACCAGCTCACGACGCTCCCAGAATCCTTTGGGCGGCTGAAATCACTTCAAACACTGGATTTATCGAGCCAAGTTTTTGGATACAAGCTAACGACGCTCCCGGAGTCCTTTGGGCAATTGGAATCGCTTCAGACCTTAATAATCCATAATAATCAGCTAACGACGCTCCCAGAGACCTTTGGGCGGCTGGAATCGCTTCAGACCCTAATGATCGATGATAATAAGCTAAGGACTTTCCCAGAGTCCTTTGGGCAACTGACATCCCTTCAAGAATTATGTTTGGATCATAATCAGCTAACGACGCTCCCGACATCCTTTGACAACTTAAACGCGCTCCAATGGTTATCGATCCGCAACAATCCGTTAGGGGAGTCCGTCGAGGAGTTTTTAAAGAAACTTAGTGAAAAAGGGATAGATATAACTGAGTTTTAGGAAAAACGACAATTTGATCTTAGGGACCATAGCTTTTATAATTTCATATAATTTCAATGAATTCATTATTGATTATTGATAAAATAGCCCCCTTCTAGGATATTTTGATAGAAAAGATCCGGGTTATCATCGCCTCTAAATATGCCTGCCATAGAGCCCATAGCAATCGTGGTGGAGCCGGAGGGAAAGGTCCCTTTGATCACCATGCACACTTTTACTGGACTATTTGCAACTTCTATGGCTGCTCTTGCAGCTGATCCTCCACCGCCAATTACCAAAACATCTGTCTCAATTCTCATAAGTAAAAAAATTTACTCCAATTAATTTAAATCTATGGTTTTTATTCGTATAGAATTGAAATAGGACTTATCTTGCATCTCTCAAATGAAAAAAAAATTTTCTATTTGGCCCAGAACCAAACCGTGAGAAAGCCGATAAATCTGCGGTGTGGCTTGCCGCAATCTCTGCCCAACTACCAATCAAATTGGGTTATGATCTATTTGGACTTGTATCAATTCAATGGCCCGATTCCAGCGCCGGAATCCAACAAGCTCCAGATGGTAATTATTATTTAGCTACCAAAGAGGGAATATTAGAAGATATTCGTGCGAATGATTTAGAACTTATACAGAAGGGTATCATTGAAGATGATCTTGAAAATAAAATCCAACGAAGCAAAGAGTTTTTCGAAACTGCACAGGTAGAGCGTTACGTTGATATCATTAATCACACAAGAAATACGCGATTCCGTGGAAAAAAGATTAAAGATCAGCTGTTAGCTACCATTTTACTCAATGGCATCTTTGAAGTTTGGCTGAGTGTGTTCGGGAATCATAACATGCAGGGATTTTATCGGCGGGTCTTTCAGGAACATCGGAATGGCTGTCAAGGGTCCTATACTGAGCTCCTGAAAACGAAAACCAAAACGCTCTGTAATTTCATCAAACAGATTGCTGAAATAGAAGTAAAAGTCTTTATCCTAGGCGATGATTGTGCGACGCTTCACGGTTCCATGCTGCCACCCAAAATCTATCGGGACTTCATCGCTATCCATATCAAAAAGATCGTCGATGAAGCCCACCGAAACGATGTTAAATTCTTACTGCATACCGATGGCAAGTTCAAGATTGAAAATCAAGAGGATTATGAGCACTCTTGGGAGTTCCTGAAAATTATTTTGGATACTGGGATTGATGCTTTGCATCCCATTGAGATGTGGGCTAATGATATTGAAGAACTGAAACGGGAATTCGGGGATAGAGTCTGCCTCTGCAATGGGATTAATACTATTGAGTTGCAGACGGGCTCTCGGCGATCTGTGGCCCAATTGACCTACAACATTTTAAACAAGGTATATCGTGGCGGTGGCAATCGGCTCAATGGCTATATTGCTGGCTCGGATAATACCTTGATGGCAGGTTGCCAACCTTCCCTCGCAAAACAAATGCTTTATACCGTCGATGATTTTGGACGTAAGATTTTGGGTTTAGGAAATCTTTTTTGAACGTTTCATCTCAGATATGCATCCAGAGGGTTGGCTATCACATTAATCCTCTTAAAATCAATTAGAATCTCCACAATCCTAAAAATATAGCAATTAAAAAAAATTAAAAAAAATTTAAAAAATCCTTATTTAATAAAACCAAATTTAGGCGATACACCTTTAATTCTTGTTGGCGGATTACGGAGGCTAAGTGATATGGAAGAAATTATTGAAAATAAACATGCTGATTTTATTTCCATGTCCCGGCCTTTTATTCGAGAACCTTTTCTGGTAAAATCTTTTAAGGAAGGCAAAAAAATAGAAGCCTCTTGCATTTCCTGCAATAGATGTTTCGCTGCGTCTCTAAATGAATTCCCTCTTAAATGCTATGCCAATAAATTCCCCAAAAAAGAGGAAATAGAAACCTAAACCAATCAGTTTTTCGAGTTTTATACTGTTAATGTTTTTGGAAGAAAGGTATTGGGTTTTGGTAGAATCTTTCTTAGAGGCTTATATTAGAAAGTTTTACTATTAATTAATGCCAAGTAATGAGCGAGGAACAGCCCAATCCACTCTTTTCTCGTATCCGTTTAAGAATTCGAAAGGTAGATCCCTCGTATCTGCATTCAGGACATTTATTTTCGGAGATTAATTCGACTAGATCATCAACCATCACTGCATGATTGACTACAGTATTCACACCGAAGGGCGTTAAAGATTCAAGGAATCCGGATTCTCCTGCCTTTACGGGTTCCAATGTCTCAATATCTCGCACGAGAATTCTACTATAGGGCGGACAATGCATCACAAAGTCCTGATACTTTTTGGACCAATGACTCCCAAAAATTATTGGACTCTCAGTAAAACCGTAAATATCAACAATCTGACTCTCTTCCGTGCCGAATGTTTCGATAATGTCCGAAATGAACTGAGCTTTATCAATAGGATCATATGTCATTTGCGCTTTTCTTCCATCCCATCCGCCGCCTCCCATAACTACATCAAAACTCCTTCCCAAATTATAAGAAATGCCTTTTTCTTTCAGAAGCGCCATAAAATTCTTTATTAGCTGATTACTTCCGCCTATTGCCAGATATTTTCTTTCATCCTCTGGCTTTTTCAAATTCTCCGCAAAGGTCTTAATAACAAATTTTGAATTTATAATAAAGGCACCCACCAAGCTCCATTTGATTAATATAGCGTATATTGCACGTGGTAATGAAAAATTGATGAGATATTTAACCGGTGCCATTTTATCTGTTACATCATAATAATTACCCGTATATGACTTGACAGGTCTTATTTTGGTATATCTCATTACGAGCCTATCCAACATTTTCGCACTGGGCGAAAAGATCGAGATCAAAGCTCTGGGCCAATCGCGTGGGATAAAATCTAAAAAGCATTTTCTTGCCATCTCATATAGAAATTCAAGGTCGTTAGTATCAACCCCAACAAGAGAGGGATCACCTGTGGTAGCAGAAGATACATTCCAATGCCTAAATTCTGGTGAATTATCGAGGATTTTCAATAACTTCTTATAATAACCAGCACTTTCTTTAAAAAAGGTTGTTGGTATATAAGGAACTGTTTCTAAATCCTCAATGTTATTTAAATTATCCAGCTGGAAACCCCTTTTTTGCACTAACTCCTTGTAATACGAATTTATTTCCATAGCTTTGGCAATAACTTCTCGCATCAGCTCGATGAATTCAGTATCCTCATATTTCTTCTCGATAACTATCGATTTACTTACAGTCATTTTTAATCCTCCAATTAGAGGTCCCTATTTGTAAACCTAATATAACCCTTATTAATTACTATCTTTTATTCTTTTATAAAATAAACTATAAGGCAATTATTTATTTGAACTGGGCAATAAAACTCAAATTGAAGAATTTCGATAGTAATTGAATAAAGGACAAATAATAGGTGGTCATAATTGCAAAATTTAGGAGTTCAAGAAAAATCTGAAAAAGAAAAATATGAATCTGCCTTGGATTCATTAATCAATGAGAATGTTTTCATAATGAAATATTTATATGAAAATTTTTCGATGGAGGAAGTAGAAAACTATTGTAAATGGGACGTAAATCTTTCTGTTGAACGCCGAATTAGTCCTCTGAAGAATGCCCTTCTTCAAATGTTAAATAAGTTAGCTAAAAAAATGCTACTAAATACGTTTATTAAAACACTGATCGATGAAGGTCAATTTTTAATACCTCTAAAATGTTTTAAATCGATTGAAATCACCGATAAATCGGGCAAAATTCTAATTACTAAGTGCCTTGCGAAGAAAAATTTCAATAGGGCAGCTAAGAAATTGGGGTGTAAAGAATACCCTTGGGCATTAGAGGGATTGGGTTATTGTAAATATTGGTGTTTTCCCTTATTTCAAAAGTTTCTTGAATACATCAAGGTTCCTTTAGAGATGGACTATACCGATGATGGATGCATTATTAATGCCACTTTTTAAGAAATAATAAAAAATATTATTATAGCATAAATTTAATTTTACGCATAAATTTTCTGCATAACTTTAATTTCATGCACTAATTTTCTGCATAAATTATCTAATATGAGATTTTTTATACAAATTTCAATAAAGTTTCCTTTTGCTTACTTTTTTCTTCTTCATTAAGCCGCTTTGCTTCATAAGATAACCCCATAACCGCCTTTCTAATCATTTTCTTAGGTAATGCCTTCCGTGCCAGTTTTATGTTTTTTCTATCCTTTATATATTGCGAATCATAATATCGTTCCCAAGTAACCGGCGTAAAATCATCGACATTAAATATTTCGGGGAGCTGAGGGGCAATCAAATTCCTAATATCGCATAAATCAAATTGTTCTCGTCTAAAAACCCAGTAATTTTTTTCATACTTCAAGGAGGGAAATTGAATATCAGAGCGTTTTGTTGAGAGATATCCAAACTGTTTATCATAGAGTAAAATAAGAAAATCCGGATAGCGCCTCCAGAAATGATAGAATATTAAATCAATAATATTATGCTCAGGATATATTTCAGTCACTAAAAGATATTCAGGATACACCTCAAATCGAATGAAAGCATTCAATCGATAAAGTTCATTCATGACTTCTTTCCCGCGTTGATAGAATTCACGCGCCATTTTAGTCATTTTATTTTGAATTATGGCTGGATCATGTTCAATGACCCAATTCACTCGATAAATCAAATCATCTCGCTGAGATTTCTTATGACGTTTTGCCATATCTAAAAAATAGTCTAATGAATCATTGCCCAGATTAATACCATTCATGCAGGACATCTTGCGCCCCCTTAATATCCGTTTTACCTAAGAAATTATCCAATTGAGTTTGCCTTTTATGTGAAACCATAATGTATGGGCGGGCGCGTTTTAAAACCACGCCCATATTCTTCAACTGCTCAAATTCCTCAATTGCAATTTTATTTTTCCTTAAATTTATTATTCGCTGTGCAGATAGTGGTCCTATACCCGGAATATGAACTAAATCCTCATAGCTCGCTTCATTAATTTCCATGGGAAACCTTTGCGGATCTGCATTAGCAATCAGCAGCTTAGGGTCTGCAGTGAGCGGGATATTGCCATTATCATCGAAAGCCAATTCAATTTCACAGAATTTGAAATCATACTTCCGAAATAACCAATCTGCTTGGTAGAGACGATGTTCCCGTATAATAGGTGTTGGTAATGCATTCTCTAAGGGCGTATTTTGAATTGGATGGAAGGCGGAATAGTATGATCGATTCAGCAGCATATTATCATAGAGCCATACGGACATTTTGAGCAATTCCCGATCCGATTCCCCTGCACCTCCAACCACAAACTGGGTCGTATGACCTGCAGGAATATTTCCATGTTTCTTTTTAAATCCCTTTATCCACGCCATCCTTGTTAAAATATCATTTTTATATTCCTTTGTAGAACTCAATTCTTGAAATCGGCTTTTATTGGGTGCCTCACAATTGATACTAACCCGGTCTGCATACTGTACGCCCTCTTTAATCAAATAATACGGTGCGTCTGGGAGAATTTTCATATGAATATAGCCTTCAAAATTCTCCTTCATGCGCAAACGTTTAACAACCTCAATCATCTCCTCCATCGTGTGTTCCGCGTTTTGACACACGCCCGAACTCAGGAAAAGCCCTTCCACATAATTGCGGAGATAAAGATTCATGAATAGATGCGCTAACTCTTCGGCTTCAAAACTGGTTCGCTGGCGCTTGGCACAGGAAATCGCATTGAAACAATAATGACAATCATGGACACACTTATTAGTATACAAAACTTTCAAGAGCGTGATACATCGCCCATCGGGCAGAAATGAATGACAAATCCCCGATGCAACTGGGGCACCAATATACCCCGCACTCCTCTTTAGTGTTCGCTTGGATGCAGTACTCGCACAGGCATCATACTTTGCGGATGCCCCCAATACTTCGAGCTTTTGTAGGGAACTCATTATGCCCTCTAACGATTTTAAATTCTTTAAGCTTTAGGAATTTTGTCGGAGTTTGAAGAGAAAAAAGAGAATTTTAAATCAATTTCTTTACCACCGAGAGATGACTGAAAGTATTATTTCTTCATTTAAATTTTAGACCTTTCTTGATTTACCACGACGACGAAGCCACAATATTCCAAGGGCAAATATTAAAAATTCAGGAATTACCACACTTAAGAGCCACCAAGGAAATGTTTTTTGTGGGGATTCAATTTGGATGGTCATGGATATAGAGGCAGTATTGTTTGCTCCATCTGTGACCGCGAGATTCACTATATAAACTCCCGGATGTAAATAGACATGGGTTATATAGGGTTCTGTACTCGTGGTAATATTTCCATCCCCAAAATCCCACGTATATTTAGTGATACCACTAATATCCGAGGATTTGCTGGCATTGAAAATTAAAGTGTGACCGACGATTGATTTCTGAATAACATTGAAATTGGCAAGAGGCGGACTCGAATCTACTACATAAACCCATATGCTGGTGATATTCCACCAGCTAGCATAATCAGAAACGTTCAATTTCACTTGATAATGCCCTGTTTTTCTAAATATATAAGAGAAATTCATGCTATTAAAGCTTTTAGGCGTGCTATCGGTGAAATTCCATTTATATCCTTTTATTGCAATATTATCAGTCGAGTTGATCCCGCTAAATTTCATAATGGACCCCAACTCTATGGTGACATTCCTCCCGGCATTTGCAATTGGCTTGGTTTTATCCAACTTTATTCCAGCCAAAATTTTATGAGGGATTTCAATATTATTAGCTGAATCCACGCTCCAATACTCTAGTTGATTATTTGCGCCTTCTATAGTAATATAAGGCTGACCATTCTTACTGACGTTTTGAAGAGGACCGTCATTAATTCGATAATAAATTTCTGCATTACCTGTTAAATTGTTTTTAACTGTTAGCTTAATAGTGAAATTTGCCGTATGCCATAGTCCATCGTAATCATTTGTAGTGGTTGTTTTATTAATCCATACCTCATCAAAAGTGACTCCTTGATCATTTTTGGCTTGTAAATGGAGCGTACGATTTTTAAAAACATCAATCAGACAGAAATTATAGAGAGAAGCTATGTATGCATCATACCAATGGGTTCCAGGAGTGGCTAGAGGGGCTCCCCATCCACCAGAAACGATATACATGGTTCCATTTGCATAGGTTTGCGCCTGTGTTGTCGATGCCGTCCAATTGATGGGTTTCGTTCGCATATAAATATGGTCATGCCCCGCAAACACTATATCTACATGGTATCTATCAAAAAGCGGGACCCAATTAGTTCTGACATCCAGATTCCCATTGTGGCTTAGACTGGCATCAAAGGGGGGTTGATGAAACATTGCAAATTTCCAGGTAAAATTGGCGTGAGCGGCGAGGTCATTCGCTAACCAAGTCGTTTGCTCGCCCGATATAGTGGTTTCTGTACTGAGACATATAATATGAATGTCCGGTCCCCAATCATAAGAATACCACATCTCATTGCCCGGTAATGCAAATTGACTATAATAGTTAGGAGCATTATTTTCATGATTACCTATCACCGGAATAATGGGGATTGTTAGATTATTGTTAATCCAGTGGGTATCCACATCCGCAAACCATGTATCCCATAAGCTTTGAGTCAACCCATTCTCTACCATATCCCCTACATGGAGCACTAATTCGGGCCTGAACTGCGCCATCGCCTGCGATACAAGTTCCCGTTCCGCCTCATTTGTTCGGCTATCACCCCCAGCTACAAATCGAACATCTCGGAAGGTCGAGGGCGCAGTCCAGAAGATGCGTTCCTTACTATAGCCGCCGGTTGAGCCTCCACAGATGAAATAGTAGAAGGTGTCGGGGATTAAATTAGTGAGCTCAACAACATGAATATACCCAGACGCTCCGCCGTAGGTGAAATTGCTCCCTATAGCATTAAATCGGTACGCTGTTGATAGACCATTGTGAGGCATCGTATCATACAGGACAAGGTCACCGGAATTTGAGGCAGCGGTCTGCCAAGTCACGGTCATCGTGGTATTTGTCTCATGTTGCCACGTTAAATGGATATGAATCGGTTTATCTTGTGCGTAACTGGAGGGTATATATACAAGAATGGCAGTGAACGGAAGCCAACTTATGAGTAAATAAAAAAAAACCTTTCGGAATACTTTTTTATTGTCCAATAGTGTAAAGCCCACAATTTAATATCTACACAATTTCTATATATATCTTGGCTCCTTTTTTGCTTATAATTGATTTGCACTATCTCATTTCGCGCCCATATAAGCTTGTAATATAATAATTCATATGAAAGGCATAGAAAGCTTTATCTGAAATTCGACATTCACCAGAGATCATATAAATTTCAATCGGGAGAACCATGAACGAATTTGAAATATTCCATTTGATTTATCTTATTTCAATTGCTGCTATTTCTATTATTTTTATAGTGTATACGATACTGACTCACAAGAAACTGCCCTTGAAAGAGGTTACTTTTGACGATTATTTTCGGGCTTGGACTGAGCATCATGGGTACAATGTCCCTATCGAAGAAATTAAAGGACCTCTACGCCCCTATCTCAAATCCTTTTTCGTGGCAGGGAAATTATATGCACAAATCGGGCTGACACCCAATAGCATTTCCGTTCTAGGGGTGGTTTGGGCCCTCTGGACCTTGGAATGCTGGTTCTTAGGAGGTAATTGGATTCTTCTTGGCGTGCTCTTTGTTATTCTCTCGGGAACGACCGATAGCATTGACGGAGTCGTGGCTTTTATCACCGGCTCCGAAAGCAATTTAGGGGCTTGGTATGATGCAGTGCTCGATAAATTTGGGGATATTCTCTGGGTTATAGGGCCAATATACTTCATATTCGTGATAGGAATTTATACGACTTTTTGGCTTGTGCTGCTAGCTGTTGTCGGTCTATTGGGGCTGTTAAATACCTTGATTCAGGAGTATGCTCGCGCTCGACATGAAGGCTTGGGATTGCTTGAAGGTGGTCCCGTCATCGGTGAACGCATATCGCGACTAGGATTTTTTATTACACTCACTGCCTGCATTGGCTTCTCCAATGTCTTTACTTCTATAACTCCTTCAACTGATTTTATCAATATAAATATCTGGATGACTACCTACATTATTCCCATTTGTTTCTTCGGGCTACTGGCGTTCTCCATCATTTCGATCCTGCAATTAACTCGTCATGTGCAAAAAAACTTGAAATAAATCTTTCCATCTTTTTTTCCATTTCAAATACCCGTTATGACAATTAGAACTCTTTTACAATATTAATGTTCAACTGATTTAAACGCGTTCTTCCTTATTACTCCCGTTCTTCCCAATGAACTCGCGAGGAGTCTATATGAGGTGATGAGACCCCAGCTCTATGTAAATCCACTTCGGACTACCTAGAACAGACCATAAAGCTAAATTTATATACTTAAAGACTTTTTTTAACTAGCAAATAAAAAAATAAACAAAAGAATTTTAAAAAAAGTAAAATCTGGAGGGTTAGAAACTATGAACTTGAAAACCAAGATTTTCGTCCTTGCGGCGTTGAGTCTCTTTTCGGTGAGCTTGGTGACGTTTCCAGTAGTAACAGCTTACACCAGCGACTCTTTCTCTCAAAAGGTCGGTGACGAATCCATCTGGGAAATAAAGGCAGCCCCACCAGGAGGCGCGCCTCTTACCGTTGGCGGCCACCTCAAATTAAGCATCACTGTAGCAAATAAAACTATGCTGGATTCAGTATTATACGATACGATCTACGGAGCATTTTATATTAATTCGGTCATGGATCGAACTTGGCAACTTCTTATGCCTTCAATGCTCATGGGAGCATATAATAGTACATATGGAATGTATTCGGTCACAGGTCCTTACCTATTTTTTATCCCACACAATCAAACCGCAGTAAATTCGACTCTTTTTATGATGTTTGGAGGCTTAGGAAATTATACTTGGACGAGTGGACCGCATGGGTACGATGGGACTCTGAAGGCATGGATGGGATCTGCAATCGGAGATCTTGGCATGCCGAAATACGAGCTGCAATTCAACGCCAATGGGGTCATGCAATATATGAAAGAGTATAATGGGACAGGCAGTGGATGGACGCTGATCTCTCATTTCGAGCTATGGAGACCCGTTCCGGCACCCCCTATTCTTAATTCTATAAC
>Ga0315310_10000159_pt1 | contig 45533 bp, 71 predicted proteins | sample TDP5_MG_FD_203630 | JGI IMG/M metagenome (GOLD analysis project Ga0315310, IMG submission 203630) | Freshwater sediment microbial communities from Lake Towuti, South Sulawesi, Indonesia - TDP5 | ecosystem: Environmental > Aquatic > Freshwater > Lake > Sediment | place: Indonesia: South Sulawesi...
TTCTGCCGAGGAATAGTAGAAATTCAATAACCCTTCGAGGTTTGAAAGAGAAGTCATTTAGGTAGTTTGTAGACCCTTCAGCCGTAGCTCTAAACGTTTAAGAGCATCAACTTTTTCTTCTACCACATCATACAGAAAAGTAAACCAATACAGAGCACTCGCCGTAAAGAATGACCAATAACAAGGGTCAACCGCACACCATAATAAGGCAGGAAAAAGAGCTAAAAAACTCAAATGGTCTGGAAGCAGCCAATGTCTAAAGGCTCTCCATTTCATCGCTTTCCCTTCTCTCTATCTTTCTTTTCTGCCCAGTTCAAATACTTGCCTAACCCAAACCAAAACACAATATATGCCAACAGAAAGAACACACCAATATACCAGCCAAACTTAGCTCCATAGTAAACACCTATAGAGAGCACTAAAACGGCAAGCATAGCTATTCCCGGAATTTCAGCATACTTCATTGCATCTATCCCATGATTTCAATAGGAAGGGAGAGGCTTTAAAACTTTTGAGAGTTTAAAAATTTTTAGAACAAACCTCATATATCTCATAACAAGCATAAATTATTACGGGATATGTGCTTGAGTAGCCTAGAACTGCGTGACGTAAAAATAGTTAAACTTTGGGATTGGGGATACGATAGAGCATCAGATTATGACTACATCTTCTTAGACAAAAACGGAAAAGAAATGACAAGAGTCAAAGGTGGATGGTTCAAAAAGAAGATATTGGGGACAATTCGCCATGAAGCTGTCGAGAAGATAGAAACGGATGAAACGGACACGACAATAACTTTTAAGGGAACAGCAGTATGCCGAATCTCAGATGAGAAACCGGAAGAAGAAGAAGGCATTGTAAGAGTGCAATGCTCCGAATCCTAGAGAGGCTTAAACCTTTTAAAGAGTTCACACATACAGATATGATGGGACGCTGACATGAACGCAGACGAAATGAAAGATGACTTGAACACTCTGACAAGATTTTCTTCGTTCTTGAACCGTGAGATAGGCTTATGCGTCTGCGAAACTGGCGAGAACTTCCTAACGTTTGGGGACGAAACATCTGGTCACATACATTGTGGAGCATGCAACCCCAAAGTCCTTTTTCACACGCACCCGCTTGGAAGACCAATCCCCAGTGCGACAGACATGAATAGTCTTGTGAAAGCGGATAGAGACCTGAACGGTGTGGAATATTGCATTGGAGCTATGGTTGGCAAGAAACCCAAAGTTAAGTGCTTCAACGTCTCTAAAAGCAAAAACTATCTTAAACTAGGGTTCGACTTGTAAAGCAGCCAATCCTCTAGTTCATTACATTTCGCTGGAAAACAGAGAAACGGGGAAACTTTTTTGTTGATGAGACATCTAAAACACGGCACATCCAAAATTAAATCGATAGGAGATACGGTTGCAGAAATCCACTTTGACACAGCAGCATGGCTAACTTTTATGCTGAACTTCTTCTGAATGACTCTTGCAATATCTCGTGTTGAATATGCCGGGTTCTGGCTTCTGCTAAGCTCCACAGCAAAATCCATAACCTCTTGAGGGTTCTTCTTCTTGTGTCCATAACCTCTTCTATCCCGAAAATGATGCTTACACACCTTACACCGATAAAGCTGTGTTTTGCTCCCATCTTTTCTTTTAATCGTGCCCGACTTCACAAGCTCTGAAGAGTTGCAATGAGGACAGCAGATAGGAGCTTGATAAAGTCTAGACAAAGTCGATGCTTGAACTCCTTTAATATCACTCTTTAACCTCTTCAAATTCAATACACTCACAAAAAGGACAGCAAGCCTTCTCTATCACTGTGCGAGTTGATTCATCCCAAGGGTTAGGCTTACCAGTCGGTTTCTTTTCTACTGATATTCGGGCAGGAATGGGAAATGAGCGACCGCAGCCTTTACATTTATACATAACCCGCTAGATTTCGCTTATAAGCTAATTAAAACTTTTCACTTAACGTATATCTCAGCTATCTCTTGGGAGATATACACAAGAGCACTGAAACATTGTTCCATAACATATATAGGGAACGACTGGCTCAACCAGAAATAGGGAGAAAGGAAAGAAAAAGCCTATTTCCTTTGCTGAAAATGCAGATTGGTTTCATCGCCATCAGCTCTCCCTATTCCAAACCCAATATATTTCCTTTTCTGTCTAGCTGTTCTACATAAATACTCCGTCAGTATCCCAACTGAAGCCTAAAATACAAAATTGCGAAGAATGCGAAAAACAAAGCTAGACGCTGCCCGAATCCCCAGTGTTCACCCTTCGTGAACTTTTCATTGATGATTATTGCAACAATAATTGTGCAGATAGGGACGTCTAATGCAATGTCCGGCAACGCAAAATCGTATACTAGAAGGTGTAAACGTAAAAGTATCATAATCACAAGAATAATCACTAAAATAATCGTTTTAACGTAGATTTTTGCCATACCTTATAATTGCATAATGGAAAGACTTTAAACTTTTCCTATGCTATAAGGATGTGAAGTGTGCGAGATTTCCATGGCGAGACAGAACGAAAAAGTCACCTATCCATATCCCTTTTTGTCAGATTTTCTTATGCGACATGGTTTTTCGGTATACCCGCATGAGATGGTCTGTGGTGAAATCGGCTGTCCGCACGAAGCTAATCGTCTTGTTGACGTGGTAGCTCGAAAAGATGGAAAAGTCTATGCTTTTGAGTATAAAAGCTCTGGTGACTACCTTTTACGTGCGGTTAAGCAGATTGAGAATTATCGGCTTAGCTTTGATTTTGTCATTGTAGTTGCTGAAGTTCCACGAAATGATGTTTCTGTTCACCCGACAAGGGGCGTGAGGATAAAAGAGATTCTGAAGTTGGGAGCTGGCTTTTGGACTGTTAACTTTCGCACGGCAACCCAAAACGAACTATCAAAACAGCAAATTGCTAATGCCTTACGTGACCTAAGCCAAAACGCACCTATTCAATCCCATGACGTAGGCACAGACCAAAAAGGCTATCTAGAGACTAATCTCAGCAAATGGTTCTGGATGTTCTACAGCGTCATGGATAGACGGTCCAACGCAGCCACTTTCATAAAGGCAAAGCAGATACTAGCCAGACATCAACTATTCAAACCATCGGACATAGTGAACCAAGTGCAGACGATAGGAAAGGAAAAAACAGTAGAAAAGATGACGTCACTTCTTAAAGAACACAAATTTCCTCTTCTAATAGACAAATCCAAAGGCGAGAAAAGCCATGTCTACAGCATTGTCGATGCTGCACTTTTTATGAGCAAAATCAACTATGATTTTCACGAACTCTACGTGCACTACCGGGAAGGCAGAAACCTAACTGAAGCAAGAGACCTAATGTGGCGTGACCTAAAAAAAGCAATTTATGGCGTGGGCGACAGAATCGCAAGCCAATTTATACGTGGAATGGTTCTGAAAGCTAAATGGAACTTTCCTCTAAGCAGCGACCAATTCCTAGAGAAATGCAGATTCAACATACAAATCGCACAGCAGATAGGACTAATCGGAAACAACTACGAAGAACTAGCAACGTTTGTAAACGAATACTTAAACGGAAACAGAGGCATCCTTGCTCACGCATTGTGGTATCTACGCAAAAGATACTGTCGAGAAGCTCTCTGTTATGAATGTCCTCTCTACTACAATTGCTCAGGACGCCAAATCGTAGACACAGAAATAAGGCAAATCGTAGAACCCAAACTCCAAAATCCAATACCACAAAATCGAGAGTGGGTAGCCCTTAAATTCGTTCATAACCTCAACATTCTGAAACAGCAACCCATCAACCAAGCACGGTTAACCGATTTCCCTGTAGCAACCGCTACAACTCAACTTTCAAAAACCTTTGAAAACAGTTAAAAAGCAACACAAGTAAAACATAAACGAGCGAAAATGAAAGTCTCTGGCAGTCTGATAATAATTGTCTTTATAGCCGGATGGTTCTTTTCTTACGCTGGTTTCTCATCAGCAATATGGTTAGGCTCAGCATGGTATAAGGAGAAAGCACTTCAGCAATGGAACATGAACAGCTACTATTGGCTCTACGGAAAAGACGCCTTCGTGTTCTACGGTCTAATTCCCATGTGGCTAGGCGGTCTATTTGCTGGAATTGCAATACCCACAACTTTCGCTAAAAAAGCCAAAACTACTATCTTGATGTTTTTCTTAGCTATAATCTGCACAGCTCTAGGGTTCAATACTCTTGACTGGATGTTATCAGGCGTCTACGGAGAAAGACTCGGTTGGCAAGCATGGGTATTCAACCTTGACATACAACTAGAAGCATGGAATTTTTATATACTCACGGCAATCGTTCCGCTCTTCGTAGGTGGGCTTTTTATCAGCATGCCACTAATCTACTTCGCATTGCACGGTCGGATACAATAAGCTACATCTAAACCATGGTATTTTACGGAAAAAGGAAAGGGTTAAAAACTTCTCCGCTTAAACCCATAGTGGCTAAATGGCTAAATGGGGGAATGATATGCAACCAAAAGATGAAAAACTTAGGATGTGGCTTTATTTTGAGGCTTTTGACCCTAGATGGTGCGAAGAGGTTGACCATAAACTTAGGAGAAACATAGGACACCCTAGACGGAGCGTTTCACCATGAAAGAGAAAGTAGTTCTAACAAAAGAAGCTGAAGAGAAGCTGAAGAACAATCCCGCAGAACTCTTGAGAGAGGCTATCATAGCGGTATGCGACTATCCCGGTATCTACTACTACATGACAAGACGTGGAATTGTAGAAGTTGTTGAGGAAACCTAAATGTCCGAGCCTTTACGTCCAAGAATTACCATTAGGTCAGATTATAGAATCACCATACCCGAACACATGCGTAAAAAAAAGGGGATAAAAGAAGGCAGTGTTCTAGAGCTGCAAGAATACGGAGAAGACAAAATTCTCATAACTATTCTGGTGAAATAGTGTGTTTGAGATAGTAACCGTTCTATTCCACGGAACAGGAGCGAGAAGACGCCAGTCAATTGAGAGGAATGGACTGTTACCAAAACCCGAAAGCTACGTTTGTGCATCGCCTAAAAAAGTCATTGCAGCGGTCTTCGCTACTGCACGGGCTGAACAAGAAGATGACTGGGGTCTAATAGTTGCCTTCTTGAAAAGAGGAGATTGGGAAGTTGACCCACGTTTTCCTTATTCTCTCCGCTGTAAAGAACCAGTTCAACCTTCCGACATAGTTTCTTTTGAAATACTTGACCCAGAAAAGGAGATAGAGGCTCATGGACGCCTAAAGGAAATTGTTAAAACACTAAAGATTCGAGTGGAAAAACTGGGGTGCACATGATGGACATTCTAGTCACTACGCCTAAAACAGCACATGAACTAGCAGCCCAAGAGGCAAAGTTTGTCGAAGAAAATCCAGATGCCTATTGGTTCAGAACCATAAAAGGCAGACCGAACGTCCAAGTTGGCGATAGGGTCTACTATGTTGACAACGGTCAAATCACGGGTTACGGAATCGTTTTTGCCATCGAATACGGCAAACTGCAATGCGAAGCAACTGGAAAAGTCTACAAAGGCACGCACCTAAAACAACGAAAATGGATTCCACTCAGCAACCCAATTCCGTTCAAAGGTTTTCAAGGCTTCAGATATATTGACAGAACCCCAAAGCTCAGGGAGAGACTTAAACAAGCAGAAACCTGTAGCGACCGCTACACATAAAAGGGGTGAAAAGAAAGTATGCCTTTTAACGACAAAAAATGGGTGAAAGCAGGCTACATAGCCATAAGCAGAAACAAAACATGCGTGGTCATTAAAGCTGAGAACCAACGTTACGTAGCTGAAATTCCGCTGGTCTTAGAGGTTCTCACGAAACAAGCGGGCTACACACCTATCTTTAAACCTAGAAAGTAAAAAACAGCAGATGTTTGTTCTAGAAGTTTCTATCACTGGTTTTTATATAGTTTAACCTATCAAAGAGTAGCTATCTGAAGGGGGAAGTTGAAGGTTGAACCTTATAGGAAGCATACTTGACATACTAGGCTGGTCTGTTGTCGTCTTCCTCTTCACATATCTGTTTCTGCTTAGCTACCAAATGCTCAAACACGACTTTGTCGAACTCACAAGAAACCCTTTCCGCATAATCGTAACTGATTTGCCAAGAATAAAAGAAGAGACGAAAAAACCATTACAGAAGGAGAGACATAAATGAAGCATAACAACATCAACCCACAGGTCTTACTCTCTGAATTAGATATGGCACTAAGCGAAGACTATGGTTGCGGTCTTAACTTAAACGAATATCCCTCAATCAACCAGCTAATTGAAATCATAAAGCGAGAAGCAGCTAGTTTATATTGGTGTGCTTTCTGTTCGCATAAACGGAATAAACGCAGATGGTTAGGTCTTAAAAATAGATGTCCAGAACATCCGTTGCTGCCGTTTTGCGTTAATCGTCCGAGGTTTTTGGGGAAGAGAAGAGATGTAGCGACCGCTACAAAAGTGTTGGCAAAACCATGATAGAATGTAAATATGAAGTCAAGCCTCTTCCATATAGGTTTTGCGAAGGATGTATGCTTAATGGCTGCTACTCGTGGAACGACTCACTCCTTATTCTCTGCTCAAATATGGGTGGCTACCATCCAGCTATTCTTCTTGTTGAACAAGACAAAACTGTTCGAGCATGCGAATCATTTACACCAGTCACGGAAAAGGTCTGGAACGACTATCTCCAAAGTATGAAGGCAGTTGCAAAAGACAATGAAAGAATTAGACTTTACGCAATGGATGGAAAAGTTTTAACTAGCGAGCTGCTTCCAGCAGAGCGTGCCGAAAAAACGGAGCGTCACGCAGCAGAAGGAGAGAGTGGTTTATCGGCAGACGAAATGTTTGGTTTCATACGAAACCTTGACAAGATGGAACATCTTAACCCTAAAAATTACGTCATAGCAGTGATACAGCATTACTTCACTCACGTCATATACTATGACTTTCCAGCAGAACACGGTATGAACATTGGAGAGGAATTTCTTGCCTATCTGAAACGTCATTCCGCTGTGAACATTCAGAGCGTTAGTGATTGGCACATCGCAGTGCAACTTCAAAGTTTCAGAAGTCTTTTCAGTCGGTTTTTTAGAAGACACAGTTTGACAGAAGCGAATGCTCAAAACTTGTTACAGTTTATTCAAGTTGCTGTGGGGGAAGCTCGCAAATATGAGTGACCCTCTAGGCGTAGAGCAATACGGCTATCCCAAAACCACCTTTATCGAGGGTAGAGACGGCGAAATGCGTGTTAGATTCTCAGAAGGATGGTTCTTACCGGACGTAGACGAAGATGAACCTGCCTACTACATGGATTACTACATAGACAAGAAGGGCAAAGTCACTTTGATTATTGACGCCTTCTACCACTGCTATGCCAGAACATTAGCTCGTGGGAAACGGAGCGTCAACTGATGAGTCTAGTGCCAAAAGTCAAGGTTGAGAAAGATGGCGACAGGTTGACAGTCCTAATCCGCCAGAAGTATCATCCGAGGGGTCTGGAAAAATCTGCTTTTCGATGGAGAATTGCTGGTGTGTTCTCCCTAAGAGAATTGAAAAAAGGAGAAACAGATTGTGGCTGCTACTAAAACATATGCGTGCGATACAACAACATTAGCCAAAATTTTGCTATTGGCTAAGCGTCCTATTTCAGAACATGACATAAAGAAAAAGTGTCATCTGAGCAACTTCTACGTGAATATATACATCAATAAGCTGCTTAAAGCGAAACTGCTGAAACACCATTCTTCAAGTAAATTACTCGTTATAACGCCTAAAGGACACGAGTTTTTAAGACGAGTCAATATTTGTGCAAAAATACTCGATGAAGATATAACTAGCTTATTAAAAGCCGTGGTAGTGACAGAAGGCAGAAACGTTGAGCAAGAAAAGCGAGATTAAATGCACTATTTGCCATTTTCTAATCAAAGATGAAGAAGAACAGAAGTGGGCTGCTGGTAACGGCAACCACCCCGGCGTGTTAGGACCAGTGCATCATAAATGCTACGACAAAGCGTGCGAGGAAGACCCCGACCTTCCATGGACAGACCCCATCAGCGGAGAAGTGGACTACCAAACTATGTCTGAGGACTTGGGAGTTGTAGACCCAGAGACCGAGGGCATGGAAGAAGAAGAGTGTGACCCGTGACGAAATCGCTCGTTTTCCGCATTCGGAAAGTCTATTTTGACGCTATAGTGAAAGGCGAAAAGGCTATCGAGTATAGGAAAGATTCTGCTTTCTGGCAAAAGAGAGTATTTGGGATGTCAGCTTCTAAATACTGTGGCGTGATGGGTGTTGATGAGAGGAAATCCCATTTCGACTTAACTATTAGTTCTAAGGAAATCACAGAGAGGTTTAGTTCGTTAATCGCCGTGTTTGTTTGTGGTAAAAGAGTTCACAGAAGAGAAATCACCAAGATACAGAGAATCAAAACGCCGGACTACTTTAGCGACCAAGGCAAACATGATGTAGACACACCTACTTGCCTAGCATTCTTTCTTGGAGAAGTAGTATAACAAACACTCTTCTTACCATTCAATTTAAAAAGCCAACCAAATAAAGAATACTGCGAGTCGAGCAAGATGAAATGCCAAAGATGCGACTCCGAAATGGAAGAGAGAACATTTGAGTCATTTAAACAACCAAAGAAGATTTTCCACTGTAACACTTGCGGTTTTGAGTGCTGCCCGCACATAGGGAGTCATCCTAACACCTTTTCATGCACAGAATGTGATAGTCCAGTAGAGCAATGCGACTGCTTCGATTGTAGCGTTTTCTGCTCTCAGTGTAATATGCCCATCTGGGGGTGCTCTTGTTCAGACGTGGTAATGGCATACAACAAGGCTCAACCAAAACAGGTGTGCTAATGAAAGGGGTTATACGAAAAAATGAAAGAATTGGAAAGGAAATCGAAAAGTGGGCAGCCGAGCAATTAAAGGGAACGTGGGTTGATTCACAGACCAGTCCTTATGACGTTGACAAACCAAACACTCTAATTGAAGTTAAAAGCTGCCAAGACAAGACGCTTGACAAAGTAGCCTATGGTAGACGCTACTACCAGAAGGGAAGGTTTGTTATTATTCTTTCAAGCCATCAAGAACTATTAAATGAAGCTGCAACCCAAGGAAAAGACCCGGCGTATTATTTCGTTCTCTATCACCTTAATGCAAACGATGTATGGATTCCCCTTGATGTCAAACTTCTTTCATGGAAAGATGTAAATGCTAAGATAGAACAAAGAGGAAAAAGCTACACTCGCTCGCAAGGTGAATTAAAACTCTGTAATTTCAGGTGGGATACTATATTCACCCAGCAGAGGCTATAAAACTGATGCGTTTCTATCGTTGCATAGCTTTGGTAGACGTCTTGCTGTTCATTATTTTGCTCTCAGAAGGCATACTAAGCGGTCTAGCTCCTTCTCTCCGCATATTACCTATAGCTGTAGGCTTCTTTATCCTCTGGATAGGTATTGGAGCGGAACAACGAGCTAAAGCTATCCAGTGGGCGTTATGGTATTACGAAAATCGGCATCTAATAAAAGACTATCACAAAAGGTTTGGCACAATCACTCCAGACGAAGCAATACATCACGCTGAATCCAAAAACCAACATCACGAATAATTCTATCTATTATGTTTCAGTGCAACATAAACAAAACCATAGACTCTATGGCGTTCACACATCTTCAAAAAATGTATTTCGCCCTCTCCTCTATCTTCAGTCACACAACCGCACTCATGCTCTTTCCGCACCCTATCCCCTATTTCTAGATGAGTGCATGGGCTTAAAAACACTTTCTTTTATACGGTCAGTAGAACGTGTAAAGCCTTTTAGACACAAAAAATACTAAAAATATAGAGAGCTAATATGCAAAAATGCTAGAAAAATTCTTTTTACTGGAAAAAACCTTATAAACTCTTAGAGCTAAAAAATACTTTTACCGCAATAAACGGAGCTTACACTTATGACCATCACTAGACCGCTGTGGGTTGAGGTTCTCTCTGATGATTATGTGCCTAAACAACTCATGTTCAGAGACAAAGAACTACAGATTTTAAGAGAAAGCGTAGAGGATTTTTGGACAAACTACTACATAGAAGGTCCTAAGAGCAGCGGAAAGACTGTTACCGTAAAAAAGTTCATTGAGGAAAGCCAACAATTACAAGAGCACTCTTCACTTTACATTGGGGGCGGAAGAGCTTTGATGCATAACTTTGAGGTTGCTCTGGAAACTGCTCTAGGCAGAAAACTTAAATTCCGTGAGCATGCGTTTGACGCTTTTCAAAAACTAGAAGGTAAACACATACACTTAGTTATTGACGACATCAACAAACTTTTCCAAATGCCTTCATTCAACAACTTTCTACATTCAGTTTTTGAATGCTGCTTAGAAAATCACAAGCACCTACACTTAATCTGTGTCGGCACTATTTCTTTTCCGCAGTTTATGAAGCGTATTAGAGACGATGTAGAATCAAGATACCATTTTAGACCTATAATCTTCCAGTTTTATGACGCACCAGAAATCGAGGCAATCATTAAACAGCGTCTAGAGATAATCGGTGTTTCTTATGATAAAGAGGCTACAGCCTTCATTTCAGCCAAAATCAAGAGGCTCGTAACAGATTTACGGTTGGGTTTTGACATTCTTATGAACGCTTTCAAAATTGCCAACGGCGAAAAGATAACTATGCCGATTATGGAACAAGCATGGGAGAGAACGAAGGTTGACTACTGGATTTTACAGCTTAGGCAACTAGATGAACACTCGAAAATGCTGATACTAGCTGCGTGTATAGCTGCAAAAGACAAAGAGACAGAACCCATAATCAGCGGTCAAGAAATTGTCAGTATATACAGAAACATTTGCTACTGGGACGGTGTAGAACCACTCTACAAACAAAGACTCACATTCCTCTTCAAAAAATTAGCTAAGAACGACTGGCTGACCGAGGTCGAACAGCTAAGCAGAGGTCGCCACGGCTGGGATGTCGTCTACAGATTTGAAATGAATGCCGAAACCATACTTGCAGCACTTAAGGAAATGGGATACGCACCTTCAGAAATTCCCAAAGAGGATGTAGCGACCGCTACAGACAAACAAGCAAAATTACCCTTACCAGAGCAGCACTCAGCACCAGACAAAAAAGAGGATGTGCGAAAGCCCCCAACCTACGTCTCTTGACCCTTACCTTCGCACCACAGCAAACATAGAGGCGAGACGACCCACAAGAAAACTTGAAGAATTATAATACCGACCTGCAAGTCACCATCTACCATTGACAACATGAAACAAGTCACAAATAAACCTTCTATGAAACACAAAACAACGAAAACAATTTTGCCAAAACTACTCTTTCGGGTCGTAGTAGACTCTTCCGCATTTTGGACAACCATAAAGCCTACGCCCACCAATAGTAGAGCCAATATAAACGCACAATTCCTTACACTTTTCACAAATCATAGACTTACCTCTCCTAATCTTCTTTTACAAAGCGAACCCAATTCAGCCTCTTGCTTTCCACAAACCTTCTAAAATGATTTAAGTCCTGCCGGTCATCACAGCAGACAATAACTTCGCCATAATGCCAAGCCATAGCCCCGCAGTTGCTAACTGTAACGCTCTGACCGCAGATATAACAAGTATGTGGCTCATCGTCAAGCTGAAACTTTTTCCAATATTCTTCCTTGAGACCCATTTACACCCGTTCCCTAAGACCTTTTATGCTCACGCTCTAAACGTTGCAAAGACAAATCAATTATTCCTCGAAGTGAAGCCAAAGCAATAGCCTCTATTGCTATCTGCTTAACCCGTTCAAACTTTCCCCGCTCTTTCTGTTGCCAAATACAAACAGCTAACCCTCTACTACTGAAGGAGCAGGACAGTAATCCAGCCACAACATCTTCTCCCTTCGGTTTGTTACCCATAATAATCTTGAAGACACTTCCACAACCGTCCATTATCTCCTCTATCGTGGCTACTGGCTTATCGCAAATGGGAATTGCCTTTTCAAGACTCTTCTTTTCTGCCATTAGGTCACTTCTTTTCAAACTGTTCTTTGAAACTCTGCACGTCAACTTCTTCTAGATTTATCCACCACGCTCTAAACTTCTTCTCCTTAGTTACCGGGTTCTCTCTTGTTGCGGTATCGAAATCTAGGATGTGCCAGCCTTCTTTAGAGGATAGGTTGAAAAGTCGCTTTAACCGCTTACCAACCAAGTGACGCCCTAGAACTTCTGGCTGGTCTAAATCTATCCCCCCCGCAATTTCAGTAGCACCAGCACCTATTTTCTCAATAAGGTAAGCGACAATCTTTCTGTCTATTTCGTCCTTGCAATACTTCATAGGGTTGATGCGTGGTCTCTGAAGGTCATACTGCTTAGCTAACTCTGTAATCATAGGCTTAGCCCAGTTCCACTCTCTTTCTAAAGTGTCTAATCGTTCCTCAATGGATTTCTTATGTAAACTCATTCTCATACCATCTCGAAAGGTTAAGCGGAAATCTCAGAGACATTCTCAAGCACTAAAAGTATATAACTCTTTCCCAGAACCAGTTCGAGAAAAAAAACCATGGAAAACAACTCGAATGAGATACCCCAGTTGCTATTGCGTGGTTAAATTCGAGAATAGGCTTTGTCATGGTTGCCACAGATAGGATGCGATGGTGAAAACCCCTATTTTTGTATTGGTGTTCTACATGTGGACAGAACTGTTTAAATAATTCGTGGTGTCATATTCCGACTTGGAATGTCAACAGGCTTGACATTGCCGAAAGGAGAAGGGAAACGATTTGTTTAAGAAAGTGAGAAATTGGAAAATAGCACTGACGCTGACACTGATTATAGCAGTCGCTAACCTACCGCTGCAATATCTAGCATACCGTTTCTTCTACGTTGAACCATATCTAGCATCACTACCAGAAGCAATAAGAGCCATCGCAGACTATGAACCGTTTTTCAGCACATGGTATGGCGGAGCAACTATTGGAGTGTGGCTTGCTTTAATTGCCTTATGGGCGTGGCATTTGCATGCCAAACGAAAAGTGACTGTAAATTCTAAAAAACTATCCACAGCTCTTGTCGTTGGTTTTCTTTGCTTCATTCTCGGCTTAACTTTGTTTCATCTTCAACTCGCAAGATGTGAATGGAACACTTACCGTCAAGTAGACGTCCTAATGATAGGCGATGAAGAATTTCGTGCACAGTCAAGTTGGGTAACAAACGCTGAAAACGTCTTAGAAAGTGTTAGTGACAACAGATTTGACCAGTCACACATCAACTTCTATGCGAGGGGATGGCTTGCATGGGATAGTCTTGATGGGCGAACCGACATCTATGACTTGATGCAAGAGGCTCTAGCGGAATCTGGAATGCCAAGACAACAAGTCGAAATCGTCCCCGGTTTTTGGGACTGGGGTTTCATAAGTGGTTCTGAATGGACTGACGCTGACGGCGTAAAATGGTGGATAGACCTTCTTTTGATTTTCACCGGACAAAACGCTGACATGAAAGGGTTAAGCCCGCCAATGTGCAACACGACAATAATCCACCACGACCATGTTAACCTACATACTTTGACGCATGAATTAGGGCATCAATACTATCTACAGCACTGTGGCGACCCATGGTGCGTGATGAACGTTGATTGGCAATTTGGCGACAACTTCTGTTCTGGATGCCGAGCAGCTCTAACTAGCCACAACAGTAAATGGTTAACTGACCCAGAAATCTTTGTGGGGTGTGACGATGAAAAAGGCGAAATTGTGAAACCGGGAGCAGGTTTCTTCGATTACGGTTTCCTCTGGTGGCTTGCCAGAGTCAAATGCGGAACAACATTAACAATCAGAGCTGAAGCAAAAGAAGGCTGGTATTTCGACCATTACTACGGAATAAACGCTCCATTCATATTCACTCAAGACCCAGACGACCCGCCACCGCCATCGTTCACCGAGTATGCACAAGAGTTTGACTTTACATTCTCTGATACATGGACAATAACAGCATGGTTCGTGCCAGCCAGATACTTGACCATTTCTACAATCGGCAGAGGTTCTACTAACCCATCTGGCGTGGTGAGCTACAAAGACGGCAGCACTGCAACAGTTACGGCTATTGCAGACTCAGGCTACGCATTTAAGTATTGGAAACTTGATGGGGTTCAATACACTTCTAACCCTATTGACGTCTCTATGGGTGCAGACCACACGCTGCAAGGATACTTTACTCAAGACTATCGGTTACGAATTTGGATTGACAACGGAAACGGCACAACAGACCCCTCACCCGGCGAATACTGGTATTACGAGGGAACAGACGTGACTTTAACAGCAACAGCCCAAGACGGATACCACTTCAGCTTTTGGGACATAGACGGACACGTTTACTACTCAAGAATAGAAATTATAACTATGAACAAAAACCATGATGTCTACGTGGTGTTTAATCCTTGCATGATTCTCTTTCCAGTCTACAACGAAGACGGAGAGTGGATGGATGACTGCTGCACACTCTATTATCGAATCTCTGGACAAATAATCATCAATGGAACTTGTCACGGTAACCATCCTTGGATAGAAGGAACAGCAAGAATAGATTTTGACCCCAGCGGAAGCGGAATAGGGATTCTTCTACTTGACGGTGCAGAAATGGAACATTACAACTACTACATGATTTTAGTTGGGGGAACATACGACTTCAGAATCGAATGCCCCGGCTATCAAACAAAATACTATTGGAACGTATTCATTCCATCGGTAACCTATGGCGACTTGGTAGGCTTCTGGACAGTGATTTTACAAGAAGGCTCATCCACTGGCGGTTGCTCCGGTGGCTGCATAGCACGCATCTGCGTCTGCTAATTTCCCCTCTTTTTTCTAAAAATTTTTGAAACAATCAATATATACGAGAACGAACCTAACAAAAAACATGCAAAATAAAACAGCAGTCACGATAGTTGTCACTATATTAGTAGCTGCTCTTCTATTTGAAATACTACATCCAGCCGGAATCTTCTATCCCTATTTCACTCAACAAGACACAACTACAACCCAAAGGAGAAAAAAAGTTTTGCCGATAATGCCCCCTAGAGAAGATTGGCTTACCGGCTGGTCTTATAGAAAGTCTCATGTTGTTAACAACGCTACTGGTGCTGGAACGGGCTATCAGACAAGAATTACAGTAGATTACCAAAATGGGACAGACAGCGGAGAGACAGTATACCTTGCAGAGAAATGCAGAACAGATTTTGGAGATGTAAATTGGACTGACAGTGATGGCGTTACAGCTTTACATTATTACATGCAATTAAAGGTCGATAGTGCCTATGCAGTCTTTTGGGTTGAGGTTGCCGATAATCTGAATGTAACCCCTGCCACCATCTACATTTATTATGGAAAATCAGACGCTACAACCGCAAGCAGCGGACAAGACACTTTCCTTCAGTTTGATGACTTCGCAAATCTAAACGCATGGACTCCCGACTTATACAATGAGAGCCAAACAGCAACAATAGAAGATGCACAACTGAAACTCACTCATAACGTTGCTGCTTTTTGCCACGTAGAAAGAAGCATGACTTTCGACAACATTGCCGTTCAAGTAAAACTGAAAAGAGACGACACTTATGACGAATCTTTATGGGGAATGGGCTTATGCCTTTACTTTAACCTTTACGATTATGTTGCTCTCAAACTTATCGAATTAGCTGGGTCATATGAAAGGTGGTTCAGAATATTTCTCGATAAAGATGGGACACTAAGCACTGCTTACTTTGGGGGTCATATATGGATTAATGACACCTATACATGGGTAAGAATACGTCTAACAACAACGCAGGTTTCATTTGACCGTAGTGTAGATGGAGAAACTTGGATAAACATTGCCTCCTATTCGAGAGAAGTAACTTGGGATAGCCCAACATTAGTGATAATAGGACATGGAATGGAACAGAAATCAACAGCCTATCCAAATCCTGACCAAGATAACACAGGCACATTTGGTGAATCTGTGATTACTTGGGCTGACGAATATATCGTTCGCAAATTTGTTTCGCCAGAACCTACTCATGGAGCTTGGGGTAGCGAAGAAACTTATTGAGATGTAGCAACCGCTACGTTTGAAAAAGATTTTTACAAAAGATATATACATACATCTGACTAACAAGCAATTATGCAGAGTAAAACAGCACTCGTCTTAATTTCTCTCATACTTACGGGGTTGCTTCTATTCGAGAGTCTGCATCCAGCCGGTTTCTTCTATCCATACCTCAACGAAGAAAAACCAAACACGTCAGCTTCTAGAAAGCACCGTGGTATACCTATGATGCCACCAATAACAGCAGACGCCTACTACGTCACCTACTCCAACTCAACTTATGCGACAGCGTGGTCTCCGCAACGACACGTCTTATATGGCGGTAACTATTTCTGGGTTTTTCTCTATGCTGGGTATACAACGGAATTTGTCGGCTATGAAAGTAACCCTTACAGTCATATTGGTATTTGCAGTGTTGATGGCGAAATTTGGACTCAGCGACAGAGAATGGCTAGTATGACTGACCAGTCGCCACAAATGGAACTTGGACAGACTTTTGATTCCAGATGGGATACTGAACTTGGAAAAATAATCTCCTATTTTCCATACAAAGATTATCCATATTGGGTTAGATTCGGCACAGCAAATGGTGTCCTTACACGAGAAGCAATGAAGTGTTGGGTTAGCGTGGTAAATTACAATCCTGTTTCTCCTAGATACGGCTATACGGAAAACCGCTTTGTCACCATCTGCCAAGTTATGCACCCCGCAATATCAGCAAAAAGGGGCGATATGATTTGCCAGACTACTAAAGACTTGTCTACAGCCGGGTCAAACCAAGCATACTCTGGTTGGGGGAGCTATGCAACCGATACATGTCAAAGTGTCACGTTAACATGGAATGAGACTAGAGCCATCTACGTAACGGTAAAAAACGACTATACTCTGTGGTGGAACTGGGCTTATGACACGAGTTTCGCATATCCGCCCTTAGCACTTTCCATTAAACTAGCAGCGGGATACAACTCTCTAACAGGTTGCAGCGAACCAGAGCTTAACGGGTATGGCAACGGCACAGACGAAATAGTCTACATCAAAGATTCTGGTGCGTTGTGCCTAATGTCCTTTAGCGGGTCGTGGAGCACAGAAACAGTTATCGTTTCTTCGGGTGCAACAAGTCCTAATATTGCATGTGCACAAAATGGCGACAGATACATCTCTTACATCAAACAAGGAAGAATATACTATAAAATTTACAACGTTGAAACGAAAAGTCTCAGCTCCGAAATCGACCTCTGTTCCACGCACCAATACAGCACCCCTCAATACCTATCTTCAAACCAGATGATTCAAAACGGTTACATCTGCTATACATGGACAGAAGACAACCCTCTAGGACCGACACCCTACGGCGTATGGTTCGCAGCACTCAATATACCGTAGCTACTGCTAGAAAGCAACATTTTTCAAAAACTTTTTAAAACATATATAAACGAAACGACACTTAACAAATAATTATGCCAAATAAAGCAAGTCTAGGCTTAATTTCTGGCATGCTCTTCTGCTTACTCCTATTTGAAGCACTTCATCCCGCTGGTTTCCTCTATCCCTACTTCAGCCAACAACCCGAAACTCCAACACATAGGAAACATAAAGTTCCACCGATAATAGGCTTTTCGGCTACTGTTGAGCCTTCAATTACCACAGTCTCTACGGGGGGCACTCGAATCTTTACTCTAACACCTCTAGGTGGGGCTTCTCCATACACTTATCAATGGTTCGTTAGTGGCATAACAGAGATTGTGGAGAACGGCGGATTTGAAACAGGAAATTTTCAAGGATGGCAAGTTGGTGGTAATTGCAGTGTTACAAGTGAAACGTCTTACCAAGGTATCTACTCAGCTAAATTGCAGAGTTTCGATAATTGGACAGCAGGGGTTATCGAATATTTTTTTACCAACGTATCTGTGTCTAAATCCAATACTGAAAAATTTGGGGCATGGGTAAAGGGTAGCGGTGGATACAAATATTGTTCGGTTCGCTTTAACGAGACTATGGGATATGATATAGAAATTAATGACACGAGTGAATGGGTTTATCTTGACATTCTGTCAACAATTCCAGACGATTGGGAACTCGTAATGTATTTCGTAGAGTTCAATGCTAACTACGAAGGTTGCACTTTATACGTAGACAATCTGACCCTAAAAACTGACGCTACAAGAGAACAGATAGGAGAAACATCCACGACCTTTGCATTTACAAGAGAAGACTTGGGCTTATATCAAATCTGGTCAAACGTCACAGACTCCACCAGCACAACGGTCAAATCCAACATTGCTACCTGCACAGTCACTTAAACCTGCTAGAATGTAGCGACTGCTACACTTTAAAAAAACTTGCAAAAAACATATATCCAAAGCTGAACCTAACGAACTACTATGCAGCCAAAAACAGCACTTGTTTTAATTTCAACGATGCTTATCGGCTTATTCTTATTCGAGGCAGTTCATCCAGCCGGATTCCTTTACCCTTATTTCGCTCAACCAGAAGAAAATACTACGACCCACAGAAAACGCAGAGTTCCACCAATACCAGCTCCAACGGAAGAATTGATAGATAGTTATTCTGAGAGCCACTACACTGTAGATAATTACATAAACTCCAATCATCCTTGTGGAATTACAAACAGAAGCTCTATTGGGCAGACATTCACTTCAAATGCTTCTTACATACTGACAAAAGCTGTGTTCTATCTCAGAACAGTAGGCAATCCTAATGGAATCCTCAGAGCTGCCTTGTATGAAATAAATGCAAGCTATTATCCGACAGGAAACCCTTTAGTGACCAGTGACAGTGTGAGCCTTTCTTCTATAGGCAGCTCCCACTCTTTGATTGAGTTTTCCTTCTCAACTCAATATACCATGTCGGCAAAGGACTACGCTATTGTCATCTTTCCTTCAGACAATACCAACTTCAACGACCATCTTGTCTATCTGGACGTTGGCTGCGAAACTGCCTTGTCCCATGAAGGAGTGTATGTGCAGTTCATAGATGGACATTGGGAAGTTGACACTCAGACTGACACCATCTTCTATGTCTATGGCTTGGGGTCGTAGAGTCAAATGTAGCAACCGCTACAAAACGTAGTTGTCTCCTAGAAGATAACTCCATATTGCTTAAATATTTCTACGCTTCGTATATTCTCTAAAGGGAATATATATGGCGTTAGACCCAAAAATGAAGAAAGCCGTCTATGCAACTATCTGGACAATCTTCTTAGGCATCGCATGCTTTGTAACCGTTTATGCTGCTGCGTCTTATCTTCAATGGCAACAAAGCATAAAACAAGAAGTGGGCTACGCTGTCAAAGACGTGATGATAACAAACTACTCTTTGCCCAAAGGATACGTTGGGTTCTCTGAATTTAGCGAACAGATTCCTGCTTTAAACTTCACTACTCTAAGAGCTGGTATGACTCTTGAAATCACTTGCCTTAACACCGCAGACTTGCAAACAGAGTATAGCATACTGACATTAACCTTGTTAAATGAAACTGGTGCACCACTACCTTACATTCTTAACCTTCGCAACCCCGGTTCAAAAATAAGTTTTCCCTTGACCTACATCGACACCTATGTTCTTGGCTACAGATTTGATTATCTACCTACTCAAGTCTCAAATGAAAACGAAATATTGCTGAATGTCGCATTTGAATTACCACCATAACCCCAACCTTCCCCTTTTTTATGGATTTTTCTTCTATATTTTTCTTCCGTAAGTTTTATATTCCGAATCCGAACATATACAAGGTGCGAACATATAAGATAAAGGAGATGAAAGAGAAGTGCAAAGAAACGCCAAAGCCTCTGCTGCCGTTCTGTTGCTGTGCTCTTTTGCTCTTGCCATCACAATCCCATTTTTGTATAATAAACCCGCCCCCCCAACCGGGAAATGGATTCACATCCAGTTCACTTGCTCCCAAAGTGGCAAGCCAATATACAACTTACCCGTCACCATTGGCACTGAGACACACCTCACTGACCAAGACGGATGGGTGTTGTTTGGCTCTGGTTTTGCACCGGGAACATACACATACGAGTGGGTATGGTGGGACGGACCGCACTCAGAAGAAGTAACCATTGACTGCTCACAAGAGCACTGGTATTTCTATGAGTCGCTAATGAATCCAGAAGTCCACAAATGGTTCTATGTCGATTCTGTGCATGCCGGATACCCGCCAATCGAAGGTTTAGAAGTAACCCTTGTTGGCTACGGCACTCAGAAGACAGACTCAGATGGGTATGTTGAGTGGATTGTAGACTATCCATTCACAGACACAGAACTGACGTGGACTTGGAATGGTGCTGCCGACTCAGAACCAGTGAAATGGGCAGACTTTGTTGGTGGCATATGGGAGAAAGAGAACGGACTTGACCCGAAAGGTGGTGGGGGCATAAATCTACACTTGGCTGAAGAGCGTGGGTAGTTCCCTGCTCCAGCCATCAAGTGATAGTTTAATGGGTTTGAAAAATGCTCTTTGGTTCATAAAAGAGGAATTAGGCATAGGGAAGAGGAAATCAGAGAAGAGATGTCAACATGATGGAAAAGACGCAGCAAAGTAGGTTGAAACCGCTTAAATACTGCCAAATATTATACGTTTGCCCTAATTGTGGTGCAACCAAGACAGCTACGAAAAGACCTAAATGTTCACGCTGTCGCACCAAAATGATACCTATGCCTAGACCGACCCGTGGAATAAGACCACACAATTTTCAATCACGTATTTTACCAAAAAAGTTATATTCTGACTCCGAACAAATAACGTTTACTTACCAAGAAGCGAAGGAGAAGGGAGAAGAGGCGAAGAAGGGGGCGTTAGCAACACATGGTCACCAACATTGAAAACGTTTCCTACATTACAGTCAGAACTTTCCTCTCCTACCTAATTCTAGCAATCTTAAAGACTACCGGCACAAAAACAGCATATGTCATCATTGAAACGTTAAAAGCAGAGTTCGGCATAAAAATGTCCGCTGGCACTCTCTATAACGCTCTGGCAAAACTGGAAAGAGCGGGCTACATTGAGAGACCCAAAAATTCGCCGAACATAAACATCACCGAGAAAGGCGTAGACTTTCTTGGCAAGGTCGCTGTTGAGAGCAAGAAAATCACTGTGAAAATACAGAGTTTTCTTGAACGCTCAGCACAAGCAAACGCCTCTTCTTCTTCACCTTAGATTTACTATATTCCATTTTTTGTAGTATAGAAAATCAAATATCATATAGTATATTATTTGCCATATAACAAATCGTTCGCCATATAACAAATTATTTCGCATATGCTGAGATTTGTTGTAATGGACCTTTTTTGTCGTGTAGCCAATTTGATGCGGGGGTGGGATTTGAACCCACGACAGATAGGTTATGAGCCTAACATGCAACCCAAGCTACATTACCCCGCATTACTTGATGCACTTTTCAGCTTTGCAGTGGACTCGCACGTATGCTCCAAGTTCTTCTTTATCTAATAGTTCTGCACAGTCCTTGCAAAACTTTTCAAAAGTAGAGGGGATAGTAATATAAATGTTCTTTGCCTTTTCAACAGCCTGACAGAAACGCTCAAGACTTGATTCCATGCTTAATGACCTAAAACTATTTTCTCGCCACGAAGTCGCATTAACTTTAAATCTTCTTCTACCAGTCTCATATCCTTTCGCAGTAAATCGATTTCTTCATTGATGTGAGCATTGTTTGGTAACATATTCAAATTAAGTGTAGATGCAGCTTTCAGCAGTTCCTTTTCCATGCAAATCGGGCGAGTCAGCATCAATGGAAAATACTGAGCACCTAACACGGCGATTTCAGGAAGCTGTTTAAACTCACTCTCAAGTTTTTCAACTTTCTCAAGAAAAGCCAAATAAGGTTCAACTATACATGTTCCCTTTACAAATTTGCCCCCAATTTCCTTGCACTCTTCTTTAGAGACCAAGACTACCACTGACAAATCCTTTAGAAACCAAATAGTAATAAGATTTTCGACTAAGTTGTGCAGAGCAGAGTTTTAATCCACACTAGAACATTCAAAACGATAAGCACTATTCTACTTTCAGTTCCGCCTATTTTTACATCCATGTCTCGTTTCAAATAGCAATAAACGTATGCTATATGAATAACAGTTGTCAACCCTAGCAACATGGCGACAACATGAACGTTTCTCATGGCTGCACTGAAGAATCCAGCTACAAAAAAACATGAACAGATATAATCTGAGATTTTGTCAATCAACCATCCATGTCTTCTGTTGAGTTGTCGCAAAACTGCAATTTTCCCATCCACACCATCCCAAAAATAATGTGCCACTATCGGCAAACAGCACCACAGATAGTTCGATGGGTCACCATCAACACAAAGATACAAAATAAAAGCCGTTATACTTGACAAGAGAGCAAACAGTGTCGCCACGTCTGGATGAATAAATCTGTAAATTCTCTTGGCGAATCCGGTCAATAAGACTTCTTCTCTTCTTCTTATATATGGATTAAGAAGGCGACTCATCGTTGCGTCATCCCTAACTTGAAATTGTAGGCTTCTTGTGCTTGAATAACGGTCATCACGATTGCTGACGCAAGATATAAAACAATCCAAACTCGCTTATGTTTAGACCTTAATGCCCCTTCACAACCTAACATTATGTATACTGGCAGCAGCGGAATAAAATATCTGCCCCATCCAAAAAGGTATCCCAATATCTGACCAGTCATAAGCAGAATAGTGGTCAGGATAATGAAATACAAAAGCAACGACTTAGCTGAGTCGTTCATTCGTGTCACGTTCTTTCTCAACAGTTGCAATGTAAAGGGCAGCGTGAACATTAAAGGGTAGACCAATGGAAACAAAAACACGTTAATAGGATTCAGCGTAATGAAAAGCGTTGCTGAAATATCATGGTGAAAGAGAGACGCCAAGTCCAAAAAATTAAGCGGGCTATTAGCCAAAGAGTAGTTTATATGACCCCACCAAACAATAGCCAGAACAGGCAACAAATAGGCTGCAACACTTTTTCTTCGTCTAGCGAGTCCAAAGACCAGAACGAAAGGCGTAAGAACCCAAAATGAATATGTCGTAAGAACACCGCAAACCAAAACTAAAGCAGCATAAATGTGTTTTTCAGCTACGAAGAGATAGATAAAACTCGCCATGAGGAGTGTAGATAAACTTTCAGACATCGCTTGCGAACCATAAAGAATGATGAAAGGGTTAAAGAGGTAAAAGAGGCTTGTAGCGACCGCTACCTTTCTGTCGATGAACGTAAAGTTTTCGAGCACTTTAGATGTGGCAAGGACACAAACCACAGAAAAAAACCTCATCAAAACAAAATCCTTAACAACAGCAACAATAAACTGGTATCCGGGTAGCCATATCAGAGATTGAGCATACAGAAGAGAGAATCCCATGTTATAAGCGACTTGAAATCTGAAGTAGCTGTCATAATCAATGTCCGGTGTCAAAAATATCAACAAAACCATAATAACGCCAGACAGTATGAACGCATACTTTAAGCGGGACACGGACACTACGACACCACATCTAACATAGTATGATATAGTTAAAAAATTTTTTAATAAATTTAATAAGACTAACAACTATAAACCTCAAAGGGGTTAATATTGAAACTAAAAGGTATAGCTCTCATTGGTTTGATATTAACGGTCTTTCTAGTTGCTGCCTTATTACCTCAAAGAGCACAGGCAACAACCATAACAGTGACCCGACAGTTTGAAGTTACAGCCGATGGGGATGACGGCGATGTATACGGTCAGAACGTGACCTACAGTATTGCAAACACAACAGGATATGCGGTTGAAACTGAGCTGATGGTGGGTCAAGAGTATGTGACAAATGACCCCGACTACTTCAAAGTCTATAGAGGCTTTATCAAAATCGACACAAGCAGAATACCAGCCACATCAACATTTCTGTCAGCTAAACTCTGCCTATATGGAGAATGGAATCAAAGCGAAACTGACTTCACGATTAGACTTCAAAAATGGTCTGGCGACACACCAATAGGCACAAACGACTTCACTCAATTTGACGGGACTAACTACGATGACGGAAACTTTAACACAGCGAGTTTCGCAGAGAATGGTTGGAACAACATTACAATAACCAACTACAATCTCATCACAAAGGCTGGATACACAAAAATTTGCCTTCGCTCATCAAACGACATAAGTTATGCTCCGCCCACTCAAGCTGAGTTTGTTCAGTTCTACGGTCACGAGTGGCTTGGCGACAAACCACCGTTCCTCGAAATTTCATATAGCTTTCCATCGCCACAATACACAGTGATTCCCAAATGGATGGTTGGTGGAGAAAACGGGACTCTAATAGCAACCAACCTAACCCAGAGAGATGACCTCACAGACGTGTTAGCCACGTCTTTCGACATTAAAGCCATGAAGAATGGGTTTGGCTTTTACCTTTTGGGACTTGAAGATGAACCATTAGGGACATACCAAAGCCCCGGAGCAGGAGCACGAATCATAAAATACGATGGAAACACCTTTACAAACGCAGCTCCCTCAGTTCAAGGCGTTCAGATAATGGACATTGTCAGATACGTATCAAAGTTTCTCATAGGGGGCTATTACAAAGCCACGGGCGGTGGCTACGCCTATGGAAGACTATACACTTATGACGGACAGACATTCACAGACGTTACGACAGACATTCTCGGCAGCAACTTTCCGGGAAAAATTATGAGCTTAGCTGACTGCGATGGCTACTGGCTAATAGGAATGTTGAATAGCACCCAAAACTTTGGCTACATTTTCAAATGGGATGGGCAGACACTCACCGAGATAATGAACGTTTATGAAGAGTTAGGAACGGGTGTTTACCCGACACGCATAGAATGGAACGGGCAATATGCACTTATTGGCTTTTCTTATGGTGCGTCCTATGGTCCTATATACAAATACAATGGCACTTTTACGGATTTATCTAGTGAGGCTGATTTTCCAGCGATGACAAGGATTAACGACATAGCGTGGAATGGCACACATTTTCTGATTTCCGGTGGATATGAAAATGCTGGATACGAATACTCTCTAAAACTCTACAACGAAACGACATTCACAACCATAGACAACGGCACGAAATGGAATACGATTAAATGGAATGGTCAGTATTGGATGCTTGGCGGATGCAACCAAACTGCAAACAAACTTTTCAAATTAGACGTAGATGGCACATGGACAGACTATAGCTCTCAAATATGGTTTGAACCGACATGTCTCTGTCCCGGAGCACTGATACTTTACGTGACATCTGACCCTGAACTAAATGCAAGATTCGAGTTTCAAGGAAAGTCATATATAACCCCAGTCGTTGTCGTGTGTTACAGTGGCAGCTACTTTGTCTCTGTCGAAGACCTATTCCGAAAGGTTAACGATACAACACTTGCGTTTACACACATGATATACTCCGCAAGCCCCGCAATCGAAATTTACTCGTCCACTGCAACACTGCCAATGAGCAATGATGGAAACCTAACTCTGGTCTACTTTACTGGTATTCCACGTAAACACGAAGAACCAACACCTGCACCAGAAGAAATAGGGTTAAAATACTGCTTCCCATTGACATTCTATGTCGCTTCAGTTCTTATTTTCCTTCTAGGCGTCTACCTTTACTCTAGACGTGAACTATGGAAAGTCAGTATCCCGTTGCTACCGATGATTCTATGGTTAATCTTAACAAGCCCATGTCCCCCATGGGACTTATACTTAGCTATAACTCTAACCATAATCGCTTGTGTTGCAATTCTCTGGAAGAAACGCAAGTAGCGACTGCTACAACTCTACTTTTTTTCAGCCACCACTTCTATCCGAGGATACGTCAGAGATTTCCACACACCACGTAGAAAGAAACGCATAAATTTATCCAACCACTTTGTTGCGTAGTCTGTTTCAACATATTGAATTTTTACTATTTTGAACCCTACATCTAAAACGTGATTCTTAAGATGCTCCTTCGTAAAAACTCCATAATGCTTATCACCCGTTCTCGTTAAGAGATGTCTGTGACCCATGTATCCGCCCGTATGCGTTCCTAAAAGATAATAACGAACGCATGAAGCATTATCAGTTATTAAGGTCAGCCTACCCCCAGTCTTCAGAACTCGATGTATCTCTTGAAGGTGAAAATGTATGTTCTTCAGATGCTCCAACAAATTTCTTTCATACACCATGTCAAAAAACTCGCTGGGAAAGAGGATACCGTTCTCAACATCAAAAACATGTGTTGTGCTCTTTGTGGGAAAAATATCAACTCTATGTGTGCCCCAACTTTCATTGCCACATCCCAAATTTAAAATTCGTTTATCTGTAACTTCCTCTAATTGCATCCCAAATAAACTTCCTTAAACATCTGCTCTATCCTATCCATTACGACTTTCTGGTCATATTTTAGGGCTTCTCTTCGGCATTGCCTTGCAAAATCGTTGTATTTAGGTCTGTCATCTTCCCACAAAATCCTTAGACGTAGTATGTCTAGCACGTAATCTTCACATGAATCCCCGTAGAGTAAGGGCAAATCTAGGACTTTATGAGTTTCCAGCGGGGTCGTGATAACCGGAGTTTCACAGAGCAGAGACTCTACAATTGCGAGACCAAAAGTATCTACTCTACTTGGGAGCAAACTTACGTGACAGCAAGAAAGGAACTCTGGCATCTCTGCCTCTTTTACTTTGCCTCTTGTAATTTTGACCTCGAACGGCTGCTCAGTCTTTTTCAAGAGTCGTATTGTGTTTTGAAAAACATCCCAGCCTTTTTGCCAGACCATTCGACTTGAAAATGCGATAGTTAGTTTTTCCCCTTTCTCTCTCACCGGCTTATACTTTTCTGAGTCAACAAAATTTGGAATATAATAGACTTTCTGATGGCTTACGGGGTATGCTTTGGTTACCATGTGGATAGCATTGAATCGTCTTAATTCAAAGTAGCTAGTGAACTTATTTGTCACGTTGGCTATATTCGGCAACAAACCGTAGTTTACATTGAAATCTTGCCAGTAAGATTGTGCATGAATACCGGCAATTCTGGGTCTTGATGTTTCAAAATTGAGCCAACTTAAAGGATTGTAAGTTACATACACTAGGTCAGCTTTAACCTTGTGTCTTAATGCTTCTTTATATGGAATATCCTCAAGATAATCTTTCGGGTTTATCTTGGCTTTTCCTTCTAACTGAAACGGCAACGCATATATTTCAACGTCATGTCCTCTCTTGGCAAGTTCTTTAGACACGCTGATGAGCCATTTTTCTCCCCCGCCAAAGTATGAAAGACTCAGATGGTGGCAAAATGCGATTCGCATATTCACACAATGACAAATATTATAAATTCAGAATATAAATCTCTTCTATAACAATCATATAGAAGATTGTTCCAATGATTTCAGTAATCGTTCCTACACTCAACCCTTCTCATGTTCGACCGCTCATTACAGCTATAGAGATGAACATACTTCCTTTTCCCCATGAAATTATAATCGAAACGCAAATAGGGTATTTGAAAGCTGTCGCCTCTGGTCTTCAGAAATCAAAAGGAGACATAATCGTAATAATGGATGGGGACGGTTCGCATAACCCAGTTCACTTCCGCAAGATGTTCGCCCTCTTAGACAAGACAGACATTATAATAGGGTCTCGCTACGTCACGGGCGGGTATTCAAATGACCTTTTTGCCAGAAGATTAGTAAGCAGATTCTTTTGCAAAGTTGCTCGTGCACTTTTAGGTTTCAGCAACATAGCTGACGTGATGAGCGGTTTCATTGTCATGAAAAAGACCGTTCTAAAGAGCATTAAACTAGACTCTTTCGGCTACAAAATAGGTCTAAGCATTCTAACTCAAAGTAGGGGCAAGTTTCGCATTACAGAATACCCCATAACCTTTGAAAAAAGTCACATACACGATTACGTGAAACTGCGGAACATCAAAGACGGGGTTCAAACGGTAACGTTTATAGTAAAATTATTTATACATAGAGTGCTAAAAGTAGAACTCTAAATCGGATGATGAATAATGAGTATCCAAATAGATTTTACGAGACTTATTCCGAAAGTCTACGGCTACATTCGTCACTTCAACATCGGACATCTCGTTTTACTCGCCTTTGCCTTACATATGTTCGCCATACCTTTTCCGAATGATGGTGGCAAAATTTTTGACGAAGCACACTACATCCCATCTGCCTTAACCCATCTTGAGGGTGTTGGGAGCAATGCTGAGCACACACCCCTAGCCAAACTGATAGGAGCGTTGTCAATAGCAATTTTCGGCAATTATTGGTTTGCATGGAGATTCCCGATAGTTCTTATGTCAACATTTTCAATTTGGGTTATGTATAAACTGGCGTCCAAGTTTTTCAGTCGCAAATACGCTCTGTTTGCAGCAGCCTTTCTAGTCTTCGACATCATGTATTTTGTTCATGGCAGCATCTTTGTTCTAGATGCACCGCAAATACTCTTCAGTTTATGGTCCTACACCTTTTACTTTGAGAAAAAATACAAATGGGCTGCACTTACAATGGGCATTAGCATTCTAATGAAGGAGACTGGTATACTGTTTCTTGCGGGCTTAGCTCTCTACCACCTTCTAGTTTACCTAAGAAAACAACATTTAACCAAGGTGAACTTCCGCACTTTCGGCATGTTTTCCTTGATTTTACTTATAGTTGTTGGTGGTGGAATGTGGATTTATGACGCTGCCTACAAACCAGTTAAAGGCATCACCATAGTTACAAATGAGCATCACATTGTAATACAAGACCCCAACGGAACAATAATCAGCACTAGCACAGTAATCACTAACATGACGAACTACTCCGTAATAACTAACCCTATTGAACATCTAATATTTGCCTACCAATACCAAACAGGGCTTGGAATAACTGAACCGTGGAGAGCTTACCAGTTTCCATGGAACTGGATTTTACCTGTTGACCCTTTAGACCATCCCATCTACCTAATGGTCACAGTGACAACTGGCGACATAACACGAACAATTATAGCGTGGCATGCTCAAGGAACAATTCCAATATGGTATTCACTTTGGCTTATAGTGCCCATGGCACTCTTATCCCTCTTGAAACCGACTTCCCAGCGTAAACCAACCAGAAACAAGCGAGCTTCAGAGGAAGAGGAAGAGCCATCACCAGACGAGAAGAGAGTAGGCGAATGGAAACGAGAGACAGTAAAGAAGAAAGAGAAGCGAATCAAGGAAAAGATTATAGAACCCTTTCGACATAGGCTTGACCTTTTCCTCTTGTCGTGGATAACAGGCACATACATACCATGGGTTTTGCTCGGCTTGGCAATGCGGAAAATAGGCTTCAACTACTATATGATATACACTGTTCCCGCATTATGCTTAGGAATACCATTCTTTTGGCAGAAACTTAACATTTCAGAGAAATCCAGAACAATAGGGCTTTTCATACATCTGGCAGTCACGGTGCTGTTCTTCTTATACTTCTTCCCTATTTCCTTCTTCCGTGCGTAAAAAAACTTTTAACAAACTCTTTAAGTGTAAAAGTCAGAAACTTCTACCGAATAGGAAAGTGCCGGCACTGTCGAAGCTCCTACCAGACTTAGAGAAGAGACTAGGCTATTTCGTATTTCCAGCAGCCTTATACCTAGTCTGGTTTCTCACTCTGGTAGGACTATTTCGCTCACCAATTTTAAGCTCCCCTATTTTCGGCGTAATCCCCACAGCCATGGTTGGATACAAAGTTTTTGATGCTTGGTCTGCAAACCGCAAGCGTAAGCACCTTAAACATTTATTCTGGATTGTCGCTGCTGCTGTTTTATCCTTTATCATTTTGACTTCTTTTGTCAGTGCCACTATAATCATGTCTGAAGATTTTGAGAATTGGAATAGCAATGGATGGACTGTCTACGGTTCTCCACAAATTATAGCTGAAGCTGCAAGAACAGGCTCTTATGGAATGAGAATTTTATCCACAGCAGCAGACGACCGTGACTTCATCTACAAATCCATGACAGAGACAGATACGTTAACAGTGATAGCTTACATTAGGTTCAACTCCTTAACCATAGCTGGAATAACACACTATGAAATTATCTACATAGACACTTCTGCTGCTGTCGCACAGATGATGTTTGAATTTAGCGAAGTTGATGATACCCCGTGGTTAACTTACACCGGGCTGGTTTCATACGGAGATATAATGGCGATTGAATATGACCATTGGTATAAGGTAAAAATTGCCTTAGACCGTGACCCTACTTCTGGCACGGAGAAAATATGGATAGATGACGTTCTAAAAGTGGACAATACTGGCGATACTGATGCTGGGGGGGCAATGAATTATTATTATTTTGGAATGATTGAATTTCCTGCTTCGGGTGACAACTTCAGCTTCGACTTTGATGATATAACCATAGATGACGAACTTCCGCATCCCGCATGGACTGAAACAACAACTACCACAAGCACGTATACTTCTACCTCTACTTCATCATCTATAACTACCCTTTCAGTGACAACCACAACACTCACTACGGGGTCGGTCACAGAAACGATAACATCAACGTCCATAACCACGCTCTCGGTAACGACCACAACCCCGACTACATACACAGCCACGTCAACCCAGACTACGACACAAACATGGGTTTCAACTACATCAAGCGTCCGCACCAGCTTAACCACTTACACACGCCGAACGCTTGGAAGCACGACAACCAGAACTGTCACGTTTACCACAAATACCGTGTATTGCACGACTTGGACGTGGACAGTGCCATCCAGCACAACACGAACGGACACACAAACAAAAACAACATGGCAAACAACCGCAACCACAATAACAAAGATAGGCGGGGCTTCCGTAACCACCGGCTTCACTTGGACAAGCTACGGTTACACTACGATAATGTCATCGTCAACAACCACGAAACAACAGACCGACACGGCAACCGTCACCAGCCAAGTGACCACTACTACTTTAACTACCACAACTGGCGGGACGTCAACATTCACGGAGACAGATTTAACCACTGAAGCCGTCACCACGACTACCTTAACGACTGCAACGGGGCAGACGTCAACAGCTACAGAAACGGGAACAGAAACTTGGGTAATAATCATTGAAGGCGACCCCACGACAACAACTACTGCCTATACCAGCACGACCACTCTTACCACAACATGTGAAACCTCAATTCTTACGAGCGAGACAACCACGACCACCTGCGAGACCTCTATCTCCACAAGCCTTACGACCACCACCACCCCCGAAACGTCTGTTTCTACATCGGTCACTACGACAACCACGGAAACGACTTCAACGGAAGTGGAGACCAGCATAACCACTACCTTGACCACAGAAACCTCAGTGATAACGAGCGTTACAACTACATCGACTACTACCTGCACCACATCGGTTTCTACGTCAGAAACTACCACGTCCACTTCGACAACATTGACCTCAGTTTCTACCAGTGAAACTACTACGACAACCGAAACCACGTCCACATCAGTCATAACCAGCGTCACGACAACCGAGACCACGGAAACCTCAATTCTTACATCAGTCACGACTACGTCCACGACCACTTGCACCACGTCAGTCTCGACAAGTCAGACCACCACCACAACGTCAGAAACGTCCGTTTCAACCAGTCTGACAACCACAACAACACAAACCACGGAGACGTCCATATCGACCTCGGTGTCAACCACGTCTACCACGGAGACGTCCGTTTCAACCTCTGTCACGACAACGTCTACCACGGAGATTTCAGTCATAACATCGGTCACAACAACGTTAACTTCAACCACATCCATTTCGACTTCCACAATCCTTTCTACCACAACCACAGAAACAACGTCAACCCTAATCCTTACATCCATTACAACTACAGAGACCACGGAGACGGAGACTTCGATAACTACGTCAATTACAACCACGACCGTGGAAATATCAACATCCACGTCTCTCACCACAACCACGGACACGGAAACTGTTGGAAGCACGTCAACAACGACCACTACAATCTCCGCAGGAAACACGACCATAACAGAGACGGTCACCCTTACAACAACAAGTGTAGCCTACGACCTAAACATAATCAACGTCCCCGGTTCAGTAAGTCACTCTGACATATATGTTGCATTAAACCCCACCTTTGAAATTTTCAACAATGGACCGCTAAGCCAAGATTGCACACTTAAGTTCTGGGTGCTTGACCCTAATGGAGTGACAGTTTATAACAAAGAACGAACAGTTTTCACCCCAGCCTACGCAGAAACAGATGTTCCAGAATCCTTCAGTTTTGTCTCTCCAAGTGACGGCTCTCATAAACTATACGCAGAAATACTTACGCTGTATACACCACACCCATCAGCTCTACAACAATTCAACGTTATCTCAGTATTTGAACCGATTCTACCACCTCTCCCAGCGAAGCAGTGTGCTCTTGTTGTTCATGTGATAGACCTCTTCGGCATGAATGCTCCCGATTTACCAATCGAAATAGTGAGAATTTCAGATGGGAAAGTTATGGCAAAGTTGACAACAGGTTCTTCCGGCTTAACGGATATGGTCAAGCTGCCAAAAGGGGTATACACTGTAGACGTCTACAAAGATGGCGTTCTACAACTGAGCAGCACCCTCACATTGGAAGAGGACACATCAATTCAGCTTCAAATAGGCATTCCGATAATCCTCACTTTCGCTCGTATGATTATCATACTTCTAATCGTAATAATTGTAATTCTTCTGCTTTTCATTCGTAGACAGCATAAAAAGAAATGAGAGACAGAATGTAGCGACTGCTACATCGTAAAAATTTCTTTGACAACCTTTAATTAGAAACATATGGATACAATAGAATCTTGGCGATTAACATGACGACATTTGAAGAAATTGAAGCGATGCGAGTTTCAGACGAGGCAAAACATGAAATCAAAGACCTTCGCTCGCTTTGCATGGCTTTAGGTGGAAACTTTAGGGCAAGCCCACCACGAACAGACATAGAAGACCATTTTGCCACAGCCAATTGCAGTCTTCCCAAAGAGAAAATGCTAACTGAAGTGCGACTCTCATCGTCTAAACTGGAACTTATCGGCATAGACGACTGGCATACGTTTCATGCACCATCAGGTTTTCTCTCGATGGTTTTGTGGTCTACACGAAAAGGAAAGGGCGAAATTGCAAAACAGCTAAAAGTATCGAAGTTTTACCTAGACAATTCTGTTGGTGTTGACGAACTTGAGGGCGAAATCAAACTGAACGGAATCTCTGCACACGTTCAAGATGATGGCAAATACATAAACATGGAACTCGTCTAAATCGCTTAAAAGATTCTTTTAAAAACCTTTTATAAGATTACCAGAGTAAATACTTTCTCAGACGTGGTTATTTATGGTTACCGCTGAGAACATTGAAAAGTTTAAGGAAACTTGTGAAGCCATGGGTGGCGAATACACAGAAGAAGAGGGAATGCTTGAATCAGACGTAGGCGGAAACCATTTTGCCGACTACATGGCTCGGAAGCAATGGTGCGATTTGAGTCACCTTAGAAACGCACCTAAAGATTTTCACGTTTTTAGAAGTCCGGGGCATGTTGAACTGCAATCGGAGCTTTTCACACCTACTGCAAGACCGCATTTTGACCAGTTTTTCACTGAGCACTACGACAAGAAGGGACAAACCATGTGCTTCAAATCAACTGTGCCAAAGTTTTCAGACCATGTAGAGGGTGTTGCCCAGTTCTGTATAGCTACGTATCCACGGGAAGAACCCCATAGTGTCTGGCTAGGCTTTCCAGACTGGGGATATAAAGAGGCTGGTGTCTGAAATGAAAGTGAAGTTGCAAATACTAAAAGGCTCGAAGATTGTTGAGGAATACACTGTTCCAGATGGCTCATGGGTTCAAACAGAAACGCTCGGTGCACAACACGTCCCAGCAGTCATCGAACCCAAAGAAATTACTGGCTATCCTGAATGTGTGTCTAGTGGCAAATGCACAGCAATACGCTTTATTCCAGTAAATCCGCCAAAGATACCAGCCAAAGTTACTTCTCTCTTAGACAGTAGAGACCCCAAATGGGGAAAGAACGGGTTTGAGTGGATGGGAAAGAACAGGGCAAGTGTCGGGGGAACTGTGTTAGACAGAGCTAGAGAAATGTGCTGGGCACTTTCATGGAGACACGAATTTCCGCTTAAGGACGACCCAGATGTCATAAAATTTTGTGAAACAGAATTGAGGTGAGCAAAGTGGCTGAGCAGTATGACGTTTGCGAAGCACTAGATGCCGTGGAAGAGGATGTAATTGAGATTCTACAAACGTCCATTCTCAGAGGGGCTAAGCCTAACGTGCTCATCTCCAAAAGTAAACTTAGTAATCTGAGGAACAATACAAACTGTTCCCGCTCACAAGATTTAGAAAAAGCATGGAAACGAACTGAGAGGCTAAGCAAAACAGGGGGAAAGGTCTAATGGCAAAGCTCTTTGCAGAGTTTGAGGATGAACATGGAATAGAAGTGCACAAGGTAGCGAACCAACAAATCTGTGCCAACTTCTACTATGGAAGTCGAGAGCATTCAATTCGAGGCTTAAAAGTATGTGCGACCGTCCGTCCCGCAATTGGAGCTACGTTTGAAACGGTAACTATTACAGCCGACTTCATTTCCCCACGGGGCGAGGTCATACATGCACACAGAGAAGAGTATATAATGCCAGCTCGGCGTGCCTTACTTCGAGAGGTGACCATCTAATGTCTGAATCTCTCGCATGCACATGCAAAATAGTTTCAGCAATGGATAGGATAAACGATGTCAGAAGCTACATTGACGACTTTGTTCAAGAACCCCCTGAAACACTGCCTATAGTAGATAAACGAATTGTTGAAGACCGCACAAAAAATGCGTTGAGAGCACTTGACGAAGCTGCACAAACTTGCAACCTAAACCTCGAAGATGTCAAAGCAAAAGTAAACTTAACAAACATGACATTCCGAAATCAGAAATGGTTCGTGGCTTTCGACCATATTATTGATGCTAAAGCAAAATTGGCAAACAAAGTATGTGGAGCGGGATTGTAAATATGGGCAGCTCATATGAGGTTGACTTGGAAACTGCTAGAGCCATAAGAAAGAACATGCAAACGTTCGTTGAGAACAATCCACCGGGAGCAATAATAACTGAGGCTTTTGAGGGCGAGACTCTTCATTTGCGAGTAACCAAAGGTGGCACATCTTGTCCCCCTGATGAGGCTCAAACTTGCCGAATAGAACTTCAACACTTAGAGTATGGCGGTTACGCCAACTATGAGCTTGACATAGAAAAAGAGCCTAAAGGTTTCCTTGGAAAAGGTTCTGTCACAATCACCGGAGCAGACTTTCCTTATCCTGCTGAGTTCCTCTTCGCCAATAAACACTTTATGCGAATAGTTGAAGACAAAGACTGGTGCATCATCCCCAAAGGCGAAGTCACACCTAAACACTGCTCAAAACGAAGATGGTGAGAATGTCTGAAGATGTTCCGAGTGTATGTTTCGTTGAAGGCTTTAGATTTAAGACTCGACTTGAGTCGTTACAAAACAACATTAGTGTTTTTCGGCAGCTTCAAGCTGCACTTCTGACTCCTCAACAGATAGAAGTCAAAAAAGAAATGGAAAAGACAATTCGGTCTCAAATTAAAGTTCTTCCAGAATCGAACAAATGTGTGTCCGAGGAGCTTAAAGCTAACATTACATGGCACGCTAACATGGTAGACCACACGTTCACCGAGGCACTAACTGACCCAAATCTCCGAAATTGGAGAAAAGTTGACGAGTATTTAACCTACTTAGAAGCGACAATGGAAGGATGGTAAAATGGCTGAAGATGATAGGTGTAGGTCCATACAGAGAACAAGAGTCAGAGACATAGCGTGGGCTGTCAACTTCGGGCTTCAAACTCACAAATCGAGAGAGTGGATACTCGGTAAAATTGACGAGCAAGACCATTTTTGGCGTGACGGTCTGAAGATGAGTGAGTGTCCTACAGACCTAGAGACAGACAACGTTGCTCCTCAGCTAAAACGTCTAATCACAAAGTTGGTGGTTTAAATGCCAAAAACAGAAACTAAAATTATTGAAGAAATGTGCTGGTTGCTTGAAGACCCCCATCAAATACCATATGCCGTGACTCCATCCTCGCTTGAATGCCAAGTTTTAGCTTCATCTTTGTTCGCAGCCAAAACAACAACGAAACCGTGGGGCGTTGTTCCACAGAGAGTTTTCATTCAGGACCTTGCTGCCTCGCTTAACAGACGTAGACTCTTACCTAACGAGAAAGTCAGTAAATTTGAAGAACTAGGCTACGAATACATGACAATATAGGTTTCGGGGATGCACCCTTTTGAGTGTCACTGAAAAATACATCTACACACAAGAAGTGGTTAGAGCACTGAAGCTGCATGTTCTTTGCATGGTCCAAGCAGCTAAAAAGGTAGACCCTACCATTGAGTTAGAAAAGATAGAGGTTTGCGGTTCTGTTGGCGACATGTTAAGGGGCGATAGGGAACGTTTTAGAACACCTTGCGATTCTCCTCAAGGCAATTACAGCGACCTAGATGTGGTCTTAACTTTCAACAAATCAGATAGGCAAGTGGCAGACATCTTAGAGAAAACTGAAGCTCAGCATTGCCCGTGCATCTATACACCTAGAATTGGCGTTCATACTTTTGTGTGGAATTTACCATCTAAAACTCCATGCAAACCAGAACAAAGACTAGAGGTATAACTTTAACTCGTCCTTTTTACCATCTTTTGAGCAGCTTGAGCATAACCATGTGCAAAGACGGCTGTCTTGTTTATTTCGTTAAGAAGGGAATCCAGAAACATATCCTCAACCCTTCCATGCCACTCTACTTCACACACGACCTGCGGTTCAGTATAGCCTCTCTCAACGACCTTGCATTTTCGGATTACTAAGTCCTGTGTGTTAGCTTCTGACATTCTTTCAACCTCTCTAAAAGGCTCTGCAAAGTAGACGCTCTATATTCTCTAAAGACGCCTTATGCTTCTCTTCGTCTGTTTTGATTCCCCAGACCGTAAGACCAAGAGCACGGACAGCCGGATTATCAGACTCGTTAAGTTTGCTTTCCAGTTTCTTATACATGTCCACAGCATCTCTCTCGTCACCTATGGCACTTCTAATGTCGTCACATAACCTTTGACGTGTAGGGTCTAACGGCACAAACATCACCATAAACGAATTAGACTCGCTGACTATTTGAGTGTTATCAAAAAAATTTTAACGAGATGGTGAGGGCGTCTAAAGCCTACACGTCAGATTTCCCCTTGCCCCAGCTCCATGAGGCAACCGCAAATGCATGAAGGCGAAAGCAGCGATTAGCATTAGTTAGCGTGCCTTCAAACACTTCGGCTAGAACCCTTCTGCCAGAGCACCCACACCCTAACGGAATCAGACGTCACGACACAGCTTAAGAGACACGTTTTACGGCAATATCTCAACCGTCCATTATGCCCCTTTCTACCTTGCCGTGGCTCACGAGCTACATCTGAGACCGTTTGTCCGGCAACTCTGACTGTTCCAGACTCCTCGGCTTCAGACACCCATCACTTTAAGTATACCACTTCAGTTTAAAAACTTTAGGCTCAGAAACGAGAGTTAGCATCACATCTCAGCAATAGAGGAACTTCATCATAGCCGAGATGTATAGGGTCATGTTTGTCACAGTATTTTTTATTGGCTTGGGGAAGGTCACTAACGCTTCCAATACTCTGCCACCACCCTCTTGAAAGCATCCCTTCCTGTGGCTATTCCCAAACCACAAACATTTTAGCGTGGAATTTAAAAAACGTTTCTATAAGAGCATCGTTTTATGCTTAGCATAAATGTCAACGGACACGTTAACACATATGCTTAGCATAGTTTAAACGGGAACAGCGTTTTCAACGTATTTGCGACATGAAACCTGATGTTTCCCATCCACTTGTGTGACTTCACACACAGCGGGAGAGTCATCAAGTGTCCCTTCGCAAACGAGTTTCTCTCCCTCAACTCTACATTGAGCTGGCTTGAAATTCTTTGTGAATGTTCCCCAGTCAACTTCTTTTTCAGGCATCAATTACACCCCAATTTACTTATCCAGTTCTACACAATTAATATAAAAAGTTTTTGAACAATCTTTCCTAGAAAAACTTAAATGTTCATGCTATATACACTCTAAGCTATGAAAGGCTTTTCACGAAAGAAAACAAAAACGGTCACTGAGGCTCGGAGTGAAGAGAAAAAGGCAGACCCTAAAACGCTACTTCAAGCTGTGGATTTGGTTGATAGTAAAGTTTCTAGCATGAACAAACGAGCAGAAAGGATATTAGAGTTGGTTGGCAAAATTCACTGAGTAATGGGTCTTTCGATACGCTCTAAGAATCCACTAAGATATTTCTTTCTTATCAAGCGTGTCGTATATAGAAAATTGCATAGCTTCAGAATTGTCGCCTGTATCTCTTTCTTCTTCTCTTCTGTGTTCTCGCCTTGCAGTTTCTTAACTTCACCGCTTATGTAGTCTGCATAATGCTCTTCAGCCAGAACAAAATGACCATACTGCCAAATGAACTGTCTTAGGTCGGCTTTCTCCACTCTTATCGGATTTTCTGTAGCAGTCGCTACACTTGTAACTATTAGCTGGTTCAGAAACTCTTCCAAAACGTCTTCGATGTCGCTGGTTACACTTGAAATTAGCATGGTTTTCCTCAATAAATCGTCAGCGTTTTTTTCTTCTTCCGTAAGCTGTTCAGTCGTTATGCTTGTTACGTATTCCCAACCTAAACCGTGAATGGCACACAAATGTTTAAAGACACACTCGAACCGTAAAACTGCTTGCTCATCAAACATTCGGTAGTCTCTTGCCAATCTCTCATCACACCGGAGCACTTATCGGGATGCGTTTCGTGAGAATTTTTTTCGTGTTGATACTTACTGGTTGACTTTTATCTGACCTTGGGTTTATCACATCTTTATTCAACAGAACATCCGTGTCGCATGGAACAAAGCAATCGTCTTTCGGCATTTGGCTACCTTCACCTTCTTTTTATCCCACTACTAATTTAAATGTTACCACAAGCTGAAGCCTAGCGACCTCGTGACCTATCCACTCGGCTACTGCGGTGACCGTCATTTCCCAGATTATTTCGTCACCCTTCACAAAGCCTTGTAAGGTTACTGGAAAAGCCCCCCACGGCATCATAACCACATCAAGACCCGGTGGGATTTCTAAGGCTTGCACGTCCGTGTAGTCGTAGGTAACACTTCCTTCTTCTGGGTATGTTACATTAGGTTCAAACATCACTGTTAAGACCAGAGGTCGAGCTATGATGTTTGTAAGGTTTGAAATGTTGACGAATCCAAGAAGATACGTTATAGTTGTTCCCGATACTCTCTGCACCGGCATATACGGAGTGAAAGACAACGTAATGTTTCCGATGGCAATATACTGTGAAGTTGCTTGAACATTGCCTAACAAATCTTGCAGAGCTATTTGTGTTGTTTTCAAGTCGAAGGCTGTAGATTGGTATGCTTGCCACAGTATTCCGCTGAACACTAGGTTTATACCGACTACCGTTGCCAAAGCAAATATAATTATTGTGTTGCGGGTGCTAGTTTTTCTTTCTTCTTCGAGCATGTTTCCACCTTCTGTCCTAAATAATCTTCAATATTTTTAAGGTTATTCTCTAACACATCCACTTTGTCGATTAACTTCAACACTCTTTCGGCTAGAGCTTCTATGTCGGTTGGCTGCTGACCTGCGGTTGCGGGGCTAGTTTGCAGCTCTTGTGTCTGTCGTCCGCAACCACGGAAAAGATACAGATATAATGAAACCGCTAGGATTCCACCGAACACGCCAATTATAAGCAAGATTTCTAGTTCCAATCTTACTTCGTGCTCCCTTTTTCCTCAGCAACTTTTTCCTCAAGCCTAGTCAAAAAGCTCTTAGTGCCAGTGGTGACTTGCCACTGTTTCTTTCCACGTTTCCAAATAACCTCTGTCCCACAGCCCTTACACGCAAACTTGACTTCATTATCTTCATACAAATTTCCTATAACTTCTTTCTCTGTTGACCCGCAATTCCAACACTTTTCGGCTTTGATAACTTGCAACAGTTTCTCCGACTCTTTTACTCTTCCGAGCAATTCATCCACGTTGAGGCTAATCAGAGGCAACTTTTCTGCTCGCATTCGATATGAAATGTAGACAAGCAGCATCACGATAATGACAGCAAGCGACCCAATTACCATAGTGTTGAAGTCCAGTTCCACAGCATTAACCTCATGTAAAAAATATTTTTATATACAAGTCGTATATAACACTAACTAATCGGTTTTGAGGTGACAGGTTTGGCAGACGAAGCAACGATAATAGTATCCATATTATTCGGCATAGCAGCAACTTGGGTTTTTATAGAATCACGAAGGAAAACTTGGTATCTTGAAACGCTAAGTCCACGTCAACACTACGAAGTCGGAAAAGAGAAAAAGGTTATTGCACATATGGAAATCTCTGACAGATTCTTTAATGGGATTCAAGCGGGCAAATACAAAATTCTATTGCTTTACGGTGACCTGTCAACTTTCTCTAAACCCATTCTAGGCGGAAAACTTGAAGAGATGTATATGACAGTTCTAGCACGTTCTCTTGTAGGACGAAAATTCGTAACTAAACTAGAGAAATTCCGCTTTCTTGACTTTATTTTCAAACATATTCCATCGTTGTCAGTAAAGGCGTATCTGATTACTGGTGAACTTGTCTCGCCTCAAGAGGTCTTAGACCACTGTTGGAAAGGCGAAGCGAGGGACACGGCACTTTCACAGATGAAAAGAAGAGGTCTCATTGATGCTAGGATACTTTGGGTTAAGCCATACCCCCCTGAGAATAAGCTAAAAGAGATAATGACGGGGCAATTAATGATTCCCGACTTAATGCTGAACCATCAAGAAGAATACGCATCAGTCGCAGCTTCGCAACGTGAAACACTAATTAAAATGGACTCTGGCATTGGTATCATGCTCAAAGAAGTCATAGTTCTCGAAAGGGAGATTATAACAAGCATAAGCGACCCCTTCCAAGTTTTAGGTATGATAATTGTCGATAGAGCAAGAAAAATAGAGGGCTTAGGCATAGAGCAACTGGCAGAGAAAGGCAGCATAACCAGTGTTATTCAAGCAGCAAAACGCATCCATCAATATCGAGAAGACCTTGTTAAAGCATTGGCAGAAGAACCTAAACCAGAGGAACTAGCGAAAATCGAAGCCAGACTTAAAAAGTTAGACGAACTGGAAAAAAGAGTTGAACAGATAGCGGGAGCTGTAACTATCACGCCAAAGACGCCGGAGAAATAGGATGTCAGAGCGAAAGTCTCCCCTCTCCCAAATGCTGCGAAGCAAAGCAGATGCAATCGAGAAGTTACTGGGAGAATACGAGCAACTGCGTTATGGCGATGAGGATTTCCGAAAAGGTGATAAGGCTTGGAGAGATTCACAAGGAAAGGAAGGAACACCACCAACACGATGCGGTAAACCGCCCCAAATACTCGTAGTATCTTCCCCCAAAAACATCTACTATGAAGAAGAAATTCAAGAGGAAGAGGCTGCCGTGGAGACTGACGCTGAAGAAATAGCTACCGAAGACCCCGACCCACCCGAAACACAAGAAACTCAAGGTGAACAAGCTGAAACTGAAGAGACAGAAGACGAACAAGCTGAAGTCCTAAAAGCAATCACAAACCCTCTTCTCAAGGCTGTCGTGATGATGGCGGAAATATCCCCCGCCGAAGCTCACCATATGGAATTAGACGGAAAATACCAACTTCTGCAAGAGTTAGGTGTGCTTGAACAATATAATTGCATAGCTTTACTTCCATGGGCAAGAAAATTAGCAGCCCAACTAACCTACATTCTTGAGACGAGAGAAATATACTCCGCTGAAATCAAAGCTGTATACCCTGAATTGCTAGAGGATTTGGGTATAGCACGCAGCACATGCGACCAGCTCGCCTATCTACTTGGCAAACAAAACGGTGTTCTATCCCACAGACAATTCACAGAGATGCTATCTAAACTGTTACACTATACAGAAGTGTCTCGCCAAGCTGCATTACAACTTGCAGACCAACATGAAGAATTTATGGGAGCTGCTGTTTCACCATTAGAACCTTCGGGCGAAGTTGAATGGGTTATGAAGGAAATGGAAGGTAAGCCCGGAGCACCCGGTAAGGCTAAAGAGGAAGAAACAAAAGAGGAAGAAGAGGAGTAGCGACCGCTACAGAGGAAACAAGATATGTCAGCCTTAAGCAGCATGGCAGTTCAACCTCATCCACGATTGCGAAGGCGTATAGTTGGCTACAGAGACGACCGCACACGACTACCATTCTATATAGGCATTTCAGGGCAAGAGCATAAAGAGACTTATCTACTCTTACCTAACGACCGCTCTTTTTTAGTTTCCATTCTCGTCTACGGTCCAAGCGGAAGTGGCAAATCAATCACGACCAGAATATTAATTGAAAATTTCTTTTTAGAGTGGAAAATCTTCGGGCACAACTGGCGACATCCAATAATAATCTTTGATTCCAAAACAAACTATCTGGGCTTAGAAGAAACCAACACTAGAAAAAGAGACCGCTACCTATTGAGCAGCATGCATCCAAAATGGAACAGATTCATCAACGTGCCAAAAGACTTCATCAATGTTTACATGCCTGCCTATGTCGCACCAACAGATAAAAGAACCATACTTAGGCAGATGAGACACAAATGGCAAGCTAAAGGGTTCTGGGGTATCCCGTGGCGTCACATTACAGACCTTGCTCATTTGGGGACAGTTCTTAAAGTTCCAGAAACAACCCTCTGGGCTGAAGAATTACGCCCGACATTTGAAAAGGCATCTTTAGACCCCAACATGACTTTGAAGGGACTAATCGGGGTTGGTGGCGTGCTCCATAAGGCTGCAAGAAGTATACGCAACGTTTCGTCTAAGAACGCAGCTTTAAGTTTTGTCGAGCGATGGCGAAAGAATAGATATTGGTTTTCCGAAGAAGACAATCTCGCACATCACTTAACAGACCCCTTCAGCATTAACGTTTTAACCTTCATTGAAACACCAGAAAAAGTCTACTTTAATCAATTAGCATTGCTCATAGCCTTAGAGTCTCTTATGGCAAACTTGCAAGAGTCAAAAGTCGAAAGCCAGCCTGTAATAGTTATACATGACATTCTAAACTTTCTTGGCGAGGACAAGCCTTTTCGCAGCCAGATTATTGATGCTCTTAGACGCCTTTTAGGGGGTCAAGCTCGCACTCTCCATCATGGATATGTCGTTGTTCTTGAGACTCAAAGTCTGGATTTGCCGAAAGAACTGGGAGATGCAAAAAAATACACAATCCACTTGAGGTTGAAGTGGAAAAGCCAGAGTGACTCACTGAAACGAATTTCTGGTTTCATAGGTGGCTGCATAGACATACATGACCACTTCAATAACTTTCACAGACCTTCAGTTGTAGTTAGACCGCCGTTAACAAGCTATTCGGTGTAACAAAATGCCTTCTTTCCTTTACAATTGGATTAGATTCTGGGTTCTAGCCGGGTGTCCAGTATGTCGTAAGCTGCTAGGTTACGTAGAAGGCGACCAAGACCTAAAGTCGATTTTTCAAGACGACTGTAAAGTTAAGCATATTCTTGAAAAGCAAGGTTTTGACCTTAAAGAACCACACTGGGGTTTTGGACGGGTCTCGTTCGACCGCCTTAGACGAGGTAGCCAACTTAGACGTGATTTAGCTCTTCGGCGTTCCAAACCAGATTATTACGTTGATTTAGAAACTTTGAGACTGATTAAGATAGTGCAGGAATACGGTGTCGAATATGTTCGCAACGCCATATTCATCGACCGATTTGAAGTTGTTAATGTTAGTCATCCCGCAAACACGCCTTTAATGTATCGTTACCAGATTAGGGTTGTCCCTACTGTTATGACGCCTTATGCCCCGCAAGGGATTTTAAGGGGGCTTTCAGCGAATGAAACTGAGCTTGAAATAGAGCGACTTTTCTTCACTGGGGGTTCTCTGATACGTCCAGCTCAAGACGTCACAAGAATCGGGTGAAAAACTTTTTATATAAAAACTAATAGACCTTTATCTGGACGTTTACTCTTAGGAGCACTTTCTGGATGGCAGCACCAAATTCGCTTTCGCCAGTCGAGTATGAAGTTCTTTTTGCACTGTTTCAGTTGAAAGAGCATGGTCAGCCTAAAGTGCCCTTGAGAGACATAACCCGTGAAGTTAACAGAAGACGCAAAAAACAAGATAGCCCCACGCTTTCTACACAACACGTCTACTACTACCTTAAGAACTTGTCTAAACGTCCATTTATTGTTAAGGAAAACGAGAAGAAAGTTGCCCGCTACTCGCTTGTTAAGGGCACATATAAACTTGTGCAAAGCCCGCCCTTATGCGTTCACATCAACGATTCAGACTTTGTTTTAATCTGCGACAAAACAGCTACGTGCCGACAAACACCATCTACAAAATGCGTAGAAGACTTGGTTAACCGTGGAAAAATCGTTCTCCCGACTAAAGTTTAAAAATTCCTTTGATAAGACTTAAAAGTAGATAACGTAAATGTGTTCTTAGGTGAACCAGAATGGGAGCAATCAAGAAAGGGCGATATGCTGGAAAGGCAAACTCAGCCTTTGGCGTCAAATGGTTCTACAAGCCATCTCTCGGTAAGGTGGTCGGGCGTCTTCCGGGAGTCCTAAGAAAGAGCGAGAAAGTCCTTGCCCGCAACGAGGCGATAAGGAAAGCACCACCGGCATCAGCATGCGAAGGAAAGCCATGGGACGAGTTCGTAGCCTGCCTTGCTGAGCATATGTAGTCAACCTACACCCCTTTTTTCTATTCTCACTCTTACTTCCCCCTTTATTAATCAAAAATGTAGTAAATTTTATATGACGAATCCTATCTAATCACTAATCTGGTGACAACAATGGCTGGTATTCTAAGGCGAAGCAAGCCTGAAGCTGAATGCACCCCCGTCAGCACAAAAGAAGACGGGACTAAAGTAATGGTTTGCAAAGTCGATGATGGAAAAGTTTTCCAAGTCGAAGTTGACAAAGCTGGTAACGTTAACATTGACGCTAAATACGTAGTCATAACCCCAGAAGACTACAAGAAAATTCATAACGCAATCAAAGAACAGTCTGCACCCGTTTAAAAAAAGTGAACCCCATGTCCAGCGATTCAGAGCATTACAGCGAAGTGCGAGGTATACTCTTTAAGGATGCCGAAGCAGTCGCCATAGACTTCAAAAAGAACGTTGTAGACTGGATAGTTAAATGTAGAACTGAGGGTAGCGGTATTCCAACCTTCAGAACGGGCTTTGCACAAAGACCTTTTAA
>Ga0315310_10000160_pt1 | contig 45402 bp, 46 predicted proteins | sample TDP5_MG_FD_203630 | JGI IMG/M metagenome (GOLD analysis project Ga0315310, IMG submission 203630) | Freshwater sediment microbial communities from Lake Towuti, South Sulawesi, Indonesia - TDP5 | ecosystem: Environmental > Aquatic > Freshwater > Lake > Sediment | place: Indonesia: South Sulawesi...
CACTGATGAACTTGGATTTCTCTGAACAGAGAAAAGCAATAAGTTCTGCTATGTCATGGGGTCCCGGCTTCTTTCGCTCTCTCCATGCGTTTCCATTTTTAACTGCGTCAATTGCCTCCTCAAGCGGCATGTGCGCAATCGGCCCTGGTTCTATGGCGTTAATCGTTATTCCATACTTAACCTCGTGCTTAGCCCAGGCCCGTACCATCCATGTTCGAGCGGCCTTTCCTAGGACATAATCCTCAGCTAAATAGCCAGTCCAATTCAGAGCGTTCTCCATGCTTATGTTAATGATCCTTCCCCACATCCTCTCGCGCATTCCAGGCAACACGCATTTGATACAGTAAAACGCACCGTCAATCTCCGCCTGCAAGACGGAACGCCAATGATCTGGCTTGATCTCTGTAATATCCTGTATCAACCAGTCTCCACCAGCATTATTCACCAAGATGTCGATTGCTCCGAACTTTTCTATTCCAGCATCTACCATCGCCTTGACTTGATCTGGTTCACGAGTATCCGCTGGAAACATCAATGGTTTTCCTCCCAACTCCTCGACCACCTTTGCAACTTTTATGGCGTTCTCCTCAGCATCCCTGAGCGCATGACCAGTTCGATGATAAGTTCCGTAGTTGAGGATAATGTTAGCACCTTCTGAGGCTAAACGAAACGCCGTGCTTCTACCAATTCCACTACCAGTACTGCCCGTTATGAGCGCGGTTCTTCCTTTTAACTCCATATGAAACCCTAGTATCTTGTGGTGTCGATACTTTTTAAATGAAGCGCAGTTGCATCAAGTTGCGAATGCTTGATAAATCTCTAATCACTAGATCAATTTGTTCAAGGGTTGTTCCGAATGGAAAGTTGGGATTTAATTGTTGTTGGTGCTGGTGCTGCTGGTTTAGCCGCTGGAATTTACGGCGCAAGAAGCGAACTAAAGACGCTCGTTTTGGAGGAGAAGATGGCTGGGGGCACAACTGCAGACGCTCCATTAGTTGAGAATTATCCGGGGTTTCAGAGCATAAGCGGAATCGATCTAGCCAAGAAAATGGCAGTTCACTGCAGAAGCACAGGCGTGGTGATCCACGAATTCGAAAGAGTCCTAAGCCTAGACCTTAAGGGTGAGAAAAAAATCGTAGAAACCAACAAAACCACCTATGAAGCAAAAGCAGTTATAATTGCGTCTGGCTCGCACTACCGTGAGATTGGCGTTCCAGGCGAAAAAGAATTTCGCGGAAGAGGTGTGAGCTACTGCGGCATCTGTGACGGTCCATTATTCAAGGGTAAACGTGTGCTCGTTGTCGGCGGCGGAAACTCAGCAGTGATAACAGCCCTATACATAGCGGAGCTTGCGTCAGAGGTTAAAGTTGCCCATCGCAGAGATTCTTTTCGTGCTGAAGAAGCCCTTGTTACGGCATTAAAGAGAAAAGAGAATGTGGAAATTTTGTGGAACACCGAAGTAAAAGAAATCAGAGGCGAAAAATTAGTCAACAAAGTAACAGTTTTCAATAACAAGACTGGAGAAACCAAGGAAATGCTCGTTGACGGCGTCTTTGTCCAGATAGGTGAAGCGCCCAACAGTCAACTCGCCAAAGAAGCAGGTGTTGAGGTTGACAAAGGAGGCTACATCACAGTTGATATTCGGCAGCGAACAAACATAGAAGGAGTTTACGCTGCAGGAGACGTCACAAATCACCCGGTCAAACAGGTTGGAACAGCTGTGGGACAGGGCATAACAGCAGCTCTTGATGCCTACGGCTACATTCGAAGACCATATTATTACAAAACGTAGAAGACACTCCAAAACCATTATATTTTCGGAACCCCTTTTCAAAAACTTCTAAACCTAAGTTGACAAAGGCATAGCTTGAAACAATAGGCAAGCATGGAGAAATACTAAATGAGTGAGGCATGTGCTGCCGCAATAAAAATTAACCAAGATTATTGTAGCAAATGTTCAATATGCCATTCCATCTGTCCCTACGAAGCCATAAAACGCGATTCAGAAACAGGCGAAGTGGAAATAGATTTGCAAAAATGCCAAGTTTGCGGATTATGTTATAGCGCGTGTCCATCCCTAGCCATAGAAATAGTCTATTATGATTATGAAAGTCTGCTGACGTATGTTAATTGTATGCAAGAGAGAAGCAAAAGCGATACGCTCGTTCTCATGTGTAGGGGGAACTCACCCGCAACATGCAAAATTGAAGAAATCCTACAAAATCAATGCTTAAACATAAGCAACTATATACCGTTGCGTTTGCCATGTTCTGGGCGGGTCCAAACAGAGTTCATTTTCCAAGCTTTGAAATCTGGAATAAAAAACGTTGTCTCCATCCAGTGTGAAGATGAATTCTGCAGGTTTAAGCAAGGCACCAAGATAAACGCTAGAAGGCTGATGCTGGGCAGAGCAGTGCTTAAGCAGTTAGGCTTCAGCAAAGACGCCTTACAAGTGATAAGATATTCGCGAAAAGCGGTTTATGAAACAGAAAAATGTGTGGGTTGCGACAAATGCGTCTTCATCTGCCCATACGATGCCATAGAAGCAGAAGAATTCGCAACCCCCAAAATAAATCTCGACTTATGCGTTGGCTGCGGAGCATGCGCCCTAGTTTGTCCGCATCTGGCAATCGAGATTAAAGGTTTTGAATTTGAAAACATTAGCAAGTTGATAACGCTTTACGGAGAATCGGTCAGAAAGCTAAAAGCAGAAGGCAAATTCCCAGCAATTCTCGTCTTCTGTTGTCAATGGTCAGAGTTCTCAGCCTTAGACGACCCGGAATGCCTACTATTTAAGAAGAAAGCTGTTGCCATGGAAATTCCGTGTTTTAAAGCGCTCGACCCAGTCCATGTTGTTGAGGCATTGTATAGCGGCTTTGACGGCGTGATGGCTGTCGTATGCCCAGAAAAAGACTGCAAACTCCAAGAAGGCATGGAAACCGCTGAAAGAAACGTGACCGTGCTAACGGGTGCTCTAAGGAAAATGAATCTGCTTGAACGTTTTGAACTTTTCACAGTCTCGCCACGATGTGTTGGAGAATTCAATCAGAAACTGGACGATTTTTTCAAGAGGATAGCTTCCATGCCGCCTTTAAAACTGACAACAGAGGAGGCTAAAGCACGTGTATAAGATCATAACAGAGAAGGAGTTAGCTCCAAAAATCAAGCTATTCGAGGTTTACGCTCCACAAGTAGCTGAGAAAGCCAAACCCGGCCAATTCATAATACTAATCATAGACGAAAAAGGCGAGCGCATACCACTAACAATAGCTGGCTACGACCAGAAGAAGGGAACAGTAGCGATCGTGTTCAACGAAGTCGGCAAAACAACAAAACAGCTCGGGCTTCTAAAAGAAGGCGACTACATACACAACATTACTGGACCCCTTGGAAACCCATCAGAAATCAAAAAATTCGGAAAAGTTTTGTGCGTTGCTGGTGGAGTGATGATTGCGCCGATGTTTCTACAGGTTCAAGGCTTACGAGAAGCTGGAAACATCGTCACTTCCGTTATTGGAGCAAGGATAAAGGAATCACTCTTCTTCGAAGAAGAAATGAAGGCCCTAAGCCACAAACTCTATGTGGCAACGGACGACGGCTCCAAAGGCTACAAGGGGCTTGACTTCCTAAAGGAGATTCTCGAAAAAGAAAAGTTTGACCGCTGCATCGCCATGGGGCCTGTTGTCATGATGAAAAATGTTTGCGAAATCACGAAGCCGTTCGGCGTACCTACAATTGTAACTTTGACGCCTATAATGATGGATGGAATGGGAATGTGCGGAGTATGCAGAGTCACAGTAGGTGGAAAAATGAAATTCGGATGTGTGGATGGACCCGAATTTGCTGGTCATGAAGTGGATTTTGACGAGTTGATAAAGAGACAGAGATTGTTCCTTCCTGAAGAAAGGTTAAGCTCGCTTTTGTGGGAGAGAGTAGGAGGCTGTAGCAGTGGCGGAAAGTAAGCCCAAACCCAAGATTAAGAAAGAAGCCATGCCCATGCCCAAACAGAAGCCAGAAGTGCGTAGGCGAAATTTCAACGAGGTTGCTTTGGGCTACACAGAAGAACAAGCTTTAGAAGAGGCAAACCGCTGCTTACAGTGTCCAAAGCCACAATGTGTACAAGGCTGCCCTGTGGAAGTCGACATCCCAGCCTTCACTAAATTGCTACGTGAAGGAAAGTATGAAGAAGCGATAAGAGAGATTAAGGAGAAAAACAGTCTCCCAGCAATTTGCGGGCGTGTATGCCCACAGGAGGAGCAATGCCAAAATTTCTGTGTTCTTGGAAAGGTTGGCGACCCAGTAAGCGTTGGAAGATTGGAAAGGTTTGTGGCTGACTGGGAAAGAGAAAGAGGCGTTACAATACCAGAGAAGGCGCCGCCAACAGGTAAAAAGGTTGCAGTAATAGGTGCTGGTCCAGCTGGTCTTACTGCTGCGGCCGACTTGGCAAGGCTTGGGCATGAAGTTGTGATTTTTGAGGCTCTCCACCTTCCGGGCGGCGTATTGGTTTATGGCATTCCGGAATTTCGTCTGCCAAAGCGCATTGTTCAGGCGGAGGTTGATTACATAGAGAAGTTGGGTGCCGAGCTTCGCCTTGGTTATCTCGTTGGTAGGGTGTATACTATTCCCGAATTGCTTAAAGAGGAGGGTTTTGGTGCGGTTTTCATTGGCACCGGGGCTGGTTTGCCTCAATTTATGGGTTTGCCTGGGGAGAATCTTGGTGGGATTTATTCTGCGAATGAGTTCTTGATTAGGGTTAATTTGATGAAGGCTTATGCCTTTCCGGAGTATGACACGCCCATAAGGATTGGCAAGCATGTTTCTGTCATTGGCGGCGGCAACGTAGCCATGGATTCGGCCCGTTCAGCTTTACGCCTTGGTGCAGAGGAAGTTTGCATTGTTTATCGTCGTTCACGAGAGGAATTGCCAGCGAGAAAAGAAGAGATTGAGAACGCCGAGGAAGAAGGGATAGTCTGTAAGTTTTTGGCTGCGCCGACGAGGTTTATTGGTGATGAGAAGGGTTGGGTTAAGGCTATGGAATGCATCTGCATGGAGCTTGGGGCTCCAGACGAGTCTGGTAGGCGAAGACCTGTTCCTGTTAAGGGTTCCGAGTTTGTTATGGATACTGACACGGTTATTGTTGCGATTGGGCGTACGCCTAACCCGATTATTCAGCGTACGACTCAAGGGTTGGAGGTTACGAAGTGGGGTACGATTGTGACGGATGAGAAGGGTAAAACAAGCATTGAAGGCGTCTATGCGGGTGGAGACATAGTGACTGGCGAAGCAACAGTCATAAGCGCCATGGGAGCCGGCAAAAAAGCAGCAAGAGCCATACACGAATACTTAATGAAAAGGTAAACAGCAAAAAAGGCAACATAACAAGATTAAGCCCATTGCCTATGTTAAGACTTGATTTCTTCCGGCAAGCCATAGACAAGCTGATTGTCGCGCTCGCCCATAATTAGTACTTTTCCAAACTGCTTCATGGCAATCAGATGCATTAGAAGTTTCGACTTTTCCATGCCCGTAGCCTTTGACAGTTCATCTATAGTCAATGGACCGTGATTTTTCATCTCCTGAAGAATGAGATTTCTCTCTCTTGCGCGTTCCTGCATCTCCTTCGCCTTTTCCGTATCTACCCTAGGTTTTTCAGACAAGGCTTTCACTTCTGCCAGAAAACTAAGTTGATACTCAAAGTCGTATATAAGAATAATTGCGAGCTCTAAACAGATATATTTTTGAACCTGAATAATTAGGGCGGAGAAATTCTTGAAGAAGAGCTTGTCGGAAGTCACGTTTGAAGAGTTGAAGGGCAAAAGCTTCGAATTAATTCGCATTGTTGAAATGTTATGCGAAGTTTGTGAGAAACCATTGAGTATAAAAGAAAAATTTCTTATAAAAACTCAAATTTCAAGTAGAGAAGATTACCAGAATTTTTTAAATAGGGCAACAGTTCATGATCGTGTTGAAGTTGATGTTGAAAACGGCAAAATCTACTTTTACGACCATGACTTTCCAGGGGCTGTTCATCCAGAGTGTATAGAGAAACTGTAGGTTTAATGCGCTTCAAACAAGTTGATAAAGATACTGCCTGTTTTTCTCTCCCGCTTCGTTTATTACGCCGTTTCTTCTAAGGGCTATTATGTGCTGCATTATTCTGCTCGGTTGAAGACCGGTTGATTGCGAAAGCTCCTCCACCGTCAGCGCGCCTTTCTCTTTTATGGCTCCGATTATCATGTGTCTTTCGATCTCGTCCTGCATTATTGAATCTACAACTCGTCGATATCTTTCCTCGTCGATTTCCACTTTTACCTGTGATCTTCCCGTAACCCATCTCAGTCTCTGGGATTTGAAAGCATCTATTGCTGCATTGGCTTTTCTTGTTAAGATTTCTCTTTCGCTCATCTCTTCACCTGTTTCGGGTTATGCATAAGTCTGAAGGGACTTGGCCCTAACCGTTTTATTTGCTGTGTCGTCTCCCTGACTAATGCAGCGAATTTTGCTCCTTCGCTTGCTGAAACCCATTCCAGTTTTACGCGTTCGGGTTCGATTCCTATGCTCTTCACAGCCTTCTTTACGTAGTCAAATCTTTTCTCCATCATGTAGTTTCCTTTCTGATAATGGCAATCACCAGGGTGGCAACCCGCGATTATTATCCCGTCCGCTCCCATTCTCAAGGCTTCTAGCACAAATGTTGGATCCATTCTTCCCGTACACATTACTCGGATTATCCTTATGTTTGTTGGGTATTCAAAACGGCTTGTGCCAGCTAGGTCTGCTCCCGCGTAAGAACACCAGTTGCAGCAGAAGGCCACAATCAGAGGTTCAAATTTTTCCTCTACCATTTAAGATTCAACCTCCTTTAGGCTTTCAGGAATCAAAAGTGCCTTTACTTGTGCAAGAATCTGATGATCCTTGAAGTGTCGCATGGTTATTGCTCGTCTCGGGCATTCTGCAGCACATGAACCGCACCCTCTGCATAGTATTTCCCGGATTTTTGACTTCCCATTCTCAATTTTCGGTGCTCCGTAGGGGCATATTTCTTCGCATAGCGCGCATCCAATGCATAAATCTTCGTCCACAACAGCTGTTATAGCCTCTGTCTTGACTTTTCTGTTGCCCATGAGGATTGACGCTCTCGCGGCCGCTGCTTCGCCTGAGATTATGCTTTCAGAAACGTCTTTTGGTCCTGAAACCGTACCAGCAATGAAAACTCCGTCGACGTTTGTATCTACGGGTCGAAGCTTTAAGTGGGCCTCCATCAAAAAGCCGTCTGTGCTTATGGGAATCTTTAGCATTCTCGCGAGTAATACTTCGTCTTTGTTTGGAATTAACGGGGTTGAAAGCGCAACCCATTCTGCTAGAAACTCAACTTGAAGTCCCGAAAGAGCGTCGTAGGTCGAAACTTTGAGCTTGCCTTCCGGAGTTTGGGCTATTTCTGGAGGGGCCTCTTCTATGTGCCTCACAAACCTAACTTCAAGGTCTCTCGCCATTCTGTAGAAGTCTTCATATTCTTTGTAAACTCTGAGGTCTCCGAAGAGTATTACGACATCCGTTTTTGGAGATTTTTCCTTTAGGAGTATAGCGTTTTTTATGGCGTTCATGCAGCATATCCTTGAACAATATGGCCATCCCTCCTCTTTACGCGCTTTAAGAATTTTTCTTAGGAGCTCCGCCGTGTCTGATTTCGGGAAGGCCTCAAGTCCCGATGGACGGATTTCACCTTTCCTTGCACCCACGCATTGAATCATCACAATTCTCTCGGGTTCTCCAATCTCACCTTTCCTCAGCATTTCATCCAATTCTCGTTGTGTTATCACGTGGTCGTATACGCCATACTGGTAAAGTCCTTTTGGCGGCGTATAGTTCGATGCGCCAGAAGCAACGATTATTGTGCCTACATTTATCTCCTTATTACCGTCCGGGCCCGTTAAAATGACGTTGAAGTTTCCAACATATCCTGAAACTTCTTTCAGGGTTGTTGACGTCATAAGTTCAATGTTTTTATGAGATTTTACCGCTTTTGTTAGTGGGTCTACAACCTCTGAAGACTCCGCTAAAGTTGGATATAGCTTATAGAGTTTTTGAGTTATTCCACCTGGCTCTTTCTCGTGTTCAATAAGGTATACTTTGAAGCCTTGGTTTGCCATAGAAAGGGCTGCTGTCATCCCGGCAACACCAGCTCCAATAACAAGCGAAACGTCTTTAACCTCGACTTCTGGCTCTGTTTGAGGTTCAAGCAAGGCATTTTTTGCGATGGCCATTCTAATGATGTCTTTGGCTTTCTCTGTTGCTTTTTCTGGCTCATGCATGTGTACCCAGCTGCAGTGTTCACGGATGTTAGCCATCTCGAATAGATACGGGTTTAAGTCGGCTTCCTTGCATGCGGCTCTGAACAGGGGTTCGTGAGTTCTTGGCGTGCATGAAGCTACAACTACCCGACTAAGGTTGTATTCTTTTATTGCTTTCTTTATTGCTGCTAATCCCGCTTCTGAGCATGTATAGAGATTGTTTTCGGCATAGGTGACGTGTGGTAGTGTTTTGGCATATTCTGTTACTTCTGGAACGTTGACTACGCCACCTATGTTTATTCCGCAGTGGCAGATGAATACTCCTATGCGTGGCTCTTCACTCATCTACGATGCCTCCTCGCCCGCTAAAACTTCAGCCACTCGCGCGGCTGTTGCGCTTGCTTGGGTTATGGAGTCTGGGATATCTCCAGTTTTTGGTCCTAAACAATAGCCACAAGCGAAGATTCCCGGAACAGCTGTGTCAAGAGGCGTTTTTACAGCGTCCGCTGATTTGAGAAATCCATAGTTGTCTAATTCTATACCTAATGTTTTGGCTAGTTCTTCCACCCCTTTTCTGGGGATTAAGGCTGGGCATAGCACCACTAGGTCAAAGGGGATATGCTGAACAGTTCGGGTTATGGGGTCTTCAAACCAAACTATAAGATTATTGGTAGCAGGGTCTTCCGAGATCTCCCCCGGGTTGCTTCGGACAAATGCTATTCCAAACTCAGATTTTGCTCTATTTACAAACTCTTGGAAACCTCTGCCGAAAGCCCGCATGTCTATGTAGAAAATTGTGAGACGAGAGTCTGGTTCATGCTCCTTTATCAAAACTGCATCTTTAACCGCGTATTTACAGCAAATGCTAGAGCAATAGGGATGGTTAATCCACTCTCTTCTATCACGGGAACCTATGCACTGTATGAAGGCTATGCTTCTGGGTATTTTTCCATCTGAAGGCCTTATCAAGTGTCCACCCGTGGGACCCGACGCGCATAGTAGGCGCTCTAGCTCCATTGCTGTTATGACGTTTTTGAAGCGTTTATATCCATATTGTGGAATCACTGAGGGGTCGAACATGTCGAAACCTGTAGCCACAACTATGGCCCCCACATCTAACTCTATTTCTTCGGGTTGTTGCTCTCTGTTTATGACGTTGGCTTGGCAGACCTTTTCGCAAAGGCCGCACTCAATGCAGTTGTCTTTGTCTATGACCATTACCCTTGGAACGGCTTGCGGGAAAGGCATGTAAATTGCCTTTCTTATTCCCATATTTTCATCAAACTCGTTCGGTGCTTCTGCTGGGCAGTTCTCAGCGCAGCTTCCGCAGCCAGTGCATTTTGTCTCATCCACGTATCTTGGCTTTTTAAGAACCTTGACTTTAAAGTTGCCAACAGAACCCTTTAATTCCTTCACTTCCGAATAGGTTAATAACTTAACATTTGGATGATGGGTGCATTCTATCATTTTCGGCGCTAGGATACATATGGAACAGTCCATCGTAGGGAATGTCTTGTCGAGCTGCGCCATTCTCCCGCCAATACTTAGGTCTTTCTCCACCAGATATACTTTGAAGCCTCTGTTCGCTAAGTCCAGGGATGCTTGTATGCCGGCGATTCCGCCGCCAATAACCATAACGTCCTTTTGCATTTCACTTTGCCTCCTTTATGTTCAGGATTTTTGTTATCGGGATTTTGTGAGCTCTAATTTCCCAATCTTCAAGTTTTATACCCATCGCCATTCTAAGCAACTCCGCAAAATGTACCACGGGCAAATTGTATTCTTCTTTTAAATGTCTTTTGATCTCTAATTGACCCATATCCAGTTCAAGATAACAGAACGGGCAAACAGTAACTATGCAGTCAACACCAGAAGCCTTCATACCATCTAATTTCTGTTTCGCAACATGTAAGGCGACTTCATCGTTTACGCCACGTAGAGGACCTCCGCAACAAGCCTCTTTCCTTTCATAAGCAATTGATTGCGCACCAGTGGCTTCTACAAGTTCGTCTAAAGCGGTGACGCCCATCCACTGTCCAAAATGTATCCGTTTAGGCCTAGTCAAATGACAGCCTGGTTGCACCGCAACTCGAAGCCCGTTGAATGGTTCCTTGATAGCGTTCTTCACTTTTTCTAAACCTACATCCTCGTATAAGGTATCACTGAAGATTTTTACATCTGTTTTTCCCTTAAATTTTAAGCCAACATCTGCGAGGATCGCATTTACTTTCTTCCTGGTTTCCTTGTCTTCTTTTAATATCGTATTTGTCATTAGAAGCGATTCGTAGCAGTCGTTGCATAGAGTCAAAATGTTGAGTCCCATATTCTCAGCGATGCAGAGGTTTCTAGCAGCTAAAGCAAGCCAACTTATGTAATCCACGGATTGTATGCTGAACGGTGCACAGCAATTTGCACCTTCCATTTCTACAAGCTCTATACCCAGTTCCGGAGCTATTTTTCGGACAGAATTTTCGTAGTTTGGCTCTCTTGCCGGTATTAAACAACCTAAAAAGAAAGCATATTTCATATACTTCACGACACTCTATAGATTAACTTATCAAAGGATGTTTTTCTCAAAATTTTCTGAACAGCTTCAACGTCAACAGCTGGTTCTTTACCCAACCCATATTTTTCTCTGTTAATCAAAGCCGTTCTGCTTGGAGTTACAACGCGTCCACTTTCAAATAGACTCTGGGCTTGGACAAGTATTCCCTTCGGGATATTTCCTTCCCTAACAGCCACATTTCTGATAGCAAACATAGCTTCACCTACATCTCCGGCTTGTGGGCAGCTATCGAGGCATGTAAAACATGAAAGGCAGTACCATGGCAGCGGTCCAAGTATTACTTCTGGACGTAACCCAAGTATGATCATCTCCATCAGCTTCCTTGGATTATGTTCGTCTATTACCCTAGCGACTGGACAGCTACCAGTACACCTTCCACACTGGATGCATATGAGAATTCCTCGACCCCTGGGGGTATTGGCAATATAACGCATGAAATCTGCATCCAACGAACTCAAATGAAACTCACCATTTGCTAACTTGCATAAATCTTATAATAATTAATATAGTTTTAGGTAATGCAGTAAACCAGTTTTAGACATCGTATGCTCCAGAGCGAAAGCCTATTTAATCACGGAACTTTCACATGAAATTGGGCATTATCTTAATAAGAAAGCTTTACATATGAAAAAGTTTCTAAATCACGAAAACCGAAGCAATATTCCTCTAACATCCACGCGTGGATGGAAAAGCAATGGGCGAAAAAGTTGGCGCCGTTCTAGTTATTGGCGGTGGAATCGCTGGAATACAAGCGAGTTTAGATCTAGCCAACCGCGGGTTAAAGGTCTATCTCGTTGAAAAAACACCGAGCATAGGCGGGAGGATGGCGCAGCTCGACAAGACTTTTCCAACCATGGACTGTTCAATTTGTATACTTGCTCCAAAAATGATCGAGTGTCTCCGCCATCCGAACATCACGTTACTAACTTATTCTGAGATAGAGAGTGTTAGTGGTTCAGTTGGAAACTTTACAGTCAAAGTACTTAAGAAGCCGAGGTTCATCGACGAGAAGAAGTGCACGGGTTGTGGAGAATGTGCCCAATACTGTCCAATCGAGGTCACGAATGAATTTGACATGAATCTTGGCGTTCGCAAGGCGATATACATCCCATTCCTCCAAGCCGTCCCCCTCAAGTATACAATCAATGAGGAAAACTGCATCAAGTGTGGGCTATGCCAAAGAGTATGTAAGGCTGGAGCGGTCGACTTCGATCAAAAGCCCGAAACCATTAATCTTAATGTTGGAGCCATCATAGTAGCAACCGGCTTTGAACTTTTTGATGCTGGAAGCATCAGCGAGTATGGTTATGGTCGATATCGAGATGTTTTAATAAGTTTGGAGTTTGAGAGGCTGCTCTCTGCTTCAGGGCCAACTGGAGGACACCTTCTAAGATTGTCGGATGGCCGTATTCCGAGAAGGATCGTGTTTATTCAATGCGTCGGTTCCAGAAGTCAGCGAGGAGAGCTGCCCTACTGCTCAAGCGTGTGTTGTACATATGCTACAAAGGAAGCGATATTAATCAGAGAACACGAGCCCGAATGTGAGGTTTACATCTGCTACATGGACCTTAAGGTCTTCGGAAAGGGATTTCAAGATTTCGTCAATAGAGCAAAGGAAGAGTGGGGTGTGGAGTACATTAAAGGACGCCCCAGCAGCATCGAAGAAGACTCAAAAGCGGGACATCTCCTAATTCGGTACGAAGATATCCTAAAGGGAGAAATCAAAGAAATAGCAGCAGATATGGTAGTGCTCTGTCCAGCTTTAATTCCAAATCAAGTCAATCAAGAATTAGCAAAACTTCTAAATGTAGAGCTCGAGGAATATAGTTTCTTTAAACCTAAAGATACACTTTTCGCACCGGTCGACACGAGTGTTCCAGGCGTTTTCATATGCGGATACTGCCAAGGACCCAAGGACATTCCTGAATCAGTTGCGCAGGCCAGTGGAGCAGCTGCAAGAGCTGCTGAGGTAATAGCATTGACAGCGAACGTAGGAGCGCATTAGAATGGAAGGCTTAGGAGAGACTCCGAGAATAGGTGTTTTCGTTTGTCATTGTGGCATTAACATAGGCGGGGTAGTTAAGGTACCAGATGTTGTTGAATACGCTAAAACTTTGCCAGGAGTTGTTTATGCTGAGAATAATCTTTACACGTGTTCTTCAGAAGGCATAAGCAAGATACAAGAAGGTATAGCAAAGTACAATCTTAACAGGGTTATTGTTGCTTCTTGCACACCTAGGACCCATGAGCCGCTTTTCAGAGCTGCCTGTGAAGAAGCCGGTGTGAATAGATACCTCTTTGAAATGGCGAACATCAGAGACCAATGCTCATGGGCTCATATGCATGAACCTGAAAAAGCTACTGAAAAGGCGAAAGACCTTGTTCGTATGGCCGTTGCCAAGGCTCATTTACTAAAGCCTCTTGAAGAACCGGAAATAGACGTTGCCCCTTCAGCTCTGATTATCGGCGGCGGTATATCAGGCATGACAGCCGCTCTCTGTCTAGCCAATCAAGGTTTTAAGGTTTATGTCGTCGAGAAGGAGCCTGAACTTGGTGGTATGCTTAGGCGCATATATAAATTATATCCAAGCATGGAAGATGCTTCTGAAGGTCTAAGTAGGATAGTCAACAGCGTAAGGTCTAATAAAAGTATAAATGTTTTAACGTCGACTGTTGTTAAGCAAGTAACGGGGTTTATAGGAAACTTTGAAGTGGTTGTCGAAAGGGCAAACGGCGAGACTATGAATTTTGGGGTAGGCACCATAATTGTTGCCACTGGTGCAGCTAATTTCGAGCCTATTGGGATGTATGGATACGGTGAATACGACAACGTTATAACTCAGCTTCAGCTCGAACAACTCCTCAAAGATGGTCAATTAAAAAAGCCGGAAAAAGTCGTTATGGTTCAGTGTGTTGGTGCAAGGGAAGAAAAGGGTAGAGCCTACTGTTCTAGAATATGCTGCATGAATGCCCTTAAAAACGCCATCCTAATCAAAGAGTTGTATCCAGAGGCGGAGGTTTACGTTCTTTTCCGTGATCTTCAGACGTATGGAAAAGAATATGAAGAATATTACTCAGATACTCGGAGGAAATTTATTCAGTTCATTAACTATGTTTCAGAGAGACCTCCCGAGGTCACCTCTGAACCGGGCGGAAAATTAATCGTCAGAACTTACGATGTTCTTCTTGGCAGCGAGATTGAGATTGACACCGACTTGGTTGTATTGTCGACGCCTCTCGTTCCACATGAGGATGCGAAGGAGCTTTCGCAGATACTTAAGGTGCCGCTTGGCCCAGACGGTTTCTTCTTTGAGGCCCACGTCAAATTGAGGCCAATCGACTTCGCGACTGATGGAATTTACGTGTGTGGCACGGCTCACAGTCCAAAAGACACAGCCGAAAGTGTATCACAAGCATTCGGGGTCGCTTCGCGGGCAGCTATTCCAATGGCTGTTAAACGCCTACGAGTTGAGGCAATTACAGCTATGGTGAATGAAAATGTTTGCACTGGTTGTGGAACCTGCGTTAGACTGTGCCCCTACGGTGCCATCCAGAAGGATGAGAGGGGGGTTGCCAAGGTGACATCGGTTGTCTGTAAGGGATGCGGGACCTGCGCATCTAGCTGCCCAGAGCGGGCGATTACTATGCGCCACTTTACAGATGAACAAATCATGGCTCAAGCTCTTGCAGCCCTTGGGAGGGTTTTTGCGTGACCTTTGAGCCAAGAATAATTGGGTTTTTGTGCAACTGGTGCTCGTATGCCGGAGCTGACCTAGCTGGAGTAAGTAGAATCCAATACCCAACAAACATACGAATCATAAGGCTCATGTGTAGCGGAAGGGTTGACCCAGTTATTGTTTTAGAGACCCTTATCAATGGCGCCGACGGTGTCTTGGTGATGGGTTGCCACCCAGGCGATTGCCACTACGTTGAGGGAAATCTCTATACCGAACGTAAGGTCAAAATGCTGAAGAAACTGATAGCGCGCACGGGTTTGGAGCCCGAGCGCCTACACCTTGAGTGGGTCTCTGCCTCAGAAGGTGGACGATTCGCGGAGCTGGTCCGAGATTTCACCAACCAGATAAAGGCTTTGGGACCGTCTCCCTTGGCTGGGGAAAAACCTAACCCTGTCATACTGGAGAACATACTGGCGGCTAAATCGGCTGCGGAAGACTTTAGACTGCGAGTGTTGGTGGGCAGAGAGAAAGAACTGATCGAGAAGGGAAACGTGTATGGCGAGAAGACGACGCAGGAGGAGTTTGATAAGACGATGGATGAAGCCTTACGAGCTGAGTACGTACGTAGCAAAATCTATTTTGCTGTGAGGAAAGAGCCTCAATCGATTAAGGAGCTGTCTAAGCGCTTGGATTTAGACCCTCAGATGGTGTTACGCCACATCGTGGTTTTGAGGCGAAGAGGCATGGTCGCGGTGGATCGGGTTGATGGGACCACTCCCCTATATACTGCGTTGGAGGTGGGAAGATGAAAGAAAAGATAGGCGCCGTCTTGGTTGTCGGGGGCGGAATCGGGGGAATACAAGCCTCCCTCGACCTAGCCGAATCGGGATTTAGGGTCTACCTACTCGATGAGTCCCCCAGCATAGGCGGGGTCATGGCTCAGCTGGACAAGACCTTCCCCACCAACGACTGCGCCATGTGCATCCTTGCGCCAAAGTTGGTGGGAGCCGGCAGACACCCTAACATCCACCTAATCACTAACGCAGAGGTAAAGAGGGCGGATGGCGAAGCTGGCAATTTTAAGGTCACCATAACGAGAAGAGCCCGATATGTGAACGGAGAGAAGTGCACGGGCTGTGGTGTTTGCGCTCAAAAATGCCCTGTTGAAGCCATCGATGAGTTTAATCAGGGCTTGGGTGACAGAGGCAGCATTTTTGTAAAATATCCGCAAGCGGTGCCGCTCACCTATATGATTGATCGGGAGAAGTGCATTGGATGCGGCACATGCCAAGAGGTGTGTAAAGCGGGCGCGGTTATATACGACGACAAGGAAGAGGAAACCGTGCTAAGCGTTGGTTCAATCATATTGGCGCCCGGCTTCGAGGAGTTTGACCCCAGCCTAAAAAGCGAATACGGTTATGGTCGATACCTAAACGTGGTGTCCAGCATCGAGTTTGAACGCATTTTGAGCGCTTCCGGTCCATATGGCGGGATGGTCCTGCGCCCATCCGACGGCGAGGTTCCGCGAAAGATAGCGTTCATCCAGTGTGTGGGTTCACGTGACGCTCAACTGGGGAATAATTATTGCTCCTCTGCCTGCTGCATGTACGCCATCAAGGAGGCAGTTATAGCCAAGGAGCATGCTCCGGGTGTCCAGTGCACCATTTTCTTCATGGACATGCGAGCCTTCGGCAAGGAGTTTGACGCCTACTACAGTCGGGCCGAGGAGGAATATGGAGTTAGGTTTGTTCGATCCCGAGTATCTCGTGTGGAGGAAGTTCCGGGTTCGGGAAATCTTGTAGTGAGACATGTGGTGGAGGAGGAGCCGAGGGATGAGGAGTTTGACCTCGTAGTTTTGTCCGTGGGGATGCAGCCTCCCAAGCACGCCAAAGAACTAGCCAAATCTCTCGGCATCCAACTGAACGGGTACAACTTCTGCAAAACGACAACCTTCTCGCCGATTGAAACCTCTAGGCTGGGAATCTATGTTTGCGGCGCCTTCGCTGCTCCCAAGGATATTCCGGAGAGCGTGGCACAAGCGAGTGGTGCTGCTGCTAAGGCGGCCAGCGTCATCGCCTCCGAAAGAGGAAAGCTTGCGACGGTGAAGGAATATCCACCAGAGGCTGAGGTGGCTCCTGAGGAGCCTCGCATCGGCGTGTTTGTTTGCCACTGCGGCATCAACATCGGCGGAGTCGTTAACGTGCCAAAGGTGGTGGAGTACGTCAAGACTCTACCCAACGTCGTCTACGCAGAGCATAACCTCTTCACATGTTCGCAAGACACGCAGAAAAGGATACGGGAGAAGATAAAGGAGCTCAACCTCAATCGTGTGATCGTAGCTTCGTGCACGCCTAGAACCCATGAGCCTCTCTTCCGAGAAACCGTTCGAGAAGCTGGGCTGAACGTTTACTTGTTTGAGATGGCAAACATCAGAGACCAGTGTAGCTGGGTTCACATGCATGAACCAGAGAAGGCAACGGAAAAAGCCAAAGACCTAGTGCGGTCGGTGGTGGCAAAAGCCAAGCTTCTAAAACCCTTGAAGAAGCCGCTGATAAACGTTACACCAGTTGCCTTGGTCATAGGTGGCGGCGTCTCCGGCATGACCGCAGCCTTGGAGCTTGCAAAACAAGGTTTTGAGGCACACCTGGTTGAAAAAGAGAAAGAGTTGGGTGGACATCTACGAAAACTTCACTACCTATTAGAAGGAGACGATCCAAGGGAGAGGCTGAACGCCCAAATCAAAGAAGTGATGGAAAACGATAAAATACACGTCTATTTAGGCGCAGAAGTTGTTGACATTTCCGGTTTTGTCGGCAACTTCAAAGCGAAGATAAAACAGAGTGACGAAGAAAAAGAAGTTGAACACGGCATAGTTATAGTGGCTACAGGCGCAACCGAATATAAACCCAAAGAATACCTCTACGGCAAAGATCAGAGAATTATGACGCAGCATGAGCTTGAAGAAAAAATTGCAAAAGGGGAATTCAACGCCAATAACGTCGTCATGATTCAATGCGTGGGTGCGCGGACAGAAGAAAATCCCAACTGCTCTAGAATATGCTGCGGACAAGCAATCAAAAGCGCGCTGAAAATTAAGCAAGTAAGCCCGGAAACAGAAGTTTATGTCTTATACAAGGACATTAGAGCGTATGGTTTTAAGGAAGATTATTATCGTGAAGCCGCAACAAAAGGAGTTCTCTTCATAAATTATGATGATGAAAGAAAACCGCAAGTTGTGAACGAAGATGGAAAGCTAAAGGTGGCTTTCTGGGAGCCAGTAGTAAAAGAAGAAATTGAGATTGAACCAGACGTTGTGGTTTTAAGCGCAGCCACCATCCCGAATCCTGACAATAAGCGAATAGCAGAAATGCTTAAAGTACCGTTAACAAAGGACGGCTTCTTCCTAGAGGCACACATGAAACTTAGACCCGTAGACTTCGCAACTGAAGGTGTGTTCCTCTGCGGAATGGCCCACTCACCAAAATACATTGACGAAAGCATCGCTCAAGCCTGCGCCGCTGCCGCAAGAGCAACAACGATACTCTCTAATAAGATACTTGAAATGGAAGGAATCATAGCAAATGTAAACGAAGATTTATGTAGCGGTTGTAGGATTTGTGAATATCTATGCCCCTACGGCGCAATCGAAATAAAGGAAAAGGATGGGAAACCCATCGCACACGTGGTTGAAGCCTTATGTAAGGGCTGCGGAGGCTGCGGCACAGCGTGCCCAACAAAAGCCATCATAATGGGTCACTTCACCACAGAAGAAGTACTTGCACAAGTTAAAGCCGCGCTGCTCGAGGTGGCAACATGAGCGAAAAAGAACAATTTGAGCCAAAAATAATTGGTTTCCTGTGCAACTGGTGCTCTTACGCGGGCGCAGACCTAGCTGGGGTGAGCAGAATCCAGTATCCACCAAGCATAAGAATTATACGCGTAATGTGCAGCAGCAGAGTCGATCCAACTTTCATTCTAGAAGCTTTTAAAGATGGTGCAGACGGAGTGCTTGTAGCTGGATGCCACCTACCATCAGACTGCCACTACCTCAGTGGAAACTTCAAAGCCTTAAGAAGGATAACGCTTCTGAAGAAAGTTCTGCAAGATTTCGGAATCGAACCGGAGCGTGTGCGACTGGAGTGGGTTTCCGCAAGCGAGGGAGACAGATTTGCAGCCATCGTACGAGATATGGTGGATGGAATAAAAAAGCTTGGACCAAATCGGTTAAAAATTGTGGAGGTTAAAGCGTAATGTCTGAGACCGCAGTGAAGCAAATAAAAGCCTCAGAAATCGACCCTAAATTCAAATATGAAATCGCAAAAATGTCTGGCGGAGAAAAACTAATGCGATGCTTCCAGTGTGGAACATGCACGTCAGACTGTCCAATCGCGAGGTTCAGCGACACTTATAGACCAAGACAGATAATCCGTATGACACAGCTTGGACTGAGGGAGAGAGTGTTAAACAGTGACACTCTATGGTTGTGTGCATCGTGCTTCACATGCACAGACCGCTGTCCTCAAGACGTCGAAGTAGCCAGCGTTATACGCGTACTGAGAAACTTAGCAGTTCAGCAAGGCTTCGTCCCACAAGTTTTCAAAGAACTAGGCTCAAGCATACTTGAAACAGGCTATGCCTACAAGATTCCAGAACTGAGAATAAAGAAGAGAGAAGCCTTAGGGTTGCCGCCATTACCAAAAGGCGACCCTGAAAATCTGAGCAAAACGCTACGTGAAATAGGCTTCCTCAAATTTATTGAGAAGAAGGGAAAGTAAAATGGTGGAACAGCGTAAATACCTAATATTCCTCGGATGCGCAATCCCCTATCGTGTGGCATCCTACGAAATCTCGGCGAGAAGAGTCCTCCAAAAGCTAGGCGTAGAACTCGCTGAAATGCCTGAGTTCAACTGCTGCGGTCTTCCAATGGATCCCGTAAGCCACGAGATGATGCTTATACTGGCGGCTAGAAACCTAGCTTTGGCGGAACAGGAAGGTCTAAACATTTTAGCCCTATGCCCAGGCTGCGCGGGCACATTGAAGAAAGTTAACAAAATGCTGAAGGAAGACAAGGCTCTACGCGAAGAAATAAACAGTCACTTGAAAGGGGCAGGTTTAGAGTTTAAGGGAACAATAGAAGTAAAGCATCTAATGCAAGCGTTAAAGGAAGACGTCGGCTTTGAAAGGATAAAGAAGGCTGTTGTTAAACCGCTCAGCATGCTCAACGTTGCTGAACATAACGGTTGTCACATTTTGAGACCTAAAGAGTACATAGGATTCGATGACCCTGAGGACCCTCAAACGCTCAAAAGCCTCATTGAAGCAACTGGCGCAACATGCTTGGATTATATGGATGAAACTGAATGCTGTGGGGCGCCAATCGTGGGCGTAAATGACAAGATTCCACTGCAGCTCTCAAGGGAAAAATTAAACCATATAAAAATGGTTAACGCGCAAGCCTTGATAACGATTTGTCCCTTCTGCCACATGATGTACGACACAAACCAGACGCGAATAGAAAAAATGTATAATGAAACGTACGGTATTCCGGTGCTGCACTATCCACAGCTGCTCGGCCTAGCGATGGGCATACCGCCCGAAGAACTTGCTTTTGACGAACTCAGAGTTGGCGCCTCAAAAATCATAAAGGAGACTGTGGAAGCGGAAAATAAATGAGCAAAGGTAAATTAAAAATAGGCTTCTATTGGGCTGCAAGCTGTGGCGGCTGTGAAATCGCAGTTTTAGACATAAACGAGAAAATACTTGATGTTTTACAAATTGCAGATGTTGTTTTCTGGCCTGTGGCTATGGATGTCAAATACAAGGATGTAGAAAACATGCCGGACAAGTACATAGATGTCTGCTTCTTTAACGGCGGAATACGAAACTCAGAGCAAGAACACATGGCAAAACTTCTGAGACAGAAATCAAAAGTACTTGTTGCCTATGGGGCATGCGCCCACCTCGGCGGAGTTCCAGGACTTGCAAACATAGCTAACAGGAAAGAGATTTTTGAAAAAGTGTACAATGGAACATTCTCGACGGATAATCCGAACAAAATAACGCCGAAAACCAGAGTGAACGTCGAGGAAGGGGAATTGGAACTTCCAGAATTCTACGACACCGTCAGAACTCTAGACCAAACCGTGGACGTTGACTACTATGTTCCAGGGTGTCCGCCAGCTGTTGAACGCACACTGTTCGCTGTAGATGCAATAGCGAAAGGTGAACTCCCGCCGAAAGGCTCGGTGCTTGCGCCACTAAAGTCCTTGTGTGATGAGTGTCCAAGAAAGAAAGAGAACAAGAAGATCTCCAAAATATATCGTGTTTACGAGAAGGCGCCTGAACCTGAAAGGTGTCTGCTTGAGCAGGGAATAATCTGCATGGGTCCAGCAACTCGAGGCGGATGCGGCGCCAGATGCCTAAAAGCCGATATGCCATGCACAGGATGCGGTGGACCGTGCCCCAACTCGCCTGAACAAGGAGCAGCCATGATAAGCGCACTGGCTTCCATACTGGGCTTGGAAGAGGAGAAAGAAAAGTACACCGAAGAAGAGGTTGAAAAACTAATTGGCCAAATAAAAGATCCGCTTGGAACCTTCTACATGTACGCTTTACCAGCATCGATCCTCAGAAGGAGAGTTCCTATAAAATGAAGAAAGTGGTTATAGACCCCATAACAAGACTTGAGGGGCATGGAAAAATCTCCATATTCTTGAACGAGACTGGAGAAGTAGAAAACGCTTACATGCAGATTCCAGAACTTAGAGGTTTTGAAAGGTTCTGTATTGGGAGAAAAGCTGAAGACATGCCGCTTCTGACGCCCAGAATCTGCGGAGTCTGCCCAGTGGCGCACCACCATGCTTCAACAAAAGCCCTAGACGCCGCATTCAACGTTGAACCCCCATCCGCCGCGAAAAAGCTTAGAGAACTCATGTACTGCGGCTACTACATTTACGACCACACGTTACACTTCTACTATCTTGGCGGACCAGATTTTATAGTTGGACCAGACGCTCCGCCCGAGAAGAGAAACGTTATAGGCGTTATTGAAAAGGCAGGGCTGGACATAGGCAAAGAGGTCATCAAGCATAGGGCTTATGGACAGAGAATCACCGAACTCATCGGTGGAAAAGCCACTCATCCAGTCTGCGGATTACCAGGCGGAGTGTCTAAACCATTAAGTGAAGAGGACAGGCAAGAAATCGAAAAGATGGTTGCTTCATCCGTGGAGTTTGCAAAGTTTACTTTGAAACTTTTTCGTGACATTGTTTTAGGGAACAGCAAATACGTTGACCTAATTAAAAGTGACGCTTACACGTTGAAAACATACTATATGGGTCTGGTTGACGAAAATAACAAGGTTAACTTTTATGATGGCAGAGTGAGAGTCGTCGACCCCAACGGCAACGAATTCATAAAATTTGAACCCAAAGACTATCTCAACCACATCGCTGAGCGTGTGGAAGAATGGACTTACGTCAAATTCCCGTATCTGAAGAAAATTGGCTGGAAAGGCTTTGTTGACGGACCAGACAATGGAGCGTACCGTGTTGGACCCCTCGGAAGACTCAACGCATCAGATGGTATGGCTACTTCACTTGCACAAGAAGAATATGAGCTCATGTACAAGACTTTAGGAGGAAAACCAGTCCACTCAACACTAGCTTTTCACTGGGCTAGGCTTATTGAGCTGCTTTACGCTGCTGAAAGAGCCTCTGAGCTGGTCAAAGACCCAGAAATAACAAGCACAAACGTCCGCAACCAGCCCGGCGAACCAGGCGAGGGTGTAGGAATAGTTGAAGCTGCCAGAGGAACGCTGATCCACCACTACATTTTAGATAAGGATGCCCTAATTAAAGACGTGAATTTGATTGTCGCAACAGTAAACAATTGTCCAGCAATAAACATGTCGATCCGCAATGCAGCCAAAGGCTTAATCCACGGCGACTATGTAGACCAAGGCATACTTAACATGGTGGAGATGGCTTTCAGGGCTTACGACCCGTGCTTTGGATGTGCAACACACTTTGCTGTTGGACAAATGCCACTAACAATAGAAGTCTACAATCACGAAAAGAAACTGCTTAAGACTGTGCAGAGGTAAACCTTTTCTCTTCCTTCATTTTTGTTAAGTTTTGTGGCAGTTTCTGATGTTTAGCGGAAAGTTTAGTGTTCAAAAAGAATTAAAGAAGTGGCTTTCAGGCGCTGAAAGAATTGTTATTGCTGGCATTGGAAATCCCATACGCATGGATGATTTCGTTGGGGTCAAAATAGTTCAAGGTTTGCGGGGCAAAGTTTCTAAAAAGGTTTACTTAATTGAATGCGAAACCGTCCCGGAAAGCTTTATCCAGCAAATAATAGATTTCAACCCAACACACATTCTTCTGATAGATGCTGCAGTTTTAAACCTGAAACCAGGGGGTTCAAGGATCATTAAGCCGGAACAGTTAACAACGTTCCCTGCGTTTTCGACCCATGCCCTTCCACTACGATTATTTTGTGAATGTCTCGCTAAGACAACAATGGCAAAAATCACCCTATTGCTGATAGAACCTAAAAGCGCTGAGTTTGGGGAGGGCTTAACACCTGAGGTTAAGGCTTCGGCACAGGAAATTGTTGACGTGTTACTTGAGGTTCTTCCATAATAATTGAGTGAAACTTAAAGAAAAATGGAAAATTGTTAAGGAGTTGCTGGAGCGACTTTCATGGCTTCCAGGAAAAGCTTCTTTGTAGCTGCAATCCTCGCCTTCTGGGCTAGGACATCACTGGTAACTAAGTCTAGGGCCTCCTCCGGGCACCACTTGACGCATTGAGGCTCACCCTTGTCTTTGCATAAGTCACAGACAAAAACAACTTTTCTTTCTGGATGTATCATGATTGCCCCGTAGTCGCATGCCTCGATGCACCATCCGCAACCATTACACTTATCCTCATCGACCATTATTAAGCCCGTCTCTTCGGACTGCGTCAAAGCGTCCCTTGGACACGCAGCAACACAAGGTGGGTCCTCGCAGAGTCTGCAAGTGATTGAGATATTCACTAGGGGATTTAATCGAACAGCTCGTATTCGCGATTTCAACGGGTTGAAAGACTTCTCCTTCTCCCACGAGCAAATGTATTCGCAGACTTGGCATCCCACACATTTGTCAGGGTCAGCGGAAACAAATTTTCTCTCATGAATTTTCACCATTGTTTATTCCTCCAACTCTTCGGTTTTTACAATTCTTTCCTCAACTATGTTGATGAGGTCGTCCATTCCCAGTTCTCTGAGCTTTTCCTTGGTTGGTACACCGTCCTTTGTCCATCCGCGTGCTTCGTAATAGTCGTCTAGAAGCAAATCTAGTTCTTCTTGTGTTACGTAGGCTCCTTTGGATGGGCCTTCGTCTGTGATGGGTTGATGCATAACCTTGTATGGTAAGGCATCATCCTTTCTGCCTAAGCCTTCTCTAATGTTAAACAGTCTGGCAACATTGTTTATTCTCTCGCCAGACCGCTTCATCTCCTCGGGTTTCATTTCAAAACCTGTCACTAGGCTGTAGAGTTTGGTCATGTCTTCGAGTTCTTTGTAGTATGTGCCTCTTGAGAATTTGCAGACGATAAAGGAGTCGATTAGAGTGTAGAGGTCTTCCATGTCTTTAACCATTTTTCCTCTGCCTTTTTCGGCTTTTAGGCGGTTTACTTTTCCTTTCACGTCAAAGGCGTAAGCACCGTGTCTGTTGTGGTCCGCTCCACGGAAGGAGACAGCAAAGCCCAACGCGGCTGTTTTGAGGCATCTGAGGTCGTATCCAGTGACCTCAACTCCTTTGATGTGCTGTCCCAGTTTCTCCGCTCCTCTGCCTATCTTCTCTCCGGCGATTTTCACACCTTCGGCGAGTATGTCACCTATGCCTTCACGTTTGCCCATTTTCTCGATAAGTTGGATTAGGGCTTCATGATTGCCGAATCGTGCATCTATTCCGTCAACGTCCTTGTCTGTTAGTATTCCGTTTTCATAGCAGTCCATGGCAAAGCCTACGATTACGCCGGCGCTGATGGCGTCTATTCCGTAGTAATTGCAGAGGTCCATTCCTTTTAAAATGGCGTCTAAGCGGTCTACTCCGCAGTAGGGACCCATAGCCCATAATGGCTCGTATTCCATCCGTGTCATGGTACCTTTGTAGGGGCCTTCTGCTACTACGCAGATGTGTTCGCATCGCATTGCACAGGAGCTGCATCCGATGATTTTTGCAACGAATCTCTCGTTTAGATTTTCTCCGCTTACTTTTTCTGCTCCTTCAAAGCGTGAGTTGTTGTAGTTTCTTGTAGGCATACACGAAAGCGAATTGTGGACTAGGACATTTTCCGGAGTGCCTAACGTTCTATATTTTTGTGTGGCTGGACCCTTCATTCTCTCATGAAATTCCTTAACAAATTCCATGAATTCGTCCGGCTTCGCCGCCACAATGTCCCGTGTTCCGCGGACGGCGATTGCCTTAAGATTTTTTGAACCCATAACAGCGCCTAATCCTGTTCTTCCAGCGGCTCTGGTTTTGTCGTTGATGATGCATGCTATTCGAACGAGTTTTTCTCCGGCTGGACCTATGGCTGCAACGCGGATGTAATAGTCGCCCAGCTCTTCCCTTATTGTATCCTCAGTTTGAGCGGGTGATTTTCCCATTAAATGTGAAGCGTCTAATAGCTGAACCGAATCATCGTCAATCCAAACGTAAACCGGTTTCTCCGCTTTGCCCTTGAAAATCACAGCATCGTACCCAGCCCTCTTCAGTTCTGTTCCGAAGGAGCCGTGGGATTTGGCTTCGCCTACTCCATAACTCTGTGGCGATTTTGCAACGAAGGCGTGTCCATTTCCACCCGTTGGCCACACTGAGCCCGATATGGGTCCTGTCGTTAGAATTAGTGGGTTTTCTGGGCTGAAGGGTTCTACTCCTGGCTTAGAGTGGTCCAGCCAAAGTCGCATGCCGAGGCCTATGCCACCAATGTACTTTTTCGCGTACTCTTCGTTCAAAGGCTCAACATTGGTTTTCCCGGTTGTCAAGTCTATGCGAAGAATTCGACCAGCATAGCCGTACAAGCTTTTTCCTCCAAACTTAATTGATTTTTAAGAGAATTATAACGTTTATTAGATAAATATATTAATGTTATGATGTGTGAACAGGTATTTTGCTGTTGCAATTTGATGCTTTCAACTTCTCTTCAAGTTTTCGCAAACGCTCATCTAAATCGTTAAGGCAATCAATAGTAGGTTGAAAAAGCAACTTCTCTAAAGCTTGTAAACGAGCCTCTTTATCTTCGATTTTCTCAATCTCCTCAAATCCTTTATCCCAGATTTTGCGAGCCATTCGGTGATAATATGTTTGCTCCCAAGCCAATTATCTCACCTCCAAAAATTCATTATGCAAACAACATTATGAAAGTTGTTTCATATAAAATTGACGTTTCCTCAACTGCCTTCTCTTGTTCCTCCTGTCTTTATTAAGGTGAGGTTGGAAAGAACTCTTTTGAGGTTAAAGCAGTGGTTGAACAAGAATTAATGCAATACTGCCCGATTTGTAAACGCTACTTTCCAACGAAAAAGTTTCCGAAGCACTTTTACAAGCATGAGCAGATGAGGAGGTGAGTTGAATGGCAAGAAACAAGCGTCCAATAAAAGAGTTTGAAGCTGTTCCAAACCCATGGAAAGGAGAACAGAAACCTAAAACCGTTGAATACGACCCAAAAGCGGGAGTGAAAGGAGTAGCGAAAATCAAGAAGGAAACAAAAACGGAAACGAAAGCTGAAACAGAAAAGCGAGGTTTCACAATTGACAAGCGAGAGTTTTGGTTAACGAAAGAGGAGATGGTTGAAGAATTCGGTTGCATGCCTGAAGATGTAGAGGAGTTCTGGGCTGCTGGAAAGCAAGGTAATCCAAAGCAACTAACGAAACCAAAGCAACTAACGAAAACTGAGAAACGCAAACGTGAAGTTAAAACTGAACCTAAACCTCCTAAACCTGAATTGCAAGTTGCTTTGTCAGACGAGCAGTTTCTTCAAGCGTTAAAGCAAATTGGACATCCAGCGTCAAGCACAGAGATAAGAGACAAGTTAGGGTTAAAGAGCAGAGGGCAAGTTAGAAGTCGCATGAGACGGCTGGTTGAAGCAGGTAAGGTTGTCATAACAGAGACAGGAAACAAGAAAGGAAAACCAAAGCAGCTCTACAGCGTAGCAGCGTAAGCGTTACATAACCTATTTTTTTTCTTATATATTTCTACTTTCAACATTAAATGTAAGGAGGTGAAAAAAGAGTGAAGGAAATACGTATTCGTTGGATTAAAAGAGAAGACCCAGAACGTCTCCCTTACGGCTGTGTTTGGATTGTGGAAGTTCCTGAAGACGTTTGGAACGAAGTTTCAGAATGGTATAGGAAATACATAAGGCATGCTGGCGTCAGCGAAAAGCACCATAGGATTTGGGTTCGCACACTCGGGCATTTAATGGATTTGATACGGAAGATAACGGAAGTAATGGAGTAAAAGCATCCTTTCTTTTTTTTTCTTTCGACACTCGAACTAGACCAACATAGGAATCGAAGGCATCTGACATCTTACGAGACACTTGTTCTTCCATCGTTCTCTCCATTGTTTTCCCGTAAAAAAGTTGAAAAAACCTGCAAACATAGGGCGGTGCACTTTTTTCCTGTCATTTTGGTTTGATACTCTTTTAAAAGATGCTTCGGAAAACGAAGGTTGCCATGATTTTTTGGTGGTAAGCATCAGTTTCATGGAAAAGTACTAATCGAAAGCGAGAGCAGTGGAGCGGCTTGCTATTACTGGCGCTTTTTCGATAGCATTTTTACAGTCAAACGGAGACGCTTTCAGTTTAACAGTTTAACAGGATTATTTTTGTCAGAGAAGTTTTCAGAAGATAGGGGCGTTTTTTCTTGTAACAAAATTAAAAACATGCTGTCTTCGACAACCTTTTGATTTTTGTTTTTCTTGTTAAACTGTTAAATCAAGCGAGGGAAACCAACCATTCAGCGTGCTGTCCACGTTCTCGCTTAACGTAGCCGTACGCTTCCAATTTTCCAATTAACCTGCTGACTGTCATATCATTGATGCCTAACAATTCAGCTATTTTTGTCTGGTTGATTTGTTTATGCTCACGTATGCAGTTTAACAGTTTAACAGCTAATATCTTCTGCTCTTTGTTTGTGAACACCTCTGACAGTTCTAAATCCATGTCTTTCACTAATTGGTCAAGAGTTACGGCTTCCCTTACATTCTCAACAGTTATAGGAAACTCTTTTTTTCCTAATGATGTTTCCTCAATGCACCGTTGAATGTATTTCAGGAAACGCCTGAAAATCCCTCTTGAAAGTTCAGCGAGTAACAGCAATGCGTCTTCAGTGAACGGTTCAGTTGTCTCCCATGTTTTCCTGTAAGCTTCCAACATTTCTTCAGGTTTGAAAGGTGAAAGCTCAACAATATCCATCTTACCGTAAATGAAATGTCCTCCAAACATTTCCTTCTGTATCCCAAACACAAAAACTTGGCTTCTCTCAGCCTCTTTTCTAAGTCCTTTCCATAAACTTTGAACAGCACTCCAATCTCTATTCATTTCTCCACGGTGCTTTTTACTGTAATCTGGAAGGTCAATGAAAACGTAGCGTGCAAGCCTAAGTTTCTCGTAAACAGCTTCGTCCCATGCTTTTCGGCACTCAGAACTTCCAAGCATTACCTGTGCTGCTTCAAAATGGAATGAACGGTTTTCTATAGCGTTCAAAACATCACGGTCAACATGATATCCTCCAAGCTTTTTCTGTGCTTGAGCGTAGCCCGCAGCCTTATCATAGAGTAGGTCGTAAACGTTTTCTTTGTAAGTTTGCCATAATCCTCCCGTTTTTAAACTCTCCATCCAATTGGGTGTCCAAGAAATAAAGATGGTAGGTGTTTCTTCGCTATTAAGGTCCTTAGCTAAAACCTTTAGCAGTGATGTTTTACCAGTTCCTTGAAGCCCTACTACACCGACTAATCCCTCATCCATGTGTGTGAGTTTATAATGTAAGCGTCTTCCGTCTTTTGTGATGTAATAATCCTTAAAATTGCCTGAAGCGTAGCGTGTCTCAGCCGTTAAATGCGAAACCCATTCATAAACTTTTTCTGCTCTTTCAGCTGCTGGGTCAACAACAGCCTGCTGTCGAAGAATTGTTAAAATACGCCTTTTCATTCAGACACAGCCTCACAAAAATAAACGTGTTAAACTGTTAAACTGAACCCTATTCCAACATCTCAAACTCGTACACGTCATTCAGCAGCTCCTGTAAACTCCATCCCGTTTCCTTCGCTAACTTTTTACCGTCATTGTATCTTTGTCGTGTGATAGTCACTAACATCGGCACCATGACAGGCTCGTTCTGACAGTTGCACGTAGCATGAGTTATTGAAGTGTCAAAACGGACGTGGATTTTTCCGCAGTTTGCGTTTGGGCATTTTCCGAGTTTCACCAACTTCTCTTTTGAGTTTACGGAAGGTTTTGTGCCACGCTCTTCTAGCTTTTCCGCTTGGATGTTGTTTCCCATGTCTTTTCCGTGTTTTTTTAGGACAAGTTTTGCGTTTGCCAATCTTATATCACCTTAACACCTGGAGGCTGACACCACGCTGCCATTGGGAAGGTCGCTGATAAACGTGATGTCAACCTCCCTCAGCCACATCATCCCTTTTGTTCAGCCTGCTTTGCTTTTTTAACTGAAAGTGATTTTCAGCGAAAGCGTCCACGTTTAGCGTTCCTTACACAATGTAAGAAATCTCGCCCGACGCTTTCGTGCCTTTCGCCTCGACCTTTCTATTGAGCAACTTATGTGCCGTTGCTCCGTTGTCAACTGCAAACTCGTTCCAAGCCTCATTCGCATCGCCTGAGCCAAACGTAGCCCGCCACTCTGCTGTCTGAGCTGACCTCTGCGGGTAAGTAGCGTCCATGGCTTTCCACGTTGGCGTAGCGTCAAGCAAGTCTGTTTGTGAAGGGTCTGCAGCAGTAGCATCTGAGCCTACACCTAAGCGAGCATTCGCATTGTTGTATAGTGTTGTTGTGCCGATGCCGCAGATTATGTCAATGAGATTTTGCAGTCCAACGTTTAAACCGACATTATGGAACATTCGCTCTGTCTTTGGAGCTTCAATACCCAGCATTCGGCAAGCTTCTTCGATGCTGCCTCCGTTCTGAAGGAAAGCTGTTACTGCGAGTGGTATTTTGCCCCACTTGTAAACGGTCCATTCAACACGTATCCGTGCTTGGTCACGCATTCTAACAAGCCTAAGAGCTTTCTTAGCCATGTCTGTTTCACCTCCTACTTGTTTTCGATAATCCCAAGAAGTTTTGCCAGCAACTGGTTTGACTTCTTTATCTCTTTCAATATCTCTTCTAAAACTTCTTCTCGCATTTTTCTCACCTCACCTTGAGTCTTTAGTAGAAGACGTTGTTGTTCCAAACGAAGATGACTTTGACACTGGTTTTGTGCTTCTGCCAACTCCTGCATCAGTTCTTTGTTCCACAGGAATGTGCATCTTGATATTCTTTATAGAACAAGCGGCGTTTCCACAGTAGTACGTGCCTGTTCCCGAAACTCGTGTCAGAGCCGTTCCGCACTTTGGACAGTTAGGCATAGTATCTTTCACCTCCAACCTTAATTTCAACATACCAAAGCCCATCGAATTCGTGCAGTGTATAAGAAACATGCTTATCCTGAGCTTTGTTTGCTATTTCCGTCCCTTTTTCTTCAGCGAATTTTTGTGCTTCTTCTTTTGTGTTGAAAGACGGTAAACCTACTAGTTCCGAGGCTTCACTTTCTAAGCCGATTAAGGATACAGCGTTCGAGATTTGGTTGTGCAGCCACAATAGATTTTCAGCCAACTGGCGTTTGAGTTTAAATAAAGGCAAGTGTTTCGTCCTAAAGTCGCCTAAAAAGTCACGGACAGCCCTTGTTGACGAGTCAGATTTGAAGTTCTCCATTGTCTTTTCGACACTTTCCTCTAGAACACGAAGGTTATCGTTGTACCTTTCAACGTCCAACGCTAAGTCTTTAATTCGCTGAAAAACCTTTATTGCTGCATCTTCACCTTTCAAATCTTCGTACGGTGAAGTCCATTTGACACGGTAGAACACAGCCTTAAACCTTTTGTTGTTCCATATTTCCTTCACATCGTCTGGGAAAGGACGCTTTTGGTAAGCACTTAACAATTCCTCATCCAAAGGAGAAATATCGCTGTCTAGCAGAGTTACAGTAGCAACACCACTTTCTTGATGGGGCAAGTTAGCTTCAAGTGTGGCTTCAACACTGACATTTATTATGTTCTCAAAGTTGCAGAAAGGACACTTCAGACGCATTACGCCACCCGCATATTTCTCTGCTGTTCCGATTATCTCCCGATGTTTCCTTGTTAGCTTCGTCCGTTCTATGAGATAGCTTAGAAAATCCTTCTGGCCTTCAACAACTGCCATGTCTTTAGCGATTGTAGCATAGTTGTAAACTCTTCCAAAAGTTTTTACCTCAATTTTCACATCGTCTAGACTATAAGATTGTTCAGTTTTACAGTTTAGACAAGTGAACTTGTTAGGTTTAAGGTTCAAATCTTTTTCTTTGCCAACAATAGCAGGCGAAACCAACCAGCGGACTCCTTTATCCTTCTCTTCTATTATTGTTTCGCTCATTTTTTGAACACTTCCAGTAAATCGTTTATGGTCGCCATTAACTCAGCCTTCTGAGAGGGTGAGAACGAAAGCTTTTCCACGGTTTTTTCAATGCTTAACGTAGCTTCTCGAAACTTCCCTCTTGCCTCCTCTAGAAGACGTTGATATTCCGAGATTAGTTGGTTAACCGCTGTCAATTGTCTTTTCAAGCTTTCTCCGAATTCCGCAATTTCTTGTTTTAGATGCTCAATGTTTTGTTTTTGTTCTTCGACGCTCATACTGGCTTCGCCTCCTCCTTTTCCTTCTCTAAAAAGTTCTCCACAGCCTTGCGGATTAGGTCGGCTCGACTGCAATCCTGTTTCTCAGCGAGTTTGTCAAGGACTTCGACATCAGAAATCGGCAAGGCAACATAACAGGGCGTGGTGTATTCTTTTTCAGTTGTCATGTTTCAAATCACACATCACACAATATCGACACATAAATTGCAAATAAATGTTTCGTTTCTGCCTTCTTTTCTCGTTTAACTCACTATTATTGTGTTTTTCGCAAATACTGACACAATTTAAACAGCGATTACAGAAACAGTTTCAATTGTAAGAACATTTAATATTTCGCTTAGATAAGAGAACATATTGATGTAAAAACACGCTCAAATCTTTGTTATTTCTAAATTCAGAGCTGCTATATTGTGTCTATCTATAAATAAACCAAACATCGCTTGTCAACGTAAAACCTGCAAGCCACAATTCTCGCTGTTATAGGCTGTCTAAAAGCTTTACACCAAATCTCGTCTTTCACTCTCCTATTTTCTTTTCCGTGAAGGCACAACGGACATAAAACAACTGGTGGATTTTCAGGACGCATTCTTGTCAACGTAATTTTACTGTCCCACAGCAAACCTGTTCTGTGATGCTTTCCGTGTCTGAAACTCTTGTCTCTGTTCTTAATCAACCAAAACCTTCCCTAATTCCAGAAGCTCAGTGATAGCTTGGACACAAACTCCGCAGTACCATCTGTCTAATTCAGGCACGAAGACACAGCGAGTGAAACATCCGCAGACATCACAGCGAGTTTTCATTATGATTATAGGAGAAAAATGGGGAAGTTTGAGACGGCTTCGCTGCACTTTTATCAGTCCTCACAACGGATGTCTATGTCAAAGCTGTAAGTACCGTCTGCTATGCCACCAGCGTACAATAGATAGAAGACGCACTGGAAGCTTTCACCTATCGCTAAACGCTTAGGTGCTCCTTGCACCCATCTGTCACCCACGTTTCCAGCTTCGTCAATGACGTAGTATCCGTCTAAACCAATGTTTGGAAGATTAATAGCAACCCATGTTATGTTCTCAGCTTTGTCTGGGCTTGTGTTTGTTATGTTGATGACTGGTGAAGATTTAACTTGTCCGACCATCTCGCCCCAGTATAAGTTAGCTCCTAAACCTCTGCCTAAGACTTGTCCTTTCTGAACACCGAACTCACGAAGCTTGTCTTCCGTGTTCCATTCGCTGACGCTTACTTTACAGCGGTATTCAGCTCCGATGGTGAAGATGTTATCAACCTGCACGACATAATGGACGTAAGCGTAAGCTGCTAGGCACACGTTAGCAATGAGAGAAACAGCGAGCAAGATTTTAGAAAAAGAGGGGATTTTACGGTTTAGCATTGCTCATCACCTATCCTGTTGGAGTGCTGTAAGCGTTGAAGACAAGAGTTGCTGTGTATTCTGCTTCGCCGGGAACTTCTGAAGAAGCTGTTACGACAAGATACCATCTACAAGCACGGTCAAGCCCTTCCAATAATGGGTCTGCCGATATACTGCCTTCTAAGGGATATTCATACATCACTTCAGTCGGCGATGTTGTGTCTATGATTATCTCTTGTTGCGACTTGTCTAATCGCCAGATAACGAATTTAAAAGTCATTCCCGCTGGTGCACCTTCAACTGTGATGCCAATATACAACGTCATCTCGTTGGTGTTGTTGCAGAAGTATGTGCCGTAAGGTGTCCATCCGTAGTAGCCGTCGTGTCCACCTGGGAACCATTTCTCCACGTTTTTGTCAAGCTCAGCCATCTCAATGAATGTTAGCTCCGTTGTTGCGTCTATATCGAAAATCATCAAGTTGAAGCTCGGACGCACGTAAAAATGAGTTCCGACTTGTCGCTGAAGCATAAAGTAGCCCAAAGCTGAAGTCAGCAAAGCTATGACAACAAGCAAGGCAACGGTGGTTCTGCTTATCCGTTTTAATTTCATTCTTTCTTTTCTCCTTTAACCCTCCGATTAAATCGGACGGGTAATCAAAAATTGTATGGTGTAAGTATAAATAATTTGCGGTCGTTTTTAAACTCCTTTTGCTCAACGGAACACAGAAAACACGTCAAATTGAGAAAAAAGCACAAAAAAAAGAGGGAAGGTTAAGCTGTTGCTTCTACAACAACTTTTCCTGAAGGCAACACTGCAGCCACACGGTAACCTTCAGCCAACAAGTTTTCCAATTCGCTTTCGCTGACAACACGCTGACAGTTGTGCATCGCACAGCCTCCGTTAGTAGCGGTTTCACCTGTTTCTTTTAATGCTTTGTCCAGCCACGCTTTTCCCTTCGTTCTCATCATAACCTTAACTTGTTCTATGGTTATGTGGTATTTGTCAGCGATAGGCTTCAGCTTCTCGTCCTCTAACATCTTTGACACCTCCTCCTTAATCATCTCCTTCGTTACTGTCGGCTTTTCACTTGTAAACTCAAGCAACGGTACAGCTTCTCGATACTTCTCTCTAAGCTGCTCAATGGCTGGTCGACTGTAAGGAGCTTCTTCACCTTTTACCTTTCGTCCTCTGATTTTCCTTGCCCAGTTCGGTGAAATCCGTATCTCTTCCAAAGCTGTTTCAACATATCGTCTAGCGTCATGCAAGCTGAAGTTGACACCTGAGCTTTTCTGTAAACGCTCAATGACGCCTTCTAACCCTTTATAATCTAAAGGTTTGTAAGGCTCTTCTGTTGTCCAGTAAACGCTATCTTCGCTTGTTAGCTTTCGACCTATCTTCTGCTCTATCCACGCTTTGTATTCGATTAAATCACGTTTGGCTTCAGGCGTTATGAAAGTGTGCTGCTCTACGCCTTTGTATCTGCCTACTCCGTGTCCTTTAATCAACTGTGGCGGCAATCCGATATGCGGAACATCTTGCTTCTCCCACTCGTCTTCCAAGTGCTTCCACTTAAGGTTTGACAATGTTTCTTTTGCTATTGCACTGCTGAACGTTTGCGTTATGATGCTGCGGTCTCTCGGGTTAGTGCAGAAGCGATAAACTTTCCTTAAATCGTCTTTGTTAGGTTTCCAGTACGGCTTCTTCTTCTGAAAACTCATTACACCTGCACCTCTCGAAAGGTCGCGATAGTTCCACTTGTAGAAGCTGCGGACTGAAATCGTCGCTGCAAACTTGGTGCTTTCAGGCAAGCCAACGTCAGAAGCTACGAAAGTGTCAAGCAGGTTCTCAGCTTCTTTGCTTGCAGGATTATCTTTCAACGCTAACAGCTCAGCAGGTGTTTTTTCACTCCAATAGCAGTAGAAGTAGAGGTTTAGAGCACAGAACGCTTTTCGCTGCTGTTTGCCTAACCATCTGACAACTTCAGGATGTTGGTTAACCCATTGGTCAAGAACGTTTGACTGCTTAATCTCTAATTGGCTGCGGTCAATCTTCCTCATTCTTTTTCACCTCCGTTTAACTTTCAGTTCCTCAGAATAACATTCTCGGTGAGACATATAAATGTATCGGCACAGAAATAGGCTAATATATTAATGTATCTGCATAAACCTTCGCAATTTGCCAAAACAAAACCAAAGACGACAAAATCTTTTGCCACATAGTTATTATTCACTATGGTGAGAAAGAAAATAGAGGTTTTAAGACGATTTAAGTTGCTTCCTTTAACAGTTCAAGTATATCTTTAACAGCAATCTTGTTTTCTACGTCGAGTACTTTCACGGCATCTTCCAAAGTTGTCACACAGAACGGGCAAGCTACGGCTATAACATCCACACCGAGCTCCAGTGCCTCTTTAACCCTGTCTACGCAAGGCCTCTTTTCCGGAGCTGCTTCCTCTGTCCAAACTCTTCCAGCTCCTCCACCACAGCAGAAGCTGCTCTGTTTTGTTCTCTTCATTTCGACCAGTTCCAAACCATTTATCGCCTGCAAAACCTGTCTTGGGGCATCGTATATTTCGTTGCGTCTGCCTAGAAAGCATGGGTCATGGTAGGCAACTCTCCTCTTAAGAGGTTTTGAAAGTTTGATTTTGCCTTGTTGAATGGCTTCTGCCAAGAATTGCGTGTAATGTTGGACATTTAGTTTTTCGTCGGCGTATGGTTTGTCGTTCTTGAAGGTGTTGTAGCAATGTGGCGACAAGGTCACAATCTTCTCTGCGTCAAACTTTTTGAACATGGAAACATTATGCTCTGCTAGCATCTCGAACATCCCTTTTTCGCCGAGTCTGAGGATGTGATCTCCGCAGCACCATTCCTCTTCGCCTAACGTTGCGTAGTCAACGCCCAATTTGTCAAATATCAAAGCCATGGCCTTGGCAATTTCTCGGTTTCTTATGTCGTAGGCATTTGAGCAGCATACAAAGAATAGAATGTCGGCTTTCGTGACTGTTGGATATGTTTTAACATTCAAATCCTTTGCCCATTCCATTCTTTTGCTCTGGTGGGTTCCCATCGGATTGTCGTATTTGTAGACGCTTTCAAGCACATCTTTGACTGTTCTGGGGATGGTTCCCGCCTCTACTATAAGACTATGATCGTCTACTATGGCGTTTGCACAGTCAAGCAGTTTCGGACAGAACGCTGTGCAAGAGTTGCATTGGGTGCACAGCCAAATGCTGTCTGCCATAGGCATCAATCGTTCGTCGCGGCCTTCGTCCCTTGAATCTGTGATAAACCTGTAGTTGGCCGTTAGGGTTGCAGGTCCCAGGAATCTTTCGTCTATTGCGGCTGGGCAGGCTGAGTAGCAGATTGAGCATTTTGTGCACAGTGTTAAGTCCCAGTACTTTTTGAGGTCGGGTGGCATCTGCGTAAATTCTTCTCTTTTCTTCATGGCGTCTTCTGGCTTTATTAGGAAATTTTTTATTTTCTTGAATGTGGCGAAGAAGGGGTTGATGTCGACAACTAGGTCTTTTATTACTGGCATGTTTGCTAACGGTTCAATAGTTAATGAGTCAACTCCGAGGTCGAGAACTTGCGTGTAACAAGCTAGCATGGGTTTTCCGTTAACGTTGACTCCGCAACTTCCGCAGACTCCCATTCTGCATGAGTGCCTAAACGTAAGTGTCTCGTCCAATTCGTCTTTTATGTAGAGAAGGGAGTCAAGCAAGGTTGTTCCCTTGCGGATGGGTACTTTATACGTGGATACATGGTGCCTTTTGCCTTGTGGGTCAAATCGGCGTATCTTAAATTCAACAATTTTCTCTACTTTGGTGCTCATAAGTCGTGTCCTGCCTAGTAGGTTCTCGCAACTGGCGGCCACTTGGTTATCGTGACTGGGATGTACTCAAGCCGAGGCCCTTCCTTCGTGTAGTAGGCTAGTGTGTGCTTTAGCCAGTTTTGGTCGTCGCGTTTTGGCTGGTCAAGTCTTGAGTGGGCCCCTCTTGATTCAGCTCTTTGGAGTGCGCAAATTATGGTGACTTCTGCCAGGTCCAGCATGAAGTCAAGCTGTAATGCGTTTAAGAATCCCGTGTTGAAGAGTCTTCCTTTGTCTTCAACTTTTATGTGTTTGAATCTCTGTTTGAGTTCTCTAATTTCTTTCACGGCTGTTTGGAGTTGGTCGCCCTTGCGGTATATCCACACTTTCTCGTTCATTATGCGTCTCATTTCGTCTCTTATAACTGGAACTCTTTCGTTGCCTTCGCTTCCTAATATTCCATCGTATACTCTTTCTTCTTCTGCCAAGAGTTTTTCTTTTGGGATTTCATGGGTGCTGTTCTTTAATGCGCGTCTTGCGGCTTCTTCGCCAGCAACCGCTCCGAAGACTAGGCACTCTGCTGTCGAGTTTGTGCCGAGTCTATTTGCGCCGTGCACGCTGAGGCATGAGCATTCGCCAGCCGCGTATAACCCTGCGATTGGCGTTTCAGTTTTTATGTTAGCTTTAATTCCTCCCATTGAGTAGTGGGCTGCAGGTCGAATTGGAATGGGCTCTTTAACTGGGTCTACTCCGCCGAGTTTTATTGCTATATCGCGTATGAGAGGTAGTCTCTCGTTTATTTTCTCTTCTCCTAAATGTCTAAGATCTAGAGCCATGTATGGTCCGTGTGGTCCTTGTAGTCCACGGCCCTCGAGGATTTCTGTTTGCTCTGCTCTTGAGACCACGTCGCGTGGGGCTAACTCCATTTTTTCCGGCGCATATCGCTTCATGAAGCGTTCGCCATTAGCGTTGATCAGGTATCCTCCTTCGCCGCGGGCTCCTTCTGTTATTAAAACGCCTGATGGAACTAGGCCTGTTGGGTGGAATTGTACGAATTCCATGTCTTCTAGGGGTGCGCCTGCGCGGTAGGCCATAGCCATTCCGTCGCCTGTGGTTGTGTGGGAGAATGTTGTGAACTCGTATATGCGTTCGTGGCCTCCCGTTGCCATTATGATGGCTTTTGCTGCTAGTGGATGCATTTCGCCTGTCGACATTTCTATGGCTGTTAAGCCTATCGCCATGTTGTTTTCTACTATTAGTGAGGTGACGAACCATTCTTCGTAGAATTTTATGTTGTTGTATGATGCGGCTTTTCCATACAGTGCGTGCATTTCGTGGAAGCCTGTCATGTCGGCTGCGAAGCATGCCCTTGGAAAGGTGTGACCGCCGAAGGCGCGCTGGTCTATTTTTCCGTCGTCTGTGCGGCTCCATGGGCATCCCCAGTGTTCCGTGAGGACTATCTGTCTTGGTGCTTGTATGGCGAAGAATTCTACGACGTCTTGGTCTGCCAGATAGTCGGCGCCTTTTACAGTGTCGAAGGCGTGTAGGTCGTATGAGTCTTTTTCTCGCATTACCGCAGCGGTTCCGCCTTGTGCGCAGACAGAATGTGAGCGTAGGGGGTGGTGTTTAGAGACCACGGCTATATCGAGTTTATCGCTAACCTCAGCAGCAGCAACCGCCGCCCTCAAACCTGCTAAGCCCGCGCCAACAATGACTATATCATGGGTTAATGTTTCCATTAAGCTCCCTACTCATCCGCTCTTTAAAGGAATTACCTAGATTTACACTCTAACGTTTATAGTTTTTCAGAATTTTTGATGACTAGAATATTTATTTTGGATGAGGCTAATTGTTTTATGGGTTAAGAACATCTAGTAGCGTCTAGGAGAAAGGAAAAAATGTTCAAAAAAGTCTTGGTTGCCAATCGTGGAGAAATCGCCATTAGGGTAATTAGGGCTTGCAGAGAGCTGGGAGTAGAGACAGCAGCTGTTTATTCCGAGGCCGATGTTGAATCTCTGCACGTTCACTATGCTGACGAATGCCACTGCATAGGACCAGCAGAGCCCACCAAAAGCTACCTAAACACTAACAAAATAATCGAGGTAGCTAAGAAATCAGGATGTGAGGCCATACATCCCGGTTATGGCTTCCTCTCCCAGATACCAGCCTTCGCTAGGGCTTGTGAGGAAAACGGCATAGAATTCATCGGACCTCCAAGTAGGGTTTTACAAAAGATGGGCAACAAGGTGGAAGCTCGCAAAATCGCCGCTAAAGCTGGGGTTCCAATAATTCCCGGCGGCATAGAACCAGCTCAAAACATAGATGAAGCCCTTGGGATGGCGGAAAAATTTGGGTATCCTGTTCTAGTTAAGGCTGTTTATGGCGGGGGAGGAAAGGGCATGCGAATAGTCATAGATAAAGATGGGATGCAACGAACATTGGAACTCGCGGCCTTGGAGGCTGAAGCCTCTTTTGGAAGTCGAGAAGTTTATGTGGAGAAATTTCTTCCAAAAGCGAGGCACATAGAATTTCAAATTTTGGCCGACAAGCGGGGAAGAGTCATCCACTTGGGAGAACGGGAGTGCTCCCTCCAGAGGAGATACCAGAAACTCATCGAAGAAACTCCCTCTCCATTCATGACCCAAGAACTGAGGAGAGAAATGGGAAGGGCTGCCGTAAAAATTGCAAGAGCCGTGAATTACGTTAACGCTGGAACCGTTGAGTTCCTCGTTGACCGTTATGGAAACTATCATTTTCTAGAGTTGAACACTAGGCTTCAAGTTGAGCACCTAATCACTGAAATTGTGACGGGCATCGACATTGTGAAAGCACAGATCAAAATCGCGGCTGGTCAGAAGCTTGAGCATGGTCAGAGCGATGTTGCCATAAGAGGGCATGCAATAAACTGTAGAATCAATGCTGAAGACCCACATAACAATTTCATGCCATCCCCCGGAACTGTCACGAGGTTTCATCCGCCTGGGGGTCCGGGAGTAAGGGTTGACACCCACTTATATTCTGGTTATTCGATGTCACTTTTTTATGACCCACTGATAGTAAAGCTTGCCGTTTGGGGGTCGAACCGTGGTGAATCTATACAAAGGATGAAAAATGCCCTGAACGAATTCGTTATAGAGGGGGTGAAGACCACCATTCCTTTCCACAAAAAAATCATGGAAGACGAATGCTTCCTCGAGGGGGACATCCACATAAACTTTATTGAGGAAAGAATTGGAGAAGTTTTACCAGAACAAGCCTTGGAAGAAGAGGAAGCCGCTGCGATAGTTGCCGTTTTGGCTGACAAAATAGAAAGAAGGGGTGTTCGAGCAGTTATTCCGAAGAGGGAGCCTAGGGCGGTCTCGCTGTGGAGACTTGCTGGTAGAGCAAGAAGGCGGGGAAAAATGCTTTGACGGCTCACGAGGTTTTAGTGAACGAGAAGCCACAACGAGTTAGAGTTTTAGAAAGGAATGACGACACTTTCCTAGTTGAGGTGAACGAGAAAAGGTTCACGGTTAAAATAAAGAGTCCAAGTCAAGGTAAGACAGCCACAATAGAAATTGACGGTAAACTCTTCCAAGCACATGTAGAGAGGATTCTAAGAAACGTTCTTCGAGTTAAAATCGGCGGAAAATCCTTTGAAGTTCAATATCAACCCAAAATCACAACAGCACCTGCTGTCACGCTGGAACCCAAAGCCGTGATTACGAGAAGACCAATCGTTTTGTCAATCGAAAAGGATGTTGTGACTGCTCCCATTGCGGGTAGAATCGTGTTGGTGAGGACTAAGACTGGGCAGAAAATTGAAAGAGGTGAGTGTATCTGCGTTTTGGAGGCCATGAAGATGCAGAATGAGGTTGCTGCTGTGAAGGCGGGGGTTGTGAAGGAGGTTAGGGTTTCTGAGGGGGCTATTGTGGACAAGGGGGATGTTTTGGCAGTTATTGCCTAGAAACTTTTTGTGACGGTTTTATAGCAGTGACGCGAATGAGCTAACGTAAAGTGTAATAACTACGTCTCAATGAAAGTAACTTGGGGAGAATCTGGTGGGGCGCAAGGAAAAGCGGATTCTGGATTTATGGATAGTTCTCCTTTTGATTGGTAATGGCTTTGCGTTGGCTGCCGCAATTTTTGTTGGAGGAGTTTGGTCGGTGATGATCAGCTTGGGCATCATAACTGTTGATCTCTACTGGTATTATGTGAGACGTGTCAAGAAGAGGAAACCGCGGTATCCCCTAGTGCCTCCTGAAGGAAAGGCGGACGTTTATCTTCCAAGAACCAACATTCCCAGACCAGTGCACGCGGATTTCCGCGAGATGGAGGAGAAGAAACGAAGGTTTGCCAAATTAGATAAAATGTTGCGCAAGAAAAAGCGTAAAAGGCGCTAGAAAGTTTTTTATAACGTGTTTGATATGGCTTTTAGCGTTCTGAAAAGGGGTTGAGTGCAAATGTTTGTTGGTGTGGATCACGTGGGTGTTGCTGTGAAGAATTTGGATGAGGCTGTTGGTGTTTATCGGGATTTTTTGGGTTTTAGGCTTGAGGGCGTTCACGTGATAAGAGAACAGAAAGTTCGAGTTGCTTTTTTCTCAACTGGCGGCGAGACTCGAATAGAGCTTTTGGAGCCAACCGAAAGCGAAAGCCCCCTTGCCAGCTTCATTGAGAAGCGTGGCGAAGGCGTACACCACATCGCATTAAGAGTCAAGGATATCGAGGCTGCTTTAGGGGAGCTTAAGAAGAAGGGGTTGACGCTGATAGATGAGAAACCGAGAATAGGCGCCAGCGGAGCAAAAATCGCTTTCATTCATCCGAAAAGCACTAGGGGCGTTCTTCTGGAGCTTTGTGAAACGCGTTAGTGGCTGACCGAAGTGGCGGCGAAGATGAGGGTTGATAGGCTTCAAGAAGGCTTACAAACCAAACGCTTAGGACACAGCATACTTTTCTCCAGCGAGGTTGGTTCTACAAATGATTGGGCTAAAGAACTGGCCACATATGGGGCTTTTGAAGGAACGGTTGTGGTTGCTGAAACTCAAACCGCTGGGCGTGGAAGACTAGGGAGAGGATGGGTTTCGCCGAAGGGGGGATTATGGTTTTCCGTGGTTCTAAGGCCTGAGATTCGTGCGGGTGAGGCTGTTAGACTTGTGTTTGTGGCTGGTTTGGCTGTTGCTGAAGTTTTGCGTGAACTGTATGGGTTGAGGGTGGAGACTAAGTGGCCCAATGATGTGTTAGTGAATGGAAAGAAAGTTTGCGGGATACTCGCTGAAATGAACACGGCAGACGAGATAGTAAACTTTGTCGTTGTAGGCGTTGGAGTTAACGCGAACTTTGATGTGGAGAAGGCTTTTCCTGAAGAGTTGAGGGCGAGTGCTACTTCGCTTGAGAATGAGCTTGGCGGAAAAGTTGAGTTAGAGGCGCTGTTTAGGGCGTTGCTTGAGAAGCTGGAGAGCACTTATGAAGCGTTCGAAAAGGAAGGGTTTGCTTCGGTCTTGAACGAATGGAAAGGGTATGCAAGTTTTCTGGGCTGTAAAGTAGAAGTGGCAAGTGGAACCGAAAAGTGGGTTGGTTTGGCGTTGGATGTTGAGGATGACGGTTCGTTGATTGTAAGGCTTGAAGATGGAACAGTGAAGCGTGTTTTCATCGGGGACATCACTCTGCGATTAGGATGAGCATATGGTTCATTGCGGTCATTTTCCGGTTATATAGAAGCCGCGTCTTTCCAGTTGTTCGAGCAGTTCTTTTTGTTCTGGGAACCATTGACCCCATTTTCTGCAGATGTGTTCTGTCCAGCTGTAGTTGTCGTAGGTGAATGTCTCTTTGCGGTCTCCTTCCAGCAGTATCATCGCGTTCATTTTTCGGTAGTAGTCTTGTGCGAGATAGCCTTCATCCATCCGATGCATGGCTTTTGAAGTCGTTTCTTCGTCTAGTTCGGGGTATTTGTCTTCGAAGAGGGTGAATTCCATTGGATATCGCGGTCTTGGCGGCGGGTCTTCTGCTGGATAGCCCATGGCTAGCTGTACCAGGGGGAATACTCTTTTTGGCAGTTTGTACCCTTCCGCGATTTTGTCTGCTCTGTACATTGCGCCTCCGAGGAAGCAGCTTCCAAGTCCGAGGCTTCTGGCTGCGATGACCATGTTTTCCGCCATTAGAGCTGCGTCTTGGATTCCGAAGAACAACAGTGTTAGGTCGTTGGTGACTAGCTTCCAGTTCTTTTCGCCATGATTAATTCGAACTTGTGGGAATCAACGCATATTGTGAATAATAGTGGGGCTCTGAAGGGGTTGCGTTCTCTGTTTCGTGACAGCAGCACGCTGTAACATTGTGAAGCGAAGGGTGCTTGTTGACCTGCTCTGACGATCGTTTCTATCACTTCGTCTGAAGGTGCTTCGTCCGTGTACTTTCGGATTGACTTGTGTTGGAGCATGGTTTGGATGACAGAATTGAGTTTCATAGTGTCATCTTCTTTACGCTTAAATCCAAGACTCTGCTGGTATATAACTTTCTTTTGAGAAGGTGATAGAGTACATCTTTAGCGAAGGTGAAAGTGTGGAGTTTGTCGTAGGCTGTGACTTTGAGGAGTTCAAGCGATACTTGAAAAGAATTGGGCTGTATAAGGAAGAGGGACAGCTTGATAATTTAGAAAATTTCCTCAACAACAAACTGTTTAATCTCATTGTTTGGCGAAGAGATGGCGAGATTGTAGGTCATGCGATTTGGCATGAGACTAACACCGAGGAGCATAGGAAAGGCGACCCCAGAGACAAAGAGGACAGGAAAACACTGCGGAAACTTCTTGGCGGGAAGCAGGATTTTGTTGAGCTTCACGAGGTCTGGCTGGCGGAAGAGCATAGGGGGAAAGGATATGGGAAACAGTTTTTTGAGTTTTTTGAAGAATTTATGATAAAAAAGGGTTATGACAGGATAGTTTTTTATGCGCATCATCCGGCGGCTTTGGCTATTTGTCGCAGGCGTGGGTACAGGGAAGGCGGTTTTATACATATAGAAGGAGTAGCAGAATACGTTTTCTACCTTCATTTAAGGAAATGACGGTAAAAGAGTTGTGATAAGCTTACGTTTTTTGACTAGACCGATTAGTGCGATTATGATGCCAGCTAACGCTATTAGTCCGCCTAGAAGCTTATTTTCTTATGAAGCTAACCCTCGGTTTCTCGGGCAGGAGCAAGGTATAATTTCTTAGAGCCTTCCATATGCTCTAAATACCCGTGAAATAATATACCCCTAAACTTGAGGGATTAAATGAGTGCAATAAAAGAGCCTGCGGTTGAGGAGAAGATCAAGCGTCTAAGAGAGTTAAACGAACAAGCTAAACTAGGCGGCGGAAAGAAAAGAATAGAAGATCAACATGCTAAAGGCAAGTTAACAGCCAGAGAACGCATCGAACTTCTACTTGACCCGGACAGTTTTAACGAAATAGACAAGTTTGTGGTTCACCAGTGCACGGAATTTGGAATGGCTGAGCGTAAGTTCCCCGGAGACGGCGTCGTAACAGGCTACGGCACAATAGACGGCAGACTCGTCTATGTGTTTTCACAAGACTTCACAGTATTCGGCGGCTCATTAGGCGAGATGTTCGCTAAGAAAGTATGCAAACTCATGGATTTAGCCCTAAAAACAGGCGCGCCTGTCATAGGCTTAAACGATTCCGGCGGAGCGCGCATACAAGAAGGCGTGGCAAGCCTAGCCGGCTACGGCGACATTTTCTTCCGCAACGTGATAAGCTCAGGCGTAATACCACAAATAAGCGCAATAATGGGTCCATGCGCAGGCGGAGCCGTCTACTCGCCAGCCCTAACCGACTTCATAGTCATGGTGGACAAGACAAGTCACATGTTCATCACTGGTCCAGACGTGGTCAAAACCGTCCTGGGACAAGAAGTAACCTTCGAAGAGCTCGGCGGAGCCATGGTTCACAGCCAAACCAGCGGCGTAGCGCATTTCATAGCAAAAGACGAAGAGCACTGCATCCAAATCATCAAAAAACTCCTAAGCTACCTGCCAAACAACTACATGGAAGACCCACCCGCCGTAGAGCCTACTGATGACCCGAACCGCACCGACGAAACCCTAGCAAAAATCCTACCAGACGACCCAGACAAGCCATACGACGTAAAAGAAATCATCCTCCGCGTGGTCGACAACGGCGAATTCTTCGGAATCCAACCCCTCTGGGCACAGAACATCATAATTGGCTTCGCACGCCTAAACGGCAAAACCATAGGCGTAGTAGCCAACCAACCCGCCCACTACGCAGGAGCATTAGACATAAACAGCTCAATGAAAGCTGGCAGATTCGTGCGCTTCTGCGACGCCTTCAACATCCCAGTAATAACCTTCGTAGACGTGCCAGGCTTCCTGCCGGGAACAGAACAGGAACACGGCGGAATAATCAAACACGGCTCCAAGCTATTATACGCCTATTGCGAGGCAACCGTGCCAAAAATCACCATAATACTGCGCAAATCATACGGCGGCGCATACGACGTGATGGGAAGCAAACACTCAGGCGCAGACATAAACTACGCATGGCCAACAGCCGAGATCGCCGTAATGGGATCCCACGGAGCAATAAACATAATCTTCAGGAAAGAAATCGCCGAAGCCGCAGACCCGGAACAAAAACGTATGGAACTGGTGAGCGAATACCGCCAAAAATTCGCAAGCCCATACATAGCAGCACAAAAAGGCTACATAGACGAGGTAATCGAACCAGCAGAAACCAGACCCAAACTAATCAGCGCACTGGAAAGC
>Ga0315310_10000161_pt1 | contig 45310 bp, 42 predicted proteins | sample TDP5_MG_FD_203630 | JGI IMG/M metagenome (GOLD analysis project Ga0315310, IMG submission 203630) | Freshwater sediment microbial communities from Lake Towuti, South Sulawesi, Indonesia - TDP5 | ecosystem: Environmental > Aquatic > Freshwater > Lake > Sediment | place: Indonesia: South Sulawesi...
AGCGAGTTTTATGGCACAAGGATCCAATGCGTTGATCTGTCCGAAATGTGGCGGTGAAAGAGTTGTATATTATGTTATGATTAAGGGGCGTTGGGCGGTTTTGAAGGTAGTATGTCCGAATGATCATAATCGGCTTAGTATTCGGCTACCCCTAGAATTACGTGATCAGTGGTTAGGACAAGTCGCAAATCAAATTTATCGATGTACAATATGTGGACTACAGGTTCCTAATCCCATAAGAATTGTCCGAGAGGGACGTTGGATGATACTTTTTGTAAAATGCCCCTCACATGGTCTTAGGGATCATAAACGATATATTATTGATACAATTTACCCATTAATTCAGAATCTTCATCAAGGTTCAGAGGTCGGTGGAGCTCCTCCCCCCACATTTGTTCCACCGCCTCCGCCAAGTATATTTAGTAGAGTCTCATCATCTACCTCTCCTCCTCCGCCGCCGCCCCCTCCTGAAACCATTCCACCGCCCCCTCCTCCTGACTCAGATAAAATGAAATTTTGCAATGAATGCGGTTCTGCGATTCAGCCTGGGGCACTTTTTTGTGTAAATTGTGGAAAAGAGATTGAAGAAGACGAGTTCTAATTTTGTTTTTGGTTTTTCCTTTTCTTTTTTTCAATTTAATTTAGAATCTTTTTCTAATCCATTCAAATGCTTACCATTTCTTTTTTAGTTTGAGACAGATTACTGACTTGAAGATTGAAAAGTTAGGAACGAATCTATCCAAAAAAGATATAAAAAATCCTGTTTTTTCTAATTCATGAACTTGAACGGACTCATCAAATAACTCTAATAATGATTTCGTGGTATACTCACGCAGATGACCAGCTCCCCGCATATTAAACCCATAAATTGGTGCAATCCGATTTATGAATCGCCAAAAAAATGATTTTTGAGGCACACTTATAATAATACATCCTTTAGCGACTCGAGTCAGTTCCTGCGCTGCCCGTTTATCATTCAAAAGGTGTTCTAGGGTCTCGGTGCATAATACCCAATCAAAACTATTATTTTGGAATTCTAGATTTTCAGCATCCTGCACATAAAATTTACAGTTAATATTTAGTTGAGATGCAATTAATTTTGCCTTATGCACTTTAATTGCTGATATATCGACCCCTGTAGCCTTTAGCCCTTTTATTGCCATTTTTCGGACATAATACCCTAATTCGCACCCGACATCTAAAAATGATTCGGAAGGCATAGCGGAGCTCAACCAACTTTCCATGACTCGATTTCGACAGCCATATGTGGAAAAAATACGAAATAAACCCCGATAATATCGGTCAATATCACTACTTTTTAGATGTTTTCCCTCCTCTTCATAATATGCCACAATTTCTTGTTTTCTCACTAATTCCACCGAAAACGAATCCTACACACTTGTTCAAATAACGCTGCTTTGATATTTAATTAGTCTCACTTGCTAAATATTTAGTCTCAAATCGAATGAAATTAATAAGATTAAATGAAATTTCTTTAATTTATTTTTTTTATTTAATATGAAGATTAATATGAAAAATAAAGTGAGTCGATTGCCTTATAGAAGCATAATTTTTTATAATTACTTACCATCTTTTATTTAACCTTCATAAAACTACTATGATCCAATAAGTAAAGGATTGATATCTTGGGAAAAATATGGATTTTGATTAATGGTTCGATCATCACGGCTATATTTGTATTCATTCATTGGATTTTTCCCCGGAACTTATCGCCGTGGATTCAAAAGATAGATCAACTTTTTCAAGGGACTCTTTCTGATTATGGGCTTTATCTTGGGCTTTTCATTTTTGGTGCTGTTTTATTTTTTGCATTCGTCCTTCTTTACGGGATCAACTTTTTAGCATCTTTTGGGACGATTAAATATCCATCTGGCTCTGAAAATTTCTCTCCTCCTATTTCAATAATTATCCCTGCTTTTAATGAAGAGAAAGTCATAGGAAATACACTTGAATCTTTCCTTAAAACAACTTATCCTAAAGAGAACTTAGAAATGATCGTTGTTGCCAGTGGTTCGACTGATGAAACTGTCGCTATTTGTGAGCAATATCAGGATCGCCTAAATCTTAAAGTTCTAACGGATCCGCTACCAAAAAAAGGGAAGCCGGCGGCTTTAAATCTCGGCTTGAAAAATGCAACGAATGAAATTATTTGTGTTTATGACGCAGATACACAGATTGAGCCAAATACCTTACTTTCTCTAGTTCGCCCCTTTAATGATCTTGAGATTGTAGCCACAAGTGGGCCGGTACAAGTTCGAAACTGGAATGATAATGCTTTAACAAAAGGAATCGCTTTGGAATACACATATCTTTCAGGCACAGGATTATATTACGAGATTCGCAGCCGACTGGGGCGATCCTTATGGCTAATGGGGCGAAATTACGCAATCCGAAAGCAAGTACTTGAGAATTTTGGCGGTTGGAATGAAGATGCTCTAACGGAAGATCTTCATTTATCTGCCCAATTGTCTGCCGCTAAGAAAAAAATTGTCTATGTGCCCTATGCAAAAATCAATGAAAAGGTTCCTACCAATTATGAGTCCTTTAGAAAACAAAGGCGCAGGTGGGTTGGGGGCTATAACCAAGGGCTAAATGCGGCTATGAAATTAGACAGAAGAACTGTAATTCTTCGGAATTTTGGAATGATGCATCATAGAAACTCCGCTGACTTTTCCTTAGGTGCAATAATAACCGCTATAATCTTTGGCTTAACTGGTGAATTTTATCTGATGATTATATGCATTGCGATATTCTGTTTTGTCTTTGGGACTATAGTTAACGCTGTCCGTAAGTATGGAAACGGCAAATATCGATTGCTATTATACTATCTCGTCTATATCTTTATAAATTTGAATATGTTTTCCCTTCAATTTAAAAGTATAAAAGAATTAGAATGGGAAAAAACCACAATCGAATAATTAATTCAATAATTAGTACTCGAAAGAAGATGAATATTCCCAATTTTTACTTTTTCTAACCCCTCTGCTTTAGCTACCTTCAAGCATCGTTCCGCATGGGCTTTGCTTGTCGTTGGTAAATCATTCAGAATAAAGTGGGGATAGAAGGCTAAAAGAGAATAAGGAATATTCGAATTGTTATCCGCGATATATTTTGCAATACATTGGACCTCATTTTCATCAATGTAACCAGGAATAAGGAGCGTACTTGCAAAAAGTAGAGGAAGCTCTGGACGGTCTTCGATATATTGGGCAATATTTTTGAAATTTGCCAATGTCTGCCGATTAGATACTCCACAAAAGGCAATATTCAAAGGATCATGGAAAGTTTTCACATCAATCTTAATATTTCCTCCACTGATGAGTGCATAATGCACTGCTTTTTCAAGCAGAGGCCAATTGGAGCTCCCATTTGTCTCCCAACAAATCCGAAGAATCCTACCTTCTTTTTTTGCTAATTGGTCTGCATAATCAGATACGGCAAGTGAATGAAGCATCTGCGGTCCAGGATCTCCCCCAAAATAGCAAATGCAACTCACGCGTTTATGTGCTTTGCTAACGAGATCTTGGGCAGTAATGAGGGGAGTGAGATGTCTCGGCATCTCCCGATATTGCGCATTCTGACAGAACAAACAATCAAATCCACAAGCTCCATAAAATACAGCTAAATTGGCATATCCTCTCTCCGGTCCATCTCGATATGCATATTTTGGATATCCGCAACCATAAGCAGGACAAATCCACGCAACACAATTCGTTGGATTCGGATCATAATACCAATCCAAGAGCCCTGCCTCGGGAGTACCTGCCATTCTCACTAATTTGTTATCTCTATTGACTACTAATCCGCAATATCCAGTCTCAGTTTCCCCTATTTTACAATCATTGATACATAAACCACATTTGAGTCCATTTGGCGTGTGCGGTACTTCCTCTGGAAGCCCAAACTGTCTTCGCGCGGCGATATGCACTTGATTTGCGATTTCTAAAGCCCGGCTCGATTTTTTACAAATGCACTCATAACAAATTCCTAAATGCTTAGAGATCAATAACTCATTTTTCCCACATATTTTACAAGTAGGGCGTTCCAGCTCATTACGGGAAAAAAACCTAACCATTTATATCCCCTTATTAAGCATTCTTCAAAATATGAAGCCTACTTCGCCGACTATTTAATTGAAAAGGAGAAAGAAAGATAAAAATAAAAGATTATTCATTAGTTGTGGTTTTAGGAATTTGATCAATGTATTCCTGAATTTCCTTATTGGTTAAACGGGTAAACTTCTTCATATCGGTCCGAATAACCGCAATTTCAATATTTGTGGAATCAAATTTTCCCCCCTCAACGACCTGTTGGATAGCACGGAGGGCGAGATCAACTGCCTCGGGGAGAGTAAGATCTGGTCTATATTCTTTATCAAAAAATTCATGGACTTTCGGGGCGCCACCTCCGATTGCTTGCGCCTTGAATGACCAAAAGGCTCCTGAAGGTGCGCTTTGTAGCAATTGAGGCCCATTGGAATCTATTCCAGCAATCAAAAGGGAAACTCCAAAGGGACGAACCCCTGCATTCTGGGTATAGAGTTGCTTCAAGTCGCAAACCTTACGCATTAATTGGGTTACGGAAATTTCTTCATCATAGGTAAGCCTATTAATTTGTGCCTGAATTCGAGCGTGATCAATCAATACACGTGCATCTGCTGTTAATCCAGCAATTGCTGCTCCTATATGATTGTCTATATCGAATATTTTCTCTATAGAATCGGGGTCTTGAAGCGCATAGATCCTCTTTTCAACAACCAAAACGCACCCCTCTGGGCATTTAACACCAGCGGCAGTTGTACCATGTCTAATTGCTTCAATTGCGTATTCAACTTGGAAAATACGTCCATCTGGTGAAAAAGTCGTAATCCCTAAGTCATAGCCAGCCTCATTTCGCATCATGGCATTTTCAACTCTTGATTCTTTGTATAAAATCTTCTTTCTTAAAAACTAATTTTTTAAATAAATCTTTTTTCTCTTTTATTTAAACTTTGTAACTTCCTATAACTTGAAATGCATAAATCAAATATTTTTATTAAATTCATTGGAAGTTGATTTTTAAATAGGTGAACAAATAATGGATACAGAGATTGAGTTCGATAACTTAGAAATTCCCACAGAAGGAGAACAAATTCGAATTGAAGAAGATCATCTGGTCATACCGAATAAGGTAATTATTCCCTTCATCGAAGGTGATGGGACCGGTGTTGATATCATGCCTGTTGCTAGAAAAGTTCTAGATACCGCGGTAAAACAGGCTTATAAAGGGAAGAGAAAAATTGTTTGGCTCGAAATTTATGCAGGCGAAAAAGCACAGGAGGTTTATGGCGATTTGCTGCCACAGGATACGATAAGAGCCATCCAGCATTTTATTATCGCTTTAAAAGGTCCACTTACTACGCCCATAGGCGGAGGTTATCGCAGCTTAAATGTTACTTTGAGACAAATCTTGGATTTATATGCCTGTATCCGTCCGATCAAATATTACTCTGGCGTACCGAGCCCGGTAGTACATCCAGAATGGATGGATATCGTGGTTTTCCGAGAGAACACGGAGGATGTATATACCGGCATTGAATGGCGCCAAGGCTCTTCGGAAGCCCTGAACCTAATTCATTATTTGAAGCAGGAATATAATGTTAATATTCCGGAAGATTCTGGCATTGGCGTTAAACCGATCAGCATCACGAACACCAAACGGCTTGTGCGGGCAGCTATCAAGTACGCGCTTAAATACAAGCGAAAAAGTGTGACCTTGATGCATAAGGGGAATATAATGAAATTCACCGAAGGATCATTTCGAGATTGGGGCTATGAAGTGGCGAAAGAGGAATTTCGAGATGCTATCGTTACCGAAACGGAAATAGAGAAGGATTATGAGGGTATTAAACCTGAAGGTAAAATTCTGGTAAATGATCGGATTGCTGATAATATGTTCCAACAAATACTTGTCCGTACAAACGAATATGATGTAATTGCTACTCCTAATCTAAATGGAGATTATTTATCCGATGCCTGCGCCGCTCAAATTGGAGGTCTAGGAATTGCACCTAGTGCAAATATCGGTGATTTCATAGGTGTATTTGAATCGACCCATGGGTCCGCTCCAAAATACGCAGGTCAAGATAAGGTGAATCCCTCCTCTCTTATACTTACAGGTGTTATGATGTTACGTTATATGGATTGGACCGCACCAGCCGATCTAATAGAACGAGCACTTGCTGAAACCATTCAACAGAAATGTGTGACCTATGATTTCGCTCGCCAGATGGAAGATGTGACCCCTGTTAAATGCTCTGAGTACGGCAATGCTATTTGTGCAAATATCCTTAAGGTCTTATGATGCTTGTATTAATTTATTCTTGAATTTATCGGGGAATTAGCAGAATGAGTACTGATGACTTAAACAACGAATTTGACGACCTAGAATTTGAAAAACAGATGGAGAAATTAGAAATAAATATCAAGCATGAGAAAAGAAGAGAAAAATCTGAAATTATGGCATTTAAAATAAGTAAAAATTTAATATTAAATATTTTAGGAGTTTTGTATTTGGCAATGATTATCTTTGAATGGATCCTTCTTTATATTATGGCTCAAATTGTGCTATCTCCTATTGATTATGCAATGTCGACACCAGGCGAATATCAAATTGCAGGATCTTGTTTTTTAATTCTGAGCTTTATTTTAAATCTTCATTTTCAAATTTCCAAAATAAATTATGATAGTGGAAAGTTCAGTTTCTATTTGGGTATTATAGGCGCAACCTTATTATTTGTTAGTGCATTTACGAGTTTTAAATACCCAGATATATTTTCAGAATTTCCCATCACGATTATTATAATTACAGTTGTCTTACTTCTTCTTGGTTGCTTACAATTCTCCCAAATTTTCAACAAAAACGGGAAAAAAAGGAAAAATTAAGGAATAGCTTGTCCACATTTTGGACAGGAGTGAGCCCCTTCTGGAAGGCGAGTAAAGCAATTAGAACATCTCTGGATCGCTGGGTGCACATCGAAAAAGTCTTTCAATTTTTCATTCAATTCTTTTGGCAAGTTATTTTCATATTTGAAATTCGATTCTTTATCGATAATAAAGCCAAAAAGGAAAGTCAAATATATGTCATTTAGTAGGTTCAAAAATGGTTTGGAAACGAGTGCCGATATGAATATAAATAGAATGACCCCGATTATGACCATTAATAGCCAATCGATTTGATAAATGATTGCGAGAATGATCCCGAATAATCCGCCGCCTAACGCAAAGATAAAGATAATCAAGAGTTCCAATGTAAAAAAGACCGCACCTAATCCCCATTCTTTTATTAGAACATCAACCCAATTATCGAACAGCCGATGGACTGATCGTTTTATTGCTGTTGTAGCTGGGACATCTTCAATGACAATGGAGGGGACTGTGAAGTAATTGAAATAAAACCAAATATTTGCTATTAATCCATCCGTTATGCGAAAGATAGCACCAGCCCAAGGTGCGCCTCTCATAGGAGTGCCTCCTACTGGCTCGCCTTCTGTAATTTTTCGATAACGGGATTGCAAAAATGTTCGTATTAGTTTTACAATTGCTGAAAAAACTGCAAAAACGGCTAAATCGGGCAATTGATAGACCGCCAAGATCAACCCATCTTTGAATTTCGGGTCTTTTTTCCGGTACCAGATGTAAGAAATGGCAGTAATAATTGCATTGAAGAAATAAGTGTTTATGTAGATGTAAAAAAATAACACAAAAAGGTATAAGACCAGGGGGACAAAATTATACCAATTCGGGTTGGCAGGAATTGTATAAATTGAAATATCTATTGCAATGAGACCACCAAATGTGGAGAGAATGCCTACAAAAAAGACTTTAAGAAAACCTGGAACAAATAGTTCTTTCTCTTCGTAGGTTACTTTCCCGCACAATTGAACAATGGTTCCAGCAATTTCAAGGCGTTTTTTCCATATAGTAAAAAATAGAATTGGTAAAGCTGTAATTGCCATGAAGATAACCAGCATTAAAATTAATAACCAAAGAAAACCAGTAGCGATAATTGTCCATCCAAAAAAAGCAACGATTAGCCCCATGAACACCCAAATAATTATAACAGGAAGTAAAATCGAGAATTTAAGCACTCCATAACCATGATTTTTGAGTAGCCGAACCATGAGCCATACGGTTAAAATGATTATTCCCCCTGCAATAAAAATCATTATGATGAGGGGCACTGCAAGTATAGAGAGCATTATTAGAGAAAGCACTTGGGCGATATAAAGCGCCTGCGGTCCAATAATATCAAGAAGACAACCTATTCCAATTGCAATAAAGATAATCCATGAGCCTACTAAAATTATGAACTTACCTTTTGGAAATTTAACTGGTACTTCTCCTTCTAAAAGGGATTCAATACGCGCTTTTCGTTTTTCTGCTTCTGACATAGAATACGCCTTCTAGGTGATTTATTTTCATTTATTTTTATTATGATATTTATTTTCAATAGGTATCTGAGAAAATAAAGGAATTGTGGTGAAAAACAATGGTACTAACTTTAATTTTGAAAAAGGCTTAACCAGAAAAAATAGATGAAAAATCAGGAAAGTGCGTGTAAAAATTATTATAATGCTTCTCTTAAGCAAGCTTCCGCCATAATTTGGAAAGATTGCTCAACATTCTCCCCAGTTTTTGCAGAAGTTTCGAAAAAAGCTAAGGCATTGGTGGTTTTCATGAGATTTTCCCCGTTTTCCCTTTCAACGCGCCGCATTTTTAGCAAATCCAATTTGTTACCTATGAGAATAATGGGAATTTTCCTCTGCAAAAATTCACTAAGATCTTGAAGGAAATCAGGCACCACAAGGAAGCTAGCAGGGCGAGTAATATCATAGACAATAATCGTCCCATTTGAACCTTGATAGAACATATGTCTAATTTTTGTGTATTTCTCATGTCCGCCGATATCCCAAAGCATGAGTTGCACTAGATAATCATTCTCCTCGTAAGTTATTTCCAAATCTTTTATAAGAATATTAACGCCAATTGTTGATATATAATCTTTCTCAAACTTCTTTGAGATGAATTGGTTGATTAGACTTGTCTTCCCGACTCCTATATCACCGATTACCGCAATTTTGAAATTAAAATGCCCTTTCATTGCATTCCATCCTAGTTTACATTTTCATGTAGTTTATAATCAGTGGTTTTATTTTCTACATTACAAATAAAATACTCCTAAATAAATTATTGTTAATTTTTAGTTACAGACCTTTAAATAGTAATAAAGAGATATTTTAAGAGCTGAGATCGTGGAACAAGGGCAGAAATTACTGAAAGAAGGAATGTTTTTAATTGAATCAGGAAGAGGGGCAAAGGCTACTCCTAAATTAGAGAAGGCATTAGCAATTTTTCTACCCTTGGAAAATCAAGAGCGGATTGCCCTTTGTAGATCCTATCTCGGCATTGTTTATCGGTCAGAGAGGCGTTTTGAAGAGGCATTAGAACAATTTCAGGAAGTTTTGAAACTAACCGATGACTTAAAAGATATGTTTGGTGTGGCACAAGCCTACCTCGATATTGGATTAACTTTATCACTTCAACAAATGCTTGATCCCGCTTTGGACTATTTGAATAAGAGTTTACAAATTGTGCAGGAGGAATTAAAAGACAAGGATCTCGAGGTAATCACTCTAATCAATATCGCGGGCTTACATCTTGTGAAAGGTGATCTTGAGGCAGCAGCGGCATCTTACAAGATTGCTCTAGAAATTGCTGAAAAAAATGATTTCATTGAAGGCTCTGCCGAAGGCTATAAAGGACTTGCAGAAATTAATGAAAAAAAAGGCGATTTAGAACATGCTGAAAAGCTCTATCAGAAAAGCCTTGGATTGTTTCGTACCATACCTGATCCTATTCAAGAATCCAACATTCTCCTTCGTTTAGGAGTCCTTTATTCCCAATTATATCAATTTAAAGAAGCTATTTTTTATTTTAAACAAGCGTTAAAGATAAAGAGACGATTGAATGATAAGGTTGGTGCCTATCTCTGCGAAAAAAGCTTGAAAACCATCGCAGATCAGATAAAATTAAAAAATATCAAGCAATAGTTCAAAATATCTGAGTTTGGTTCAAAATAATTATGTCCATTATCTTATAAGTTTAAAGTTCCATAGAAAAGAATATAACAAAAATACGTAATATTAATTCATTTTATCTCCGTTATAATTATGATTATCGGATTGGCCAGTTACACTTATTTTAATGTTACAGAATAATTCTCTTAAACTTTTAATTCATCCAATTTCCTTTGTCCTCCCCCACGAAAAATTTTCTCTATCTGGAGTTTTAATTCTTTTTTCGATTTGAATTCAATATCCGGTAATTTCTTCAGGATTTCTTGAGCTCGAACGCGCCTATCATTCTTTAAATCAATGATTTTCCAACCATGTGCTGCCAACAGTTCCTTTTTTGTGATTGGGTACTTCCGATATTCATCAATGGCAACTAACATCGAATTCACCTCGTATTTTCCCGTGGTATTGATTAACCGTCCAGTCTCATCGAAAGCCTTCAAACGCGCCGCATCCGCAGTTTGCCGTTGCGTATGGAACGTCACATAGGTGTTGCGCGGTAATTCGGACGCACGTGCATGTAATATCTTAATTTCTGAATCATCAAACTCCCATTGATTCTTTACCCCTTGTCCAAAAACTCGTGTATAGGATATATTAGCCGAATAGAGTGGCATTCCTCGGGAAATATCTGTGCAATGGGTGATGTTGTAGGAATTGAGAATTGAACCCAATTTTTCTTTTGCCGGACTTTCATTCCAAGCGGCGCCGCGGGGTTCCCATACCAAATTCCAACCGAAATCGCTATAATGCGAAAAAAAATCCTCGGATACTTCGAAGTTTTCAGGAGATGGAATGAATCGTGGAGGCGTCTGAATGACGAGCGCCACCGCATCCAGCGATTTACAAATCTCACCCATTTTATCCATTAGTTGAAAGTGATGTTCTGTGGTGGCGAGGGGTTCGTGATGGGAGATTTGTCGATTACATTTGACTGCAAATTGGAAATCTTGGGGCACCCGTGTTCGCCATGATTGCACCTCATTCATTTTCGGAAGTTGATAATAGGTATTATTTACCTCCACAAAGTTAAAAACGGTTGCATAATCGCCTAATTGATCAGTGCTGGACCGATATTTTCGATCTACTTGCCAATAACTCCATCCACCGCAGCCAATATACATTTTTCTCAATGGAATGGCTCCCTATTTCTGAATTATAAGATAATACTCTCTAGATCAGAAACAAAGGTTTTAAGTATATGTTGAAATTAGCGATGCTCTAATTTGAATTTATATATTATGCGAACTGTTAGTGAAAATCCTATAAAAATCTATAAATTTCTATAAAAGGTCATCTTAACCATTAAATATAAGCTTATGATTATTAGTAGTAAAAACGTGGATGCGATAAAATAAAAAAGAATAGGCAAAATTGAGAAAGGATGTGATAACGAAGTGGTGACATACGAATGTTCTTTTTGTGGCTGGGCCTATCAAGACTCTGTAAGAGGAATACCCTTTGAAGAACTTCCAGATGATTGGGTATGCCCGGAATGTGGGGCGCCGAAAGGGGCGTTCGAGGAGTGGCCATTTTTCCTAATAAAATAAAAAAGAATAGGCAAAATTAATTTATTAAATAAGCGCACCACAAGATATAACAGAAGGAGAATAATTTTTTATTTATAACCTATTAGGATGAAAATTGGTATGCTAAGGACCCCCTATGAGAATACGATTGAATTGAAGTGCTCCCAATTAGGCACGACTGATTATTTCTCATTTGATTCAACCACGACTTTTAATGAAATTATCAATCAAATAAAAGAGAAGTATGAACCTGAGGTATTGGGCTATATTCAAGATAATTTTGAGAATATTCGGAAAGGCTTGACCTTAGATGAAGTAACCATCAAGTTACACTATATCAACCGGCAAGGATTACGAGAAACCATTGGGCTATACACGAGAGTCGAGGAACTCCGAAAGAAAATTACCAAAATATTCTGGGAAGTCGAACCAATTGGGGGAATAATGCATTTCTAAACGGCTTTTTGCAGAACATGCCTATGATTTATGTACGAGAACGGGCTATTATCAAGCCACTTGGAAACTATTTGACGACCAGGCGCCTATTGCAGGGGTCTATGGGCATTTCATGGATCGCCAAGGGCGGGTTATTGTGATAAAAATTATATTCAATGAAAGTTATCCCGCAGAACCTCCGCTGGTGGTCAGCACTCCCCCGATCCATGATGCGTGCTTTGATAATAAGGGGGTGTTGCACTTTGCGACGAAACAGGGATTATTTGTCTGGCAGCGCTACAAGCGGTATACTAATCCTTTAGTTTATTTAGCGGATGAATTAGCAGGGCATTACAAGGCAATTTAAGGTGCATTTTGTGAAAATTTCTATCTCTGATGACGCATTGATGGATTGTCGAGAACAAGCTCAGAAATTCATTAAAAAAGGTTCTGAGTTTAAGGAAATCGGGGGCTATTTGTTAGGTACTTATGATGGCAATCTCAGCGTTGAGAAATTTCTCTTGGATACGGATGCAGAATCAACCAGCACGCAAATTAAATTGAGTTTTGAATGCTTCTATCGCATCGAAGAAATCATTGCCGACCAACCGCAATGGCAATATATCGGAACTTGGCACGTGCATCCTGGCAAAAGCAAACCCAATTATTCATTCACAGATCAATCCACACTCTTTCTGGAGAAATTAATTATAGAAACAGACAATCCGGAAGAATACAACTGTCCTCGTGTGCATCTCATTTTCAGCGATAATTTAAAAGAGATATCTGCATATACCATGCATATAGAAATGGCTTACGAATTGAACGATTATTGGAAACTGGAAAAGACAATAAACGACAATGATATCGATCAAGTTGATGAGATCACCGAGAATCTCCAGATTATCAAAGAAAATTTCCAAAAATATAGAAAAAAACAGAATGCTGAAATATTGGAAGATTCTTTTTCCGAGTTAGGAAATATTTATGAGGATATAAGTCATATAATCGATAATATCGAGAATATTCTTGATTTTCAAGAAAATTATATTGCACTGAGCAAAGAAAGAAAAAATATTGAAAACCAATTGAAATCATTAGTTGAAAATGGCGAAACCTTAGGAATAATTACCTTAAATAAAGCCAAAAAAATTGATTTTTTCAAATATCGCCCGAATTTACTTGCAGAACACCTAGATGACGGTACTTTAATCGGATTCTGGAGGCATTTTCCACTAAACAACCCTCCTATAGAACTCCAAGAAATTTTCTTTGCCAATTTCTTTCGCAAAACTGAACAGAACCTGGGTCCTTCTACTATTTATATTCTCTCAGACCCTTCTTCCATTAAATTTTATGATTTGGCACTAACCGAATTTTTAGGGATTTCCTTTATCGAAGTTGAAATTATCCAACCTGAGGCGACTTAAGTGAAAATACTAGTCCAAAATGCCGATACTGGCGACGATTTTGAATTTGATTCGGAGACGCCGGACCTACGTATTCGGGATATTGCAATGAAGATAATAAAAAAGTATGAAATAGAAAAACTTCCTATCTTTTTTACAATTTTCAAGGATAACCCAAGGAATGAAACAGTTCTAGAAGAAGATACCCTTTTAAATTCTATCCTTGAAAAGAAGCTCGATGAAAAAACACCTATTTGGTTCCGATCCTCTGAATTACATCCTGACATGATTTACAAGTTAAGAACTGAACGCTTTGATATGTCAGGGTACAAAATATCCGAGATCAATAAAAAATCGGTTTTGATTGCAGGAATTGGGCTCATTGGCGCTGATTTAGCTATGCACTGTGCCACTATCGGTTTCAAAAAAATTTATGTAATTGACTATGGCTCCGTTGATTGGTATAACATTTATCGCCAGACACTATATCACAAAAAAGACGTATTCCAACCCAAGGTCGAGGTTGCCCAAAGTAATCTCGAGGAATATGGCGGATTGGAAGTTATCCCTCTCCGAATTGAAATTCCTAGCTTCATTTCTACCTATCATGAGTCGCAGGAAATCGAAGCTGCATTAGATTATATTGAATCCTATATCCTACAAGCGGATTTTGTTCTGACTGCCTTGGATACGTTCAGCGCCCGAATGATTATCCAAACCCTTGCGTTAGCAAATGCGAAGCCGCTAATCAATACCGCAGCGGGTCTCATAGGAGGCGTAGTTCAACTCGTGCGCCCTGATCTCGATCCCTGTTTAGCCTGTGGGGTTTATTTTGAACGCACTCAAGACATTGGGGCTTGCACTTTGGCCACTTTTGGCACCCCAAAAGTTATCGCAGGACTCGCTATTGATCTTTTACTGGATATAACAGAAAATCGGGAGATTGATTTTAATCATCTGAAATTTTCTCCCAATTATGAACTTGAAAAGGGGCTTTTCGAAAAAGCGTCTTCATGCGCCTTCTGTGATCCTTCAATTGGCATAATCTCTCAATACAAAGCCGGAGCTAAACACTCCCTCATTGATTGGCTCTTTAAAAGTGATTAGGGGCTTGATTTTTTTCAAGAAAATTTAAAATTGATAATTTATCAATATACTAAAATTATATGCTTTGCGGATATTATTCGAACTGTTAGTCCAAATTTTATAGAAATTTATAAATTTTTATAACTTCTTGGAAGGTTAATTTATTATATGACAATTCCGGAAAATCTTATTTTTATTATAGAAGAAGATGATGATATAGGCTTTATCTCTTACTATCCTTATTTAAAATGTATGTATAAACAAGGAAATTCTAAAATAGAAGCCTTAAATAGCCCTAAAGAGGCTTTTGAAGCTGCTTTAGAGTATTACTAGGAAAACGGAATACAATCACCTTTGGTTTATTTATGAACTCCCATTTTTAACTATCTATAAGATTTTTATAGCTATAGGATTCCATTAACAACTATAAGATTCCATAAGGTGAAAATTATGGAAGATAAAATGAAACTGTGTTCGGATTTATATGTCGGCGTTTCCACGACAACTTTAGATGTATTAAGAGAAGAAGTAGGGCTTGCTCGGGCGATTGAAATAGCGGCTAAAGTTTGGGGTCGTTTAGGTGCATACCTTGCCCCGATCCTTGAAGAGAAATATAATCTCTCTGAAAAAACTATTCCAGAAATTAGCATTATGTTAAACGAATTTCTAACTGAAAAGCTATGCTTCGAATCCACCATTAAAGAGAGTTCAGATGACAAGGCTATTATTGTTGTGAAGCCTTGCCTTGAATGGAACAAATTTAAAGAAGCAAAACTGCCTCCTCTATGCTATCGAATGTGCTATTCCCTTATGGAGCAACTAATCAAGCGGCTGAATCCCGATTTAAACTTCGCACCGGGCGCACAAATGCGTCAAGGTGCTGACCGATGTGAATTTATAATCCAAAGACCTTAATTCTTCTTTTTTTTCCTAATTCTTTTATTTTTAAAGGAATACTTATGGATAAAACATTGGAATTAAAATGATTGAGAAAGAAACCTGCCAAAAAAAGGGTAAGGAAGAAGAAATCATCTGAAAAACCTAAAGAAGAAGGCATTGATAAAAGACCTGGGAAGATAGTATAATAAAGTAAAGCAGAAAGCCTTTTAATTCTTATTTTAGATATCTAATGATTAAAATAGACTTAATTAGAGGCAAAATTATCAAATGATTAAAGCAAAATGGAGTTGATAATTATATGGATCTGAAATTAAATGGAAAAACGGCTATTGTAACTGGCGGCGCAAGTGGAATTGGGCGCCAAACAAGCCTTGATTTCGCCGAGGAAGGTGTGAATGTCATAATCGTAGATATCAATGATGACGGTGCAAATGAAGTTGTACAAGAGATTACTGAGAAAGGTGAAATTGCCTTAGCTGTTAAATGCGATGTCACTAATACAGAAGATGTGAAAAGTGCTGTAGCGAAATGCATGGAGACTTTTGGGCGTATTGATATTTTGATTTGTAATGCAGGCATTTTACGCGATAATATGATTCATAAAATGACCGAGGAAGAATATGATATTGTTATGGATGTGAATCTCAAAGGCTATTGGCGATTTTGCAAAGAAGTTGTCCCGATTATGAAAGATCAAAAATACGGCAAAATCGTGATGATTTCTAGCACTGCCTACAAAGGCAATCGAGGTCAAAGCAATTACAGTCCTGCTAAGGCTGGCGTTGTTGCCCTCTGCAAAACCATTGCGCAAGAGGTGGGGTACCTCGGAATTAATTGCAATTGCATTGCACCCGGACTAATACATACGGCTTTAACAGACTATTTCGTCAAAGATGAAAAATTACGTGCAAAAGTCGAGGAAGACCTCATCTTAGTCCGTCAACCCGAATTGGGTCCAAAGTTGGGAACACCGAAAGATATTTCGAATGCTATTCTCTTCTTCTCCTCAGATGCCAGCAGTTATATAACAGGCGAAGTCCTTCTGATTGCCGCCGGTCGTAAAATGTAATTTCGGATAAGCTTCTCCCCTTTTCTTTTTTTATTTCTATATGATTCCACTTAGTGTCTCTTTTTAAAAATTCTTTTATTTTTGATAAACTTATATATCAATGATTCCAATGTATAAGTGGTGATTCATTTGTCAGTTTTAATTAGGGATATCGATAAGGAGGTTTATACTAAATTCAAAGCAAAAGCTGCAGAACAGGGTCTTAAAATTGGAGAGGCTTTAACTAAAGCAATGGAAGAATGGATTAAATCAAATAAAGGCTTGAATGCCGTAGATATCGAACGTAAGAAAAATCTAGCCACATTCAGAACAATAATTGGTGATTTGGAAAAAACTCATCCTTCACAGTGGGGTTTAATTGCTGAGGGCGATCTTCAATGTATTAAAGATACGCACGAAGAAATTGCCCAGGAACTTAAAAATAGGAATTTAGTAGGTAAACCCTGTTATATTTTTCAAATCGGGAGACGAATTAAAAAGCGGACATTCGGGTTAGGGAGCAGAATAAAGTGAAAATTTCATATAAAAAACCTATTATCTCAGAAATTTTTGCACCATTTCTACCGATAAAAATATTCGATGAAACTCAAAATTTTTCTTATCCACAAAATGGCACTATCGATGCTTTAATTGATACGGGTTATGATGGCTATTTGGTCATCCCTCTCAAAATTTTTAATATTTTAAATTTAATTTCTTCTGAATTTGTGAAGGATTACTTAACACGCGCCGAAACCATCACTGGAGAAAATGTGGAATTACAGACCTCTTTAGGTTATGTTGAAATACCCCAACTTGATTTAATACTTTCAATTGAGATAGATACTACTTCCTTCTGCTCAGAAATTTTAATTGGACGACAATTATTAGAACAACTGCTTGTTACCTTAAATGGCCCTCAGCATGAATTAATAGTAGAAAAATAATTTTTTGATTTATTTCTGTGCTTGTTTGCGCATTTTTCTCATCATGCGCATGCCAGCCGCGAAGAATTTGCTGATATCCTCATCGTTAATTCCAGCATCCTTAAGCATTTTCACCGCGATATCCTGCTTACCTTCACTTGCGAATTGCATTATCTGTCCCATTTTCATCATATCTATTTTATTAGTAACCTTCATCATGATGTGGCGGTCTTCGGGCTCCAGGTCTTTGAACATCTTTTCGCGCACCTCAGCACTTTTCCTATGGATTGTACCTGCCATCCCACCAGAACTTTCTGTTAAGGAATTACCGAAGATTTTAAAAGCCAGATAAAACAGGAGTACGCCAAGCAAAGCCAGAACTGCGAGATCCGCTAAATAACCCAGTAATAAATTTCCTCCAAAAAATGCTTTTGCGGTGCCTGCGGTTCCTATTTCACCGCCCAACCAAACGCGTATAGCATCAGCCATCCAAGTAGTAGGGTTAAAAAGTAAAGCATATTCCGCTGTCTTACCAAACGCATCAATTGGTATTATGGCTCCAGAAACAAAAACCAGTGGCATATTAATTAAATTATTCCATAAGAAAGAATTGGTCATGTCCGTTTTGGCAGAAATCACTAGGCCAATGCATCCATAAATCATTGCCCCAAAAAACATTGTAGCTGCCAAAGGTACTATTGACAGAAGACAACCAGCCCATCCAAGACCCCAATCATAGGGAAATAGCCCTGTGAATAATCCGATTATAATAACTATTAAAGCCATAAAACAGGATTTAATGGCGCCGGCTATAAGGAACCCTAATACAAGGTTTCGCCGCTTAACTGGCGCCACTGCATAGATGTCCTGAAAACCGAGCATTTTATCAAAAATTATGGGCATACCGGTCATCATAATACCCGACATTATGAAAACCATACAAATGATTCCTGCCCCTAGATAGTTCAGCATATTTATGCCGGCGCCGCCTCCTCCGATATTCGCAAAGCCTGGACGGAGAAAAAGCATGAAAATTATCGGCATAATTAGTGATGACATTATCAGTTGCTTCGCACGAAAGTATTTGGTTAATTCTCGCTTGACAATTCCTTTAATAGCTTCTAAATCGAATGCAATCATTGCGATTCCTCCTATAAACTCCTTATCCGCTTGGAAATTTGAGATTTAATGAATCCCATCACATCACCCGCATCTTCATCGCGCAATGTTTTACCAGTGTAATAAAGGAAGACGTCTTCTAAACTGGGTTCTCTTAAATGCACATGTTTGATATCAATATTATTTTCAGCCGCAAATTTGAAAATTTTTGGCAAAGCAGTATCAGTTTCCGCGACTTCAATTGCAATTGTGCTCTCTCCCATCTGATTGATTGTGCGTATGAAATCGCTCTCTTGATTTTCTTGGGAAAATTGCTGTAATCGTTTAAGGGTCCGATTGACCTTTGAGGATTCGACATCGATTTCGATCATTTGACCGCCAATTTTTCGTTTCAGATTAGCGGGTGTATCTAGGGCTACGATACGACCACGATCAATGATCCCCACACGATTACAGAGTTTATCAGCTTCTTCCATATAGTGTGTCGACATGAATAACGCAAATTTCTCCTTTCCTTTCTTCTTTTGTAATTTGCTCACATGTTCCCAAATTGATTTGCGTGACACAGGATCAAGCCCCAATGTCGGCTCATCTAAAAATAGTATCTGCGGCTCGACTAAGAGACCCCTGGCAATTTCCAGTCGTCGACGCATACCGCCCGAATATGTATCGACAAGCCCATCCGCCCGTTGCCCTAATTGGACTAATTTAAGCATTTCATCAATTCGTTGATCCCGATCTTTCCCTTTCAATCCATACAAGGCTGCCTGAAACTCCAAGTTTTCATATCCTGTTAGTCTTCCATCAACTGTAATATCCTGAGGGACATACCCAATGATTCTACGGACCCGCTCTTCATCTGCTATAATATCATAGCCACCAACAGTCGCCTTTCCTCCAGTTGGTTTAACAAGCGTGCAAAGTATCTTAATTGTCGTGGACTTACCAGCTCCATTTGGACCTAAAAAACCAAAGATCTCACCCGATTTAACTTCAAAATCAATATTATCTACGGCAACAATATCCCCAAATGATTTAGTTAGGTTCTTTGCCTCAATAACGTTTGTATCTTCCATTAAGCGTGCCGCCTTCATATATTTGAATTAAATAATTTTATAATAATCAAAACTCCGTCAAAAAAGCTGATTACGGATGATCAACCGACATTTATAAATTTTTTTGCAAGAAAAGCAAAATTTAAATTGAGGACTGAATTTGTATCTGCATTAACGAATGGATATTCAGCATAGAATTAAATTAAGCAAAATTCGGCTCCTAAACCTTTTTCAACTTTATGGTAACCAACTCAGGATGCTTCCCCAAGATTTCGGGCAACTCCAGGCGCTCCAAGAGCTCCATTTAAGGGTTAATCAACTCATAACGCTCCCGGAGTCCATTGGGCGCTTGACTTCGCTCCGAAGACTTATATTAGAAGGTAATCCATTAATAGCGCTCCCGGAGTCCTTTCAACAATTGAAGAAATTGCCGGATCTCTCGATGGCTCTGCCGGCAAAATTTTGGGATTGATGAGCGCCTATAAATACAAAAAAATAGTAAAAAAAGCTAAATTTATTTTCTTTCCAAATAATTTTCAATTTCCTCTTCCCCTGCATTCACCGTTCCCATTAGGGCGTTTAATTGCTCAGGTTATTTTTAAAGTTTAAGGTTAAGTCAGTTGTAGGAGGTTCGCGTAGAGGGGGTTATTTTCGATGCGTCGGTAGAACAGCGAGGAAATGGCGCCCAGGAACCCGCCATGGAAGAATATGCTCCAAAGGACCATTTCCGAGATGGACAGGGAATACTGAATGAATTTCGCCCTGGGGGAAACTTTTTTGCGCAAATGGCGAATCTGCCGAAAGCTTAATAAACTATGAACCAAAATAGACAATTCTAAGGATAATCTTCTGGGGTAGTTTGGCAGATGCCCGCGTTAGAGAATACCTGATATCGGCGGCTGTTATTCTTTCTGTGTATATGGTGGAAAGTATTATTGCAGTCAATTTTACCCTGTGACTCTCCTCGTGTTTTGTTAGGGGAAAGAGGATGAGTTTAATAGGAGATGCTCTCCGCAAGAGCCCCTATTGGTCGAACTTACAGGGGTCATCCGAGAAAGTCAACGCAATCACCATATGATAAAGAGGATAGAATCCCCCCTCCCATTTCTCTTTCTTCCAAAAAATTGAGTAAACCCTCTGGAACTTTTCTTAAGGGTTAGACTCTTTTTCTGCCTATTAAGTTTCCCCAATACAGGATTACTGATTCATTTGCCTTTCTAACTTGGAACAATATTAGCGTGAGCCGTTGAATTCTTTAGTATATAAAATGAATCATCAACTTTCCATTTTGCCCGTATACTAATTCCGGCTATTGGTTCCGGATCCGATGGGGGTATAGGCGGTAGTACAATCCATGTCGCTTTCGCTTTCATTATTACTTCAAATGACATCGATGAGTTTGATCTTAATTCAGTTTCGGGAAGGGTAGGATTAATATAATTCACCTCATTTCCATTTACAATGGGGACCGCATACCATGATCGAAGGAGGCCACAGGTAAAATCGGTGAAAACTACCGGTATTGGTGCGGTGTTCGAAATTGTAACTCTCAAAGTAAATTCTTCGCCGACATTTATATACGTCCCCTGCTGGTGGGATATTGCTGTCTCTATTCTAAGATAACTTCTTAATTCATCAATTAATTGCCTTACAATAGACATGATTATCACCTCGAAATATATTTGATAAACTAATTCAATGGATTTTACATATAAATTAGATAGAGTAATTTTATCGAGAGAAACTAGTAACTATCAGTTCACAATAATGCGGGAGGTTGCATTGTTGAGTATAATGCGGGAGGTTGCATCGGTGAGGATAGATGTGGGGGGAACTTAATAAAATACAATAGTTGTTGGAATCAATCAGACACTATCACGGTCATCATCCTTTCTATTATTGGCATCATTGGTCTAATCAGTTATACGATCTTCTACCTGCGCCGCCGTTACCGTCAAGCCGCGGAGGACGCATTATTTGAGCGGCAATTTTTCGAGCGGCAATATATCTAAGGATTTTCCAAATAATGTAGCTTGTTTTGTCATACTATCCAGATTCCATTCGTGGAAGTAAGCAAAGTTCGTGCAAGCAAAATTCGGCTCCTAAACCTTTTTCAATTTTATGATATTTGGGCTCTCTTTCTCTTTTTTTAAGCTTAATTTAGTGAAGTAGCGTCCTAAAAACAAACCACTAATAAAACCCGCCCAATGGCTGATCGAATCGACATTGTAATTCACCCCAGCGAAAATCAGGAAAATAACGCCAATAAATATGATGCCTTTGAGAGATTTGCGCGATTCCTTTTTCAATGGATAGATTAACGATCCAAGAAGTCCAAAGATGGCTCCTGAGGCGCCTGCACTGAGGAGATCAGGACCTAAGAGAAGGCTGAGCAAGTTACCTGTCAAACCTGAAATTAGATAGATTAGGAGGTACCATTTCCATTCAAAAAAATCTTCTGCCCGGTAGCCGAAAAGGAGGAGGAAAATCAGGTTGCCAATGAGGTGTCCAAGATGGAAATGCACGAAGAGCGCAGTAAATAATTCCCAAAAATAACCTTGCTCAAAAATAAATCTATTATACTGCGCGATAAAAACAAGGACATCTGGATTTAGAGTCAAAGCCGAAAGTCCAATGATCGAAAGAATAATATAAACGATGATGTTGATAAGAACTAACCATTCCGTCAGGCTTAATTTCCGAACCATACTTCTCGACTTAAACGCGATTAATCCTTCTCAAAGCGATCATGTTTTTAAAATTGACTTATATGTGAGTTCCTTAAAGTAAATTTTAAAAAGTTATATTGTTAAAGAATAAAAAGATATTATAAATCAATTAAAATAAATTTGAAAGGAATTGATGTACTTTGGAAAAAACAGAGATTATTGAAACTAAAAGTGGGAAAATACAAGGCTATATTGAAAATGGGGTATCTATTTTCAAAGGGATACCCTATGCTGAACCTCCAATAGGTGAGTTACGATTTAAACCGCCCGTAGCTAAAACGCCTTGGGGTGAGGATGTCCTCGAAGCCACTCACTACGGCGCTTGCGCATTCCAAGGCTACACTGAACTTGAAGAATGGATCGGAAAAGCAAGCCCTGAGAGCGAAGATTGTTTAGTTCTGAACATTTGGACGCCTGCAACGGATGCAGGAAAGCGCCCGGTTATGTTTTGGATTCATGGAGGCGCATTTATTTTTGGAACTGCAAACGATCCCATGTATGATGGGTCCGCTTTGGCTCGACGTGGCGATGTGGTCATAGTTACTATTAATTATCGGTTAGGATTTTTTGGTTTTCCTTATATTAAGGGAAAAATTGCCAATTTAGGCTCGTTGGATCAAATTCTGGCTTTACAATGGGTGCACGATAACATTGATCGTTTCGGGGGCGATCCGGACAATATAACTATTTTTGGGGAGTCTGCGGGGGGATATTCCGTGGTTTCATTATGCTCCATGCCTGCTGCCAAGGGGCTTTTTCGCCGTGTGATTGCTGAAAGTGCGCCGGCTATTGATCCTACAGTAACCGATAAACCTACAATAAAAATTTTGCGCAAATTGGGCATAAAAGGAATTAATTTTGATGAGTTAAACGAGAAGTCAGCTGAAGAAATTATTGATGTGCAGAACAAGGTTTTTGCTTCTGATCCCACTAATATTATGGCTTTAAGGCCTATGATTGAAGGTGATATTTGGCCGAAACACCCTCTAAAAGCCTTTCAAGATGGGGATTGCGCTGATATTGAATTTTTAATCGGCACCAACTTAGAAGAATTAAAATTGTTTACTGCAATGAAAGCTTTTCGTTCGTTGGCTTCCAGGGGCGATAATTTAATACTCGGGTTCTTAGGCATGTTGGGGATAAATCCAGAAAAAAGCCAAGAAATTATTGATACTTATAGGGAAGCGAGAGCTGGAAAGTCCTCTATAGAGCAGAAGGATATATTTGCTGCGATTCTAACAGATGTCATGTTTCGAATTCCCACAATTCGTCTGCTTGAAGCTCAAAGCTTCCATCAATCCAATACCTATAGCTATCTATTCACTTGGGCTTCTCCTGCATTGAATGGTATTTTTGGGGCTTGTCATGCGCTCGAATTGCCCTTTGTCTTCGGCACGCTGGATGCACCTACTCTCAAAATGCTTGTTAAAGCAACTCCTGAAACGCAAGCGCTTAGCGAAAAAATGATGGATGCTTGGATCAGTTTCGCCCGCACTGGCTCTGTTGATTGGCCCGCTTATGATGCTGAAAATCGTGCAACTATGGCCTTTGGAGAACAATGTGAAGTGCTAAATGCCCCCGATGATAAGGAACGGGCTGCTTGGGATGGACTATTAGAAATATAACATTTTTTAAAAATTGCTTCTGCCAAAGTTATTGAAGTTCAATTAAAAAAGAGAGTATCCCAAAAAATATCAGATAGATTAAACAAAATAGAAAGGCTGTTCCTGAAGCCATCATAAACCCAAATATAAGGTTTACCGTGAAACTACCCAGAAATCCAAAGGTCAGAACTAGTCCGGAAACCGAGCCCGACAACTCTTTAGAAAAATCCTTCAATTCAATAGAAACCGTCAAGCAGAGAGGTATGATGGACCCGATCATTAATCCTAAAAAGAAAATGAGGACCCACAGCATTTCACCATTATTAATTAATTGCAAGAGCAATAGAAAAAAGGTCGCAATAAGTGAACATAGAACCAAAAAGAGTTTCCGGTTTTTCAAAATATCTGAAATAGAGGGAATTATAACATTACCGAGGGCTATTCCTAAGGAGAGAATGGAAGCCAAATACACATAAATAGGGTTCGTCAAACCTTTTGCAGCCACGAGGTCACTCATATAATTTGTTAATCCCATCAGGACCGAAAAGCCGAAGAAAATAATTAGACACAATCGAAAAACAGATTTATTCAGGAAAATATATTTGATGGTCTTCAATGAAACTGATTCAAGAGGGGAAGTTCTTGACGATTCCCTTTCTTTGGCGACGAAGATCCAGAGAATCACGATTATAGCTGAAAAACACCCATAGAACACGAAACAGAAGCGCCAGTGAAATTGAAATAAGGGAAGAAGAACCGCTGTTGTAATAGATAATGAAAACACCTGTCCCATCCCCCCTGCCATCAGATAAATTCCGGAAGCGGTTCCTTTCTTCTCATCCTCGAACCAGGAGGCAACCATTTTTGAGAGATTCGGATAAAGCAGACCGCCTCCAATTCCAAATAGAAAACTAATGATTAATAGAAAGGGAAAATTGGTTGATAATCCCCGTAAAGCTCCAAAATCAGTAATCAAAATTCCTGAAATGATACTGGATTTAAGCAATCCTAAAGCATCTGTAATCATCCCGCCAAAAAAGGTGAAAATAACAAATGCCAGAAGCGGGGCAGAATAAATGAGTGAAACCTGAATTTCATTCAACCCCAAATCAGATGCAAACCCTGTACCGGGTTCTGCAATGCTTTCAATAAGAGGGACGAAGATCCAAGCGGCAGTAAAACTGAAATGAAATAGACTTCCCACCGTTAGAATTAGCCACTTGTATCGAGGCGAAGAGCTCTGCATTATATCCCAATTGAATTTAAAAATCTAATTTCCCGATTGAATACAGGTCCACCATCAAATAGGCTCTCGTATTATTAGGTTGAATTGGTATAAATTTCGGAATAGAAAGTAAAGCGCGCGTTTTTCCTCGTCCTAAAATCTTATATTTCATAGCAGTGCGATAATTAATTGGTAGAGCCTTTCCGCTAGTTTTATCAACAAGCAGGATGCAAATTACTTTATCCCATCCTTTCTTTATCACAGGGATATTAACTTCCGCAACAACTTGCCTCTTAGAAGGCTCTGCTTTAAACTTTTGAACAGTGACTCCTTCTAATACTGTATCCTTCTCGTTTGGAAGCGATTCCAGGTGGAAGGTTCCAACTCCTACTATCTTCTGCTTTTGATTCAATAATCCCCAAACTGAAAAGGTGTTACTACTGAATTGTCGAAGCAGAGAGGGTAGAAACGTACGGGACGCTTTCAAGAATGGCACCAAACCACTACTGCGTAAGGACTTGATTAAATTCTTTGGAGTTAAAGGGCTATTGCTGCCAAAGGTTCTTAGAATGCCGATCAGACTCAGTCCCAAGAATTTATCAATGAGCAAGCTTCCTCCCACTGCTACCGTGCTGTCTGGTTTTAGAAGTCCGGAAATCCGAAAGAGATCTAAAGGAATATAAAAGGAAGTCACCTCAAAAAGGCAATTGTGAGCTTCCATTAGGAAATAATCCTCATCGACCGTTCCAGAAAAGGCATATAGGCTGATGCGCCTCTGTGGCACCCCTTCGTCTCCGAATTTTTGAACCGCCCAAGCGACAAACCTCTTTTTTTCGGGGTCTGACTCGACAATGGAAAAGGGAATGCTCAAACTGGCAAGTCCAATTTGATCAAGGCTTGGGATAATTCTCGGTTGTGGTATTGCCATGTGAATTATTTTGAAGGGGTGCGTATCTTCGGAGAGGATCGATGCCTCATGTGGCGCTGGTCTTGTCCTCAAACATAGTTGATTAGTAATGAATATTGTTTTTCTTGCAGGATCAACATATGCTGCTTTTATTGTCACAGAGTAATCTGTTTCCGGAGTTAAAATTTCACTAGGAATAATATTTATCGTACTAGAATCGCTTTGAAGCTCTATAGTATAATGAAATTGAGGCGTATTTTCGAGGCTGATAGAATTAGGCTTCACCCTCAGGGGCACAACACGGGCATTATCATGGAGGAGCAGTCGCAGGCTTATAATATTCGTCGGATCAATAATCAAGGGTTCTGCTTCAAGGGGTATTGCCTCTAATCTTCCACCTGGCGTAATATAATGCCACACCGCCCCCTGCTTCCCACCTTCTAATTTATGTTTAGTGCTAATGCCGGAGGCATCCTCTTTCAAATAATAGTCATAGCTGATCCAAATAACGTCCCCTGTGCTTGAAGCCACTGCTAACCCATTGTCCCCCAGTGCAATCGACGCATTAATACCGGGATAATCTGTATTGAGCGCTTGCAGTAGCGTATCATAGGACCAACGAAGATTCCCGGTCGGATCTAAAGCATATACGAGGCCATCGCCTCCTCCAAAATAAATTAAATATGGATCCTTATTTTCTGGATCAGGACCAATTGAAGCCGAGGAACGAATGGCATCCCCAATGTAATAGGTCCATTTTATCTGCCCATTGGTTCCATCAACTGCACAGAATGTTCCATTGGTAGAACCAAAGTAAATTATGTTATCAAAAGAAACTGCCGGAGACGCATAAATGTGACTGCCCGTATCTACTACCCATTTTATCTTTCCGTTCTTTGGATTGACAGCATACATTTTGCCATTAAAAGCCCCTTGGAATATTGTCCCATCTTCCCCAATTGCCGAGGATGACACCATCGATCCTCCTAGATCCGTTTTCCATTTCAGCTTTCCCGTCTTAATGTCGAGCGCATAAAGCAGGTGGTCAAAGCCAGCCAAATAGACGTTTCCATCCTTCCCAAATGCACAAGCACTCCAAATCAAAAACCCTGTCTGAAATCCCCAGAGCGGTTTCCCACTCTTTGAGAACTTATAAAGAAAAAAATCATCATTGGCTACATATATCGCATCATCCGGTCCAATTACAATATTCCCTTCAAACCAATAGTTAGTACTGAAAGTGAATTGGTTCCGCACCCGATTCTTGAGTATATCATAGCTCCACTTTTCGGTTCCGTCTGGATTATACGCATGTATTTTACCATCACCCGCCGCTACATAGACCGTGCCATCTTTATCAATACAGCCTGCGGAATCAACTATCCCCCCAATAGTCGTTCGCCAAAGCTCCTCCCCCTCATGAGGATCAAATGCATAAAATTGACGATCCGCACTTCCCACATATATTCGCTCTTCCCTATCAATGATAGGCGTCGAGAAAATGGCATTTCCTGTTCTGAAATGAATAATTTTTGGAGTTATGCCTAAATTTTTCCATTGGAGATTTTTTGATCTTCCAGTATTCATAGTATCGCCTCTCATGGTAGGCCATGGAGCATTTTCTTGATATGGATTTTCGGTTGTTGTGAGATTTCGTTGATTTTCAAATAATTTCTTCTCTCTTTTCAAATAAAACACCTTTTCATGCTCTCAAAACTTCACCTTTTATCATTCTCAAAGAAAAGCAAAACAATGAAAAATTTGATTTTAAAAAGCAATATCTGGTTTAATCTGGTTTAATTTGTCAGCGACTTTAAGTGCTTTTTTATATAATTTCTTGTAAATCTTTTGATTTGAGCCAGGCTGAACAGTTCGCTCTAAATGGACCATTGCATTGATTGCCTCTGGAACATTTGCGTAAACCTTTGCCCCGATGGCTGCCGTCATAGCAGCTCCTAATCCAGTTGCTTCCGCTGTGTGAAATGTATTAATTGGTATTCCGAGGGTATCTGCTATGATTTGAACGAAGAGATTACTATTAGACAATCCGCCACAGATATTTGCTTCGGTCAATGTTATTCCTGAGATTTCCTCTAATTGTAAACAATTTCCCTTGATAGCATATGCCATATTCTCCAAAAATGCCCGAACAAATTGCTTTTTTCCATAATTTCCCATGAAAAGTGGTAGTGGAATGAGGAATCCGCCATAACCCAATGGTCCAATAGCATTAAAATTGATGACCATGGGTCCCAAAAAAGCGAGGATCCCTTCTGACCCGGGTGGAACATCCTCTGCCAATGCATTTAAGAGATCAAACGCATTTTTTTCCTCTTTAACTGCTATTTCACGCTCATAATCTGCTATATAATCTCGAATCCAGCGATAAACCTTTCCAGAATCTCCAGCGGAACTTTCCAAAACCCATTTATTGGGAAGTAGGTAACTATTTGTCCAAATTCGCATTTTTTCATCAATGATAGGTCTAGAGACAATCATTTGAAGGGGCGTTGTTGTTCCTGCAATGATTCCCAATTGACCTTCTTCAGTTAGCCCCATCCCTAACAAGGCACATTGTGAATCGGCACCTCCCATCACAACTGGAGTGCCTTGGATCAAAGATGTTGCTTCAGACACTTTACCGGTTACTTCTCCGATTTTAGTTCCTGCAGATACAATTTCCGAGAAAATATCCTCCCTTAATCCTACTAAATCTATGATTTCCTTGGACCACATGGAAGAATGAATATCAAAGAGCTCAGTCTCACAAACCCCGGTTGGCTCACTATAGATTTCTCCTGAAAATTTATACAGAATCCATTCATTCATCATTAATATACGATAAATTTGATTGTACATTTCAGGGTTCTTTTCTTTGATCCACAGTAATCGGGCGCTGGCAAACATGAATGGGGGCAAATGTCCCGTAATTTGATATAATTTATCCCCATATTTTGTTTTTAGAGACATGCCCTCTGAGAGGGCCCGAAGATCCATTGCAGGGACTGCCAGGAGTTCCCCGCCATTGTCATCAATAAGCACGAACCCTTCTCGAAAACTTGTTGTACTGACCCCTTGAATTTGACCTGGACTTAACTTTGCATTTTGCAACGCTTGTTTTGTGACATTACAAATAATTTTCCAAAATTCATTTGGATTGAATTCCATTCCCATCGGAATCTCTGGAGGTGTATTGAAATTCCACTCTTCATAAGATACTGTTAATAGATTTCCCATATCATCAAAAATCAAGCAACGGCCACCACCTGTGCCTGCATCAATTACTAAAAAACATTTTTCAGCCATTTTTAATCACTGTAAAAAATTATGAAAGGTTAGTACTGTAAAAAATTATGAAAGGTTAGTACTGTAAAAAATTATGAAAGGTTAGTACTAACTTATTTTTTTATTAGCTTGAAAAATTCTTATAAATGTTATATCAATAATAAAAAAATAATAGTTACAAACAGAATCTAAGTGTGAAAGATATGCCTGAAAAGAAAGAATTTGCAGTAAAAATTTTGTTAGGGGCAATTCAATATGCTTCTACACAATTGGCAGAATTAGATGAGGAATTCAAGCAAAAAATAGCAGGAATCAATGCAATTATCCAATGGAAGATTGAAAATGGACCTATGGCATATACAATCGTAGAAAATGGTAAAATTGATTATAAAATGGACGCAGAACATGATTCACCGACATATACAATTCAGGTTAGTGATCTCGATGTTGCTATGGATATGCTTCAGGGGAAACTTTCAGCAACTGATGGGATAGAACAGGGAAAAATTCAAATAACTGGGGATATAGACGCTGCAACTCAGCAAACATTCATTTTAGAGGATCTCGCAAAGTATCTAGTTGATTTAAGAGGGTAAAAATCAAAAAGGTGAAAATTATGAGCGCAAATATAAAAGAAGTTTTGCAAACGAAAGTTTTACTTTATATAATGGGCAAAGGGTTAGAAGAGATTTCTATGACCAATTCGGAGTTTCAAGAAGAATTTGAGGATATAGATGCTACAATCCAATGGATAATTGGCGATTGCAAAATGTATCTTAAAGTTGAGGGTGGAAAATTCACCGCCTTTTTAGACGAACAGGCTGAAAATCCCACAGTAACACTCACAATTGAGGATTATGCCAAGGGAAAAGAAATCCTTACAGGCGCCACTGATGGCACTTCTGCCTATATGTCCGGTGATCTTAAATTAACGGGTGAAATGCAAGTTGCTATGAAGATGGGTCAGGTAACTGAATTCCTCAAAGAGGCCCTTGGCGAACTTATGGCCCCTTAAACCCTTTTTTTTAATTTCATCCTTTTTTTTATATGTTCTTCATTAAAGAGAAAATCTATCGATTAAATTAAAAATCCTTTTGTTTTAACAATTATACTTCTAATTTTAGGTTTAACATACGGGCAATTTCTTTATAACGATTCCTAATCGTGACTTCGGTGATATGAGAAACTCTTGAAATATCACGTTGGGTACGGTGCTCCCCTTCGAGAGTTCCTACGATGTAAAGTGCAGCTGCAGCTAATCCCTTTGGATCTTTCCCTGTTGTCAAATCTTTTCCTTGAGCCTGCTCAATAATCTTGATTGCTTCCTGTTGAATATGCGGAGATAATTGGAGTTCTTCACTGAATCGAGAAACATAGTCAGTTGCTTCCATTAAGGGAATCTTCAAGTTTAAACATTCTACAATAAACCGATAGTTTCGGGCAAGCTCTTTTTTTGAAACCTTTGAATACTTCGTAATTTCATCTAAAATTCGTGGGACCTTTCGCATTCGACAAGCTGCATAAATTGATGCCGCAACGGTGGCACCTATTTTTTTCCCTTTAATAAAATCTCCTTTGATTGCCTTTCGATAAATGAGTGCTGCCATTTCTTTAATGTCTTTTGGAAGCTCAATTTGCGATGCTAAACGATCTAATTCGCCCATGGCTCTCGATAAATTCCGGGCAATTGAAGAATGAACACGAGATCTAATTTGCCAACGCCGCAATCGATAAATTTGTGCTCTTTTTTTCGGCTCAATTTTTTTTCCAAAAATATCCTGATCATGCCAATCAATCGTAGTTGAAAGACCTTTATCATGAATGATGAGGTGAGCAGGGCTCCCCGTTCGCGCCTTTGTATTGATTTCTTTACTTTCATAAGCACGCCATTCAGGGCCCTGATCAATAATATGTTCCTCTATAACTAATCCGCAATCCCCACAAATCATTTCCCCTCGGGCAGGGTCTTTGATGACATTAGCCCCGCCGCATTCTGTACAAACAATATTTTCATTTAAACTAGTTTCAGCATTATCAATGTTCTGAATATTTTCCATTTTTTTATAATCTGTTTCAGAATCTGTCTTTTCTTCAACAAGACTACATTCTATAGAATTAACTTTTTGGGTCCTTCCTGCTTTCTCATAATTTGTTTTATAAACCACTTATTTTCACCATTTCCTTACCCAAACATCAGCCTTGCTTATTAATCTCCAAATCCTGAATTAAATATACTTTTTATACGAAAATTTATCCATATTTGAACTAAATTTGTAATTTCTAAGTTAGAAATCTCCTGTCGATTTGTGTCCAACCATTTGACTGAAGAATATCGTATCAAGGCTTTCCTAAGGAGAACAATAGAGGCATACCTAAAAATATTCAAGCAAAATTTACCGAATTTGTTTTTAACTCATTGATAAAAGAATATAATTAAAAAGACAAGATCTGAATTTTTTTGACTCTTTTTAATTGAAAACAAAATGTCCTAATAAAAATAAAAAAAAATTATCTAAAAGGTCATTTAATTATTTCTTGAAGTTTCCTTTTTGTTCTACCATCGAGAGTTCTTAATGGGCTTCTGACCTGCGGATCTATTGGCTTTCCCATAGCATACAAGATTTCCTTAGTCAAGGAGGGTAAATAATCAAAAGGCTGATTCTGCAATGGAAATATTTTTGAGAATTCCGTCCATAATGCTTCAAATTTGTCGTCTTCTCCTGCATTAAACGCATCCCAGATTTGCACTAGAAGTGTTGGAAAGCAATTACCCATACCAAGAATTGCCCCTTTGACTCCTGCCTTCAATGCCTTATTAAATAGCAATTCCATCCCACATAACACGCAAAATTCCTTGGGGGTAGCTGCTATCATTTGTTCAATGTGCGTAATGTCCGTTACGGTTTCCTTTATCCCTTTTAAAATGTCTTTTTCCGCTAACTTTGCAACCAATTTAGGTGAAAGATCAATTTTGGTAGTAAGTGGGAAATTATAGGCATATACTGGGATCGCAATTGCCCCGGCGATTTTTTCATAATGCATCTCAATATTTTTGTTTTCTAATGGAAAGTATGTCTGAAGAACTGCCATAACACCATTTGCTCCCTTTGTTTCAGCATATTTCGCTAGGTCAATGGCTATCTTTGTGCTTGGCGATGAAATACCGACCAATAAAGGAATTCTCCCACTGATTTGTTCGGTGGCTATCTCGATTACTTGCTTCTTTTCTGCTTCTGAAAGATAGGCAAATTCACCGGTCGAACCCAAAACCAAGATGCCATGCACTCCACTTTCTAGGAGATATTCAATATGGTCACGCATTGCTTTCTCATCAATTTCTTGTTCCTCTTTGAATAAAGTCACACAGGCTGGTATAATCCCTTTCAATTCCATTTCGCTCATCTACTCTTCTTTCCATTTTGTTGTACAATCTCCCCGGCGCCCGAAAAACACCCAATTGACGGGCGGAATCACAAACTCGAAATATCTGAGGGCCCGCAGGAGTTTCGGATTCGTTTTATAGATGAATTTCAACCCCACCCGATTTCGTTCTACTACTTCCGGCGGAATCACATGCTTTCCGATATTCCTTTTTACCTGTTCTGGAATTACCGCCGAACCCGGAAGGCGTGGCGCATCTGAATTCCAAATTCTTAACTTCTCATTTATCTGATCATGCACTACTAAATTATATGGAAAGCCCAATACATCGGATCCTATTTTATCAGCGGCCAGAAAATCATTGGAGATGATAAAATAGCCGAGCCTTCTTGGTCTGCAAAAGTGCGGTCCTTGCCCAGCGCACACGCACTGCCCTCCGAGAATATTTATATCTGGATTGTGGATGCGTGCAGATCCTGCAATGACCATGTCCAATGCCATGGGGCTCACATAATCATGGAACTTCGTTTTCGACTCATCCGCTATTGCCCCATAAAGGTTTTTTGCTGCCAGCGTTACCCCACACTCCCAATGGTGTTTAATGGGCGCGAAATTGATTAAAACCGTATTTTTCCGCCCTAGAAGCAATTCCCGCGAGAGCAAGATGGGGTGATCAAACCCACGGAAATAAAAATTCACCATGGGTCTATAGGATAATTTCAAGAATTTAATGCCCTTTTCTTGGCATAGCTTGAAATAGCCTCGCTTCCTTAGCAGGCGATCATCAACTACGTGCCCCCAATTGTTAGCTTCCGCAATGAATAGCCTCTCATTATCTATGATTTCCAATAATCTATCTGTCAAAGCATCAATTGGGCGTAGCGGCGTTTGGGATGCTATTATTTTTGGGAATCCCCCACACAAATTCACTTTAATAATGACTCGATTTGAGGGCTTCACAATTTTATTCAATCCAATTGTATCCATCGCGTTTATCATTGATTTTTTGACATTATCTTCAATTTGATGAATGTATGAGAATGATTCGTTTGGCTTTTTTACTGGTTTTAATTCATAGCCATAATATTCGCCATTCTGCTTCCGGATTTCGTAATTCCAGGTTTTATAGATTAAATCGCCTACTTTTTTAGTCATTGGATCCAAATCCATCTATAATTATATCCATTATTTTACTTCTTTGTAGTGCTTAAAAAAAGAGTAGGGATATTTAGGGCCAGTCTTTGAATTTTTTTGCGTTGCCAACACTTCGGGAGGTCCTTCCGCAATGAGTTCTCCGCTTAACAATGTTTAAGCAATGCTGAAAAAAAGCCCAGTCTTTGAATTTTTTTGCATTGCCAACACTTCGGGAGGTCCTTCCGCAATGAGTTCTCCGCCTTTTGGCCCACCTTCTGGTCCTAACTCGATAATCCAGTCCATATAGCGCAAAACATCAATATCATGCTCAATGACCAGAACTGTATTCCCCTGTTCAACCAATTGATCGAGTAAAGTGAGGAGTTTTGCTATATCAAAGGCATGAAGCCCCGTAGTTGGCTCATCTAGCACGTATACCGTCCCACTTTTCTTCGCTTTACCAAGCTCCTTGGCGAGTTTAATGCGTTGCGCCTCGCCGCCACTCAAGGTGGTCGCTGGCTGCCCCAATTTGATGTAACCCATGCCGATCTCGTCCAAGATTTGGAGATAGCGGATGATTGTTTCATCCTCAGCAAAGACCTCCAGTGCATCACGAACGGAGAGGTTCAAAATTTCGTGGATATTCTTCTCCTTATAGGTCACTTCCAGAATCTCCGGCAAATAGCCCGTGCCCTCACATTCCTCGCAGGGAATATCCACGCTACTGAGGAAAGAGATCTGTAAATCAATAGTCCCCTCGCCCTTACACTTCGGGCAGCGCCCTTTATCCGAATTAAAGGAGAAATGCCCGGCGGTATATTTCCGCTTTTTCGCAAGAGGCAGTTTTGCAAAAATATTCCGGATATTGTCCCAAATCCCGATATAACTTATCGGATTCGAAGTCTTGGTTCGCCCAATTGGAGACTGGCTCACCATAACTAAATTAGATACATTCTCCAGTCCTGATACTCTTCCTTTGACTGATTGTACTTCCATCTCCTCTTCTGCTTCTTCTTCCCCATTGTCATTTGCACTCTTCTTGGAGAAATGGTCTTTCAGCAATGGCACAAGTGTATCGGAGATCAGCGAGCTTTTGCCGCTGCCTGAAACTCCCGCAATGCCCACCATTAGTCCTAATGGAATTTCAACTTGAATATTTTTCAAATTATTCGTCTGGACTTCCGAAAGCACCAACTTTGGGGTCATCTCAGTCATTGCACGCCGTTCTTCCGCAGTCTTTTTAGGAAATGGAAGAGTCCCTGCCAAATATTGCCCCGTCAATGAATTATTCGCTTTCAAATCATCAACTGTTCCTTTGAATATCACTTCTCCCCCTTCAATACCAGGTCCGGGCCCCATATCGATGATATGATCAGCAATGGAAATGATACTTTTATCATGCTCGACGACAATGAGTGAATTCCCTAATTCTTTCAGCTCATGCAATATTAAATCAAGATTTTTCTTCTCAAGTTGGTGCATTCCTAGAGTGGGTTCATCTAGAACATAGATTAAACCATTTAATTCGGAATTTAATTGGTTCATCAGGCTCAATCGCTGCAGTTCTCCCCCACTTAACGTAGGAACATTGCGATTTAAGCTCAAATACGATAGTCCCACCAATCCAAATTTAGTTAGGCGCTTCAATATTTCTGCACGAATGGCTTTTCCCTCACTAGTTCGGAGTCCATCTGTACCAAGGTCATTTTCCAGAAATTCAATCAATTCGTCAATCGTGAAGGACGCCATCTCTCCGATATGTTTTCCGGCAATGAATGTATTTCGTGCCTGCTCGTTGATCCGATATCCTCCACAGGCTTTGCAGAGGACTTTTGTCATATAGTTCTTTTCAATCTTCTCACGTCTATAGGCGCTTGTGCTTTTCTCCATTGCGCGCTGTAGATGAGGGATTACCCCCTCAAATTTCGCGGCAATTGTGCCTTCAAACCGGCGTGATTTCCATTTAAATTGCAATTCTTTTTCAGTTCCATAGAGAAAAATATCCTGGATTTCCTGCGGCAACTGGTTGTACGGTGTATTGATATCAAAATTCATCGCTTCCGCCAAACCAATCGCGAAATTCTTCAAATCTGCAAAGGAACCCGTAGCGGCTTTGAGGATTTTCAGGATATTCCAGTTTGGGTCCGGGATTAATTTTTGCTCCTCATAATCCATTTGATAGCCCCGCCCTTTACATTCCAAGCACATCCCAGAGGGCTCATTGAAGGAGAAATGCTTTATCTCCAAACTCTCTACTCTCATCCCGCATTGGTCGCATTCCAATTTATCATTCACTGGGATTTTGCAAATAGGACAATTTTGCCGCCCCTCCAGTGCATATAACTGGCGTAGCATAGAATAAATGGTTGAATAGGTCCCTACCGTGCTTCTTGGATTGCCCATACGAGCAAAACGCTGCTCTATCCCAATTGTAGGGGCAAGTCCTTTTATGGAAGTGAAGGGCTTCTCTTTTTCAACTTTCGGTGGAAAACCAATCGATTGGAGGTACCGACGCATCCCCTCTTGAAAAATAATATCAAATGCCAAACTTGATTTCCCAGATCCGCTCACTCCTGTTATTATTACAATCTGATTCTTCGGGATATTCACATCTATATTTTTCAAGTTGTGAATTCGGGCACCACGAATTTCTATCTCACTCATTTTTCTTTACACCTTTATAATTTCAATTGATTCAGATTTCTGAAAGCATGTCCCTCTAATTCGAGATTTTTTGATACTAAATTCTCTAATTTTTCAGTATCCAGACTGTTCACACAATCCTTTTGCCCCTTTTTGGTCGCACGTTTCAGTTCTTTCGCGAAGGCGGTCCAATTCTGAGCGGATTGCCTAATATGTCCTAACTGCTCCTGCACTAAGGTGATTTCCTCGTTGGTCCAAGGTCGTATACCTCCCACAACTTCAGGGTGCGTGATTGCTTCTTCCAAAAAATCCCCGAACAAGTTACGAAAGAGTGCTCCACCAGTTCCAAATTCTTCGATATAGCCGAAAAGTAGTTGAAGCGTGATTAAGGGCTTCGAACTCTGTTGCAATAAATCCTTCCAGGATTGAATTGATTGCATGAACAATTTCATCCCCTGTAATCCAAGGAAATTTACCGAGGTCGCTAACATATTTTTAGCTGCCTGCTGGATTGCCAACTTAATTGCTGCTGATAGCGGGGGCCTCTTCGGTCCTTTCTCCAAAATATAATGTGTATTCATCGGCGGAAACCATTTATCCTCTTTAGAGCTTCGAGCTTTCAGTAAAACCTCTATAGGTAGTTCCACCGGCGCTTCCCGATCGCGTTCATACAGAAAGGCGGAGGTTTCGTCAAATCCAACTAAGCTCATTATATGCCCGCCAAAAAATTCACCCTTCGGCAGTTTAATATATGGGAGATAGTGCATTTCTATGCGAACTATTAGGGGATTATTCTGCTGCAGCAATTGTTTTGATCTCTCCCACGCCTTTTCTGCCGATTGAAACTGTTCCTCGGTAATTCGGACCCCTAACACTCGGCAGGCCAAACTGTCTTTTGTGATAGTTCCTTGTTTACCTCCAATAAGAACCGGCATTTCGCCTGCTTTCCCCTTGATGAATGAAAATCCCATGGTCGCATCTAATCCAAAGACCATCGGCTCCGAAAATGGAAGCCCGATAAATTCTAAAACATCCCGCATGGAACTGGATTCACAATGAGCGCCCATTACGTGGCGAAACCCTTCAATTAACATATTACAACCTTTCCTGTTTTAATTCTTCAATTAGTTCTTGGCAAAATTCAATATTTGCTCCGATAACCTTTATCGCATGTATAAACAATCCTCTAAAATGAAGAGGCGGCTTCTCTCCAAATACCTCTTTCCCCACTTCCATTCGCTTTTCTAAAGTTTCTCTATTTTCAATTAAAATTTGAATGCATTTTTCCAATGCTTCGATTTTCTCTTCAGTCGAAATGAAGTCATGTTTCAGATTGGAAAAAGCTAAATCCCAATCTCTGCCCATATACATATCTTGACTCAAAATAGTGAGAATTCTTTCCTTAAGAACCGCTTTCCCTTTTTCAGTAATGGTAAGTAGTTTTAGGGTTCTATTTTGTTCTGAGGTCATAATTTTCGTTTGTATAAGTTCCATTCCCTCTAACTTATCTAGAACTCCATATATACTGGATTGCCCAATATTTGTCCAGTTTCGCATTTCCCTTTCTTCAATTTTTTTCAATAGTTCATACGGATAACATTCATCTTTTTCAGCCACTAACCCTAAAACCGCTAAAGCCACATGACTTAACCTAATCTCACTTGTCATTAAAAGCCCAGAAAACATCATCTTTTAGGATTCTTAAGTAAGAATATTCCCTTATAAAAATATTCCCCCCTAAGAATATTAAATTAAAATCTTTTGAAGAAAAGGCGTAATTGATTAAGACCTCGTTCTAAAAATGAGATGATTACCCACAATACTCAAATCTCTGATCAATTGGAGCTATCTGAGGTTAAAACATTGTCAAAACTCTTAGAAATAAAATTTAATTTTTGTAAGACTTCATTACTTCCACAAAGTGGGATTTTCCTTCTCTCGCTTATTGCTGCGTGAAGTGCATCGAAAAAGGTCAGTTCAGAATGTTTTGATCTGAGATAATCTGCATAAATAAAATCTTCGAATTGAATATATTCCTCCCCTATTTTATTCTCATCTAATTTCTTTTTTATTAAGGTTAGAATTTGATAAATTTCGAGTGCTGTCTTTCCGCGCGAGTATAAAACGGTACGAAATTCAAAAATAGCCGAACTAATTATTCTTATTTCAATTTGTGCATCTTTTGCCAGTTTTAAAACGTTCTCCACTTGGGTATTATAACGATCAGAGGGTGTAAGTCCAAATAGAAAATCAGTTTCGACTAAATATCTATTCATCTTTCTTCTCCGAAACCTCTGATAAAAGGAACTTTTCCGTCTCTTCTCTCACTTTCCTATTCCATTGGATATTTCCCATTAATCTATCTAATTCTTTATCTGCATCTTCCGGAAGCGGCTTTAAAATAATTTCATCACCTGCAGTTGTTAGATAGATCTTTTGCCCGGGTTTAATGGGAATAATCTTTCTGATTTCTTTTGAAATGACAATTCTATAGTTTTTATCAACTTCCACAATTGCCAACTTTAACCCACCATTAAACAATTTCTACCTATTTTTTAATATTTATCCCATATATAAAATTTTTCTGGGTAAAATTTCGTGTATAAAAGTAGGCTATCTCAATGCTAATTAGAAGAGAATTATTTGAAATCAACTAGTTTAATAGTTCCTAACTTTAATAGATTGTAATGGGATGATTTCGAATCTCCAGGTTCATGAAAATGATTTATGGTAAGTAAACTTGCGCTTTGCCTACTGCGACTCTTTTTTGTTGTTGGTTATCGGCATATAGTTCTATATCTACGAAACTCATTTCAATTTGTCGCGGATGTTTTGCGACTATCTTTCCTCCGCAGGTAACAGTATCACCAGAGAATAGCGGCCAGATCAGTTTGATATCAATCGCTTTTAGTTTCCCACCCTCTTTATAGCACCAATTAGTAATAACTTGTGTTAGAAGTGCAATTGTTAATTGCCCGTGCCCAATCGTCTTTCCAACCATGAATAGACCAACATTACGTGCCCACACGGGGTCCATATGGATCGGATTGAAATCAAGTGAGCCCGTGCCAAACATGGAAATGACTTCTTGGGAAATCTCCCTTTCTAGAGTCGGTAATTCATAATCCAACTCCACATCATCAAATTTTATGCTCTCAGACATTTATTTCATCCCTCTCTTTTGTGGTGTTACTTTTTTCCGCCTTTTATTTTATGTTTCTCTTCATCTTTAGAGTAGGGTAGAATGAGTGTCCCCCACCACTTTGCAACAAGTTCTCCCCGTTGATTTATGAGCTCCGAATAATAGGTGAGGTATCGTTTGCCCCGCTTCAAATATTTATCATAGGCTTGCGATTTAATGGTGATTTCGTCTCCTTCGCGAATAGGCTCATAGAATTCAATTTTTTGCCCGGGATTTATGGCTCCAGGTGTTCGTATCCAACTTCCCGCTCCAGCGCTGGCGATCCAAAAAACCACGGGCGTAATGAACATTGGAGGCGCAATCAAGCCACCCCAGGGCGTTTCCTTCGCGAACTCTTCATCCTTAAAAACCGGATTCTCTTCCATAGTGCACTCAACATAGGATTCGATATCTTCTTTTTTTACTACAAAGGTTCTTTCTCCGACACCTTCCGTTCCAATCACCACATCTTCCCATTTCTCATATTTCGTTTGATCCACGAAAAAATCAAACTGAAATTCTTTCTGTTTCGCCGTTTTTTGAAATTTTTCAATTAATTCTCTTGCTTCATCCGACAATCGAACCATACAATTTCTTCCCCACCAATTTGGATTTGGATAAACACTATTTTCATAGATCTTATTTATAAATACTTTTAGACAGCTAATAATCGGCTTCTGTTCTAAGTAGTCCAAAGGGGATCTACATAGAGCTGGGGTCTCATCACATCATATAGAGTGTGGAACTGCTAGCAACGGCGACAGTTTTGATTGCCCGAAATAAACTATCTTTGAAGATGATAATCGGAACGGGAACGCAAGAGAAAATCTTTCATGGTTCGCTTTTCTACCGTTCAAATGGTAGGTATGTCGTGGTTATAACCAAAAAGAGCGTGCCCTTGGAAGAAAGATTATATATTTTTTAAAGCATTTTTATATAGATATTTGGGATAAACTTGTATAAAGAAAGTTTTGGTGGATATTTATGGAAAAATTAGGACCGGATATGACAACTTGGGCTGAAAGCCTGTTTGATGGAATAGATTTGGACAATTACATCATGTGTAATTACCTGTGCTGCCTCCCGACTGACTATGAAGGGATGCACGTCAATATTGGTCGCGTGCTAGCCGAGGAACAGTCGATTGGGACCTGGACTCACGTCCCGGAAGAGACTCCCGAAGTGCGAAGACGCTTTATTGGCAAGCTCCTGCAAGCAGTGGAAATTCCCCAGTTCGAGGTGCAGCGCCCAAGCGGCAAGACCCGCGACATAATGGTGAGCTACTTCGGTCAACCCTTGACTCCTTACTTAATAACCATTGCATACCCAACTGATTTGTTCAATGAAGACAATTTTGCTGGAATGATGACCTCCATCTATGGAAATATTTCCATGCTTGGGCCCATTCGGCTTATTGGCGTGCGATTTGGGAAGGAATACATGAATCGCTTCAAAGGACCGACGTTTGGTCTTGAAGGAATTTATAAAAAGCTCAATATCCCTCTCGCTCCTGACCCCAATACGAGGCCCGTAACCATTAACATGATTAAACCCAAAACTGGCTATACGAAAGATGTTGGGAAAAAACTCTTCTGGGAAGCCGCCATTGGGGGCGTCGATATCATAAAGGATGATGAGATGATCATGGATTGCTGCCAGATGGATAATGCCATCAATGAACGTGTGCCCATGTATATGGAAATGCGGGACAAGAAGATGGAGGAAACTGGCGAGGAGACCATTTATACCGTCAATATTTCGGACAGAGCTGATAAAATGCTGGAGCTATATGATAAAGTGGTCTCCATGGGCGGTAATGGAGTAATGATAAATTACATTAATTGCGGATGGTCTTGCGTCAAGCCACTGACGGATCGGGGTAAGCTTATTTGTTTGGGGCATACGGATGGTGCAGGGGGTTACTATGTTTCGCCTCTCTCCGGCATATCCTCGGATATCATAATGGGAATCTTCCCTCGAATGTTAGGGATCGACATTCCCCTCGTGCCAGCCCCTTACGGCAAGGCGCCCTACCTTGTCGACCGTTACCTCGCTCTCGTGCGTGCTCTCATAATGCCTTTAGGCTACGGCGAAAACCAGTTAAAAGCCTGCTTACCTTTCCCATCAGGCGGTATACAAACGCAGCATGTACCGCAATTAGTGAAAGATCTCGGCCCGAATATCGGTGTCGGCACAGGCGGCGGTATTCATGCCCATCCAATGGGACCCATTGCTGGGGCAAAGGCATTCCGGCAGGCTTACGATGCAGTCATGGCAGGCGAGTATGATCTGAAGAAATATGCAAAGGATAACAATCTTGAGGAACTTGGCGTGTCGCTGGGCATGATGGAAATGGCTCACGAAGGCCTCAAGAAGATAATGAAAGAAAAGAAATAAAATCTCTCTTTTTTTATATAATTCCTATTTTTTTAATCAATGATTAAATCTAAGCGTTTTATTGTTTCATCAGTGGGTATTCCTTCTCCAGACCAGCCCCGCAGTTTATAGTAGGCTTTTAATATTCTATCGAGATCTGGCACCTTCCCTGCTGATCCTCCATCGGGGAGCGGCTCCTGCGTAAATCGGCTTGGGAGCCTATCATCTTCTTTAGAAATTCCGCATCGCACCGCATACATCCGTTTCAAATTGAAAATTCGTTCCCCGATTATAAAAAGTTCTTCTTGCGTAAATTCCATGCCCGTAATCGCCCTGAGTATCTCACGGAGCAACTTCCATGGAATAATCCCTTCCACGAATAAACACATGGTAAGGGAGTTGACCACGCCAATAAGGTCTTGCATTACTTTTTGGGCTTTAGCATTGAGTTCAGGATCATCTGAATGCCGCGGGATTGGCTCCGGAAAGCCTAAATCGGGGCGTGCAAGCGCTGATAACAGGATTGTAAAGGCGTCATTATGACCATGAGTCCCCACTGTATAGGCTAAGCTCATCGAATAATATGCCCGTGAATCATGGTGCGCCACCTCTAACCCTTTCACGGTCAATCCCACCTTCTCCGCTCCTTTTCCTATATATTCCGCAGCTCGCTTAACCCCTTCTGCAAGAATATTCCCGATACCCTGTCGAAAAGCAATTTGCTCAATCAATTGTAAAATCGATTCCTTCACCCCCCACTCCAATCGAAGGCCATTCGTATCTTGGCCAGTCAGAATCCTCTTTTCCCAACATTCCATAGCAAACCCTATGGATTCGCTGCACGAAATTGTATCAAGACCATATCGATTACAGAGATCGTTAGCTTGAAGGACAGTCAGAAAGTCATCATTTAACAGCAAAGGGCCAAATCCCGCCGTAGTCTCATATTCCGGTCCTGGTCCATGGAACAGCACTTGGCCTGTTTCATCTTTCTGTTCACATACTTTCTTACATTTTACAGCACAGAAATAGCACGCCTCATGGGCGGCGATGAGTTTTTTCCATTTGCGCCCTTTAAAGGCTTTATCTCCGGTCCAAGCACCTACGGACCAATATTTATGTGGCACATCGCCCGTTGTGGCCATTATCTCTGTATTCCCGGTGGTTCCAACGGCGCCAAAGATGGATATTGCAAAGAAATTCTTTGAAATTTTCTTTGTTGCTTCTTGTATCAATTCCTTAAAATGTTCTTTATTGATAACCAGTTCCTTTAAGTCATGGTTTCCTCGGACTGCTATCGCTTTTAAATTTTTAGATCCCATGACTGCACCTAATCCACAGCGTCCCGCCGCATTTCGCTCATTCATGATACAAGCATATTTAACCAGATTTGTTCCTGCTTGACCAATACAGGCTACCCTTACCTTATTATCCCTCAAATTATTCTTTATCGCTGTTTGGGTCGCCTCAGAATCGAGTTCCCAAATAGATTTCGCATCCCGAATTTCCCATTGTCCATCATCAATCCATAAATATACCGGTTCGGCAGCTTTCCCTTCAATTATAATCCCATCGAAGCCCGTTTTTCTCAGTTCATAGCCCCAATACCCACCACTATAACTCTCGCCTATGATGTTTGTTAATGGGCTTTTCCCTACTACGGCGTGTCTCGTTGTTGATGGAAGTAGCCCGGTTAAGGGTCCAATCATGAAAATCAGTTTATTCTCCGGATCAAGTGGTTGCACCTCAGGAGGGACCTCATCATAAAAAATCCGCATCGCAATCCCTGATCCTCCCAGATATTTCCGAATCATCCCTTCTTCTAATTCTTCGATTCGCCCGCTTCTATCCGTTAAATTAATACGTAATATTTTCCCGTTCATTCCTAACAAATTCGGCACACCTTGTTTTCTGAATCTTAAATACAGTAAATTCCCTAATAAAGTATCGTTATAAATTCTAAACTGGTAGTTGAGGTTACTCAATTAGACTTAAGCAAATCAATAAAAAAAGAGGATTAAATGAAAAGAAAGATGTCAGGATTTACTTTTAATTCTCAAAAGATTAAAGTATGGAGATAAAATTTCCCCCATTTTGGATGCAGGTCTTCGTTAGTTCCATCCATCTTTCGGGAGTTATTAGGTGTTCCGTAGCGATATCAGCCATGGTTAATTTGGCTGCTTTTAAATAAGTTTTATAGACCTCGGCTACATTGCAGTGGTCTTCGATGTAAAAAACTTTCATCTTTTCGTTCTTTTTTCGCTCATCAAAATAGCTCTTTAATTCGGCTATAGCACAAGGTCCATTTATAATGAATTGTCCTTGATAAGTATCCAGCTCGTTAGTATCGTGTCCTTTACCAATCACCAACGCAAAAGGCTTCATTTTAAGCCCTTCTCTTAATCTTTGACCGTACCCCAGCACGACAAAGGCTCCGCATCCACCTTTACATGCTTGTTCTGCTCCTTTGAAGATCGTTATATTTTCGTTGGGTTCCAGCGGAATTTTATTCGGATCGTGTTCCAACTGGATCTTGTAGCGATCAATTAAGTCTATTGAGGGAAGGACATTAATCTCTTCAATATTATTCGTTCCTAATCCTCTCTCTGCCGCCATCTCTATATGTTTCACGTTCTCAATGCCTACCAACTTCGAACCAACGGTATCCACGGCCACCGGATCTGTCCCAGCAAACAGGATTCCCATCGGAAGTTTAAACTGGTCATCTATCAACGTTGGACCGAAATTGATAACCGTAGTAGCATCCACGATACAAAAATCAGGTCTAAAAACGCTTAGAATGTCCACAATTTTATCGTCAATAAGATGATGGTTGTACACTTTTTCTTTGTCATATAACAGCCCGTGTTGGTTTTTAATACAGATTGTAACCTTACATTGACCATGCGATTTTAATTTTGGAATATTAATGTATGTGTTTTCGCCTTTATGTTCCACTAAACTTTCATATCTCAAAAACAAGCCGGGTACAAAACCCAACCGCCGAATTTTCCATTACAAAGATATTCTCTGGTGCAATCGCTTCTTTGACCACTTGGATAGTCGCCAGAATGACTTCCGGATCAGTTATAATGGTCGAAATAGCTGCGGTACCGTTGAACTTGATAAATACTTTTCCTTTGCATATCGCTTCAACACCGCCAAACGCATTAAAGCAATCGCGCACGCAGTCTGTGAGCGCG
>Ga0315310_10000163_pt1 | contig 44752 bp, 45 predicted proteins | sample TDP5_MG_FD_203630 | JGI IMG/M metagenome (GOLD analysis project Ga0315310, IMG submission 203630) | Freshwater sediment microbial communities from Lake Towuti, South Sulawesi, Indonesia - TDP5 | ecosystem: Environmental > Aquatic > Freshwater > Lake > Sediment | place: Indonesia: South Sulawesi...
TCAATTTATTCCAATGCGTTTCGATTTTTTTTATTCTGCCAGTAATTATGGTTTCCAAGAAAATGAAAATTTTATTGATGCCTCGGTTGTTTTTGGAGACAAAAACCACAAGGCAGTCTTTTACCATAATCAAAATAATGCTACTCATAATATTGATACGCTTCTCAATCTATTCACGTCCGACAATGTAAAAAATTATGGTCTTAATACAATAAGTTATAGTAATTTTAAAAATTTTGAAGCCTATTATGGAATTATCGGCTCGCTAAGTAATATCAAGGCCAAAACATTTGGCAGCCATTCATTAACCTCTTTAGGCTTATGGGGCAGGTTGAATAAGTTCTACAAAGAGCTTGTTCTCGGATTATCGAATATGGTGATGCTCAATACAGAAAAATTTTACTTCGCACCAAAATTTTCTTTAGATTTTAATATTCTCGATTCGACATATTTAGGTTTTAGTTTTATGGGGGGTTTTCGAGAGCCCTCAATAGCCCAGTTATATGCGCCGGCTGATACATCGGATCCAACATATCGGGAAAAAGGTAATCCCAACTTGAAATCTGAATATTCCTGGATAAGGTTAGTCGGATTAAAAAGAGAAAATTTATATATATATTTATATAATACCGAGTATAGTAATTTTATAATGACAACCTTGGATAACGAAGGTTATTATATGCCACAAAATTTGAATTCATGGTCGGTAATCGGACTCGAGGGATTCCTTGAATTACCTATATCTTGGGGGATTTCGGTAGGGTCTGCGGGAAATTATCTTTTCCGTGGTGATTCACAGCCCATAATACCAAAATTTAATGCCAATTTATCTGTCCGACTCGAAAAAGAGAAGGGTCGTGCAGTCTATAACTTGATATTAAATGACCAATTTATTGGACCTCATTACGATACATACGGAAAGAAATCGGTTCAATACCACAACATCTCTATTACTGGTGCTATAAAATTTATTACCCTTACCAGTGCTGTAAGAATAGATAACATTCTAAATGGGACATCCACAGTCTATTCAGTTCCACCACGAAGTTTGAATTTCACATTGAAATGGGAATTCTGGGACTAAGGTGTTTATTTTAAGGGTTGACGACCGTTTGGTGCATGGTCAGGTGATTGCTGGTTGGGTAAGACCCTTGGGAATACAATCATTGATACTTGCGTCAGATAAAATTAGTAAGGATGAATGGGCATGTAATGTCTATCGCTTCGCTATTCCTAAAGAAGTCAAGTTTTTATGTTTAGATATCAAGGGTTGCGTTGAACACATTAGCAATGAATCGGACAAAAAGAAGATGATGGTGGTTGTGGAGAAGGTCTCTGAGGCATACGAATTGATAGATCAGGGGGTAAAGGTGAAAGAGGTGAATTTAGGTGGCATCAGTTATCATGAGGGGGCAAGGGCAATTGCACCTTATATCTATCTTACGGCAGATGAGATTGAGGCAGTGATAAGGATTTTCCAATTGGGTATAAAGGTGATTGGACGGCAATTACCAAATTCTCCACCGATTGATATTGTCAAGAGTCTTGCGGGGATCAAATGATTAGACTTGCACTCTATATTCATAATCATCAGCCAGTTGGTAATTTCGATGAGGTCTTCGAGTATGCCTATAGCCATTCTTATCTTCCATTGCTAAGGGCACTCATGAGGCATAAGGGAATCAAATTTGGCATCCACAATTCTGGTCCTTTACTTGAATGGTTATCGAAAAAACATCCTGAATACCTTGCGATGGTGAAAGAAGTAGTTAGAACAAATCAGGCAGAAATTTTATCTTCGGTATTTAGTGAACCTATTCTTTCGCTCATACCCAGACAGGATGCGGTTGATCAGATTAAATATTTTAATGACTATATCTATAAAAATTTCGAATACCAGCCAAAGGGATTATGGTTAACCGAGAGGGTCTGGGAACCCGGTATGGTCTCTCTTCTCATTAATGGAGGAATTGAGTATACGCTGCTCGATGATACACATTTCCGATATACTGGGCTGGACGATGAAAAGCTCAATTTTTATTATATTACTGAAGATGAGGGGCGTATCTTAAAGGTATTCCCCATCTCAATGAAACTTCGTTATTTAATACCATTCCATCAGGTGGATGAGACAATAGATTATCTTAAAGACGAGGAGAGAAAGAAGGATAATATACTCAAAGCCCTTGGTGATGACGGTGAAAAATTTGGAGTCTGGCCTGGCACATACAATTGGGTTTATGGTCATAACTGGCTCGAAAACTTTTTGACACGCCTTGAACAAGAAAACTGGATAAAGACAGTGTTACTCTATGAAATTTTAAAAGAACCGCCGGCGGGCAGGGTATACCTGCCAACCGCCTCTTATGAAGAAATGGGTGAGTGGGCATTGCCACCAAAGGCTGGTCATGAATATGATGAATTGAAAAGGCAAATAGACCGGAAATACTTTTATCTTATACGTGGTGGGTATTTTAAAAACTTCTTAAGCAAATATCCCGAGGCCAATTTAATGCAGAAGAGGATGCTTTATGTTTCAAAGAATATCGCTGATAACATTGAGGCGAAATTGGCATTGTGGCGCGGACAATGCTCCTGTGCCTACTGGCATGGAATATTCGGTGGCTTATATCTTCCCCATCTACGAGAGGCGGTATATAGAAATCTCATTGAAGCGGAAAGTTACAATCTAAACCAGGAGTTTAAATTTACAGATTTTGATGCCGATGGTAAAGACGAACTAATCTTTTCTTCGAAAGACTTCTTTACTGTTTTGAGAATTGAGACCGCAAGTTTTTTAGAAATTGACGATCGCAGAAGGATAATGAATATCCTAAATTATCTTGCGCGACGTGAGGAAAAGTATCATAAAAAATTGCCCAGTGCAAACCAGACCGAAGAGGTGAAATCTATTCACGAAATATTTAAGAGCAAATCAGCAGATTTGTGTAAATATCTCATTTACGATAAGTATGAAAGGGGTTTCGCGATTGACCACAATCTCGGTACCGTGCCGACAACAGAAGATTTCTACCGCCAGGAAAATTTGGGTAGCGTCATTAAGTATAGTAATTACAAGGTGTTTGAGCCGAATCAATGCCATTTAGGTTTCGAGGCGGATGGGTTGAATCTCAAAAAGACCATACGGATTTCTCTAAGTGAGCGGACATTAGAATTTGCTTATGATGGTGACATAGGGTTGTTTGGTGTTGAATTCTCATTTGGCATCTTCCATAGTGGTCTAAAGATAAATGATAAATATAGTCTTTATGAATTGCAGAAATTAGAGAATATCAGAACATTTAAAATTGAGGCCGAGAATCTTTTGCCCATTGAGGTTGATGCATCCGAGGACTTCACATTGCTTACATATCCCATCGAGACCATCTCTTCATCTGAGGCAGGTTTTGAACGCAATTTTCAAGGTTTTTCACTATTTTTGGTCTTCAAAAAATTGGCTAATATCAGGATAAAACTATGAATATAATCATACTGAGCCTCATCGGTGCTGTTATTATTCTTGACAAATATGCGATTGGTGAATTTGGGTTTTCGCAACCGGTCATTGCAGGAACAATAATCGGGGCACTATTTGGTAATGCTACACAGGGTATATTTTTGGGTGGAATATTTCAATTATTGTTTCTGGGTGGTTTACCGATTGGCCGCGACATTCCACCGGACGGCCAGGCTGCTGGTATTGTTTGCTGTGGAAGTTACTTTTTGTTAAACAAATCTAATCCCACAGACAAGGCGCTCCTTCTCGCCTGTGTATTTGGACTTCTTGCGTCAATTATTGGAGGTGCATTAGAAATTGCTACACGAAAATTTAACGAAAAATTGTATCATCAATTTTTAAGAAATGAAGATTGTTTATCCAGATGTCATCTTGCAGGAATTCTTACTGCATTTGCAAGAGGATTTATTCTATTTCTGCCTTTTTATATTCTTGCAATGGTGATTACATTACCGGAAATATTTCCATCACTCAGTCAAAAATGTTTGATGATAATTGGGATGGGTTTAGGACTTGCTAATGGCATCAATCTTTTTATGAAAAAAGAAAATCTTACTTATGGAATTATGGGAGTCCTATGCGGCTTGGCCTTGCTCGTTTTTTGAGATTATTTTTCGCAAGCTTCTTTATCCAAAGTTCTTGGTCATTCTTTTCAATGCAGGCGATGGGTTTTCTCTTTAATCTTTTGATGGGGCTAAACGATAAAGAAAAACGAAAGCAAGGTTTTCGAGAACATAAAGGGTTCTTCAATACCCATCCATATATGGCATCGTATATTATAGGTGCAACAGTAGCGGCGTATGACCGTGAAGAAAGACCCGAGGAGATAAAGAAATTTACAGCGATTGCGCAGACAAGTTTTGCCTCTGCTGGTGACCAACTATTTTGGCAGACAATAAGACCAGCCCTGCTCTTACTTGCTGTTGTTTCAGGGATGAAATTTGGGGTTGTTGGTTCCATAATCTTTCTCGTTGCCTACAACATCATCCACCTTTATCATCGGGCAAAAGGAATAATTGATGGCTACAATATGGGCAAGAATGTAGTATATCTGTTGCAATCTAAAAGATTTGCATTGGTTCAAAGGATAGGCGAGATTATTGGTGCCTTTTTATTAGGTCTTCTAATTCTACTGCTTCCCCGCGGCACTGAATCAATACTTATTTTACCTGTGGCGCTCATATTTTTCCTGATGCTAATAAAAAGATTTTCACCAATATTCATCTTTGTCTTGGTACTGTTTATAATAATATTTCTGGCTTTACTTGGATTATGATTAATGAGGTTATTACAATTTTGAACGAAAATGGTTTACATGCCTTGCCGGCGTCACGATTTGTTAAACTTGCCGAGAAATTTGATAGCGATGTGAAACTTGTGAAGGATGGTGTTGTGGTTAGTGGTAAGAGTATTATGGGTATTCTCACCATTGCTTGTGAAAAGGGGAGCAAAGTTACGCTTATCTGCGATGGTAAGGATGAAAAAGATGCATTTAAGGCATTAAGAAAAATATTGGAAGGGCAAGACTAATGGCAAAAGAGAAGATTCTGAGGGGCATCGCTGCCTCGAAAGGGATTGCACAGGGCAAGGTGTTCATTTATGAAACTAAGAATGTTCAGGTCTTTCAGACACCAATCCTGTCAATTTATTTAAACGATGAGATTGAGCGATTTGAAAAGGCAGTAACACAAACAAAGAAAGAACTTATTGAAATTAGAGGGCGTATCAATCAGGAGATAGGGGAAGATTTTGGTCAATTTCTCGATGCCCAGATTATGATGCTCACTGATAAAGAACTCATTGAAACCGTAAAGAAGAAAATAGTTGAGGAGAAAAAGAATGCCGAACATATCTATCATCAGGTCATAACCGATTATGCACAGAAACTCAGCGAGAGTAAAAACCAATATTTTAAAGAAAGGGTTGTGGATATATGGGATGTAGGGGTAAGGGTATTGAGAAATCTCTTGGGTTTGGTTCATTCGTCAGTGATTGATGTAGGGCCGGGTTCTATCATAGTTGCTCATGACATTCCACCTTCAGAGGCAACCTTAATAAATCCCAGAAATGTTTTAGGCATTGCTACCGAAATTGGTGGTAGAACATCGCACACTGCAATCACCGCCCGTGCATTAGAGATTCCGGCGGTCTTAGCAATTGAGGGATTACTAAACAAAATTGAACATGGTGAAGAGGTAATCATTGATGGTGATCGGGGCATATTGATAAAACACCCAAGTCCTTCGCGCACACATTTCTATGAGATTGCCAAGAAGAAGGTTGTTGAACTCGAAAAGGCACTCTCGCCTTATTGTGAACTTCCACCTGAGACACGCGATGGACGCCATATTGATATCTCGGCAAACATTGAATTCTTCGCTGAGGCAAGCCATGCAAAAAAGTATGGTGCTATTGGAATTGGTCTTTTTAGAACCGAATTCCTGTATCTTACAAGAAGGGGAAACCCTACAGAAGAAGAGCAATTTAGGGTCTATAATGGATTGGCAAAGAGTATGAAACCCCATCCGGTAATCATCAGGACATATGACCTGGGTGGTGATAAAATTTTTTCTGGATATCATGAGCCAAATCCATTTCTAGGCTGGAGGGCAATTCGGGTCTGTCTTGAGGAAATAGATTTCTTTAAGGTGCAATTACGGGCTATTCTGCGTGCATCAGTTCATAAGAATGTGAAGATTATGTTTCCCATGGTTGCGACATATGAAGAGATAAAAAGAATTAATTTGATTTTTGAAGAGGTTAGAAAAGAATTGAAGTCCAAGAAAATCGAATTTGACGATGGTATTCAGGTAGGCATCATGATTGAAACACCATCCGCCGCACTCTTGAGCCCTTATCTTGCAAGTGAGGTTGACTTCTTCAGTATCGGGTCTAATGACCTTACCCAATATACCCTGGCGGTAGACCGTGGGAATGAGAAGGTGAGCCAACTATTTGACCATTTCCATCCCGCCGTCATACGGTTGATTAAGAATATAGTTGATGCTGGGCATAATGGACATATCTGGGTTGGTTTATGTGGTGAACTTGCATCAGACCCTCTTGCGATACCGCTTCTTGTTGGATTAGGTATCGACGAGTTATCAATGAGCCCATATTCAATACCAAAGGCAAAACTTGTCTTGAGGTCAATTACAATTCCAACATGTGAGGAGATTTCAAAAGAGGCACTTGGATTCAGAACGGCACTTGAGGTCAAGAGGTTTTTACGTCGTGCTGTCCACAAGAACTTCCCTGGAATTGAAGAGGTGATTAAGTGAAAAATATTGATGATACAGATAAAAGGCATATGATTACACAGATTTCTATGAAGATGATGAGAGACATCATTTATTCTTTACCCGATCAGATTGTTGACGCTATTGAGATTGTGAAGGGCCTTAAGACTCAAAGAGAAAAATTTAATAAGGTAATTGTTTGTGGTATGGGTGGTTCAGGAATCAGTGGCGAAATTTTGTCAGCGTTATATCCGGGGATAGAAATCTTGAGCAACAAGGATTATAATATTCCCAGGCACATTAAAAAGGATGCCCTGGCAATTCTTATTAGTTACTCGGGCTACACTGAGGAGACCCTTAATAATTATAAATTATTATCGGCAAAGGGAATAAAAATTGTTGTAATTTCTTCGAATGGTCCATTATTGAAAAGGAAGGGTCTTGTAAAGATAAAAATACCCCAAGGGCTACCACCGAGAGGGGCCACTGGATATCTATTTGCACCATTACCAATCATTCTCCACAGATTTAGTCTTATAAAAAATAATCCTGATGGCGAACTCATGCGGCTTGCCCAATTTCTGAAAAGGGAGAGGGATGGGCTTGAAGAGAAAGGGAAAAGGCTTGCCGAAAAATTCATAAATAAGTTGCCAATAATCTATGCAAATTCTTATTCCTTTGGTGTTGTGGCAAATCGCTGGCGATGCCAATTTAACGAAAATTCGAAAATTCTATGCCATACAAATATTATTCCGGAAATGAATCATAATGAAATTGTAGGTCTTGGACGGCCAAAAATTTTAAGCCCAAATATTCTTTTAGTATTTCTCAATGACCCAGGGGCACATTCAAAGAATAGATTGCGGGTTGAAATTATTAAAGAGATTATTAAAAACCACCGAAGTAGCACAATTGATATCCACCCTAATGGTAATGGCCCTCTTCAGCGTATGTTCTGGACAATCATGCTCGGCGATTTTATAAGTTATTATCTCGCCATCAAGACTGACATCGATCCAATGCCGGTTAGCCGCATTGATTATTTAAAGAAACGATTAGCAGAACGCCGGTAAGAAATAAATTGTACTTACTTCTCTGGTACCCCTACGGGAATAATATATAATGGTTCCTCTTCTTTAAGTTTTAATAGACTCTTTATTTTGTTATCCTCGAATGCACCGATTGGCACTGAACCTAAACCAAGTGCCACAGCCTCGAGATGAATATTCTGGGCACAGTGGCCTACCTCATTGTGGATATATCTAATTCCCCTTTCGCCATAGCGCCAGGTTGTGCGGCCAAATACTGCAGTAATAATAATTACGACGCCGGCATCAGCGATGAACATCTGTTGTAATGATGCCCTTGCAATATCCCACCTCAAATCCTTATCCATCTCCTTTTTTAATGCATGACCCTCGGGGATATAGCGAAAGCATCCATCTTTTTTGGCAATAAAGATTTCTAATGGATATGTTGCACCAGCCGAAGGCGAGGCTCGAAGCCCCCGTTTTTCATTGGTTATTCCCTGCGCAGCCCATAGAAGGTTCGATATCTGTTGCAATGTCAGATCTTTATTTTGAAAGTCTCGCACCGACCTTCTCTTTTCGATACATTCTTCTATTGACTTATTTGTAAATTCAGGTTTTGGTAAATTAATCATTTCTCCCCCTTGCGCACAGAATAGAGGTAAAATTAAATTAAGAAGGCACATGATACCTCCTTTATTAGAATTTATAATGTCTATCCCCATATTTTCCTCATCACCCGCGCCGTATTGCAGTGTATCTCAACAGTATCATTTATATCTTCAGCATAGCCACCACCTAACACCGCGATAACTGGAACTTTATTCTCGTAGCACTTATTTATTACTGATTCATCCCTCTTTATCAAGCCTTCAATTGTCAATTTCAGATTTCCCAATCGGTCGAACATATAAGGGTCAGCGCCAGCAAGATAGATGACGAATTCAGGTCTAAATTCATTAAAAATTTTATCCAGGCCGAAATTTAATTTTTGCAGATACTCTTCATCCCCAATATAAAAATCGAGACCAATATCGAGATCCGATTGCTCTTTCTTAGGATAGAGATGTTCTTGGTGGATTGAAAAGGTGAAGACCCCGTCTTCATTTCGGAAAAAGTTTGCTGTGCCATTGCCCTGATGTAAGTCACAATCAACTACGGCAACCTTCTTAATACCTTCTTCAAGCATTTTCACAGCGGCAAAGACCACATCATTGAGATAACAGAAGCCTTCGGCGTGGTCAGGAAATGCATGGTGAAAACCGCCACCGATATGGTAACACGCTCCCCTTTCTTTTCTCGCTAGCTTTGCAGCAAGATAAGAACCACCACAGCATAGAATTTGTGCATCTATGATATCTTTATTTACCGGCATCTCAGAAAGCCATGTTCGCATTGTTGCGTGCACATTTAATAGGTCGTCCAGATACTCCGGGGTAAGAATTTTTAGTAGGTCTTCTTTTGATGGCATCTTTGGTTCAAAGACATTTTTATCATTGATTATCTTCTCTTTCTTTAGTGTTTCATGTATGAGCCGATACTTTATTGTGGCAAAGACATGTGGTCCAATATCTGCGTAGTATTTTTCTGAATAGATGAGCCTCATCAATATAATAATAACGATTTTAACTAAAATATCAATAGGGAATTATGATTGGTGGTATTGACATTACAACATTCTATAAATATAATAACCTATGATACAGAAGGTAATCAAGCGCGATGGCTCAGTAGTAGATTTTAATCTTGAGAAAATTTATACAGCAATTGAAAAGGCACTAAGGGCAACTGCCGAAGACCCATCATTGGCAAAAAAAATCGGCGACGAGGTGATTGTTGAACTCGAAAACAGATTTGGCAATTTGAAGCCAAGTGTTGAAGATGTTCAGGATTTTGTTGAAAAGGCGCTTATAAATAATGGTAAGTATGACACAGCAAAGGCATATATTATCTACCGCCAGCTAAGGAGTGACCTTAGAAGCAGAAAGACGATACTCGGCGTAAAGGATACACTTAAACTTTCATTAAATAGCCTGCGTGTGCTTAAAGAACGCTACCTACTGAAAGATAGTTTAGGTAATATTAAGGAATCACCAGCAGAAATGTTCAAGAGGATAGCCAAGGCGATTGCTCAAGTAGATGCAAATTATAGTGGTGACCCTGCTGAATCCGAGGAGAAATTTTATCAAATTATGGCCAATTTAGAGTTCTTGCCCAATTCTCCGACCTTAATGAATGCCGGCACTGATCTTGGACAACTCTCGGCATGCTTTGTCCTTCCCATAGAAGATTCACTGGTAAGTATCTTTGATACCTTGAAACATGCGGCTCTCATCCATCAATCTGGCGGCGGCACAGGTTTTTCTTTTTCGAAGGTCAGACCGAAGGGTGATATGGTTAAATCAACAATGGGTGTAGCATCGGGACCTATCTCTTTCATGAAGATTTTTGATCGTTCGACCGAAGTAATAAAGCAGGGTGGCAAGCGTCGTGGTGCAAATATGGGTATCCTACGCATTGACCATCCAGATATACTCGAATTTATCAGGGCAAAGGAGAAGGAGGGTGAATTTGAGAATTTCAATATATCAGTTGCGGTGACTGATGGTTTTATTCATAAGGCATTGAACAATCAAAGTTATGAATTATTAAATCCGCGCACCAATAGACCAGTAAAGGTATTGAATGCCCATGACACATTCGATATGGTTGCGATGAATGCTTGGAAAAGCGGTGACCCGGGAGTGGTCTTCATTGATGAAATAAATCGAAAAAATCCGACACCTGAACTTGGCATGATTGAATCAACAAATCCTTGTGGTGAGGTGCCATTGTTACCCTACGAGTCTTGTAATCTCGGTTCAATAAATCTCGCCAAGATGTTTACGAATGAACAATTCGACTATCAAAAACTTGCTGAGACTGTAAAGATTAGTGGCCAGTTCCTTGATAATGTCATTGATGCCAATCGCTATCCCCTTCCTGAGATTGAGAAGATGACAAAAGGTAACAGGAAGATTGGCCTGGGTGTGATGGGCTACGCAGATTGTCTCATTCAAATGGGTATTCCCTATGATTCCAATGAGGCATTGAAATTTGGTGAAGAACTTATGAGTTTTATCCGGAGGGAGGCAACTAAGGTTTCATATGCATTGGCAGAAAAACGGGGTCCATTCCCCAATATCAATAAATCAATCTTTAAAGACCAGGGGCCAATGAGAAATGCAACGGTGATTTCGATTGCACCAACTGGGACAATCAGCACTATTGCTGATACATCTTCAGGTATTGAGCCCCTATTTTCTGTTGGTTATTTGCGCAATGTCCTAGATACTACACTTTTGGTTATAAATCCACTCTTCGATGAGATTGCCCGTAAGCGCGGTTTCTATTCAACTGAATTGATATCCGAGGTTGTGCGGAGCGGTTCAATCAAGAGAATTCGCAATATCCCTGAGGATGTACGCAGGCTATTTCCTACTGCCCATGAGATATTACCTGAATTTCATATAAGGGTGCAGGGTGTTTTCCAGAAATATGTAGACAATGCGGTGAGTAAGACGATTAACCTTGCTGAGGATGCGACCCTGGAACAGACCCGCGCCGCATTTCTTCTGGCACACAGGTTGAAATGCAAGGGTATCACGATTTATCGTTATGGTAGTAAAAAGAGGCAGGTATTAGAATTTGGCGAACTGGATATCTGTGGTCCTGGTATCTGTGCCTTTTGAGGAAAACAAATGCTAAATTCTTAAAGATGATATTATGAAGTGGTTAACAACAAAACGAGTCTGCTCATTTACTAACACACCTTATACTGGTAATCCAGCATGGGTAATAATTGGTGCTGAGGTTACGGATGACGATAAGAAGTTAATGAAATTGGCAAGGGAATTGAATCCACTTTCTGATATTACCTTTGTCTTCCCAGGTGGTGAAGATACAGATATTTCTCTCCGTTTTTTCAGTCAATCCTCAGAGATAAAATTTTCCGGTCACGGCACGATTGCGGTATATTTTGCCATCGAGGATTTGAAACTTATTAAATTCACTGAACCACATACAATCGTTAGACAACGGACAAGATTAGGTATTCAGTGTGTCGAGTTGAGAATGGCAAATAAGAAGATTCAGCGGGTTACAGTGACCGTGCCGGTGCCACAATTCATAGACATACCAATTGAGATAAAGACGATGTCTAAATTTTTGGGAATTCCACCAGTTGATATATCTGATACAAATTATCCAATGAAGATAGTTGATTCAGGATTCTGTGAATTGATTTTGCCTATCAAGTCATTGCAAACCTTGCTTGATATGAAACCAAACTTCCCATTGATGAAGAGTTATTGTGAGCGCATGCGGATAACAGGTGTTATTACCTATTCAATGGAGACGCGCAATAAAGATTCATCAGTCCATATGCGCCATTTTGCACCAGCAATTGGTATTGATGAGGATTCAGCATCGGGTGGTGCCAGTAGTGCACTCGGTTTTTATCTGGTCCAGGCTGGTATCATTCCCGGTGAGGAGGTTACGCGCCTCATTGTTGAGCAGGGTTATGCAATGGGGAGGGATGCAATCATTTATGTCCATGTTTATTGTGAGAAGAAGGAAATTTTAAAACTTACATTTGGTGGTCAGGCAGTTGTTACATTTGAAGGCAGGGTGCTTTTACCTTAGTTAATGTGCCTCTGCCCAGTTCTTACCTATGCCGATTGTAACCTCAATCGGGACATCGAATTTCATTACATTTTCCATTGCTTCTTTAATAATTCTTTTGGCTTCTTCAATCTTTTCCTCTTCAATTTCAAAGAGCAATTCATCATGAATTGATAATAGAAGTCCACTCTTAAATTTTGCATTAGTAAGTTTCTTTTCAACATTGATCATTGCCAGTTTGATTAAATCGGCGGCAGTGCCTTGAATCGGCGTATTGATCGCTGCCCGCTTTGCCGCCTCTTTTAAATTATAATTTTCTGAATAGATATCTGGGAGTGGTCTTTTTCTGCCCAATAATGTCTCGGTATACCCCTTATCCAGCGCACTATTAATTGCCTCAATCCGCCATTTATCTACATCAGGATATAATGCGTAGTAAGTTTCGATAAATTGAGTCGCCTCTTCCTTTGGGATATCGAGTCCCTGGGCAAGTCCATAATCGCTCATTCCATAAATCAGACCATAATTTACAACCTTTGCCATGCGTCGTTTCTGTTCATTAACCTCGTCCTCACCAATGTTGAAGACCAGTGAAGCAGTATGATTATGAATATCCTTGCCTTCTTTAAATGCCTTTATGAGATTGCTGTCCTTAGTAATATGTGCCAGAAGTCTCAATTCAATCTGGGAATAGTCAGCAGATATGAAGAGAAAGCCTTTATCAGCAATGAACCCCTTTCTTATGCGTTTACCCAAATCGCTCCTTATTGGAATATTCTGAATATTAGGATTGAAAGAAGAAAGCCTGCCAGTTGCTGTACCCGTCTGGTCATATGTGGTATGGATTCGACTATTCTTTACCAAGGTGATAAGCGGCGTGATGTATGTGGAATTGATCTTTGACAGCTCTCGATAGCGTAATATCTCTCTCGGTAATGGATGGCGTAGACTCAATTGTTGTAGTACCTCAACATCGGTTGAATAGTGGGTCTTGGTTTTCTTCGTTGGTGACAACTTTAAATCTTCGAAAAGCACCTTTGATAATTGCTTTGGGGAATTGATATTGAACCTTTGACCAGCAAGTTTATAGATTGCTTCTTCGATTTCCATCATCATCTTCTCTATCTCCCTGCCCAGGGATTTGAGATATGGTATATCAATCTTGATGCCACGTTTCTCCATTTTGGCTAAGACAAAGACGAGTGGCTCTTCAATATTTTGGTATAAATCGAGTAGATTCAGCTCTTCGAGTTTCTCTTTTATAATAGGGTAGAGCCGATAACTTAGATTTGCGTTTACCGGTGGCGTTGTCTCTAAGTAGTTATGCAGATATTGAAGTCCAATATCCTCAAGGGCATAGGATGTTAGGTTAGGATTCAATAACCAGGTAGCAATTTCTAAATCGAATATTGGTGATTTGATTGTAGTATGTTTTGTTATTTCTTTCAGGTTGTGCCCAACCTTGATAATATCTTGATTTGCTAATAAACTTTTTGCTACACCAAGCGAGGTGAAATAGACATAATCCTTTTTGTTGCAGAGATAAATTTTATCCTCTTCAGCAGAGATACCAAAAATTCCCTGGATATTTATCTTTGAGATTTCTATCTCTTTTAATTCAATGTCTGGTCTATATCTCTTCCCAATTTCCTTTATATATGAATGAAATTCAAGGTCAATCAAGATGGGCATCAATTTTGGAATATCGGGCTCTTTTATACGTAAATCCCCAAGGTGAAATTTCAAAGGCACATTACATTCAAGTGTAACTAAATTTTTTGATAATGATAGCAAATCCTTATGCTCAACAATCCTCTTGTCTTGCTCTACAGCTTCTTCTAATTTTGGATATTTATTTAAAATCTCAACCGCCCTTTGTGGACCAATACCCGGCACACCAGGAACATTGTCAATGTTATCCCCGGTCAAGGCAAGGTATTCAGCAACCCGCTCAGGTGGCACACCAATCTTTTCAACTACCTGTTCTTTATCATAGATTAAATCGCGGTACGCATCATAGATATAAATATTGTCACCGACCAATTGCAAGAGATCTTTGTCTGAAGAGACGATATAGACCTCGCCATAGCCTTTCAATTTTTTCGCAAGTGTTGCCAGAACATCATCCGCCTCATAACCTTCGACCTCAAATGAGGGGATACCAAGATAATGGGCGATCTCTTTCACTTTAATAATCTGGAATGGTATATCCTTTGGTGGTGCTGGTCTGGTTGCCTTATATTCCTTGAACACCTTGTCGCGGAATGTCTCGCCTGGTGCATCGAATGCCAGACATATATATTCACTGAACAGGCGCTTTTTTACCTTTTCTAATGTATTCAGAAAACCGAATATACCTGATGTATTTTCGCCGCGTGCATTCTTCAAAGGATTTTTGATAAAGGCGAAATAGGACCGAAATATAATCGAGTGGGCATCGAGCAGGAGAAATTTTTCTCTATAAGATATAGTTTTATTTGCCATTGAAAATTATATCCAATATTAAGGTCAAGGCAAGTGCCTTAACAATAAGATTGATTCGTCTGCCAGTAGTGAACCTATAACGACAGAGAAAAGGTGATGAAGAATTTTGCATATTTAAAAAGCATTTGCACAAATTTTGTGCAGAAGTCACATTTTTTGTGCGAAATAGGGCAAAATCTTCCGAAATTTCAATAGATTTGTGTGGCACACTTTTTGCATTATATAGGGGTAGAGGTGAAAAATGAAAAATTTGATAAAAGTTCTCATCAATCTTCTAATAATAACCCTCATAATAGGCCTTGCTGGCTGTTGTTATGAAGAGGCAGATAAAGAACCACCAGCTGTGCCCAGGGGTTTACATTCGGTAACTGGTGATGAGGAGGTTCTACTCCTATGGTATCAGAATACCGAGCCTGATTTGGCAGGTTATCGCATCTACCGAGGTTTCAACCCTGAGGGTCCCTATGTTTTGATTGGCGAGACGAATCTCGATTACTTCCTCGACCATGGACTCACCAACGGTCAGACTTATTTCTATGCCATTACTGCATTCGATGCGAATGATAATGAAAGTGATCTCTCATATGAGACGGTCTTCGATACACCACGACCAGAAGGGTATAACGAGAAACTGTTCGACTACTGTGATTATCCTGATTATGCAGGCTGGGATTTCAGCCAGTATTCAATCGTCCCGTATGACTATCCTGAGTGCGATTTCTATTTCGGCTATAATACCGTTAATGGTTCTTATTATTTCTATATCAAGAAGGCTGGTGGTCTTATCCAGGATTTTGGCTATACCGAATCCTTGGATGACATTACATATGCACCTGAAGATGGCTGGTCACCTTCAGGTGTTGTTGAGGCAATAGTTGGGCACACTTATATCATCTGGACCTGGGATAACCATTTTGCTAAAATCCGCATAACCTCGATGGGTTCAGGCTATGCAGTCTTCGATTGGGCATATCAGATTGACCCAGGTAATCCAGAACTTGTTATAAGAAAAGGAGGATAAAATGAAGAAGACATTATTATTAGCATTGGCGGCAATCCCACTCTTCGGATTTACCGTGAATTTCGTCTACTGCGATTATGATGACCCTGAGGACTACTGGTATGATGAATACTGGGATGAGGGTGCATGGCACGGTGATTATTGGGTATGGTATCCGCACGGATACTACTGTGTCCACTATGTTTGGTGGTATCCGTGGTGGTGGGATTGGTACTGGCATCGTTGTTGGTGGTGTCATCACTTCGATTGGCACTTCTTTGGTGCGGGATTCTATGTCGTCTGGTATGAGGATGATTGCTGGTGGTGGAGACCCCGTTATGGACGCTGGGTCAGGTATAAACTTCCATATGCATACCACGAGTTTAGGTATAAGGCAAGGGAGCATGGTATCTCTTTGCCTGATAAACCACCCCGAGAGATTAATGTTCCTTATAAAGAGAACGAGGTAATGAGGCTTGTTAAAGAAAAGGACCCACAACTCTTTGATCGTGTAGAAAAGGAACACCGAACCGGCAATCTCGACAGAATGCAGAAGGAATATGAGACAAAGGTTAAGAGGGATATTGCGACCAAAAATGAAGAGCATCGGATGAAACAAGATGCGCTAAAACGGGATGATACAAATTTGCCTTACCGAGATTACGAGAGAGATGTTACCGATATACGCGCAAGGCGTAATATTATTGAAAAGAATGATACTGAACAGGACGAGACTAGGCCACGTATCATTAAAAAGGAGCGGCGCGCACCTGATGATGAAGAAGATTATAAAAGAAGCAAAGATATAGATCGGGAGATTATCGAGAAGGATGTGAGGCAAAACGACACTGAACAGAATAACAGGACGCCAAATAGAGATGAAAAGGATAAGGCACCGTATATCAAAAAGTCATCGCATAATACAAAGACACCCTTTGATACCGATGAGCAGAGAGAGAAGGATTTTAATTCGACAAAAAGGGTGAGGTAAAAATGGCGCTCATACTTCTCCTTTCGCTACTTACATTGAATGATACGGTCAATGTTGATATCTGGGTCAATAAGGAGGATGGTGTTTATCATCCTGGTGAAAATCTCAAGATATTCTTCAAAGTGGATAAGGATTGCTATGTTGCGGTATACGACATAGAGGTTGGGGGGAGGGAGAATATTCTCTTCCCCCAACCTGGGGAAGGTGGCTTGGTAGAGGCAGATAGAATTTATGAGTTGCCACCTGAAACCGCCGGTTTTGACTATCAAATTAACGGTCCTGCCGGCACAGAGACCATCATCATTCTTGCCGCAAACGATAAACTGCCCCAATTAAATGATAACGACCCCAGGATTACCAAGAAGACCATCGAAATTTTCATCAAAGAATTAGAGCCAGCGAAATTAAGAATTATTGCCTCACCCAGGCGCTGTGATATATACATCACTGAATTAGCCTCAGACAAAGAGGTCTATATCGGCGAATCGCCCCATACGATTATCCTGAGACCCGGTGAGTATCTTGTAAAAATCGAAAAATTCGGTTATCGAACGCTCTGCAGAAGAATTCGCCTCGAACCCGGTGACAGGCGTCGGGTCTTCGCTAAATTATGGACATATTGACAACATGGGTGATTTAATTATAATGAAAGGAGAAATGATGAAGAAGATTTTTATAATACTAATGGTTATTGTGGGTTTATCACTTGCAGTACAGCCCGTGTCCCAACACAAAAATGAAGGTGATATAGAAAATACAAATATTAAGATTGATCCGGGCGAAGAACACAAAGATGATAAAGCCAACAAACAAACGAAGATTGAAATCAAGATAATTGATAAAAAGGGTGACAATATAGATAATGGGAAAGACAGCATTCAGGATGCTGATTCGAACAATATTAATGACCAGCGCGAAGATGACCTTTTAAAAATAAAGTGGATAAAGATAAAGTTTAAGGATTTGTTTAAGAAAGAACCAGTTAAAAAGACCGAACCTAAAAAACCAATTAAACCAGAAAAGAAAAATAAGTAAGTAGTAAATTTTTTTCTCCCTACTTTCTACTCTCTACTATTTCTCCTGCCCGATACGACGACCTGACCAATGGTCCACTAACCACGCTTCTTATTCCCAATTTTTCCCCAATCTTCTTAAATGCCTCAAACTCTTCAGGCATATAATATCTTTGCACAGGTATATTTCTTTTTGTTGGCTGTAAGTATTGTCCAACAGTAATCATGTCTACGCCTGCTGCCTTCAAATCTCTTAAAGTTTTGATAATCTCTTCGTGCATTTCACCAAGCCCAAGCATAAAACCGCTTTTTAAATAGATTGTGTTGTCGAGTTTTTTGATTTTTCCTAGGACACTTAGGGATTTTTCATAACGACATCTTCGGTCACGGACATAAGGTGTAAGTCTTTCAACCGTTTCGATGTTGTGCCCGATAACATAAGGTCTTGCATCAATAATCTTTTTGAGGAGTTCTGTTGACGCCGAGAAATCTGGTATAAGAACTTCTGTCTTTGTTTCCTGATTTCTCGATTTTATTGCAATTATTGTTTGTGCATAATGACCACTGCCCAAATCTGGTAAATCATCACGGTCAACCGAGGTGATAACGACATAGCGAAGCCCTAAAATCTTTATTACGGCACTAACATTATGTGGTTCATCCGGGTCAATATATCCTTTTGGGTTACCTGTTTTAACTGCACAAAATCTACACGACCTTGTGCAGATATTACCGAGAATCATAATTGTCGCACTCTTTCTATTCCAGCATTCAGTAATATTAGGGCATCGTGCCTCCTGACACACCGTTGAGAGATTATACTTCTTTAAAAGGTCGTGAATCTCTTTGAAACTATCACCTGATGGAATCTTTACCTTTATCCAGGCTGGCTTCTTTAGATAATCTCTTCTAAACATTTCTTCCTTGCATCTTTATTGAAAATCCTTGCAAAATTTCTTTCAATCGCCTTTTTAACTTCATCAATGGGAACCTCTTTTTTAAGAATTTCTCCCATGGATGTCATCCTTATGCCTTTTAATCCACAGGGGACAATTAAATCAAAATATTTTAAATCGGTATTAACATTGAGGGCAAAGCCATGAAAACTCACCCATCTTTGCACGGCAATTCCAATAGAGCAAATCTTTCCGTTGTCGGTCCAGACACCTATCTGCCTTTCTTTCTTTTTGCCTTCTATCTTAAAATCATCGAGGGCTGAAATTACTGCATCTTCAATTTTAAATATAAATGGCTTTATGCCTGCGAATCCATCTTTAATGTTGAATATTGGGTAACCAACAATCTGTCCTGGTCCATGGTATGTCACATCGCCACCCCTTTCAATACGATAAAATTCGACCCCTTTCTCCTTCAGGAGCTTCATAGAAATGAGGATATTGTTATCCTTTCCACCTTTTCCTATAGTAATAACTGGTTTATGCTCGACGAGTATCAGGGTATCAGAAATTTTATCCTCAAGTCTTTTCTGGTGTATTAATTTCTGAATATTCCATACCTTTTTATAATCCTCCATACCTAAATCTAAAAATATGAGTGCATTTGTCATCTTGTTTTTGATGTTCAAATTTAACATCACATGCCTAACCAGTTTGTCTAAAGTATTATAACTTATTAGTTTCCACTGTTCACTTATTACAGTTTCTTGACTGTGGCACTTATTGGAACTGGTTTCGTCGGTGGCCTATGAGTCGGTTGTTTCACCTTCTCTATTGGAATACTCAATTCCCGTGAGATAATCCGTGCAATATGCCTTCGGCAACCCTTCCCCTGACAGAGTCCCATTGTTAAGCGCAAAATCCTTTTCAGTTCATCCGTTGTATGATAACCTTCTTTAATCTTCTGAACTATCTCTTCTTCGGTCACATCCTCACAACGACAAATTATTTTCACAATTTATTTTATCTGAAATTTTTCTTAAGTCAAGGTGTCGGTTTATCAGATAATTACTGGGGATTGACAAAAATTTTATTTTTGATAAAATTGTAAAGGATGATTTTATGAAGACATTCCTATCTTATCTATATAAGCAGTGGCATCATAATTGGTGCAAAGGCAGGAGGTAAATAATGGTAATGGTATTTTTAATCCAGTTTATGAATCCTTATCTCTCATTCAATATTGCATTGCCAGATGATTATACTGATTTCTATTTCGCTAATTTTTATCAATTTGAATTGGAGAATAGTTTTGGGAAGGAGAAGGTTGCACCCGGGGTATTCTTCGATTTCATTTATAAAAGTGAATATGCCTATGACGACCCATATTTCATCAATTCTGGATTACCCTTTGTTATCAAGGCTGGGGGAGGCGGCATGCAATTGAGATATTTTGCATTCAAAGACATTGAGCTCAGCTTTAACATTGGCTATTATGCTGGAAATTTTTCATATCCGGTCTCCCGAGACAGTGGGATAATTGTGAGAAAAGAGGATTGGCGAAAATCCTTAGGCACAACAATTGGAGTAAATCTCTTGCAGAATTTCAAGAAGATCAGGGCCGGCATAAAATTCTATGTTAATCTTATTCCCTTTGGTGCAAAGAGACCACCGGATTATTGGATAGAACCCCTCTATAACTATTATTATCGTTCAATTACCTACGCCTCATTGAATAGTGTGGGCTTCGGTATAGTAATCGGTTTGAATAAAAGAGGGAACAAATGAAGAGATTTCTTCTATCATCATTTTTTATATCTCTTGTCTGGGCTGATGGTGGTATGTTTCCACCCTGGGATTACGAAATCTATAGCGCTGACCAGGTGGCAATTATTAAGATATTACCTGATACTGAAGAGCTTTCAATTCTTGTAAAGGCATACTGGTTTGATGATTATTATGGTTTTGCATGGATTGTTCCATTGCCTTCATTGCCTGAAGTCAACGAAGTAAATGTGGAACTCTTCACCGAACTATCTGATTTAGCATCGCCCTACCGGTACACCGGTGGGTGTTATGGTTCGTATAGCAGTGGATATGGCGATAGATATTATGGTGAAGATTATTATCATGTTATTGAATATGACACAATCGGCTTTCTGTATACGGTTCTTATTCACACCGACCTCCCTGACTCGCTTACCAGCTGGTTAATGAATAATGGTTATACTGTACCCCAGGGCGCCACAGCAATTTTTCAAGATTATATAAATCGTAACTGGAACTACTTCTTTGCTGCCCGTGCTGATACTGTAAATCCAAAATATGGTTATGAAAATGTTGGTATCGGATTCAGGTTTGCGGCTGATACGATTTTCTATCCAATGAAGATTTCTTCTATTTCAGCATATAGCTATACCTCGTTATATCTTTATGTGATTGGTGAAAACAAAATGTTTTTTGATGGTGCCGAGCTGGAATATGCCAATAAAATTTCCAAGAAAGAGCTCGAGGCGATTAGCAAAGACTTACCTGAGCTCCATAAATATATACAAGAGGGTAGTTATATTACTAAACTGAATAGAATATATGAACACCCTGGTCAGATAACATCCGATATCTTCATTTACCAATCACCCGACGATACTGAATACCGAAATGTTGAGGAAGACTCCTATTGGTATTATGGTCTTGCTAACAGCATGTTATTACCACTGCTTATCTATGTAATTTATATTGGTGTTGTGAGACTAAAGAAAAAATTAAATCATAAAATAATGTAGTATTCAAACTTTGTTCGTCATATCAATTCGCTGTTAACTAATGATCTATATTGACGGCGATAATTTTTTATATATGATTGAGTCATGATGAATATGATACCTTCGGATGAGAAGCGGAAGAAAGGACCTTATGTTGTCATCGAATGCCCAGAAAAAATTCCTTGCGACCCCTGTGTTGAGGCATGTCCCCGGGGCGCAATCTCGATCAAGGGTTCAATGATAGAACTACCTGAGGTAGATTATGAAAAATGCAACGGCTGCCTTGTCTGCATTCCCAAATGTCCAGGATTAGCAATATTTGTCGTTGATGAAACGCCAAAAGATTATTCGATCGTCTATATTCCCTACGAATTCTTACCGAGGCCTAAAAAAGGCGACAAGGCGATGGGTTTGGATCGCGAGGGTAGGGAGCGGTGTGAGGTAGAAATTACGAAGGTTTTATATTCACCCAAATTTGACCGCTGTGCAATTATCGGTTTTACAGTACCAAAAGAACTCAGTCACGAAATACGATTCTTCAGACTAAAAAAGTAGTTGCCCAAATCATTGGACTATTTGGATCCCTTGTTTGTTACGGCTTGATAGTATTTCTGTCCCGAATGTACTATAGACTTTATATTTTTTGTTTTCTCAAGATTACCAAGATATTTTATAACTTCATCTTGAGGCAATCCAAGGGCATTTGCAATATCTGTTAAAGTTGCTGGTCTTCTTTTTATTAAATTCAAGATAACTGCTTCTTTGTTCGTAGAATAGCCTCTTCCTCTCTCTTCTTTAAACTCCACAATGACTTCACAATTTTTACCAAAAAATTTTCTTATCTTATCTAACTCTTCATGCAATAGGGGAGAGGCAAACTTCTCGCTGGGTGGACGGACTACAGTATTTAGATGAATCCTGTCGGGTTCGATTCTTTTAATCACTTCTTTGAGTGTCCGTAACTCTATTTGTGAATCGTTAATACCTTTAACCAGCATAATTTCAAGCCATATTTTTCCTTTATATTTCTTGCGAAATTCTATCTGTCCGTGAATTATCTTTTCAATTGTTAATGATGGATGCGGTCTATTTATTTTTTGAAAAGTCTCTTCAATGACACTACATAAAGTAGGGAGGACAACATCGGCATCAATTAGGTCATCCTGGACATCCGGCATGAAGAGCAATGAGCCATTGGTTATGACGGCAACAGGTATTTTAGTAAACTTTTTAATTTCACTTATTATATACCCAATCTTTGAGTTGAGTGTCGGTTCACCCGACCCTGAGAATGTCAAATGATCTATGCGACCACTGCTTTTAATGACGCCCTCAATTTGTTGAAGGACTTCCTCAGGTGGTATGTAGACTTTTCTTTCAATCGTTTTATTGGTCGTCCTTCCAAGCTGACAGTATATACAATCAAAACTGCAAACTTTGTGAAACACAATATCTATGCCAAGTGAATAACCGAGACGTCGGGACCGCACTGGTCCATAGATATAAATATCTTTCATTTTTTAAAAAGTTATGACTGATTGATTATGCGTCTTATTCTATTCTTATCGTCTAAAACAATGACTTTTGGTTTCAAATTTCTTGCTGCTTCCATATCAAGAAAGGCAAAAGAAAGGATACATAATCTATCCCCAACCTTACCCTTGCGAGAGGCTGGACCATAGAGAACAAATCTGCCCGAGCCTACCTTCTCTTCGATAACATAGGTCTCTAACCTTTCGCCATTATCATAGTTTAAAACGTGAACCTTCTCACCGGGCATCAAATTTGCCGCCCTCATAATCTTACCATCAATGCCCATGCTTCCCTTATAGTGCAAAACAGTATGAGTAATAATTACCTCGGTGATCTTCGACTTTAGAACTTCTACCAATAAGTTTTTGGTGGAATGCTTTTGCAACCCATTACGAATTATTGCCCGATGACTGGCAAAGGGAATGCATGGCAATTGTTCCTTCGGAAAGAATCTAGTCTCCTTTGTGTCTGAGCCTGCCTTCAAACTTCCATTCATCAGTTCTATTTCATAGCCTATCAACAGAATATTGCCGTACACCCTGGTTTTTTCTGTAAAAATGCCAATCAAACCCTTTGTTTTGCCTCTGATGCCAGTCTCTTCTTTTAATTCCCTTAAAACTGCTTCCTCAGGCAATTCATCATGTTCAATGAAACCAGTTGGTAATGCCCACTTATCTTTCCCTGGTTCAATACCCCGCTTAATTAGTAGAATTTCGTTATTATCACTATGCACAAATGCTGCAACTGATGGCAGAGGATTGACATAATATTTCCAGCCACAATCTTTACAAACATAATGATAATTATTTTCTTCCTTCGCTCTAATCAAATTGCCTCGGCATAGAGGACAAAATCGATATTTCTTTTTAATTTTTGCCATAATAAATTATAACCAAAATCATCAAAAAATCAATCCTTATATTTTTAAATAATCAGAGATGGGTTGACACAATGAGTTTAATGGATAAAATCAATTACAACTTATGAAGACCTATATAAAAATATCTGCTGACAAAGAGATACCTTTTATCAAAAGAGTTTTTGGTCGCCTCGGAAAAATAGAGACCTTTACAGCCTCGAGGTTATCACCAAAAAAAATCTACAATGCCGATATCCTACTTGTGCGCTCAGTAACAAAAATAAATGAAACGTTGCTTAAAGGAAGCAAGATAAAATTTGTTGGAAGTGCAACGAGTGGCATTGACCATATTGATAGAAAATACCTTAGAAAGATGGGGATAAAACTGGCTTATGCACCAGGTTCGAATGCAAATTCCGTTGCTGAATATGTCATTGCCTGCCTTTTTAGTTTAGCCCGAAGAAAAGGATTTTCGCTCGCAGGTAAGACAATAGGAGTGATAGGGGTTGGTAATGTTGGTAAAAAAGTTGTCGAAAAGTGTGGGGCATTAGGCATGAGTCCATTATTGAATGATCCGCCCCTTGCACGCAGAACCGGTAATAAGAAATATCTCCCGCTGAATAAATTATTCAATGCCGACATCATTACCCTTCATGTGCCTCTAACATATCGAGGTCGAGATGCCACCTATCATTTGGCAAATGAAAAAATTTTTGAACAATTAAAGGACAATGTCATATTCGTCAATACCTCACGCGGCGCAACTATTGATGAAAAGGCACTGATCAAATTTATCAGAACAGGAAAATTTAGGGCGGTTGTTCTTGATGTCTGGGAAGAAGAACCTAATATTAATATAGAACTTTCAAAATTGGTTGATATTGGGACACCCCACATTGCGGGCTATTCACTCGATGGCAAGGCGAAGGCGACCGTCATGCTTTATAAGGCATTATGTAAATTTTTTAAAAAGGCTGATACATTTTCACCTATGCTTCTACTTCCTCCCGGCAATAAAATTATCGAGGTAGATTATGTGCCGGGTAATGATGAAAAAATTATTGGCGAAATAATAAAAGGAATCTACAACCCTGAAATTGACGATAACAATCTGCGTAATATAATCGAATTGTCAGAAAATAGACGTGGCAATTATTTTGAATTATTACGCAGATGTTATCCAATAAGGAGGGAATTCTATAATACGAAATTGGTATTAAAAAATGCTCCGATAGATTTCGAAGAAAAATTACGGAAGTTGAGATTTCACTTGTGATGATTCCATGAATCGAATTCACCACTTAAGAGAGATAGTAATCATTGTTATAGAGAGCACACTACTTATTAGAATCATTGCCACTAATGGCTTCATAAATACCTCCTTATATACCATTATTTCGGTAGTTCGGGCACTGTCCTTATTCCCATCTTTGAGCCAGGTGTATTATCAAATTCTTCGATTATGTAAAATAATAATAGTGGAAAGGTGCGTGTGAATTTACCATGCATATATTCGTGTGCGAGATTGACGAACTCTAAGAGTTTTTTTTCGGAAGGAAGTGCTGAATTGTCATCAGGATGCACAACCCTTGCAATGGTGCGGAGTTCAAAAGATGGTATATCGAGGAATACCAATGTGGCAACGGGATTTTTCATGACATTCAAAAATGTATGGGTTTCAAATTCTGGTGTAGAATACAATTCTAATGAAGTCTGCTTCCGCCAATCGAAGTTATCAGGGGTTTCATATAAAGATTTTAGAACATCCATCTTTTCAGGCATTGAATTATTATAGGTATCTTTTAGTTGCTTAATTGTCTTGTCCAGATTTTCATCCTTTGGTGCCAGGCCGATGCCCTTTATAGCATTATTTACTGTGAAATTTGAATCAAGTCTGCCAAGACCATATGTCGCAACAGCGCCAGAATGTGGTCCACCCAATTCAGGCATCTTACCGGTCTTTATTTTTTCAATAAATTCCTGGCGTCTCTTGATATTCCAATCGATAAACCCCTTGCTTGCCTCTCGGATGTTGAATTCCCGCCATTTGCCATCAATATTCGCACTTACCTTTCCTTCCCCATAGCGTGACATATCAAGGGTATTCTGGAAAAACTTTTTATCCTTCCAGAAACTCTTTTTTGAATGTTCCCATTTACCCGCCCATAACAACTGCGGAACTTTACCAAATAAAATAATTAATGGTGCAACAAATCCTAATGCCTTTATAAAGTTTCTTCTGGTCATTTTGTCTCCTTAAGGTCCAATCGAGGACTTGGATATTCAATCTTTCTTGACATTTTTTAGATTTTAAATATAATAAGAATATCTGCGGGAGTAGCTCAGGGGTGGAGCATCACCTTGCCAAGGTGAGGGTCGCGGGTTCAAATCCCGTCTCCCGCTGTATCCCGTCATAATTGAGAGACGGGACTAATTTTATTAAAACAGTCGCAAACCATTTTTAAATTCCCAGGATTTTTCTTTTCGATTCAATATGAGCAAGAATATTTTCTGTTGCCTCAATCGCACCCTTTTCAAGGTGCAGTTCACCCTTGGTGATATTCTTTAACTCCTCGGTTAACAGATAGACAAGCCTTGGCGCACCGGTGACAGGAGGAACTGGATTAACATAGGTGTAGAGTCCAAGTGCAAGGGCAAAGATAGCATCAATCGTAGCCTTTTGTTCCATATATTGGGGTGCTGCTGCGGCTACCGGAAGGTCGGAAAGCGGAATTCCACCTAAAGACTTAGAAATCATAGATAATAAATCAGCGATGCGTCCAGTGTCAGTGCAAGTGCCAAAGCTGAGGACCGGTGGTATATTAAATTTCTCACACACCTTCCTGAGTCCTGGACCAGCAAGTTCTTTGGCTTTCAGGCTGCAGAGACCGGCGACCTGGACTGCACCATTACCACAACCCATGGAAAGAATGAGGATATCCCGTTTGAGCAACTCTTTGACTACATTCATGACATGTACATCATGGCCGTAATCCCTTAACGAAGTACATGAGACCATGCCGACAATGCCTCGTAGGGTTCCATTCTTTATGGCCTCCAGAAGTGGACCAAAACCACCCAGACTTTCTGATATGCCTTCGGTTGAAAAACCAACCATTGCTTCTTTCATAGGTAACTGGACTGCTGGTTCAACTGCTGTTCTTCTTTTTTTGAAATTTTCAATTGCCATCTGTATTAATTGTGCAGCCTGCTTTTCTGCTATTTCAGGTATATAATTGATTCGGTCGGTAATTCCTTCGAATGCAACCAAATCGCTTACTGGCACCAAACAGAAGTTGTATCTTTGTGCATATAAAGGATCTATGGGCATCGAACAGTTCATGTCTGTGGCAAAGAGATCCACGCAACCACTCGCCAGGATTGCCTCCTGCATAATCCAGTTACCTGTAAAACCATAGAATACTTCATCCATCTTGTATCTTTGAATCATCTCCTGACCAGTTTCAATATTGGCGATAATTCGTAATCCCTTTGCACCAACTTCCTTCGCCTTTGCCTGCCACTCAGATTTTCGGGCTAAATGAACAAGGGCAAATCCCAAAAATGGCTCATGCCCATTGGGTAAGAGATTGATATAGTCGGGGTCAAGGACACCTAAGTCCACACGCATCATATGAGGTCGTGGTATTCCAAATAGAATATCTTGACAATACTCATTTACAATCTGACTCTGATAGCCCATTGCCAGTGCAAGGCGCATTGCCTTCAAGGCAAGGCTCAAGTAGAAGCCATCCACATTTGTAAGACAGGAGCTCGTTGCCAGCATCATCTCACCATAGATGCCACCAGGAAATATCCCCAGTTTTTTCCATACCTCTTTCCGCTCAGATGGTGCCAGTGAATCAACAATCCTGCTTGGTTCATCAGATTTTCTATTAAAATCTGTCTCAACAAAATCGCAGAATTGAAGGGCAATTCTATTGGTCGAGCCAGATGTATCTACACCCAATCGACTGGCAAAATCTTTAAGTTTTTCAATTTCTTTGATTTCAAAGAGGGTCGTGCCTTCGGCTGTGGCACGGAGGGTTTTTATCGTCTGTGTGGTATGATAATGATAGGTGGAGGCACCCATCACATTTCTGAGAAGCATCATACGCATTGCCATACCATCAGCCGTAATCCCGCATACACCCCGCTTATCTTTTTGTGCATCAGCACGACAGGGTCCATTGGAGCACAAGTCACATCTAACACCTGCTATACAGAAAGGACATCGCTGGTCAGGGTTGCCTCCAAATCCCTGTGCCTCATACCTATCCCAGATATTACCCATTCCATCTTTTTTAATTTTTTCATATAATTGCCTCACTGACTCATGATACGAAATCCTGGTATCTTCCATTTATTGCCTCCTTATTATTTTATTATAATGATAACGGTGTAAATTTCAAGTTTGCAAAGGCACACTTGACAAACTCATAAATCTAAATAGAATAATATAAGTGGAGGTCAAATGATACTCTTTTTAATCATCATTATTATTTTGGTGCTCATATTCATCGGTATCTACAACAGCCTAGTCGTGAAAAGGGCAAGGGTTGATAATGGTTGGGCACAGATTGATGTTCAATTGAAGCGCCGTTATGATTTAATTCCGAATCTCGTGGAGACTGTTAAGGGTTATGCGGCACATGAAAAAGAGGTTCTGGAAAAGGTGGCTGAATTACGTTCCAGGGCAATGGGCGCGGTGTCACCAAAGGAATCGGCTGAGGCAAATAATATGTTAACTGCAACCTTAAAAACGCTCTTTGCCGTTGCGGAAAATTATCCTCAACTGAAGGCTAACGAAAACTTTATGCGACTTCAGGAAGAGTTGGCTGCTACAGAAAATAAAATTGCCTTTGCCCGACAATTTTACAATGATGTAGTAATGGACTATAATGCAACAATACAGAAATTTCCACAAGTAATCATTGCCTCAATGTTCAATTTCACATCACGAGAGTTCTTTGAGGCACCACCCGAAGAGCGGGAGGCAGTAAAGGTAAAGTTTTAAAAAATGCGTGAGACATTATACAGTCTGATTGGCGCTAACAAACGTAAGACATTCATCTTTATTGTTGTCGTCAGTCTATTCCTCGGTTTGCTTGGTGCCGCAGTTGTGCAGGTATTTCATTGGGGAATCAGTGGATATATATTCTTTGCTATTATTATTATCATCTACAATATAATCCTATATTACAACTCCGATAAGATTGCACTTATATCAACAGGTTCAGTGCCTGCTGACCCTGATGAGTTCAGAATGCTACACAATATAGTTGAAGAGGTTTCAATTGCAGCCGGCACCCTAAAACCAACGGTCTACATTACACCAACGCCGGCACCAAATGCCTTCGCAACGGGAAGAAACCCTCAACATGCCTCAATCGCCGTGACAACTGGGTTGTTGGAGATAATGAATCGTGAGGAACTTCAGGGCGTGATTGCCCATGAAATTGCTCATATTAGAAATTATGACATTCTCTTAATGACTGTGGTAGCCGCAATCGGCGGAATGGTTGTGCTTTTGAGGGACTTCTTCCTTCGATCGGTTTTCTGGGGTAGCAAAAGAAGGGATGAAAGGCGTGGTGGACAGGCTGGTCTTGTGCTTATTCTGATTGGGCTTGTTTTAGCAATAATTGCCCCAATATTTGTTGCCTTAATAAGGGCAGCAATTTCAAGGGAACGCGAGTATTTAGCCGATGCCTCAGGCGCATTTATTACACGGTATCCGCACGGACTTGTCCAGGCACTGGCAAAATTGAAGGAGGCATATCAACCGTTAGGGCGCGCGTCGCAATCGAATGCCCATCTTTTTATCGCAAATCCATTTGGCAAGGACCGTTTTGAAATTAGCAATCTCTTTGCCACCCATCCACCAATCGATAAGCGGATTGAGAGATTGACCAAGTTGGTTGTATGATAAATCTGTTCTTCATTGTTTCCCTTGTAATTGGTGAAAAACTCGAATACAGCGCACATTTCGGATTCCTAAGGCTTGGCAAAATGACACTGAATATTGAGGATACACTTACCTACAAGAATAGGAAGTGTTATCGAATTTCATCATATCTAAACTCAAGTCCAGGCCTTAAATTTCTCTTTTCATTGAATGACACAGTCGAAGTTTACACAATGCAAGACAATCTATTACCACTATCCTATGAAGAGAAAATTAAAGAAAGCAAATATCGCTATCACACTCGATTACTTTTTAACCATGAGAGTCTATTTGTCATTTGCGATGATACACTGCGTGATAAAATCTCAAAGGATACATATGATTTACTCAGTTTCTGGTACTACTTTCGCACGATCCCATTAGTCGAGGGCGATACGATAAGATTGAACATATACCAATCCAAGACAAATTATAAAATCGAGTCCTTTATTCGAAATGGTGGTGTAGTCAAGACTGCCTTAGGTGAATTCAAGACAAAGGTTGTTGTCCCGGAAACAAAGGGAAGAGGGATTTTCGGTTCAAAGGGTGGTATGGAAATCTGGTACACCGATGACGAAAGGAAACTACCGGTTCAGATCAAAACCAGTATGAAATATGGCACAATTCTTTTTAAGTTAAAGGAGGTTCGATATTAAGAGGTTTGCAATAATTCTCGCAGGTGGACAGGGAGAGAGATTCTGGCCAGTGAGCCAACCGGACTTTCCAAAGCAATTCTTGTCAATCTTCAAGGGTAAACCGCTAATTAATCAGACTATTGAACGAATTACCGGTGATTTTAAAAAAGGCGAGAGGATATTGATTATTCCTGAGGAACTAAAAAAAATTACAAGAAAGTTTGTGGGTGGTGAGCGCATCATTATCGAACCAATGCGCCGAAATACAACACCTGCAATTTGCCTTGTAGCAATGGTCTTAAAAAAAGAATACGGCGATGGTATAATGCATATTATGCCTGCCGACCACCTCATAACCAGATACAAGGATTTTATTGAAGCACTAAAGTTTGGGGGAGACCTGGCAGAACAAGGCTTTCTCGTTACTTATGGAATCAAACCAACGCGTTCTGAAACTGGCTACGGTTATATCAAGGTTGGAAAAAGGATTTGTGCCTATAAAAATATTGTCGCATTTGAAGGGGCAGAATTTAAAGAAAAACCTTCTCTAAACAAGGCAAAAATGTACATAAAAACTGACAGGTATTTATGGAATAGTGGAATATTCAGTTTGCGAATAGAACAGATTCTGAAAGAAATTGAGAAATTCACTCCAGAGGTTTATAGGGGAGTGGCAAATTACCTACAGACCGGAAAAAAGGCTTACTTTTCTCAGATATCCGACATTTCCATTGATTATGGTATTATGGAAAAGAGCGATAGATTGTGTGTTGTGAAGGGGAATTTTAGATGGGATGATGTTGGTTCATGGCTTGCGCTCGAGCGCTATTTTAAAAAGGACAAAAGTCGGAATATCCTTATTGGTAATACAATGGGTCTTGAAATTGAGGACTCTATTGTATATACTTATGGAGTGCCAGTTAAGGTTTATGGCATAAAGGGATTGATTGTGGTGGTAAGTCCCAGAGGCGTTTTGGTCTGCAAAAAGGGCAGAGCGTCAGATTTAAAAAAATTATTGAGAGAAAGGAGGATTTAAATGAAGAAGCTATTAATCTTTGGATGCATAGTACTCTTTATCTTCTGTGCACCCAGGAAAACAGCAGTGAAGACTGAAGGGCTTGAAGAAGTTGTTGTCTTTGGTGAGGATACAACTAAGACAGTTACTGAAGAACCGATTATGCCTCCACCGACTGCTGAGGTTACCCCACCGGTCGCTGAAGAACCAGTTACCCCACCACCGGTTGCCGAGGAGCCGGTTACCCCGCCACCAGTTATTACACTACCGCCGACCCCGGAAGTCGCAGTTGTGCCTTTGCCACCACCGGAAACACCTTCTGTCCCATTAGTGCCCACACCGCCACCAACACTAACTGTAACAGCACCTGCTGGAAAAATTTACGGATTCAGGGTCCAGATCTTTGCCTCAACTACTGAAAAGAATGCAACAAGGGTGGCTGATGATGCAAGGACTACATTTACTGAAAGACTTTATGTTGAATTTGTTGCACCTTATTTCAAGGTTCGTGTTGGTGATTGTCTAACCAAAGAAGATGCCGCAGTCTTAAAGAATAAGGCATTAAAATTAGGATACAAAGGGGCCTTTATCGTTGAGACGATGATAAATCCGTAATAACCATATGGTTATTCAGATAAGATATAGATAACGCACATAGAAAAGTTGAAATAATAAATTGTTTGGAACTAATCGAAAACTTTCATCTTTGCGGTGAAAAGGCTAATGAGCACTGTTCAACCAGTTATTGATCTTGTCGTTGCCACAAGAAATCTAAATAAAATCAAAGAAATAAAGGCAATTCTTGGTGATAAAATCAATTATCAAATCCTGGGTAGTTATATTCAAATAAATATAAAAGAAGTAGGTGAGACATTATTTGAGAATAGCCTTATAAAAGCAGCCTTTGCCTTCAAAGTCACAAATAAACCCTCTTTGGGTGAAGACGCCGGCCTTTTCATTGATGCACTCGATGGCGAGCCAGGTATCTATTCATCAAGATATGGTAAGAATAATAACGAAAGAATCAATAAGGTTCTTGAAAAACTTATTAATGTGAAAAAGCGTTCAGCAACATTTAAGGTTGTTTTTACATTCTACTATGCACCGGACAAGTATGAAACATTTGAAGGCAAATGTTCGGGCAAAATTGCCTATGAACCACGAGGTTCAAGTGGTTTTGGTTACGACCCTATTTTCATTCCAAGGGGATATCGAAAGACATTTGCTGAACTTGGTCCTAAAATAAAAAATCGTATCAGTCATCGTGCAAGGGCATTAAAAAAATTTAAAAAATATTTGACCTCAAGTTACCCTTTCTAATACCCTCTCGAATCTATTTCTTCTTCTGTAAAAGGGAATGGAGACTTTCTCTTTCTCACTAACTTTTAACTTTTTTCTAGCCTTTGATTACCATTAAATGAGCCTTTTTCATATTTTTTCTTCGTGGTTTCTATGTCAATAAAAAATTTGGACTATTATGTGTACCGTAGAATGCTTGTCAATTATTTCAATACTCAGGCCTGTCCATAGTTTTTCTATTTTCAAACCTTCTGAAAGACCATGTTGATACGGCTGTCATGCCGGGCAGGTTCAAGGGTTGCTAATGTGTCATAGGCTTTCACAAACTTTAGACCAACTTTTTCTACCATCTCAACCAATTCATTCTGACTATAAATCTTCAAGTTTATTGGCAATTCAGCTTCAAATTTAAAATCCTTGCCTTCCTTTCGATAAAAGAGCCAGCGTTCATGCATTATAGAATGGAACTTATCATATTCAGGTTTGTGCAAAATTATGTAATGTCCAGCATCATCGTAAAGGGATGGACAAAAATGGCTGAGCAGCCATTCTCTGGACATGGTATTTAAAATCATAAATATACCTTTTTTTCTTAGCAGTTTTGCTGATTGTTTGAATATTCTTTCGTCGGTCTTCTTGCCATAAAATCCGATTGAGGTAAAGATGCTTAAAATAACATCAAATTTTTCATGAACATATCGATCAATATATCTAATATCACCACAGAGGTAATTTACTTTAACTTTATGCTTCTTTGCCTTTATTATTGCATCTTTGATGTAGGCAGGGCTAATATCAACACCAGTAACCACAAATCCTCTTTTTGCCAGGTTCGTGCAAATCCTACCATTGCCACAGGCAAGTTCAAGGATTTTTCCTTTTTTAATACCCAGCCCTTTAAGTATCGTAACGATTTGTCTTACCTGCTTGGGCGCATATTTCCAGTGTTGATTCATTAAGAAAAGCCAGCGGTCACCCTCTTTGATAAAAAATTTTTTAGTCCAGTGTGGCATAATAATTCTTCAAATTCATTATATTATAAAAAGCGTGAAAGTCAAGGTTGCGTTTTAAATCAAAAATAATCTTTCCAACAAAGTAATGTTGTTACAAGAAATATCATTCTGTCTTTCTGATAATTATCAGAATGACGGACTACGATTTTTTAAAAAATTAATTTGCTGATTATTAAGTTAAGTCACTTTGCTGTGCGAAGTGTGAGCAAGAATCTCTATTTTCAGAAACTGTATTTGACTTTGAAGAATATCTCATCATTGTCTTTTGCCTTGCCAAAGGTGGTTAAAGATGCACCTTCTGAAAAAATGAAAAAATGACTGCTCGAAATTGTAAACTTCTTGCCCGCATTTCTTACGATATTTCAATGCTTGTCTTTAAATCTCACCATTTCGTGGATTTTGTGTAAACTTTTTAAAGATTCTTAGGCAGGCATATACTTTTGCCTATTTTCATGCCGGTTTGTAATTATCTTTACCGCCACCTTTCTCACTGATTTTTTGCTTTTTTCCAGCCTAAATCCTTAATTACCATTATCTCTTCGTAAGATAAACGTATTATCTGTTTATTTGCCAATCTAAGTCTTATCCCTTTTTCATTCTTATAGAGAATCTCGCCCCAATAGAATCTGCCGTCTATCAGTTTTACTTCATATAAATGAATCTTTTTCACTCATTTCCTCCTTGGTCTTCATGTTAATAAAGAAATATAGGACTATTATATATACTACAGAATGTTTGTCAATATATTTAATATGCTGTAGACTATGGAAAAAATGCGATTAAAGATTATATTTTACCATGCAAAAAACAACAATTTTACACGGGTTGGCAAAGCGGATTCGACAGTTGAGAAAGACCTATAAAATGTCTCAAGAAGAGTTGGCAGAAAAGGCAGATTTGCATCCCACCTTTATCGGTAATATCGAAAGGGCAGAGAAGAATCCCACCATAACTACTCTGGAAAAGATTGCCCGGGCGTTCAATATATCGCTTCCTGAATTGCTAACATTTCCTGGAGACCAGAAGATCGCGACTGCTAAGACGCAGACACTTGATAAGGCTTTAAAGTTATTAGAACTTGCCAAAGACCTGGCAGAAACATACGAGATCGAAAAGAAATAAAAAAGTGACGGAAATCATATATCCAGTTCTCTGGTAATACAGATACCATCTGAAATTTTATTTGCTTTTTAAAACTCAGCCTCAAAACTTTCCACAAAATCACTGATTAATTTTTATGACCTTAAACTTCTGTCCATTTGATGTCACAAGAAAATAAATACCAGCGCTTAGCCACGAACAATCGAAGGCCCCATCTTGCGTAAAACCTATCAATTTGCCCGATGAATCAAATATTTTTACCTTTTCACCACATGTATTCAACAACTTTAGATTTTTGGTAATAATATTCGATTGCATACGCACGCCATAAAGAGGTTTTTCTATCAATTCTTCAATACCGAATATGATGTCAACATTACCATAGATGTCGTAGAAAGCGCGATTTTCGGACCAAACATTGAGATAATGGCTATCAACACCAGGTGTCAGGTCGCCGTAGTAACAATCAAAGGCCGAGTTTGAAATTCTGAACTGCGAGCCAATTGGCTGTCCTGATGTATTGTAGAAGCGTCCAAATACTTGATGAATGTTGTTAGTCCACTTACTATAGGTAACAATATAATGTTGACTATTATAGCGAAGACCAAGCGAATTATAGAAATGAACTGAATCAGCAATTAAAATCGTATTACCAATAGGAAAACCAGCACCAGAAACTAACTGACCTTTTACTTTGTAGAATCCTGTACTCGTGCATGCCTCAATCCAGATTGCAAAAAAGTTTGTGCCATCAAAGACGAGACGCGTATTCCACACCGAACCATCAGCGGTCGCGATGTGCACAGTATCAGTTCCAGGAATTCCATTCAAATCTACAAATCTACCAGTAATAGCACAGGGTGATGTATTGTATCCCCAAATGACAAAGAACTGGTTGCCGGTAAATGCAATCGAAGGCTGCCACTGTTTTGTTGCATTTATGGGGCCGATTGGAAATCCGTTGGTATCGAGAACTGTTCCATTGGCGGTTACTCTTGCACCAAAGATGTTGTAGAATCCATATCTTTTATCAGTCCAGCTAACAAAATAATTGTCAGCGCCATAAACAATATCAGGGGCGTACTGGCTACTTTCCGCGTAGCAAATAGAAAATGAATTTATTGAATCACAATCAGGAGTGACACGCACTCCGACTATGTCGCAATTGGGTCACTGATTGTTGAGGAAAACAACAAGTAAGTTGGAACCATCACAAGCAACACTTGGTTCATAATCAGTGGTATCCTTGAAAAGTAGTTTGCCCCCAGGGTCAAGTACAGTGCCACTTGAAGATACTCGAGTACCAAAGATTGCCCAGGTTCCATCAATGCCTTGAAATCGCCAATCGGACCAGAATACATAATACTGATTATTAGCATAAATGGCACAGGGATAACATTGGTTGTTGGTCTCAGTACAGATAGGGAAATCGGCACCGAACAGAGACATCACGATAACTAAGCCAAACATACTTCTCATTTTATTCCTTATGTAAGGATGTATCTTCCTGGGATGGAGTTAGATCTACATACATCTGTGCTCTTCGACCAGCAATCGTTGGTGGAGATGCCAACTGTTGTCCCGTTAAGCGATTTTCTAACATGGTATCTTTTTGTGGCATTATTGTGTTGCCGGTTGCAACTTTGACAATCTTCCCGGTCGAATCTACAATTGCCCTGACTACCCGATCCATTGGTATTTCTAATTCTTGAACAAATTCTTTATCCCGGGCCTCAGATACCTTAACGGCTTCTTCCCTTGCCATTTCGGCAGCTGGTGTAGTGGCCTTAGACTTTATTCTTGTTTCTCTAAGGACAGATGTTACAGCGCCTGCCTTAGGTGTATACATGCTTGGTTCTGGGATTTGCAATTCTACTTTCTTGTCGACCTCGTCAAATTTGACTTCGCCATAAAGCACCCGGTCATTAATACTAACAGCTCGCATTGGTCTCTCAATATTTAATAGAACAACAAAAATCAAAAAGGCAACGGCAACAGGTATTAAGACAGGTTTCAACAGCCAGACCAATGAACGCTCTTTTTTTCTAACCCTCTCTATTACCCTTCGAGACAAAGTGAAAATGAATTCCCTTGATGGCTCTTCAATCGGTCGACTTTTTATGGTTTCATTTATTATCCTCAACTCTTCGAGTTGTTCCTGACAGAACTTACAAGTTTTTAAATGGCTGTCAACCAGTGCCTTCTGTTCTTCAGTTAACTCATTATCAACATATCCGCTAAGTAGTTCAAATGAAAAATCGCATTTCATTGTGTTATACCTCCTGTTTCTTTAAAAATCTCTCTCAATTTTTGTCGCGCACGGGCCAATCTTGACATCACCGTGCCCTTGGGAATCTCAAGCACCTTGCTGATTTCATCATATGATAATTCCTCTTCCACCCTTAAAATCAGGATTGTTCGATATTCGTCTGGCAATTTAGTCATTGCCTCAGAAATCTTTTCTTTAAGTATTTTCTGCTTGGTCATCTCGACCGGGTCATCAATCTTGCTCATCATTGTATCCTGCACAGTTTCTAAAGATTGTAATTTGCCTTGCTTCTCTCTCTTTATAAAATTGAGCGTATGGTTTAATGCTATTCGACAGAGCCAAGGATAAAAAGGACTCTTCGATTTGAACCTATCTATCGCCTTATAAGCCTTTATAAAAGCCTCCTGGACAAGATCTTCAGCATCGTCCCGATTTCTAACCATTCTGTAAACCAGTTTATAAAGCGGTAATTTGTAACGCTCTATGAGAGGGCTGAATGCCTCACAATCACCTTTTTTGACAAGTTCGATCAAGGCTTCATCTCTCTCTATATTATTATACACCAAACTGCCTTTTTTATTCCATGTTGCACATAAGATTACTGTTCTGTAAGAACATAGCCGATGGGTATCTCAAAGACCTGCTGGTTTATTGGAACCGTTTCGATCTTTGTGATGGTGCTATGGGTTTTAACCGAAAATGACATATCCTCGGCAGATATTATCATATTTAAATCCATCTCCAATGGAAGACCACCGATTTCGTTTATCTTTTTTTGGAATTCACTTAATGATTTTTTATCAATTCCCATCATGGGTTGTGAGGAAAATCCGGCACCTAATTCCATCAATTTTTTATTGAATTCTTTGATTTCGTTATAGCCTGGAATATCATGCGCGATCCACATCGTCTGGTCCATAGTTACATTGCCACCCTCAGATTTTATAGCCATTGTGATGAATACCTTTTCACAATCCTTTTTAAGGATTATCTTCTTTTCGCCAGTCTTTTCAATCTTAAATTCAGGAGTTACAACAGTTGATTCTTCGCTTGCCTCAGGTTTAATAGCAACCAAATTGATCTCCGAATATTGCTTCTTTTCTGTATTTAATGTCCATATCACGTTCTTATCGAGTCGGATAATATTGATGGTGGTGATCTCACCAGTCATCGGGCTTTTGGAGGTTGTTTCTATTCTTGAATTATTACCCTTAATAAAGGCACGAACCATATTTTTACTACTGCCCATACCACTTTCAGTAGTAGTCAATATTTCATACATAACATCACCATAGAGAAAAAAGCCAAAGATCAAAGCAAAAATCAAGCAGTTTATTCGCATATTTTTCTCCTTTAAAAATTATATCATAAATTATAGAAAAAGTCAATACAAATTGGTGATAAGTTACCTTTAAGTAGTAAGGAACATTCTTGACTTCGCGCGAATAATAATTGTGAGCCGACTCATTAGTACATGTAAATCATAAAGAATAACCATATTGAAAAAATAGCGTAATCGGATATAATTTGGTAGATGATAAGGTTTCTTTATGAACTGAACTGGATGATTACCAAAACTTACAAAAAATTTATCCAGGACCGATGTCCATTATTAGCCCAGGCACTTACCCAGAGTGCTGTCTTCAGTCTTTTTCCTTTTCTCTTTGGCCTTATTTCCATTTCGGTTTACATCCTTGGTTCTTCTGAGTCATTTATCGAAAGATTGTTACCTTTATTGAAACAGATATTTCCACAAGGTCTTGATGCGATCATAAAGAGCATCGCCGCGGTCAAGCAGGCTTCCGTTGTATTGGCGATTCTTGGTGGTGTCTTCTTCCTTTGGGCAGTAAGCGGTATCTTTAGAACTATCGAAACATCGCTCAATTTCATATGGCAGGTAAAGAATGACCGACCTTTTCTGAAGAAGAGCCTCTTCACAATGCTATTGACACTTTTTATTATTATCTTGATAATTGTCTCGGTTGTTTTGACATTCTGGGCAAGTGCCTCTGGAGTGAAGATATTTATATTTTCGCCACTTATTAACCTCTTTGTTAATATCAATACCTTTGCCTTAATTTTTAAGTTTATGCCCAATTATACGGTTAAATTTCCTGAGGCATACATTGGCGGAATGTTTGTTGGATTTTTCTGGGAATTGGCAAAATTTTTATTTTCGATTTATGTGACCAAAATCGTAGATTATTCAATAATTTATGGTTCGCTCTCGGCTATTATTATTCTCTTTTTATGGATTTATTATTCTGCTTATATATTTCTCTTTGGTGCCGAATTGTCTTATATCTTTGCCCACCGAAGAGAATACAATTCAGGTACTTGGCAAAAATGATACCTTGACTTCTGGTTTTTTCTAAAGATAATATGCCCCATGGATGAAATTAGAAGGTGGTATCGAGAAAAGAATTTATTGAAGGTCGTTGCATCGTTGAAGAATAGGGGTTTTGATGCCACTTACTTCCCAGATACTGCCTCCTTAAATAAAAGATTGCTTGAAAATATTCCCAAATCAGCAACAATTGGTATTGGCGGTTCAGTAACAATAAGGGAATTACATATAATTGAAGAGTTTGAAAAGCGAGGGAATGAGGTGATTCACCATTGGCAACAAGGTTTGACTGAAGAAACTGATGAGGAAATTAGAAGAAAGGAGATGCTTGCTGACTATTATCTTACGAGTGCCAACGCAATCACCGTTGATGGCGATATTGTTAATATTGATGGGATTGGCAATCGCGTTGCGGCAATGATTTATGGACCTAAAAATGTAATAATTATTGCTGGTTATAACAAAATTGTATCTTCCATTGATGAGGGTATTAAAAGAAGCAAAACGGTTGCCGCGGTAATGAATGCCAAAAGGGTTAATGCCCGAACGCCTTGTGTTGAGACGGGTATATGCACTGATTGCGATGCGCCAAAAAGAATCTGTCGGGTGATATCAATTATTCAATATTGTCCCTGGCAGACGAATATTTCGGTGATGCTTATCAATGAGCGATTGGGATTTTAAAGATATCACTATAATCTGTTTTTCTTATCGCTGTAGTTACTACTGCAAAGAAATATGAAGGTTGGATTTTTACAATTTTGCCCTGTATTTGGTAAAAAGAAAGAAAATTTTGAAAAGGTCGAATCACTCCTAAAAAATGTGAATGCTGATTTAATTGTTTTACCGGAATTATTCAATACTGGATACACATTTTTGAATAATAATGAATTGGCATCCCTTGCTGAATCTGCCCGGACCGGTGAAACAAATAAGTTCGTCTCACCTTTGGCAAGAGAAAAAAATTGCCTATTTGCTTACGGTTTTGTTGAAAAAAGTAGAAATGGATTCTTTAACTCAGCAGCACTGGTATCTCCAGAAGGGATAATCGGTGTATATCGTAAAGTCCATCTCTACCTCGAAGAGAAAAAATTTTTTATTTCAGGGTGGACAGGGTTTCCTGTCTTCGAATATAACAAAGTGAAATTTGGATTGTTAGTATGTTTTGACTGGATTTACCCTGAGGCGATGAGAACACTGGCATTGAAAGGCGCACAAATCATTCTCCATGCTGCAAATCTGGTAATGCCCTATTGTCCAGATGCTATGGTTACAAGGGCTATCGAAAATCGTGTCTTTATAATAACGGCAAATCGCATAGGCAAAGAGAATAGGGGTGGGAAAGAATACCGATTTATTGGTAAGAGTGAGGTCGTTGCACCTAATGGTGAGATTTTAATAAGGGCGGGTGAAGAGGAATGCGTAAAAATTGTTGATATTGACCCCTCACAGGCCTTGAATAAAAAAATCAACCCGTTGAATGACCTATTTACTGACCGTAGGGAAGAATTGTACTTTAGATAATCTCAGAGTAGACGGTAGTCAGCTAACGACTACATCCACTTCGTCTGTCCTCTAGCGGACAAGCACCTTTACATATGAGGCTAATGATTTCTATTATCATACTTACTTCAATGGTAATTCACCTATCACAGTGCTTAATATTAGCTACAACTTTAATAATTATAAACCTGAATGCAGCCGTGATGAAGGCGAACAAGATTTAGAAGACACGGAAATTTTTTAGGTAGTTTATGATCTTGGGGGAGGGGCTTTCAAATGTTTAGAGCCCATAAGTAGAATTCTTTCTTAATATTGATTGGGAATATATGGTTATCATTTTTTTATTATCTATAGAAGGAGATATTTATGAAAAGAATTATTGGAACAGGTCTGCTTATAATTTGCTGTCTTATTTGGTTAGGTATAACTTTGAAACACAATACTGGACGCAACATAATAGAGTCCGAGACTATTGACCGTGCAAGCGTAGGAGGCAAGTATGTGAATCTGCTTCATGTCATTGAGACTCCTGATGACAGAACTGAATATGGTGAGTTCTATGATTGGGGCTACTTCTATGGCAATTCATGGCATGACTATACAAATCTCAAGCCCGGATTCTGGGTTTATCTCTATCCGAAATGGCATGTGTGGGAAAAGATATCTGCTGAGATTGATTTGGATCCCAAGGCAAGCGCGAACGGCAAGTATTCCACCTATCACTATTTCGAATTGCGCATAATCTGGGCCATCGGATCCCAGACCGGCAGCACGATTGGTTTTTCGTGCCAGATTGCCAGAATACTCTGGGGCACATACTTTTTATGCAGAACGACTTCATATAAGTATTCGTCAAACCAATCATCATACATTGTCCAATACCCATCATGTCCTGTCTCCTTGCCATGGCTGTCTTCGACAAGCCATTTTAGAGACTTACCATGCTGGACATCAACACCAATGAAGGCCATGGCGTGGTTACCGGTGCTTTGCAGGTAGCGTATACGATCTTCCTTATTCAATTCGAACTTAACACCGTAGAGTTTTTCGTAGTCATAGACCTTGATTGAAAGTATACCTTTCTCCTTGTATTTATCAGGCACAATGTCGCATGCAAAATAGCATGGTTCTTTATCGAGTATGGATTTCAAAGTCCATTCCTTTATTAAATTTATATCAACATTTATGCATTTGATATCCTCAGTGCCGTAGATATTATGGCTTCGCGCAAACTGGTAGAGCCGATTATATTCTTTGCCTGGGTAATGCATGAGCACAACATATTCGTTCATATCAACACCAACAACTTTGTTATAGAATTCAAGAGGTGTAAAAATTTTTGGTTCTGATACCTTACCATCACTATTTTCGTAGCGCCAGGTGAACTGTTTTGGTGGTTCGCCAAGATGCAGAACCAACATTTTATAGATAATCTTGAGTAATTCAATTTTCTCCTTGCGCAGGTCTTCAATCGAGGCGCCGCTCTTCTTCAGATTACGAAGCTTAGCCGCACCCTCGCGCAGTTTCATAACGATAAAGTTATTCATTATCCAGGAATTTTTACTATTCCAAGTTTCTGGCATTGCTTCCTTTGGAATAGTGCCGTACTTCGCAACAAGATTCATCACATACCACCAGTAACCGCCGTCACTCATTGGCTGCTCGTATATTAATGCTACTTCGCGGTCAAGAAGGTCCTGGTATGCGGTTTCGATGGCGAATTCTAAGAAGACATTAGCCTTCTCTATTTTGTCCCAGAAGAAAAGATAGGTTTGCGAGAATTCAAAATTACTGAGCTTGTATTTTTTGATGACCCTGGGTCGCAGCGTATTGAGGACAGCGAAGAGCCAGCATCGTCCGCTGCTCTGTTGGTCAGTGATTCCTTTTGTTTCGATCTTATTACTGAAGAGGTCATTGTGTTGCGAAATGAACTCGTGGTTAATGGCGATGTCTTTTATGTTGATGTTTATGAGTGCATTCATAGCGGCTTGCATTTGGTCATCTGGGATATTAGAATCCCGCAGCTCATTGATGATTGTACTGCTCAAATCACCAGTTGCAGGTTGGGCGTCCACGCACAAAAATAGGGTGCCCAATATCAACAGGGTCAGGCACTTGAATGAATGCATAATTTACCTCCTTGATTAGTTTCTAAAATACGAAATAACAAAATGCATAACATATAGATTTTATATATAGATACTTTCATGTCAAGACTGAAGACAGTAGTTTTGATGTTTGTTAAATGGGGTGAAAATAAAAAAAGGGGGCAAAAGCCCCCTTTTTATTATTGCTCTTCGTCCGACGGGATTTGTTCGTTGGTCTTCTTTACGATATAAGGTAAACCCCATGCCCTGGCATAATAGGTGGCCGTAGAATCGCCAAATAGGGTCTGCCAACCTACCACATCAACCGCCGCGTGTCGAACCGCTGGGGTAACAAGGACAGAATCGTCTGCAATTATCCATGTTCGTTTGAAAGTTGTCATATTTTCACGATAGAATGGTTGGCGCCAATGGCGTTTTAGCCCAACGCCAGGTTTGTGGCCAGCACCATGATGTAGAAATGCCCAGGTAGAATCGCCCTGTGCACTACAGATAACGGTTACCTCAACCGTGTCGTTCGGCAGGAATGTTGGCAATGAGTCTTTTGTGAAGTATTTATTTGGGTCATTGACGACGAATTCATAGTTTCGGCTTGCCACCTTTGCCCTGATTTCAGTAATTGTTACTGGATGTTGCGTGCCTGCCGTGTGGATATCAGCTACAGTGATAGAGGTGATATGCCATTTATCATCGGTGGTACTTTTATAAAGTTTCACCTTTCTTATAACGCTATCGCTTATTGTCCGTGTGTAGATCGGACCTAAGGTGTCGTTATTAACAAAGAACCCATAACCCGGTGGTGCACCATGGAAGTATGCAGTAATTGTAACATTTGCGCTATCACCATGAATGTCAATTTTGAATTCCCAGTCAATCGGTCGCTGAATCCAGCGGACCCATTTTACATATCGGATGGTATCAGTAGGCATATTCCAGCTGAACAGTGCCTTTGGCGTGCCAGTACTATCATCAGCTGACTGAAGTGTGCCTTCACCAACATACGGTGACTTCTCAAGGAACGCCTGAATCTCTGCTTCTTCATTTTTACCGCAGGCCGCTATAATCAGGATGGCGAGCGGCAACAATGTCCATAACCTTGCATATTTCATGTGACCTCCTTTCACCTTAATTTGACGAAAAGCATTCCTGATTGGTTTAATTATATACAAAAATTTAAGGTTTTCAAGAGTATGTTTAGCCGCGCAGCTCGTAGGAGGGGACGGGGGTTGACTTTGTGACATATTGTCTTGTTAGCCATTATTGATTTCCTTCTTCGCCCTTTTATACAACTGACCCAATGAAGAATACTTCAACGAATGAAACATCGGCAATTTTATTATCTCCTTATACCTTAAACCCACGCGCTCCCGCAACCATACCAATAATTCGGCACGCAATCTCTTCCCCATAACCGTATTGACATCTAACTCATTAATTTTTATACCATTATTCTGCTCAAACTTCTTAATCACCCCATCCACTGACTCAAATATGTAATCAGATTTTCGCATCCGCAAGGACGCACCTGACTTCTTCC
>Ga0315310_10000164_pt1 | contig 44727 bp, 41 predicted proteins | sample TDP5_MG_FD_203630 | JGI IMG/M metagenome (GOLD analysis project Ga0315310, IMG submission 203630) | Freshwater sediment microbial communities from Lake Towuti, South Sulawesi, Indonesia - TDP5 | ecosystem: Environmental > Aquatic > Freshwater > Lake > Sediment | place: Indonesia: South Sulawesi...
CCGTTATGAAAGGATATTAGATGATTCGCAGATACTGAGTCTGACGAGAATGCTGAAACCCGATTACGATGTCACGATTGGTTCTGAGGCTTTCCGACCCAGCATGGGAACTGTCATCGGCATACGTGTGTCTCTCAGCATGAATGTTCCTGCCGGATGGTTTGAGATACTCTTAGGCCCAGGCGACAAGAGCCGGAAGTTAAAGAGCGGCGACGAAGTCTCGATTCAGCTGGGATACAAGGACGACCTTCATGACATCTTCAAGGGCCTCGTAACAGACATAGAGCCCGGAATCTCAGAGGTGAGGGTCAGTGGGTGCAACGCAGCCTCAAGGCTACTCGATCTGAGAGCCAACCAAGTATATGAGAACCAGACAGCTGGAGAGATCGTCTCCGACCTAGCCCAAAAAGCTGGCGTCCAAAAGGATGAAGTATCGGCCGGAATAAGCTTCCCCATGTACGTCGTCGACGACAGCAAAAACGCCTATGAACACTTGAGAGAACTTGCTGAGAGATGCGGATTCGATGTCTACATCACAGGCGGAAACAAGCTCGTCTTCAAGAAGTACAAGAGCAGTGAACCCTACGCCATATCCTACGGAAGGAACCTCATCGAAACTGAAAGCTTTGATTGGAAACCATCCTTCAGGGGCGTCACGGTTCAAGGCGAAGGAGCCGCCAGCTACGCTGGAGCTGAAGCCGTTCACTGGTTCGCCAAGAAGCAGATCGAAGGCGTCGCAGGCTCAGAGCCATCTCTGCTCACGCATGATCCTGTTGTGCGGGACACACACACCGCGGAGAAGGTTGCGCGAGCTAAGATGGAGGCACTATCTAGATCCGTTTATGGTTTCGTCAAGATCTTAGGCACCGCAGAGGTTAAGTTGGGCGACACAATCAAGGTTGAAGGCTTGAAGGACGAGCGCCTTAACGGCGAATTTCAGGTCAGGGCAGTGGATCATATCTTGAACAGAAGGGACGGGTTCATCACCTTACTCGGTTGGAGGGCATGAGTTTGGAGGATGTTGAGATCGTTGAGATCATAAGAAGGATAGTCGAGAACGAGATCAAGAAGCTTCACATTGCCGAAATAGGAGAGGTAAAGAACGTCTACCCCCATTCTAGCGAGATCGACAAGAACAACTACGAATGTGATGTTAAGCTGAAATACAGAGAGCTCGAGCTCAGGAGAGTTCCTGTGGCCGCTCAGCAGATAGGTTTGGCGAACATCCCCCATGTCGGCGACCTTGTGCTTGTGACTTTCATCAACGGGAACATCAACGCGCCCGTAATGATAGGAAGACTCTATACTGACCAAGAAAGACCACCAGTAAGCAACGAAGAGGAGATCGTCTACATCCCCCCCTACTCCGAGGACACTAATCTGAGGAGGATTCACATTGAGTTGCCGGGTGGGATGGTTCTTCAGGTGAAGGATGATGTTGCCACGATCGAGGCTAACAGGACGATGCTAACCTTGAAGCGAGACGGCAATGTCGAGATCCACTCCAGAGCAACCGTTAAGATATCAGGGGGCGAAATAGACCTATCCGCCAACACCATCAAGATGAAGGGCAAGAAAAGCATTGAGGTCGAGAGTGAGGATTCCTTTAGCCTCACTGCGGCAACAGACGCCGGGATTCAGGCTGGAAACAACTTCAGTTTGGAGAGCGGCGCAAAGGCTGAAGTAACAGCGGGCTCTGAATTGTCACTAGCTAGCGGAGGAACCAGCAAAGTCCAGTCTTCAGCGCCGCTGTCTATAGAATCACCGGCCTCAGTATCTGTGAGCTCAGGGGCAGTTCTGGCCATAAAAGGTATGCTAGTAAAGGTAAACTAGATTGTGGGCGATCAGAGTGAGCTGGCCACAACATCTTTTAACAAATTGCTTGTCAGATGACTTGGGGGAGAACGCCGCTTATGTCTAGACAGATGCTTGGAAGAGACTTGAGAGTGGTAGACGAGGAGCTCGGAAGCGACCTTGCTCTAGACTCGTCTGGTGATCTCCAGACGATCCAGTACGAGGACAACTTGAGCCAAGCCATAATCAACAGCCTCAGAACAAGAACCGGCGAACTCTCCGATCTTGGGCATCCCAACTACGGCTCGCGTCTTCATGGGCTAGTAGGCGAACCTAACAACGAGAGGACAAGGAACCTGGCAAGAATCTACACCACAGAGTGTATTGCACGCGATCCCCGGGTAAGCGAAATCCTCGGCATCACAGTCAAGGCCTCTGAGGATGATCCCCACCGCATCGACATAGGCATAGCCGTGTTGCCTGTCGGGAGCAACACCCCGTTAAATATAGTCTTCCCGTTCTATCTTGAGGTGGTCTGATGACTTTTTTGAAGAAATCCTTCGATGAGATAAGAGACAGCATACTCGCCCAGATCACGAAGGGCGTGGTCAACGAAGAGCACGTCTACGAACGTGGTAGAACCAAGCACAAGCTAGCCAACACTCCCGTCAAAAGCATCGCCAAGGTCGAAGGCGTATCAGGTGGCGAACACATCGTCCTGCAAGGAGGGGTTGACTACCGACTGTCAGGGGACATGTTGGAGTGGATGCCCGAAGGCAGCAAGCCAGATGAAAGAACATCGTTCTACGTCAGCTATGTCTTCGGAACCCCTTCACCTCTAACCGATATGAACCCCGGAAGTGTTGTAAGGACAATAGTGGAAGCAGTAAGCAGGGAAGTAGAGTTCCTCTACGAGCAACTGAACCAAGTATACCTTGCAGGCTTCACTGACACAGCAACAGGAAGCGCCTTGGATCTAGTTGTCTCGGTCCTGGGTGTTGAGCGCAAACCGGCAGAGCGTGCAGCTGGTTTCGTCACGTTCGGAAGGAGCACGGCGCCTGCTGAGGTTCAGGTCAGCCGTGAAGCCCACTTTTACGATGGAAAGCCCGTCTGCGAGTTGACGAATGCGCCTATCAAGAACATTACCGACGTCCAAGGAACAGCAGAGGGAGCCTCAAAGACCTTCGAACAGGGCGTTGACTACGCCCCAACTGAGAAGGGAGTTCAGTGGCTGGCCGAAGGGAAGAAGCCGGACCCAAACTCAATGCTTTACGTCGACTACGTTGCCTATGAGAAAGTGAGAATTCCAGCCGAAACGAGGGTTTCAACGTACTCCAATGTTCCTGAGGAGGTCAAGTTCTACGTGACAACGGAGGAGCGTGTTCTTGAAAGAGCTCCGGGAGGCGCTTGGGAGGCGGATGTTCCCGTCAGAGCCTTAGTCGCCGGGAGACAAGAAAACGTCCATGCTGGGATGATAAGCGTTATGCCTCAGCCACTGATGGGTGTGGAATACGTCATCAACAGGGAAGACATCCTCACTGGTACAGATCAAGAATCCGATGCAGAGCTCAGAGAACGGGCCAAACGTGCACTGGAGGTGGCTGGAAAAGCGACCCTGGTTTCCCTCGAAGCCGGAGTTAGAGGTGTAGAAGGCGTAGACTCGATCCTTGTAGAAGACATGCCAGACGGCGTGCGGGGTGTCGTTAAGATCATAGTCGACGGAGGAGACACAGAGGAGATACGAAGGGTCATCGACGATGTGAGAGCTGCGGGCATAAGGGTAGAGTTTCTGAGACCTAACCCCGTACACATTGACGTAATATTGACCGCGGCGCTGCAAAAGGGAGCCGAACCGTCGAAAGTAGCGAAGGAGATAGAAGCCAAAGTTAGAAGCTACATTTCGACCTTGGGGATAGGCGAAGACGTTGTGTATAGCCGGATCGTTGGAGTCGCCATAGGTGTGGCGGGCGCGCATGATGTCAGCGAGATGACCGTGAGAGCCTACCGAAAGGAAGCTGAAGAAGCCGTCACCAGCATTAAAGAGAACGTAAAGATAGTGAGTGAGGAAAGAGCTTTGGTCAGAACGGTCAACGTGCTTACTAAGCCTTGGGAGGAGAAGAAGCCAGCATGAGCAGAACCCAAGGAATACTCGAAAGGTTCGCAGGCTTCTTCAAGACTTGGGATAACAGGTCTCGATTATTCCGAGTGGCTGCTGCTCTCGGGAAGAGATTGGACGAAGCAGACAAAGACTTAACCAAAATCTTAAGGGCCCACTGGGTCGACACAGCCTTTGGTCAAGACCTGAACCAGATAGGAGCGATCTTCAATCTTAAAAGAACACCGGTGGAGTCTGATTCTGAGTATAGGAACCGCTTAAAGAGGGCCATTGCCGAATTCAAGGGAGGAGGAACCGTAAGTGCGGTTCTGACCTCGGTAAGAATGCTGCTAGGGTTGCCCAAAGATTACCCGATTCAGCTTACGGAGAACCCGTCAGCTGAGGCGAGCAGAACAGTAGAAGTGAGAACTGGCGACACATGGGTCATGTCAAGCAACAGCGTATTGGATGCCGTGCCGAGTGTCATGCTCAGTGTCGAGACGGCCAATGCCAAGGTCACGAATCCGACCATCACAAACCTCGACATACATGAGGCAGTAACGTTCAACGGGTTGATCCGAAGCGGAGAGACCTTGAAAGTGCAGGAAGGAAAGGCGTTTCTAGGAAGGACAAATGTGACGAAGAGCATGTCATCTAGCAAGGTGCCGAGACTGTTGAGGAAGGGTTCAGAATGGAGCTACACGGAGCTCCTAGAAGAACAGATTGGGATTTTCGACAGGGCTGCTTTTGATGAGTCTGTGTTTGCGGTTGGCATTCCCACAGCCAAACTCACCTTCACTTGGACCGCCTATCAGCCAGCCACTTTCGAGGTTCGTATCCCAAGAGAAGCCGTCTCTGAAAAGGGCAGACTGTCCGCCGTGCAGGATGCTGTAGACTCCATCAGGGCAGCTGGAGTTAGAGCCGTAGTAAAAGTTACTGAGGGGTGATTGTGTGCCGAAGTTTGAGCCTATTAGGAAGAAATCTGGAGAGCTGATCAGATCAGAAGACTGGAACAAGATCCAAGAAGACGTAAGAGCTGATCTGGAGGCGTTGGAAGAAGAAATCAGAAGGCTGAAGAAGTATGTGGACAACATGACCGAGGGCGTCACGTTGACGAGTCTAGAGAGCCCTGTCGGCGTCTCCTACCGTCTTGACGAGGACGCTCCAGGGGAAACAGGCAACTATGCCACAAGCGTCATGGGCTACATTACTAGACAATGGATTCTCGGAAAGGGCAAGACCGGCGAAATCTGCAGGTTCGGAGTGTTGGACCATTTCGATCTGCTATACTACTGGTCAGGTGCAGAGAACGGCGACAAGAAGGCTTTGGAGATAGCCCTCGAATACGTCGACGGAACAACCCATGTGGCCAGCGACATATTCATCCATGAATGGATCGAGCTGCGACCAAAGGGATCTGACAACCCGTACGTTGAGTATCTTCTCTCGCCAAACGAGAGGGTCTGGTACAAGTACGAGTTTAGGAACCCCAACTCTGACAAGGAAGTGAGATACGTCTCTTTCAGGAACATCGATGCAGAGTGTGCACCGAGAATAGCCAACGTAATCCAGCATGTAGCCAGAATAAGGCCAATGCAGACCTGAACTGGGCTGTTAACCGAACCCCTGTATGTGTGATCTCTTAGTCGTAGGACGGTGTTGGCATGTTCGGCGATATCGAGAATGCTATGGTCAACATTCTGCAACGAAACCTAGAGGCAGTGCCAAAAGAGAACATAGGCACGCGAAAGCCTGATCTCAAGATCAAGAAGAACCTGCCCGCCATCTCAGTCGCGAATCTTGACTTCAAAACGGACGATGTCGGAATGGGAAGATCCGTAAGCTCAGTGGACTCAGAGACGGTAGAGCGCTTCAGCGGCGATGGCAAGAAGATTGCTTTTGCCCTTGGCCAGAAACCACTAAGACCAACCGTATTCGTTGAACACCCGGCTGGAACGAGGCTCGGAGAGAAAGCCAACTATACCGTCGATTACGAAAAGGCGGTTGTCAACTTTCATTCCCCGCCACGGAAAGGCACAGACAACATCGTCATCAGATATAGGATGCCCGTCGAAACAAAGGGCGTGAAGTTCAGGTTGAACTACCTGATCAACGTCTGGAGCCAAGACGCAATACAGAGAGACCGGATAACTATCGACGTGATCAAGGCGTTACTCAAGGAAGAGGAGACCTTCAACCGCAAGGGCATGCTCATCAAACCATTAGGCGGCCTCAACATACCCTCGGACCAAGTACCTGAAGGGGTCTACGGCAAAACCCTAGAATACATGGTAGAAGCATATCTGCACGTGGAGACTCCTCTCCCCAGAATTGAGAAGATCGAGTTCAAAGAAGAGAAGGTATAGCGGCTCAAGAGGGTTGACCGGCGCCGCAGCTACCGCAGTACTTCGCCACCACCGGAATAACTTCGTTGCAGTTCTTGCAGGCCTTAGTGTCCACACCTGACGGAGGAAGGTTCCCACACCGAGGACAGGATCTAGCATCTATTGGCATTCTTTCTCCGCAGTGCATGCAGAACCTTCTCTTCTCCTTGAGAGTGACTTCTGTGCGGTCGCCTTGGAGTCTTCCCGACTCCGCTGAAACGGCTACTGTCCCAATCCTCATCGAAGACGTTAAGGCCGCAACCGCCGAAGACTGACCCCTAGGTATCATAACCCGTCCAGCTATCGTTCCGTCTGAAGCGGAAAGTATGACCTCTCTGTCCTCTTCTGCAGCCATGGGTTTGTTGCTACCATCAAGCAGTTCAACAGTAACCCTGGAGGTTGATCTTCCATCAGCGAAGATCACCTTTGGATCCGCTGTTAACCTTAGTTTTGATGGTTTCGGTGTTTTTGGTCTTTTCATAAGGAAGAAAACAACTGCGACAACAGCAACCGCTCCAACTGCAGCTCCGATTACGAGTTCCCAGGGGAAGGGCGGTGGGTTGACGGTGACCCTTTCAACATTGCTCGTGTAGCCTCCCCACGTCGCATAAATCTCATAGGTTCCGTCCTTGTTAGGAGTCCAAGCGAACGAGAACGTTCCGTCGGCCGCTGTTACCCGTGTTACATTTGTTGTGACGGTTCCTCCTAGAGGCCTAGCTTGGATGGCCACCGTTTGACCGGATACGGGGCTGGGAGGAAAAATAAGGATTCGTGTTAGGTTCCCGCTTATGTTCACGGTTTCACCAACGGTGACCGTTTTCGGGGTCGCAGATATCTTGATGCTGTACAAAGGGAGAATGATCTGGCCGGAAACTGACATGATGCCGAGCGCCAAAACCATGCCAGCTAGAACGAGGGGGTGGCTTCTTTTTCTCATCTTAGAATGGTCTCCTTAAAGATTGACAGAATTACTTTTTTGTCTAAGTATTTAATACGTTCGGTCTGAGCCTTCAAAGACTTTTTCAAGGAACAGATGCCTAGGCAGCTCGAACTAGATGAGCCTATTATAAGACAGCCATGTGACAATATTGTCCAGTAACCGTTCACGGGAGACTCGAGGATGATGACTCCTCCAAACGTTGTTTTCGTGGCCCTGGACACTTTAAGAGCTGACCATATGGGTTGCTATGGATACGACCTCAACACCACGCCGAACATCGACAAGCTCGCGAAGGACGCCATTATCTTTGGCGACTGCATTGCTCCAGGAATCCCCACGCACCCCGGATACACGAGCATGTTCACGGGGACGCATCCCTTGAGCCACGAGGTTGTTTGCCATTCAGGATCACATATCCTAGCTCGGGAAATACCATTGCTCTCCGAAATTCTCTACAAAGAAAAGTACGTGACCATCGCCGTAGACAACCTTACGGGTACGGGCGCTCCATGGTTCTCGAGGGGCTACGAGTACTACGTCTTCACTGGAGGAATAACGGTCATCTCAGGCGGATACAAGGTTTCGGGCGAGATCGCAACGCAGAAAGCCGTGAACTTCCTGAAGCTTTGGAAAGAAGGCCGATTAGGCTCGGGTCCTCTCTTTATGTTCGTACACTACTGGGACCCGCATGCCCCCTACACTCCTCCCCCTCCTTTCAGAGGAGCATTACACAAAGCTGAGACTCAGCCGACTCTCCTAAGACCATTGATGGAAAAAACAGCTTGGGGCAAAGGACTCTTGAAGAGCTGGGTCGGCAGAATCATAGAGAGGGACGGGGATGGCAAAGCCCATGTTGACAGCCTCTATGACGAGGAGATTCTTTATACGGACCACCAAGTTTCCCAGTTTCTTCAGTGTATGAAGGAAGAAGGAATCTACGATGACTCAGTCATTGTGATCACAGCCGACCATGGAGAGCTGCTGGGCGAACACGCGATATACTATGATCACCATGGGCTCTACGAAGGAGACATCCATGTCCCACTTATCATAAAGGTGCCTGACATGCCTTTGGGGAGTGAGGTCAAGGGGCTTGTGACGCATGAAGACATAACACCAACAGTACTGGAGCTTCTGGGAGTCAAGACTGGGGCAAGGTTCGATGGAGAATCACTCGCTAGCCACGCAGAAGAGGGAAGAGTTGCCCGTGATTCTGTTGTCTGTGTTGAGAACACGAGGATGACGAAGAGAGCCATTAGAACCGAACAGTGGAAGCTGATACAGACCTTGAGACCAGACATCTATGGCAATCCGGCTGGTTATCTCGAGCTCTATGACCTTGACAAGGACCCTCAAGAAAGCAAGAACTTGGCTGAGTCAGACGAGGACACGGCTGAGGAACTCCTGCTCAAGCTTGAGGCGCATTATCGCCAGAAGATCCGTGGAAAACCTGACCCGCTGATGGTTCAGCCGATAAGTCTACCGATCACCCCATACTAGCTTGAGAGTGTTCTTCACCCTAGCCAGCGGCGTTCGCGCCCATCCTCCTCTTTCTCGTGGCAAGAACCAATACTACAAGGCTCGCTGTTAACAGGCCAGACACAAGTATAAAGGGGTACTTAGGCTCCAGACTGAAAAGGTAACCGGCTAATGCTGGTGATGGAAGGTTCAGAAGATACGAAAGAGTGACCGTGATTGACAGGATCTTGGCTCTTGCCCTGCTATCTGCCTCTTCGATCTCGTTGGTTAGGAAGGTTCTGGAAACCGCGAAAGATGTCCCTAGGTAAACGCCCAGAACAACCCCTGAGATCATAGCCAACAGCAGACTGTCCCTGGGCGAGAAAGAGAGAAGAAGGATGCCGAGGGAACCCAATGCATAGCCGGCGCTCAGAGACTTCATATAACCACTTCTCGAAGTTAGTCGGGGAACCAATAGTGAAGCTATGACCAGTCCGGTGATGGACGAGGCGGCTGGTATTAGCGAAGCTGCCTCTTTGGTCAGTCCTAGGCCCCTTTCGTCGATGAGGTATAGCGGAAGGTAAGTGGAGACCGAGTAGTAGAACGTGCTGATGGTGGATGTCAGAAGCAACGCTACAATGATCCTGTTCCTCTTGATCACGGAAAGCGAATCCAGATACCCTTTCAGTCCCGCAAAGGTCTTCTCCTTCATGATCTGGCTTCCTATCTCAGTCTCGCGTAAGTACAGTTGCCTAATCGTGAACATCGGAACCATCGACGCAAAAGCCAAGGAAAAAAGCAGTCTAACCCCTTGATCGATGCCGTATACACCTACTATGTAGCCTGCGATGGGAGTAGAAAGCGAGCCGAGGCTGAATACAGAGGACACTGTTCCGTAGACACTGGCTCTATATTCGGGCGCAGTATCCTCGACTAATAGACATTCCCAGACAGAGTAGGTAACGTAGGCCGTTCCTTCCAGCACGTAAGCAACTACAGCAAGCCACACGTTGTTAGTAATTATCCAGACGGCTATGGCGGACAACCAACCCATGCTGTCGAACAACATGAAGATCCTTTTCCTGCCGAAACGGTCGGCTAAGTACCCTCCTGCCAGAGGCGAGAAGGCTGTGAAGAAACTCAGAATCGTGAACAGGAAGCCCATCTGAACTTCTGATAGACCGATGGACTGCCTGAGGAAGATGGGTCTGTAGAAAAAGACCCAGCTCATGGGTAGGCTCCATAAGGGCTCTGTCAAGACTAATAGCTTCGCATTCTTGCCCCACATGTCGAAGCGCTTTCCCGCACCACGGAATATGCTACGCAAACCATTCTGTCCTCTAAGGGTTTGCAGCTGATAGTCATAGCAAGGATTTAGCCTTTTCTTTGGCAACAATGACGGTTTGGAAAGCAGTCTGGCTGAACCTGGATCCGCTTGGGCTGAACCTATAGGCTAATGTAGATTGTTGATTCGCTGGCTCAGCGTCTCGGTCAGTTTTCGGCCGCCTTATGCAAATCCTATGTCAACCACCACGCTTCTACTACGAACGGCTAAAGAAGTCATATGAGAACTGAAGCCGTGCAAAGGTTTCGCAGCAAGCTTGTTAAAGATTCTTCAACAGAATCCTTGTTCTGCCAAGGATTCTTCAAAATTCCAGAACTTCGGTTGTTGACTTCAAACTTTCCCAGCTTTCCCGTTGAAGTTTCTTCAGTATTTGAGGGAAAAAATTTTTTCTGTGCACAGTGCGAAAAAAGCTGGGAAAGAAGCCAGATCAAGCCCAGAACAAACTGAAAGAGGGGTCAAACCGATCTCACCATTATGGTCAGCCTCTCAGCCATCCAACACAAACCCTTCCTAGAGAAATCCCGCGAGAATCACGATGCACAAAATCGCTCTTCAAAACTTCCTCAGCAACCTTCACAAACCTTGGCGGAATTTCTCCGCAAGAAAAAGAGGCTGAGCACCAATGCTCCCTCAATGCGTTTGCTTTGTTATGCTGTCTCGCCCACTAAGATTCTAGAGGCAGTAGGGCTCCGTTGCTCACTCTGTATTTCCGCCTCAGCTCCTTCGCTATCGCTTCAAGATTCTCTAACTGCTCTCGAGTTAAGGGCCGAGCTTTCTGGCCTATGCGGGCGTTCTCCTCTGCTTCCTTGACGCTACGCATCCCAACTATGGCTGTGGGTACGCCGTGCCCCCAGATGTAGTTCAGGGCCTCTGAGACGTTTTTCAAAGGTCCTTCAGCTTTCGACCCTCCCAGAGGCTTCATCGCCACGATTCCTACATTCATCTTCTGGGCTAACTGGATGAGTTCTTCTCGAGCTCCGTTGTAGACATAGTTGAACGGGACGATGAGGTTTGAAAACTCGCCACCTGCAATGGCCTTTGCCAGAAACTTTGGGTCATGGTCTGTTATGCCTATATGGTCAACGATGCCTTTCTTCTGCGCCTCTCTTAATGCCTGGAATCCGCCTGCTTCCCCCATGCCTTGTGAGAACAGTTTCTCAGTGATCCTGAACTGGACGATCTCGACCCTGTCAGTGTTAAGCATCTCAAGGCTCTTCTTCAGCTCCCACTCCGCTCGCTCCCTTGTCTCGCCGAAGATCTTCACGTTCAGGATGCATTCGTCCCTACGCTTCTTCATGACCTTGCCAATCTTTACTGCGCTATCACCGTACCCTTGAGGACCATACGAAGTGTGGAACAAGTTTATCCGCAGATCGATGGCTCGGTTGATCACATCGATGGCTTCCTTCTCTGGGACATGCCTGATCGGAATGCCGCCGAACCCGACAACAGATACCCTCAACCCAGTCCTGCCAAGTATCCTGTGCTCCATCAGTCAGCCCCAACCTTTGCCTAAGACAACCAAGCGCAAGATTCATTATTAAGGTTATGATATGCGACATCGACATGGCACATTCGCCTACATGGCTCAAGAAAGCATTGGCCTTGTTCCAGGTGCTCTATCCTTTGACTGCACGACAAAGGGCTTAAGTGAACGTAAGGCAAGTCAGTAGCTGGAGAGAACACAAGTGGCTGCCAAGATGATTCCTCGTGAAGTCCTTTTTGGCAACCCCGAGAAAGATTCCCCGAAGATTTCGCCTGACGGAACTCGTTTGGCCTACCTGGCACCCAAGGATAACGTGCTCAACGTTTGGGTGCGCACGGTCGAAAAAGAAGATGATAAAGTGGTCACCCAAGACAAGAGACGCGGCATCCGCTGGTACTTCTGGGCTGAAGACAACATCCACATCATCTACTTGCAGGACTCGGACGGCGACGAGAACTGGCATGTCTACGCCGTCGATTTGACCAATGATGTGACCCGTGACATGACGCCCTTTCTCGGCATCCGAGCCGAGGTACAGGCCGTCGATCCTGATTTCCCAGAACAGATGTTAGTTGGCTTGAACCTTCGCGATCGTCGATTGCTTGACGTTTACCGGCTCGACCTGAACACTGGCGCTCTGCAGAAGGACACAGAGAACCCTGGCGACGTGATCGAATGGCTAGCAGATCCCGATCTCAAGATCAGAGGTGCTCGGGCGATGACAGCCGATGGCGGCGCACAACTGTACGTTCGAGAAAGCGTGAACAGTCCATGGCGTCCCCTTGTGACATGGGGTCCAGAAGATAACCTCTGTTCAGGGATAGGCTTCACGCCTGATGGCAAAGGAGTCTATCTTCGTGACAGTCGAGGAGCCGATACTGTGCGGCTTGTTCAGATCGATATTCCTACTGGTAGGCAGACAGTCCTAGCATCCGACTCTGAGTATGACTTAACCAGTGTAATCATCCACTCCCGTACACATCAAGTGCAGGCCGTAAACTTCCTTAAGGAGCGAAGCCACTGGCAGGTTCTTGACCTGGCAATCAAGAAGGACGTCGACGCGATTCAGAAAGTTCACACCGGCGATTTCTTCCTTCTCAACAGAGATAGCGCAGACAAGAACTGGTTGATAGGATTCACCACCGACGAGGGTCCGATTCCCTACTACGTTTACAGTCGCGAGACCCAAGAGGCAAAGTTCCTGTTCACGAGTAGACCTAAGCTGGAACAATACATGTTGGCGCCTATGAAGCCAATCACCTTCAAGGCAAGAGACGGCCTAACATTGCATGGCTACCTTACCCTTCCCGTCGCCACTGAACCGAGGAACCTACCAACAGTCTTGAGAGTGCACGGTGGCCCATGGGCTCGTGATGTGTGGGGCTACTCCCCAGAGGCACAGTGGATGGCGAACAGAGGCTATGCGTGCCTGGAAATCAACTTCCGGGGATCAACTGGATACGGAAAGAGGTTCCTTAATGCTGGGAATCGAAACTGGGGGGCTAAGATGCACGACGACCTAATAGACGGGGTCAACTGGGCAATCCAAGAAGGGATCGCCGACACCAAACGCATAGCCATCTACGGCGGTTCCTATGGTGGATATGCAGCCTTGGCGGGAGCTGCCTTCACGCCAGATGTGTTTGTCTGCGCCGTCGACCTGTGCGGTCCAAGCAACATCGTTACCCTGATCAAGTCTATCCCGCCATACTGGGAACCCATGCGCAAGCTATTTGACGAAAGGGTGGGCAACGTGGATGCCGAAAAGGAGTTCCTTGAGTCCCGTTCCCCGCTCTTCAAAGCGGACCAGATCAAGATTCCGCTGCTAATCGGGCAGGGTGCCAACGACCCACGCGTCAAACAAGCCGAAAGCGAACAGATTGTCGAAGCTCTCCGGAGCAAGGGCAAACCAGTCGAGTACATCGTCTTCCCGGACGAGGGACATGGCTTGGCCAGACCCGAAAACCGCCTCAAGTTCTACGCTATGGCCGAAGTCTTCCTAGCCAAGCACTTGGGGGGACTAGCAGAAAAATAGCGTCTAAGACCTTTGGCAGTAAAGACAATGTATACATCATACGCTAGTAGCACTAGTATCGTTAGAGAATCGTCCGATGACCTTCGGAAGCTCAACGACAAGCTCTCCGAACATGGACGCCTCCTGAAACCGTAAGCAAGGATGGCGATCTTGTTGGGTAAGGTTTTGAAGCCTGAGGAGGATGCTCTTGGTCAGGAACTCTGGGCATACTACAGTGGTAAGGATAGTTACGAGATTATTGAGCGGGACGATGGCTACTTCGATGCCTGCTTCCATGTGCCATACTACTTCTCAGGCTGCGACGAATGGATTCCGATTGAAAGGAAGGCGATGGAATTTGCCAAAGGTAAAGTTATCGACATAGGCTGTGGCGCTGGGAGACACTCGTTGTACTTACAAGAGAAGGGCTTTGATGTCCTCGGAATCGACATCTCACCCCTAGCTGTAAAGGTCTGCACGCTCAGAGGAGTGAGAAGGGTTGAGGTCATGTCCATAGATGATGTGAACTTCGGACCAAACTCGTTCGATACCATTCTAATGATGGGTAACAACTTCGGATTGCTCGGTAGCCTAGCAAAGGCGCGAAGACTACTCAAGAGGTTCCAAAAGATGACCTCCAAGGACGCTCTCATAATCGCTGAGACCTGTGACCCCTACGAGACCAAGAATCCCGCTCATCTGGAGTACCATGAACGCAACCGAAAGCGGGGCAAAATGTCAGGGCAACTAAAAATTAGGGTCAGGTTCGGCAGATACGTTACCCCATGGTTCGACTACCTCATAGTCTCAAAAGAGGAGATGAAGAAGATCCTCGAGAGAACAGGATGGAAGATAGAGCAGTTCATTGACTCCGACGGTCCGAAATACATAGCAATAGTCGAGAAAGCCAATAAGATCTAGAACAGCTCTGCAATCGCTTTGAGCAGATGCTTCTCGATGAAACCCTTGTTCACCAGAAAACTATCCCGCGCATTCAGACCATTGCAGCAAGGGATGAACTTCAACACTCCTTGGTTTACGCCTGTCTGCTCAAACTCGAAGGGATAAAGCTGGCACAACGCTGGACGCGCCGCATAGACGCCGCACCTGTACTTTCCGGCTTCGATATCGGGTTGAAGGAAGACGCATGAACCGTCCTGCTTCCTGCTCAAGACCCCTCCCCGCCCATCTTCCTCGTTTGAAGATGGATCCAGAAAATCCACTGTTTCATGCCCAGCCTGCTTAATGCGCTCGACATCCTTCCAGTGGACTTTAGGACCGCCTAACCTGCAACAGAAGATAGCGCATTGTCTACAGTTGAACCGAAGACTATTCCTTGAGAACACTGCATTCGAGATCCGCATCGTCTTGGGATTCCAAGTTATCTCAGCTATCTCTTCACTCAACCGTGCCACCTGACCCCCTTGCCTGCGCCTCCGTTCCCAAACCAGCAGCTTGTTCCTCGTCTTTTAAGGAGATCGCCTCTATAAGGTTGTGGTCTGAGTCGTCATATCATCTTTGTGGGTGAGCCTTGCGTCTGTTTGCTATTCTCGGCTCTAACGTTTCCGATATAGACGAGGATCTCCTTGGCGGACGATCGTACCGTAACGGATATGAGGAAGCGCCTATGGTTACATACTGCATACCATGTATGAGGGGTTCTGTTGGCATGCCCACGGAAATTGCTGATGTCGACAGGTTCGTTCAGCTTTCAGAGAAAGCCGAATTCTGCGCCGTGAAAAGGCACAAGGGCATCGTCAAGCTTAAGCTCAGAGCGCCGAGGATGATGTATACGCTGAAGGTTGAGCCGATAAGGGCCGAAGAAGTCATCAAGAAGCTCAAATGCGAGATAAAGGAGATCTGACCTTCAAGGCAGGCAAGTTCTCAATAAGGCCCCGAAACTTTCTCTTCTTCTGTTCCTTTTGTATGCCCTTAAAGCGAAGAGAAGTCTATCCTTGCTTCTTTGTCCGAGAACTCTATCGATCAACCTAGCCGTTTCTCCCGTCATGAAGAGATATTGGCAGACCGAAGTCACATTAGAGACCCTTCTGGTTGTGCTGGCTGTCTCGAAGTCAAGAAGAAAGGGGCGATCATTCCCATCCACCACGATATGCTTGGGGGCTCGGCTAAGCTCTCCGTGATCCAGTCCGATTTCATCAAGCCTCCAGCATTGTTCTAGGAGGTTCATCAACGTGTTGCGAACCCTCCTTGCCGCATTCTCCTTCGTTCCAAGAGTCTCAATCCATTTTGGGAGAAACAAGCCTTTGATATACCTCATCGCCAGAAGGTTCCCTGTGGATCCCAGAAGCCTTGGACCGACACTTACGGAGTTCGCCTTTCGAAGCATTTCGGCTTCATGTTCCATGCCAGCCCTATCAGCGTCCGTCCTCCTAACCTTCAATGCGACCTTGCCAGAAGACGTGCACCCCAAAATGACTATGCCGACGTGGCCCTTGCCCAAGACATGCAAGTTGTTGACGGTTTTCTCGCCTACAAAGCATAACGCAGTCGCACCCAACAGCCTCATCTCGGCGATGCGCCTCTGGAGTTCCTCGTGGTCGTACTTTGGATAGCAGATGACCCGTCCATGCTCCCCTTCCAAAAGGGTACCTAAGGGGACAGTCTTGTTCATCGATTTCGAATCACTCTCGTTAGATCGTATATGCAAATCTGCTCGGGTCACATGGAATGGTCGCCTTTGACTTCAGCTTGTCTATTTAACCCAGCTTGGTCTGCCTTTGAGATGCTCCGTCAAGAACTTCGCGAAGCTTGGATTTCGAGAATAGAACTCTCTTGCCTCATGGTTCACCAAGACTTCGAGGGATGAAGCGAACGCCTGAGACACTAAGCTGGCGACACCAACGCCTTCACCGTTCTTAAGCTTCTCTCTCAAGAGGTCAGCGACATCGGTGTACTTCCTTCTCCTCTCAACAACCCAACGGTAGCCCTCGATTCTGGGACCGGAAAGGACGCGGCTGGATTTCCGATGCTTTGCGAGAAACCTTTCGCAGTCCTTCTTCTTCCACACGGGCGGGCCTAGATGCCTCTCAACTAGCGGTAGGAATCGGGAATGCAGCTCGAAGACAAAAACGTTCACGGTTCCTTCGTCGCTCCAAACCCCGCTACGAACAAGCGAGAAACCATGTTGGCGGAAGACTGTCTCCAAGGCCCTCTGAGACCTATAGAGCTGACCCCAAAGAACATCGGACACAGCCCTTATCGTGTCGGTCTTCAGGAAGACAAATGCTGAACTCCGCGAATCCATCAACCGAATAAACTCCGCAACAGACAGCGTTCTGGTCCCTCTTGGATAGAAGAAGCTGAGGCTCGGTTTCTTGAGGAAACTCCTCGATGCCGCGATGAACTCGTTGAGCCTGTCTGTTCTCACAGCCGAGGCTACGTTTCTACCCTTGTCCACGGGGTCCACAACTATGAGCGGCTCTTGGAATATCTTTAGCGCTTCATCCTCTCTGCCCAAGTAGTATCCTTTGAGGTCGACGATCTCTCTTTCGCGCCAGTCCGATGCTGCTTGCAGAAGTCTGGGGAATCGCCCGTAATATAGGGTTAGGATCTCACAGAGGTACCCGCTGAAGCCCCCGACCTTTATCTCTGCGCCGTAGGTGCCAATTCCCCGCATGAACCGTTTCAGTAGCCGAACCTCGTTCTTGGCTTCTGGTGTAAGGTGTTTCTTCACGTAGAGTGTGTGGAAAGGAGTCCTGTCAACGGACGAAACAACGCCTTCGCCCCTCTCCAGCTCAAAGCAAGGCACAAAATCCACGGTGAAACCGTTCATCTTGGCTTCAATATATGGATGCTCAGCATAGGCCTCCAGCCAGTCTTCTCCAGCGACTCTCTTGGCTACTTCAAGGACCTTAGCAAAGGCATCTCTTCCATAAGCCTTGGCAACCAGCACGAACAGGTCTATGTCCTTCTCTCCCGCGAGCCACGTGTCCTTGGCGATTGAGCCTTCAACCTGCACTTTAGCTTCCAGATCCGCCTCCTTCAGCTCGCTTTCCAGCTTCTTCGCTAGATTCTGCGAGAACCAAATTGTTTCGCGCCTCTCTTCTATGCTGGGGATGGCTTTCCTGAGTGCCTTCTCACAGACTAGGCTCATCTTCGCTTCCAAGATTTCCTGGCTCATTGGCCCTATTCCCCTGTTTCTTCTCTCAGTGGGTCAAGTTCCGCGGCATGTCTCCTTCAGAACTGAATAGACAGGTCCCTTCGGAGTGAGGACGCTTCTCTTCAGCCTTAAACACTCAGCCTTGATAATGCCGAACTCATAGTTCTCCAGTTCATCTATGCGCCTTGTAAGCTCGGACTTATTGCGTCCCGTCGTCACTCTGGCAATCGTCAAGTGCGGACTGAAGCCTTTGCCGTCCGGTCTAAAGCCTAGTCTTCTAAGACTAGGTTCCAGCTGATAGAAGACCTGCCTCAACTCGTTTGATCCTCGCCGTATTCCCGCCCACACAACACTTACGCGATGCAAGCTTGGAAAGGCCCCGAGCCCCTTCACCTCCACCTCGAAAGGATTGAACTTAACCTTCTCCATCTCAACGTGAATCTGATCTACCTGTGAGGATGCAATGTCACCAAGGAACCTCAAGGTTAGGTGGATGTTCTCAGGTCTTACCAGCCGCAGGTCCGCGCCGGTCCTAGCAAGCATGCTCTGGACTACAGCGAAGTTCCTGAGCACAGTCTCGTCTTCAATATCGAAGGCTATGAAACTCCGAATCGGCTCCATTGCGGAACTGTCCTTGACACGGTTGTAAGGCTATAGAGCTAACCCACAACCGAGAATATTAACGCCTTTTCATACTTAAGCGGCAAGATTCGCTTAATCGCGGTGAAGGCTCCATCGTCACGCAGTAACAGGAACAAAGACTATTCACCCCTCTTCGGCTTCTCCATCAGGCCACGCTTCGACCCAAGAACCCCGTCCCTGAAGTGCGGCTTCCTGAGAACCTTATCGCTGGCTTTCTCGAGTTCTCTGGCCTCGTCGGCGAGTTTGGCAGCTACTCTCATGATTTCGTGTGCTGCTGCGACCATTGGAACGTAAATGCTCGAGTCATTGATCTTGAAGCAAGCTTCCGTGGTCAGCTTGGAGACTTGCTGAGCCAATTCGTGCGCGGAGAAGGCTTTCGCTTTCGCATACGGGTTCAAGAATCCGGCAGCTTCAACCGCCCTTTCTCGGTCAACGACCAGCCGTGGAAGTTCAGGTCTCTTACCTGATTTCAAGGATTCGATGACTCTGTCCAGTGTCTCAACGACTAGGTTCAACGCTCCCGTGGCTGCTAGGACCTTGATCACGTCTGAGTTGAAGAGAGCCATTTCAGCTGGATCGAGGAACTCCCTCCTCGCGCCTATCATGGAGTCAGCTTCGACGATGATGTAGCCTAAGCCCGCTTCTTCCATCTCCCTGACTACTTTCTTGGCTGGGCTATCGGAGATAACGATCGTCGGTATCCCAGCGTCCTTAAGCATCCTGCGAGCTTCTGTCGGTCCCGGCGTCGTTTGCGCTGGCCCGACCAGAATGACCAAGTCCGGTTTCTGTCTGATTATTGTTTCAGCAGTTTCTTGGCAGTGTCTCAGTTCAAGCTTGGCTCCTGAGCCCATGACCCTCACATCGATGTCCATTCTCTCAGCTCTCTCATCCAGAAGGAACTCGAGCAATGGCAGAGCCCCGACGCATCCCAGCTTCAATACGCCTATCTTCGTCGTCTCCTTCATTCACGGCGTCTCCTTGGGTCACCAACCCTTAACAATGGAGAGTAGGGAGAACATGTTAAAAACAGTTGTTGCAGCCTAGTATCATCTCGGAACCGAGGCGGAGCGGCACTCTTGCGTTGCCGATGCATGCTAGATTGGTTAGAACTACTCTCCGATGCTTTTCACTATCTTCTCTGCCACTTCCTGTGCTTTTACGGCGTCTTCCACCGTTACCAAAGGATGCTTCTTGTGGAGAATGCATTCTATGAAGTGACTGTCAAGTTGATAGTGGCCCCAGCTCTTCGTGCCTGAAGCCGGGACATCCCACTCTCTTATCTCCGGATCAGATCCGAAGACGATCACCTTGTTGTTCCAGACCACATGCAAGACATTCGCATTGTCCCCATACACTTCCAGCCTGCTTGTACTAGCTGAGAGTTTTACTGTAGCGCCATAATGCAGCGAGCCGACTATTCCGTTCTTCAATTTAATGGTGCCCATCGTGTTATACCCCAAGATGTCCCCGTATTCCTTGAGCTTCGCATAGTTGCTCATCCATTCGACGCCTGCTATTTCGCTCTCAAACATCCATCTCAACAAATCGATGGACCAGACCGAAAGGGTGAAATCAGGATAGCCTCCGCTCTTCCCTAGGTCCCACGCCCAAGACCCAGCTGGCCATTGCTCCGCAAGAGACGCTGCGGGTATGAACTCCCTGAAGTGAACTGCAACCGGGTTCCCAATGACTCCGGACTTGATCATCTCTTTCGCCTTGACATATGCTGGTGCAAACCTAAAGTTCAGGACGGGCATTAGGATGACACTTTTCTTCTCCGCAGTTCTCTGCATCTGCCTAACTTGGGCTATCTTCGGCGCCAAAGGCATCTCGCACAGAACATGCTTTCCTTTTTCCATTGCTTTCATAGCCGAGTCAAAGTGGAAGGGCGTTGGCACAGCCAGAACCACAGCGTCTACTCCAGGATCTTCCAGGATCTTGTCATAGTCTAGGCAGTATTTCACATCGTATTTCTCGGATAGAGGCTTCACTCTTGTTTCGGTACGGGCACCCAAAACCACCAACTCAGATCCGCGGATCTTCTTGAAAGCAGGCACATGCGCCTGTCCGCCTACAAAACCCACACCGATCACAGCTACACCAACAGTCTGCGCCATGATTTCCATCTCCAAGCTAAGTGTAGTAAATGAGGACAGTTTAAAAGCTTACTTGCACTTAGCTCATCACTATCTGACCGATGGATCGGACAAGAAGGAAAAGTGGCAAAAGACAAAGGAGAAGACGTATCTGTAGAAATCCGAGGCAGGTATCCGTGAAGCTGATAGACACGCATGCGCACCTGGAGATGCTGGACAAAGTCGATGAGATGCTTGAGAGAGCCGAAGGGGCTGGTGTTGTTGCCATTGTTACGATGGGATCTGACTATGAGTCGAACCTTTGGGCTTTGAAAGAGAGCATCAATCATCAAAGAAGGAATCTGAAAGTCTATCCGGCTATAGGCCTTCATCCTTGGGGCCTAGACACCTCGAAGATTGAGGTCAACATCGGGCTTATCGAAAAGAATATTGGCAAAGTTGTCGCTGTAGGTGAGATAGGCTTGGATTACTGGTATGAAGAAGTCAGGAAAAACCCGGGAAAGAAGGAGGAGCAGAGGTCGCTGTTTAAAAGGCTCCTCGAGATCGCGAAGAGGAACAGAAAGCCTGTTTCAATCCACAGCCGTGGCGCATGGGCAGACTGCGTGGAAATAGCAGCTGAAACAGGCATCGAGATAGCAGTCTTCCACTGGTTCACCGGACCCTTAGATATCCTGAGAAAGCTTCTGGATCACGGATACCATGTTTCAGCGACTCCAGCAATAGCCTACAACAAGGAGCATAGAGCCGTGGTGGCCAACACGCCTTTGGAAAGGCTCGTTCTGGAAACGGACTCGCCCGTTGCGTACCAAGGAGAAACATCAGATCCTCTGTACATCCTTAGGACACTTTCTGCAGTCGCACGATTGAAAGAAGAAAAAGAAGAAACCATAGCTGAAAAGACAACAGAGAATGCCAACGTGATCTTTGGAATTTGGGGAGGCGGCGGAGAAGTGGGTTCTACATACATGAACCTCCCAGAAAAAGAGAGTTCTGCAAAGGCATAGAGTTCAGAAGACTCTCAGGTCACGATCTTCACTATGTTTCCGTGTTTTCTGTTATGACCTTAATGAACTGTCGACATCAAGTGGAGTGAGAAAAGTTAGAGCGTGCAAGATCTGTTTAGGATGCGCCCTACAGGCCACTTCCAAGGCGCTTTCAACAGCTGAGGTTCAATGCATAATCCAAAAGACTTAAGAAGAGCAGAGGTGTGAGATTCTCAAAAGCCTCGGAAAGCGGGGCCTGGCCAGATCACTGTGTATCGAAGCACTGAGATTGACACAAAAAGTTGAGGAAAGATGCGGGCCAAATGGAAAAAGAAACGCATGCGCCGCGAAAAGAAGAAACGAGAAAAGAGGCGCGCGCGATACAAGTAAACTACCGTCCCGGACCAGAGACTAGGGACAGCTAAGCCTTTAGCTTGAGTGTTGCTTCTTCCCGAGTGAGGAACCCATGCAGAGTTCTATCCCTGCAGTAGATGGTTCCGTCGCAGAGCGTCGCGTTGAGCCCTGGCAGTCCTTCTCGGCATGTGGCGAATTTCATCCCATGGTTCAAGACCATCGTCCTTAGAGTGTTCAAGACGGCCATCCTCTTTTCTCTGCTGAGGTATTTGTAGCCTGAGATCCACTCACCGTCAGCATATTCAACGACAAGCTTCTCGTAGAGTTCACGGTTTTCTGTTCTAAGCATAGGCAATATTCCTCTGGCAAGCTTCATAGTCGAGGCTGTTACCTGCTTCGCGCCGATCCTAGCTGCCTCTGAGACGGTTGCTTCCAAGTCTTTCACATCCAAATTTACGGTTGGGATAACCGGATCTATCCTCACAACCGTCGGTATCCCTTCGTCCGCAACCTTCTTGAGGGCGGAGAGCCGCGACTTGGGAGAAGGAGCGTGAGGCTCAGTGATCTCCGCCTCATCTTCGCGAACTGTTGTTATTGTCATGGAAACCACGCTTCGGGTCAGCTTGAGGACATCAATATCTCTTGTGACAAGATCTGACTTGGTCACGATCAAGAGGGGAAAACCCTTCTTGGCTAAGACGCTCAAGCACTCCCTCGTTATCTCGTATTTCTTCTCCAATGGCTGATAGGGGTCAGTGGCGTCGCTGAACATGACCGGCAGCTTAGTCCTTGTGCATTCAGCCATCTTGATGATATCTTCCCTCAGTTTCAAGCGGGGAACTGTTGGACCTCTGAAGCTTGGAAACTTGACGGCATAGCAGTAGATGCATCCGTAGGCGCATCTTCCGAGGTATGGGTTTACATTAAACTTTGGCATGCATGTGCAGAAGGCTGACTTGGCAATGTTAAAAGGCGGGAGCCTCATGCATCAACGCCAAGAGGAATGATCTGTATCAGTCTTATAAGTGGAACTCGAACCCGACGACTGGGCTAGTTGCGGTGCGAGTTGACTGCGACCAGCCGTCTTCTTGGTCCAGAGGTCTGCTGTGCTTGGTCAACGGCAACGCAAGCAATGGACGACATTCCCAAAGTTTATTAGTGAGTGTTACATCGAATTCCGATGATTCACGATGCGTGAGACCAAGACTGGTCTTCGAAATGGATCCATTGACGTTTCCGCTACTCATCGGGATATACGCGATCTTGATCGTCACCTACCTAGCGGTCGTCATTCTGCGGAAACGTGCTGCTAATGATAGGATGGGGCAGATAGCTAGCGCAATACAGATCGGTACAAAAGCCTACCTCTATAGGCAACTCAGTGTCATCTCGTGGTTCATTCCTTTATTGACCTTCGCGATATACCTCATGTTAGGCTGGGAGGCAACGGTTACATGCATTCTTGGTGCTTTCCTCTCGCTTCTCACGGCCTACTTCGGGATGAGTGTAGCCGTTAGGGCTAACGTCATAACCGCCGACGCTGCCAAAGAGTCTTCTTCACGCGCCTTCAGGATTGCCTTTCTTGGGGGAAGCATCATGGGGCTCTCAGTCACTGGGCTCAGCCTTGTTGGTCTGAGCGTTCTTTACGTTCTCTTCGGAGATCCTGAAGCCCTGATCGGCTTCGGGTTCGGCGCAAGCCTTACCGCCCTATTCGCTCAGATCGGCGGAGGAATCTACACGAAGGCCGCCGACATCGGAGCTGATCTTGTGGGGAAGGCTGAAATGGGGTTTCCCGAGGACGACCCTCGGAACCCTGCGACAATAGCAGACCTTGTAGGAGACAACGTAGGTGACTGCGCTGGAAGGGGCTCCGATCTGTTCCAGTCGTTTAGCGGCGACATCATCACCGGGATGATACTGGGGATCGCCTTCATCCCGAAATATGGGGTTAACGCTGTTTTCTTTCCGTTGTCACTGCAAGCGATCGGGATCTTGTCGTCGACCATTGGGATCTCTTTGATTAGGGACTGGGATGGCTGGAGCCCTCCCGCGTCGCTCAGTCTTGGGCTTTATATGACCTCAGTCTTCTGTGGCGTCGGATCATACTTCCTTTCCGTATGGCTGTTGAACGATGTGACGATCTTCTACGCCACCTTAAGCGGTCTCGTCGCAACCATAGTCGCCTTGGTCATGACCCAGTACTATACTGGCATCAAGGGGAGACCAGTTAGGAAGATTGCAGAGGCTTCTCAACGAGGCGCCGCCATTAATATCATAACGGGCATGGCATATGGCTTCCAGAGTCCATTCATCTCTATAATGGCGATTCTTGGAGCTGTTGCCTTCTCCTACCTTATTTCCGGATATTCTCTCTACGCCATCATTGCGGCGAATATTGGGACAGATCTGCTGATTGGTTTCATAATGTCTTCTGACGCTTTCGGACCTATCGTGGACAACGCCAACGGGATAACAGAGATGGCAAAGGTGTCAAAAGCTGGCGACGCGCTAGGACTACTTGATGCCGTGGGCAACACAATGAAGGCTTCGACCAAGGCATATGCAATGGCTTCAGGCACGATCACGGCATTTGTTCTCTTCGCCACGTTCTTTCAAATGACGGGGATCAAGGGTCTGAATGTGATGCAGCCGTACGACCTCGTGGCTTTCTTCGTCGGCGTATCGTTGCCGTACCTAACGTCATCCTTCACCATCGGTTCAACTGCGAAAACCGCATTGCTGATGGTCGATGAGGTCAGAAGGCAGTTCAGAGAGATCAAGGGGCTTCTGGAAGGTAAGGCTGAAGCCGACTACGCCAGGTGCATTGACATCTCAACCAAAAACGCTCTTAAAGAGATGATGTTGCCCGGACTCATCGCAATCGCTCCTCCTGTAATCGCTGGATTCATCTTCGGAAAGGAAGTACTGGGTGCCCTTCTGATCGGCGTAACAGCCTCATCAGCCATACTGGCGCCATTCTTTAACAACGTGGGAGCAGCCTTCGACAACGCAAAGAAAATAGTCGAGACCGGGTTCTTTGGAGGCAAAGGATCAGAGACCCACAAGGCCGCGGTTGTTGGCGACACTGTCGGAGACTCGCTTAAGGATGTGGCCGGTCCCTCAATACTTATCTTCATGAAACTCGTCGGCATGACAGCTTTGCTTATCGCCCCAATCCTGTGATCTCAGTAAGCACAATTAGTGTCCACTTCAATAGGGATGTTACTTTTATAAGTGGAGCGCTTTCATAGACTCGAGAAGAATAGGCCAATTCTTCTTATGATGGAGGAGCGACAGGGTGAACCGCAGAGACTTCAAGAACCCAGAAAAGAGATTCAGACCCTCTCCGTTCTGGTCTTGGAATGACGCCTTAGACCCCGATGAGCTGCGTTGGCAGGTGCGCGAGTTCGCTAGTAAGGGATTCGGCGGCTACTTTATGCACTCAAGAGTCGGTCTCGCAACGCCTTACCTATCGCCAGAGTGGATGAGGTGCATCCGCGCGTGCCTCGAAGAAGGAACGAAAATGAACGTAGAATCGTGGCTTTACGACGAGGACAAGTGGCCAAGCGGATTCGCAGGTGGCTTCGTCCCAGCCAAGAACGAAGAGTACAGAGCCAAGATAGCCAGCATGAAAGAGATTAAGGCTGAAGAGGTGCCAGAAGCTCTTGGCGACCCTACTGCTCTCGGAGTCTTCGAGATCACGTTTTCCGGTCCTACAACGATTGATGACTACAAGCGCATTCGCAAACCCGAAGAGATCAAGGGCAATTCCCACCTATTCATGTTCAAGGTGGAGCCAAGCGACCATAAGAACCGGAACTGGTACAACGGCGAAAGCTATGTGGACTTGCTCAACCCGGAGGTGACTGAGGAATTTCTCAAGGTGACGCTTGATGCGTACGCAGAGGAGTTCAGGGGAGACTTTGGAGAGTTCATGCCCGGCATATTCACGGATGAACCTAACTATGAGGGCCGGAGACATATTCCTTGGACCAGAGAGATGCTTGAGTACTTCCAAAGGATCAACGGGTACGATGTCAGGGACAAGCTTCCTCTCCTACACTTTGATGGTGTAGGTTGTCATAGAGTCCGCTATGACTTCTGGCGAACAGTCACCCTAAGGTTCATTGAAGCTTTCACCGCGCCTTACGCCGAAAGATGCACGGTCAATGGTTTGAAGATGACAGGTCACTACCTTTGCGAAGACAACCTTGACATCCAAACAAGATGCGCAGGTGCCGCCATGCCGCATTACGAATATATGCCCGCTCTGGGAATCGACCACTTGGGCCGCAACATCAACGACCCGCTCACATTGAAGCAATGCTCAAGCGTCGCACATCAGTTTGGAAGAACACGCGTCCTTTCAGAGCTGTTCGGATGCAGCGGCCACAGCATGACCTTCGAGGATCAGAAATGGATCGGCGACTTCCACCTCGCTCTGGGGATCACATTCTTCTGTCCCCACTTGACGCTCTACACGATGAAAGGTGACGCGAAAAGGGATTACCCACCAACTCTGAGCTACCACCAGCCCTACTGGGAGCACTTCAAACTCATCAATGACTATTTTGCACGCGCCAGTTACATTTGCTCTCAAGGGAAGTTCCGAGCCGACATACTAGTCCTTCACTCGATCGGAAGCGCATGGGCCACGTTTGTGCCGACTGCCGAGGGACGCGAAACACTGCCATGGAAGTACAACAACGCTCTTGTGAAGCTTCAAGACGACCTTCTTGCCTTGCATCGAGACTTTGACTATGGCGACGAAGTGATCCTTTCCCGTCACGGCCGCGTCGAAGGCAAAGAGATCGTGGTCAAAGAAAGCAGCTACAGAACTGTGATCGTGCCACCTTCGCTGACATGGTCCAGTGCGACAATCGACCTTCTTAAGGGCTTCCTGGATGCGGGCGGAAAAGTGATCTTTGTTGGTGAAACCCCAAGCTTCGTCGGCGGTGAGCCCCTCAAACCAGAGTGGGCAAAGATTCTGCTACATCCAAACGCCGTTAGTGTAGGGACTGAAAGAAGCGCTGTTGCCAAGGCTCTGGACGCAGCGCTCCCCAGATTGATCAGCGTGACGGACGAGCAAGGAAGTGAAGTCGAGGACATTCTCATCCATCAGCGGGTCGATGGAGCTCTGCGAATCTACTTCCTTGTGAACAAGAGCCGAACAAACTCGTACAACGTGGTTATCAAGGTTCCCGAGAAAGGCGAAGTCACCGAATGGGACATGTTCAACGGATCAGTTTCTCAAACCAAAGTGGTTACTCGGAAAGGACAGACAGTCATTCGAGTCCTCTTCCATCCAGTAGAAAGCCATGCTTTCGTGATAGACACTGCGACGCAACCAGCCACAAGTGGTTCCTTACCTAAGGCAGGAGCCAAGGAAAGAATCACCAAGCTTCCGAGGGAATGGAGCTTCACAACTCTTCACGCGAATTCTCTCATACTAGACGCCTGGGAATACTCCTTTGGAGACGGAAGATGGCGCGAGAAGATGCCCACTTGGAAGATTCGTCGCGAAGCTTGGAAAGAGGCTGGCCTAGAAGCTTACTTTGGGATACAGCCATGGGTGTTAGCAACGAAGATGCTAAAACCATCGAAGTCCTTTGATCTTCAGCTACGTACAGGCTTCAAGTCTGAGGTAAGAGGCAAGCGCGCATTCTTGGTAGTCGAGAGAGCGTCGATCTGGAAGTTGACCATAAATGGTAGACAAGTCTCAGCAAAAACTGCTGAATGGCACTGGGATAGGCAGTTCGGCAGAATCGACATATCTGACCATGTCAAGGTCGGTGAGAATACTATCGAGCTTTCGTGCAGATACGACCGCGATGTTCCCGTCGAGGACATGTACCTCGTCGGCGACTTCGGAGTTAAGAAAATCTCAGAAACTGAACATGCACTTGCTGACAAACCGAAAGTCCTGAGGAATGGAAGCTGGGTGGAGCAAAGGTACCCGTTCTATGCGGGGACAATGCGCTACAGGACTACCTTCAACCTAAGAACCATACCGAAAGGCCATGTCCTGATACGTCTGCCTAAGGCGAAGGGAACCCTCTTCCTTGTGAGGGTGAACCGTAAGAAACCAGTCCCGGTTTGTTGGCAACCTTTAGAGGCAGATGTGACAAACCTCGTTCACAAAGGCAAAAACGAACTTGCCATTGAAGTTATCAGCTCTTTGAGGAACACATTCGGTCCGCTCCACCACAAGGGGGGCGATCTCTACTTCGTTGGCCCCTTCTCGTTCATAGATGAAGGAAACTGGACAGCCATCTACCAGCTAGTGCCTTATGGCCTGATTGATGGAGCTGAGATTGTAACGCGAAAGTAGATGCTAGGGAGACAGTCTAAGCGTACCTACAAGCTGGCTTTTACCACGGAGTCTCTTTCAGGCGCAGTAGATAGGCTGTGACATTGACTAGGAGATGCACTGGGCCCGTCAGAACTATTATGATCAACGCCGCTGTCAAGGGTGGAGGCTTGACTGGCAGAGAGAACAGCAATGCCACCAAGACAAAGTCAACTTGATCGGAGATAGGCAAGGGCGCGCCCGGCTTCAGATTCAAACGCCTTTTGATAAATGAACCAATCAGATCGCCAATCAGCGCGCCAAGTGAGAGTACGATGCCAAGGACAAGGCTTCCTTGGGGGAGCCCTACGTTCGGTGCGAGTGTCTCTTGAGCCCACCCGACGAAAGTTCCTATCAGAATGCCCGATAGAAATCCACGCCAAGTCTTGTGAGAACCGAAGATCGGCCTGCCATCAGAGAGCATTTTTCCTCCGTCGAGTGATCGTCCCCCACCCAAGAGAATAGGTGCGCCATTGGCGCAGTACGCTGGGAAAATGTAGTACAACGCATAGAAGATTTCCCATGCGACCCCTCCAATCATGCTCATTCTGTAGCTCTCTGTTTGCTGGTTCTTATTTCATTACTTGCTGGAGTTAATTAAACGTAACGCGAGCTGTCGCGTGAAACTAGGCTCTTAGCACTGGTCTATTATGGAACGACGAGCCCCAAATGCTCATTGGGCTTCTTCAGGCCTCTTTCCCCAGAAAGTGAGTCCTGTTCTCGCTAATTCCCTCAACGTGTCGAGAGTGTGTTTGGTGTAGACCGCGTCACTCGAAGTGTAATGCGCTTCGCGGGGGAACTCTGAGCATTTGAGGCGGAAAGTGACGTTCTTGGTCTGGGCACACTCCCAGAAGTCACACCCCCTTTTAGACTTTCTAGTTTTCCTTAGCTGTTTGTTGGCCTAGTTGCACCCATAGCATCTATATCGCTCAAGTCGGAAAGTCGGGCAGAATCCGCAGTAAATTCCACACGCCCCAACATGTTCTTCCACTTCAGACCACGTGATCCAGTAATGTCTTGACGGCTTTATGGATTTTGGCTGCATGTCGGGAAGCGACCTCCTTGACACCACAAGAGATAAGTGCAGAATCGAGTTCTTGCTTCTTAAGGAGTGGAACCTATGCCTGTTGTCATTGTCGAGATGTGGGCTGGAAGAACCGAAGAACAGAAAGAAAAGGTCATAAAAGGGATCACCAAAGCATTCGAGGAAATAGGCGTGAAGCCCAAAAACGTCCAAGTGATCATCCACGATCTTCCAAAGACTAATTGGGGCATCGGCGGAGTACAGGCATCCAAACCTACGCGGTAACGAAGGCTACTACTCGAACCAAGCTTTTCTCAGACCTCTAGTCTCAACCTGTGTAAACTGCCGCAGTTCCTCCACCAGCGTTTCTGTCTTGCTTAGGCGGGGCTCTGGTAGTCTGCAGTTGTAGTTGTCGTATCCCACGTGGACAGTTTCTGGCTGAATCTTCCTTATCCAGCTGACGAACTCGGAGTCGAAGTCTAGGATGGGTTCTATAACAATAGCCTTATGTTTCCACTCCATCCTGCTCATTTCTTCAAACCTTTCTTTGGGAGTTGGAGCCCTTGAAAGATTGTAGACCCTGTTCGTCTCGATCGTCGCCCCAAGAACCATGTTGTCCGTGAACAACCCGCGGAACTCACGGTATCTCCGAGGGTTCTTGGTTAAGAAAAAGTAGGACGCGTCAGGCTTCCATCTGAGCGTTTTGAGGACTCTCTCTATCCATTCTTTGGGCACCCAGTCCCCCCACATGTCACCCATGTCAGAGACGAAGATAAATTCGTGCTTTCGCATCCTCTGTTTCAGCCTCCACTCGACAAGCGTAGGTCTGAAGCCGTGTGTCTTATAGGGCTCAACACCCATCGCCGCAAGCCTCCTAGCATAGCCCCTAGCCCAACAATACAGACAGTTGTGCAGGCAACCAGTTATCGGATTCCAAGTTTCCAAGGCTTAGTCAGAGGTCCTCCATGTTGGACAGTTCCCATTTTCATGGATGACTCCAAGCGACGAAGTCAGGGTTTGTAGTCGTGAACGCCATCCCCATCTATTACAAGATAAAAGGAGAGTTGGGTCTCTCTTCCCCCAGATTTCTCAACAGACGCCTTTATGATACTGCGCCTACTGGCCCGTGAGAGACCTACGACGGCATCGGACCAATACCTAAGCACTCTTGTGGCAACCGGCGTGGTATCCACCTCGTCGTGCTTGATCACACCTCTCACTTGGCTGACTAGTAGGACTGATACCTCAAGAGACTTAGCAATCTGCGCCAACGTTGCGACTTGCCTATTCAGTTCGCGGTTCAGGCTGAAGGTTTCCTGCTTGTCGGCTAGCTCTGAACGGTAGAGCGAAGTGATGGTGTCAAAGACGATCAAGCCGAACCCTTTAAGCACGTATCTCTCAAGGTTGTCCACAGTCTCCGCCTGTTCATCGAAGCTTGAAGGCTCGGCAAGGATGATTGCGTCAGACGCCTCCTCAAAGTCTCGCCCCGCAATCTGCGATAGCCGCTCAGGCAGGAAGCTTCCGTCAGAGTCAACGTACAACGCTTTAAGACCTAACCTAGCGCAGTTCACGCCACATTGGATCGCCAGAGTGGTCTTGCCCGTTTCCGCTTCGCCATACACCAGTGATACTGCGCTTGGCGGAAGTCCGCCATCAAGAGCTCGGTCGAGGGAGCCGCAGCCCGTCGGAATCCAACGAGGCAACCTTCTCACAACGCTAGAACATCGTAAGAAATGAATGGACAGGCTGGCTAAATCCTTTTTCATTATCGCGTTGAGACAGGCTCTCTCACTTGGGAGGATTATGGTCCATGGTTTAGGCTTCATTCGGTAGTCTTTTGATGAGATGCACAAGGACACACTCTTCCAATGGCGGTTTCGCGACAGGGACCCGCTGGGTGGACCAAACAGGTGAAGTCACTTTGGGGTCTTTGTCGTCTCTCTTTCGTTGGGGTCCCTGCTACATTGGGGAGCGCCTGCAATGCTTAAATCCTATTCGCCCTCCTGTTAGTGGTGTCAAGTGGTGTTTCATGAAGTCTGAGATTGCTGTGGCAACGGTCTTGGGGAAGGCCTATTACAGGATTGTGAAGGAGCTCAAACAAAGAAAGTTGATATTTCTCAGCTTGGTACCTGGTAAGCCGATCCCGCCTTCAATAAGAGTCGTCATCACAACCGTAGAAGAGAAACCATCGGTGAATCATCCGAACGTTCTGGTCTACGACACTGATGCTGACCCAGCTGACACGATAGACGAAGCCGCACGCCTGATCCGGAGCAAAGAGTCCTATGAGGAATTGGCTATTGGGGTAGATCCAGGGAAAACTTTCGGCACGGCAGTGCTCGGTGACGGCAAAATCCTGAAGACTGCCGAATGGCTGAGCCTCGAAATGACCGTTGACGCCATCCTAGGGGAGCTCAAGAGGAATCCCGCCCGAGTTCAGAGAATCAGAATCGGCAACGGAATCCCCAAATTGGCTGAAGATGTTGCAGCTCGGCTAAGCATCGCCTTGCCAGACAATGCGGTGATCGAGATCGTAAGTGAAGCTGGAACAAGCAGTTCAAGAGACGATGGTTTCCGCAAGAAATTGAGTGATGCGGATTCAGCCATTCACATAGCCGAGAAACCAGGCACCGTGAGGTCCGGAAGGAAAAACGCGTGATACTAAGAGTTGGGAAAGGTAAGACACTGCTAGTCGATGGCCCTGCAAGCGTACGTCTGGTTTCTGGAGAAGCTTCGGCCTTACGTGCGAGGGTGAGGCCAGATGGCCCAATAGTCGTGAGAAGAGGAAAGCGCCTACCTTTCGAAGCCTTGTCCGTTTCTGAGGCTGAATTGGTTCTGGGCGGTTCCGCATCTTACGTTATTATTGATGGCAGCTCAGTCCCATCTTCTTGGAATAGCGCTGCTGATGAGCTGTTGTCCGAAAGTAGATGCAAGACAGTCCTGGTGGTGGGTGGAGTAGACTCCGGAAAGTCAAGTTTCTGTGCATACGTCGCCAACTCAGCGTTGGAGGCGGGGCGTTCGGTTGTCCTTATCGACGGCGACCTAGGCCAATCAGATATAGGACCCCCGGGAACAATCAGCCTATGCCTCATCCAAGAGCCAGTCTTTGACCTATTTATGTTGCGGCCTGAAGCCTTAGTCTTCTTAGGAGTCACAAGCCCTAGCAGAATGATCGATGCAACTATCAACGCGATTGCTGACCTAAAGGAAGAAGCGATGGAAAGAAACATGGGTCTGTTGATCGTCAACACCGACGGCTGGGTTGAAGGAGAAGAGGCTACTTCCTACAAAACTCGCCTTGTGAACAAGATTGCCCCTGATATTGTCGCAGGAATCCAGAGCGGAAACGAGCTTGAACCCATAGCCAGAAAGCTAAAAGTCGCTGGGACACTCAATGTGGAATGCCCAAGAAACATCAAGAAGCGGGACAGGGAAACCAGGACGCTTCTGCGTGAATCCGCCTACAGAAAACACCTAAGCGAAGCTAGAGTTCGCGTCCTCCCATTGAGCATGGTCGCGATCGGAGACCAGAAGCGCGGCCCCAAAGAAGGGGCTGAGCTTAGATCAAGAGTTGAGGGTCTTCTTGGGAAGAGGGTTCTTTTCTGTGATCAGTCGTTGAACTTGGTTTTCTTCGTGTTGCCGAGAGAAGAGAACATGGGGGAAGAAGAGACACGGGAAGCTGAAATGAGACTTGGCAAGCCGACCATAGGGCTTTACGAGGGTGAAGAGGCCGGAATCCTCGTAGGCTTGGAGGACGAGCATGGAAGGGCTTTGGGCATAGGAACTATACGCAGCATGGACTACGAGAAGGGAGTGGCAAGAATCTGTACTCCAGTGACTGACGCTGTGCATAGGGTTCGGATTGGACGAATCATGCTCGACAAGGCAGGGCACGAGATCGGACTGATCTCGGAGAATACCTAGCTCTCGGAAGACGGGCAGAGTCCCGTGACTGGACAGGAAGCATGTGAAGGCTTTAAGGCTCCGCAGTGGGTGCGCCCTAACGCGATGAACAACATGTGAACGTCAAGATAGCTTTCAGCAGCAAATAGCTCTTCAAGGCGCCCCCGAACTTCCTCGTATCTGGCCTTTTGATCAACAAATCCAAGCCTTTTTGCGACTCTGTTCACGTGCGTGTCCACTGGCAAGACCGGCTTCTTGGCACAAAAGAGCAGAACGATATCTGCTGTCTTGGGTCCTACGCCTGGCAAGTCCATAAGGCTTCTTCTGGCTTCGGCCAAGGGCAAGGAATACACGAAGTCAAGTGAACCGTTGAACCTGTGAAGGATCAGCTCGGAAACCTCCTTGATGACTCTCGCCTTGTTCCTAAACAAGCCAGCAGTTTTCAAGGCTTCCTCAAGCTCCTCAAGCTTTGCCTTTGCCAAACCGTCAGGTGTTACAGGCAGTCTACTAGAGAGGTTTTGGTACGCTCTTCTCGTATTCGCCTCGACTGTTGACTGGCTGATAATGGTGCGGACTAGGACTTTGAAGGGGTCATCGGCGGCCTGGACGGATCTCGGGACTGAGAAGTTGCGCCTTAGTATACTGAGCACAATTCCTGCCCTTTCTTGCTCTTTGTCTTTCAATTTGGACAAATCCGTCTCCGTATTAGATGACAACATGAAACACGTGCTCTTGAGATAGGTCTATCTGAAGACGAGCTGCCTTTAATAGCTAACATAGTAAGAAATATCTATACTGAGCTTCGGGGTATCTTCCTTGGTCATGAGAGTGGCCGATGGGATTGTCAGGGTGCTGGAGAAACTGCGCACGAACCTCGTTTTCGGCATACCTGGCTCGCAAACCTGTCCTCTCTACGATGCATTCTACTCCTCGTCGGCAAGGCATGTGCTAGTCAGGCACGAGCAAATGGCCGCCTATATGGCTGACGCATACGCCAAGTTCACGGGCAAACTTGGAGTCTGCGATGGAACAGCGGGACCTGGAGCTGCAAACCTCGTAACAGGCATTGCCACAGCATGGACGGACAACAGCCCGGTCATAGCGTTCACCGGTCAGCAACCCTCAGCCCAACTTGGCAAAGGGGCCTTCCAAGAACTCGACCATGTAGCCATCTTCAGCCCGATAACCAAATGGTCCACGCGTCTTCTAGAACCCGAAAGAACAGTCGAGACAATCAAAGAAGCCTACAGGATAGCTACTTGGGGAAGACCTGGTCCCGTGCATGTTGACCTGCCACTTGATGTCCAAGCTCAATTATGCCGCGAAGACCCTCAACTGCTCGAGAAATTGCCCATCGACCTAGTCCCACGAAAGCCTTCTGGAGATTTGGTACTGATCAGACAAGCGACAAGAATCCTGTGCGAATCATCAAGGCCGCTCATAATAGCCGGAGGTGGCGTCCACTATTCTGGAAGGGCTTGGAAGCCCCTTCGGGCTCTAGCAGAGCTTCTTGAAGTTCCTGTGGCCACCACGTTCAACGGGAGGGGCTCATTTCCTGAAGACCATCCTCTATCAGCTGGCAGGATGGGTATGCACGCTCGATCCTACAACGACAGGATGCTGTCCGGGGCCGATGTCGTTCTGGCTGTGGGCTGCCGGTTCGCTTCCATGAGCACTAGGCAATGGAGGAACATGAACCCTAATGCCGCCTTGGTTCATGTGGACATAGACCCCCAAGCCATAGGTAGAAACTACTCCGCAAGAATAGGCATCGTTGGCGACGCTGGCAAGGTCCTAGAGAAACTGCTGGCAGAGGCAAGGCTTCAGCCAATAGGCAAAGAAAGCCGAGGGGATTGGCTGAAGTATCTTCGGGAGGCTAAGGAATCCTGGGAAAGCTCCTTTTGGTGGAATCAGACAGTGTCTGAAGAGGTGCCGCTAAAGCCTCAAAGAGTATGTTGTGACCTTCGAAGATTTCTCCCGAGAGACACCGTGTTCACGCTGGATGCGGGAAACAATAAGCTCTGGGCTTCAACCTTCATCGACATTTACGAGCCCTACACTTGGATTCAGTCAGGATGCTTCGGACCAATGGGCTACGCCTTGCCAGCAGCCATAGCGTGCAAGCTCGCAAGCCCAAAACGGCTTGTGACTGCGATATGCGGCGACGGCGGGTTCTACATGAGTTTGCATGAACTGGCAACCGCTGTCCAAGAACGTGCCTCAGTTCTTGTCTGCATTCTGGATGATAAGGCTTTGGGAACCATAAAACACCACCAACGAAGCTTCTACAGCGGAAGGTTCATATCCGTCGACTTTAGGAATCCAAACTTTGTGAAGGTTGCGGAAGCCTTCGGATGTTGCGGACTGGAAGCTGAGAAGCCCAGTCAAGTTGAATCAGCTATTGAAGAAGGACTGAGAGCAGTCAAGGGCGGACAGCCAGCCGTCATCGACTTTCACATTGACGGGCAGGAGCCGCTTCCGCCTTGAGGCGAGCCTAAAACACTCAAATACCATGAATCCGCTAGATACAGACTGAAATCGGTTTGAGGGGTTGAGGCTGTATGCAGTCAATCCATACAACAGACAAAGTCTTCAGCTTCCAGTTGCCGAGAAAGATACTTTTCGGAGTGAAGGTTTCAGAGAAGGTCGGCTTAGAAGCCAAGGCAACGTGTGGTAAGAGAGCTCTTCTTGTCACTGACAAAGGTTTGGCGAAAACTGGTGTGCCTCAGAAGATCGAGAAGACTTTGGCTGAAGAAGGCTTAAGCGTTAGCATTTTCGACGAAGTGGAGCCTGAACCTTTCCTCGAAGTGGCTGAGAAGACGGCGAAAGTGGCTAGGAAGGAGGAGTATGATATTGTCGTGGGCGTTGGTGGCGGAAGTGTTCTAGACATGGCCAAGATCGCAGCCATCGCTGTAACAAATCCTGGATGCATGAGACAGTACGTTGGCGTAGACTTCGTGAAGAAGACAGGGATCCCCAGCATTCTGCTTCCGACTACTTCTGGTACAGGTTCGGAAGTCACTAATGTTGCTGTTGTAACGGTCGCCGAGGATGAGATGAAGAACGCAGTTATCAGCTCCCATATGCTAGCAACCGTAGCCATGGTTGACCCTACTCTTGCATACACTTTGCCACCTCGGCTAACCGCTTCAACTGGCTTAGATGCGCTTAGCCATGCTCTAGAGGCTCTGATGTCTGTCCACGCCAACCCTATAACTGATGCACTGGCGCTCCAAGCCATAAGACTCATTTTCGCGCATCTGCCCACGGCCTACAGAAAAGGAGACCCTGAAAGCCGATATGCCATGAGCCTAGGCGCAATGGTTGCGGGAATGGCCTTCGGCAACTCTGGTGTGTGTCTGGGTCACGCAGCTGCCTACTCTTTCAGCGTGACATACAAAGTACACCACGGACTTTCATGCGGGCTCGTCTTGCCGTTTGCCCTTGAGTTCAACGCTCCGGCCATTCCAGAAAAGCTCCCACAGATTGCTGCAGCTATGAACCTGGAAGCAGAAAAACTTAAGCCCGAGGAGCTGCCGGTCTGCATATCAGCAGCTATTCTGCGGCTTGCGGAAGAAGTGCAATTACCAAGAAGGCTGAGGGATATAGGCATACCCAGAGAAGCACTAGAGAAACTGGCGAATAAGATACTGACTTTCAAACGTGTTCTGTCGAGAAACCCAAGACCAATATCAAGGGAAGAGGCTCTGAGGCTCTTCGAGGAGATGTGGTAGATAAGAGCCAGCAGTGCCGAAAGTGTCACTTACGTTTGTAAGTTTTATAAGCTTTTCAGGGGTATGTCTTGCGAGAGAAGAGACATGAAAGTGAACCGGCTTAGGGAAAAGATGCAGAAAGGAGAGCCAACTATTGGGACAAGGATTCTTGTTGCTTGGCCCGGCTTGGTCGAGCTTATAGGCTACACAGGAGTCTACGACTACGTCGAATTCGTCAGCGAATACGCTCCTTACGACCTATACGACTTTGACAATCTAGCTCGAGCGGCGGAACTGGTCAACATCTCGTCGATGATCAAGATCGACCAAGAGCCGAGGACTTACCTAGCTGAGCGGGCTTTGATGGCAGGGATCCAAAATGTGCTCTTCGTCGACATCAGAACCGTGCAAGATGCCAAAGAAGCCGTGCGTGCCGTCAGGGCTGAACCTAAGGGCTTCAACGGGTTCAGAATGGACAGGAGAGTTGGATACGTCTCAGCTATCGCTACCGCGCCAGATGTTGTCAGGATGTGTGATGACGCCGTTGTTGCCTTGATGATAGAGAAGAGATCGGCGGTCGATAACCTAGAGGAGATTTTGTCTGTAGAAGGTGTTGACATGGTGCAGTTCGGTCCATCAGACTACTCCCTCAGCTTAGGGCTGCCAGGCGAAACCCAGCACCCAAAGGTTAAGGAGGCAGAACTTAAGACCATCCGAACTGCCTTGAAGATTGGCGTAGCTCCTAGGGCAGAGATTAGAAGCCCAGAAGACGCGAAAAGGTACGTCGAACTTGGCGTCCGCGACTTCAGCATAGGCACAGACGTCAGCGTCCTGTACGGTTGGTGGAAAAAAAACGGAACCGAACTAAAGAATATTCTTTCCGGGATTTGAGCAGCAAAGGCGCCCCGTTGCACTATGGCGGCTTCCCAATCAATAAATACCGAGAAGTCGACTTTACTAGCTGTGAATAGGCGGAATTCCTGTGTCGCAGGCAAAGATTGTTCGAGAGGAGCTTAAGGAGGCTGACACGGTCTTCTCTGGCGTCCTTATCGAACTGAAGAACGCATGCATTGTATTCCTTAGCGAGGGTGAGGAGGCCCTTGGAACCCTAGCCATATCTGTGCCCCAGAAGCCTGGTATGGTTGGGCCTCAGTTGTCCTCGCTTCTCCTTGGAGAAAGGAACGCAACGCTTGCGCGGCTATTGGCGGAACGTCTCGCCAAGAGCTTGGCAAAAATGGCGTTGGTCTCGGTATTCGTTAGAACACTGAACGAAGAAAGGGCTGGGCAGATTCTTCTCAAGCTTCTGGAGAAAGTGTTGAGAAAGCAGGGAGGAGCTAGGCCATGAGCCTGAGAAGCTTCATTAAGAAGATGGAAGACGGAAAGGAAGTTGTCCACATTAGGGACAAGATATCGACAAGATTCGAGATCTCTCTAGTCCTTAACGCTTTTCCCGATGGGCCAGTCCTACTATTCGAGAATGTTAAGGGGCATGAAGCCAAGGTCGTCGCGAACGTCTGCAGCACAAGGGGTCGCATCTGCTCTGCTCTTGACACCCCGCCGGCAGGATTGCACGGAAAGATTCTTGATGCTTTGCGATATCCTGAACCCCCTAAGATCGTCGAAGACGCGCCGGTGAAAGCTGTCCAAGAGGCGCCGAGGCTATCCGCGATTCCGATCTTGACGCATTTTGAAAGGGACGCTGGCCCATACATAACTTCTGCAGCCGTCTCAGCCCGAAGCATTGATAGTAAGATCGAGAATGTCTCCATACATCGCCTTGGGGTGTTGGATGATAGGCGGCTTGCGATACGACTCGTTCCGAGACACCTGTTCAGGTTGTGGGGCTTGGCAAAGGAGGGGAAAAGAGATCTGGACGTGGCGATATCCGTGGGAGTTCATCCCGCTGTTTCATTGGCTGCTGCGTCTTCGCCTCCTTTTGGTGTTAGCGAATATGGCGTTGCGAGCAAGATACTTGGGGGCAAGCTAGAGTTGGTCAAATGTGAGAAGGTTGATGCATACGTGCCAGCTGAAGCGGAGCTTGTGCTTGAGGGAAGAATCTCGTTTGAGAAAGAGGTGAAAGAAGGGCCACTTGTTGACATTACGGGTACATACGACGTTCAGAGAATGCAGCCAATAGTGGAAGTCGTTAATGTCATGCATCGGGAAGACTACTTGTATCAAGCTCTGCTGCCCGGCGGAACAGAGCACAGGCTCTTAATGGGTTTGCCTAGGGAAGCCGCGATCTACGAAGCCGTCTCCGGAGTTGTGCCCAAAGTCCATGCCTTGAACCTTACAAACGGCGGCTGTGGATGGCTTCACGCGGTGATCGCAATCAGCAAGCAGACAGATGGTGATGCCAAGAACGCGTTGCTTGCGGCGTTTGCAGGTCATCCAAGCCTGAAACATGCGGTCGTCGTCGACTCCGACATAGACGTCCATAACCCAGAAATGGTCGAATGGGCCATAGCAATGCGCTTTCAGGCAAAAGAAGACCTGATCGTCATCCCAGAGGCACGAGGCTCAACTCTAGACCCATCCGGCGACCAAGAAGAGGGCTTGACATCGAAAATGGGCATTGACGCCACGAGGCCGCTGAGGGTTCTCAAAGAGAAATTCGAGAAAGCGAGAATACCCGAAACGGGAAAAGCCGCACAGATCATCAGGAAAGCGAACAGATTGGCTGGGAACCCGTACAAGTCATAAGCATCTCAGAGACTAAGTGCACCAAGCCTTAGTTGATATGCCGACCGAGTGCGGTATTGATGCAAGTGTTCAATGGGCAAAGCCTTGCCTGCACCTTATTTAGAGTAGGTGCATAGTAGGCTGTTTTCGCCGAGTTTGTCATCAATGTGTCCACGCCAAGTTCCTTCACCCATGTCACAATGGCACAAGTGTCAGAGAGAACCTTGCCGCCTGCATTCTCAATCACTTCTACATGGTCTTTGGCATTTTCTCTCACGCGGCGGGAGGTGCAAACCCAGAGCTTGATGTCGTCCTGAACCCTTCTTCCTCTGATTTGATCGGCTACTTGCTTGACCTCGCTGAAGGAGCAGTGGGGACACCCAATGAAGACCATGTCTGGCTCTTCGTCAGTCGTCGAGAGGCCTTCGAAGGCTTTCTCTAGCTCTTCTCTTCCAACGTTCAGAGTTTCAATTTTCTCGGAACGCTTCGGACGAGTGTCGCAGAGATGATAGATTGAAGTCATACCGCTCGTTGCGATAGCTGCTCCCATCTGCTTCAGCTCCGGCTCTTTAGGGCTTTGCAGGCCCTCGATTACTGGCACCTTTTCCTCTAGGATCTTGCCCAGGTGAAGTCCGAGTGCTCCATACATTACGTCTGTCTCGACTTTTGTCTCAACTTTCACTTGAATGTCAGCTTGTCGGTTTTCCTGTCTGTGAAGTCCATAGTCCGGGGTTTTTCCAATTAGCGCCGCTGCCAGAGCGCTTGGTCCTCCCTCACGGTTCGTCCAAGAGCCCAACAGAGAGTTGGTGTAAACCGCTGCAGACGACTCAGCCCATGCCAGGTGAGACCCCCTTCTCCATTCGCTGATGTAGTAAGGTGTGCATGTCAGGGCGGAGGTTATTTCCATGCGCTTGTAAAGTTCAATGACCTTGGCCTGCTTTTCTTGAGCTGCTGGAGTGATTGCCATTTCGGCTAGATGACCGTAATCGAAGCCAGCGGGGTTGATGGTCGAGGGTACTCTTGCTTTTGCTCCCGCTTGCGCCAATGCTTCGAGGAACTCGATGGGTGCGTCGCCTATCGTCTTGTAAGAGACTCCAGAAACATGGGCAGATTCGATCGGAATCAACCGCGTCGCTCCGTAGAGGTCGCCTAGCTTCACGAGTATCTTCATTGCAACTTGGTAAGCCCAGCCCTGCTCACCGTCGTAGATTCGTTGTTCTTTTCTTGTTAGGTGCAAGGCTTCCCCCTTTTCACAATTCTAACAATCCCGGTCTGTCCGTCGACTTCGACGAGGTCCCCGGAGTTTATTTGGAAGATGTCAACTTGGTCGACCATTGGGATTTCCGCTATTACGGCGCCGGCAACGACCACTGGATCTGCGGTCTCATTAACAATTGCTTTCGGCCCTAGGTTCCTCTTTGCAAGCGAATACAGGACGTAGCTGCCCACCGTGGATCCGTGACCATGCGGAAAACACAAGACCACGTCTTTTGCACTTTTTCCATTGAGGTCGTGGTTCTTCTCAGTTATTGTTCCAGTTCCTAGGTCTACGCCGCCCAGAAAGCTTAAGGGCTTCTTGGAGACTAAGGCTCTGCCTCGAGAGGTGCCGGCGACGACTGGTCTTCCTTTCAGTTCGACGCTCAAGTCTTGATCATCCAACTTCTGATCCGAAGAAGCTGTGAAAACGGTCTCTCACAACTGCGGTACGTAGCCTTCGCTATCTCTTCTTGCCGCTACATCGAGCAGGGCCTGATAGTACTCGCCCGACTCGATCTTCCTACAGATGTATCCCAAAGTATCATGTACATTCCTGAAGTATTCCTTGTCTTCTTCTTCCAGTCGTCTATGTTGAATCGTCACCACCCGGTTCTGTATGCCTAACCCTGCTTCTCTGAGCGAGACGTATAGCACTCTGTGTTCAACCTGGATCAGTTGCGGATGGACTTCTCGGGCGAGCTCGACCAAGTCTTCGCCTATACTTCGGAACTTGGCGACGTCCCAGGAAAGCATATACCCTTCGTTCCGGGTCAGAATGTCTCTCAGGCGGCTCCGAACAGTGCTGAGTATCGGCAAGAACTTCTCCATTAAGGTCTAGTTGTAATACTATCGTAGAGGAACGTTTAAAGATTGTCTTCAGACTCCCCTCCATGGAGGAAGAGCAACTGCACGCTAGGCTTCCTGTCTGTAAGCTCAGGAGAAAGATAGGCACATCCAAGAATGGCGACTAGGACAAGAAGAGGCTTGGGCTCAATATTCCTCTCTTTGCTAGAGTCTAAGGGGACATTCTAGCTGCGACGATTGCCTAGCTTTCAATACTATCTCTGTCGTGCGGAAGCAGTCCTCCGGCGGAGCTTCGCATTCTTCTTTCTCCTCTATAGCTTTCACGAAGTTGACGAACTCATCTAATGGTTCATCCAGCTGTTGTTCCTCCGCTTCCTTTTCGTTCGTTATGAGTTGCACTCTTGAGCCGTTCTCGAAAGTCTCGATCACGCCGCGGTTTCCTGCTATTCTTAGCAAGTCGTCGCCGTGGGTGCGAGCGGCTGAGGGTCTACAGTAGTCTAGGTGGATGCATGCTGAGCCTCCATTGTCCATTTTTAGTATCATAACAGCGTTGTCTTCCATGTCGTGAACCTGAGGGTGCCCCACGTTCGATTGGTAGGCTGTAACCTCAGTGAACTCTCTTCCCGAACACCATCTCACCAAATCCACGGCATGGATCCCGATGAAAGCTAAGGTTGAGCTGAAATTTCGATGGTTCTGCTGCCACAATGGCCTTTGCCCCAGCTTGTAAGATTTCTGGGCGTTCGCAAGGCAGACATTGCCTATTGTCCCAGATTTGACGACATCTCGAATCTTCCGAAATGAAGGTTCAAAGCGCATTGTCAGAAGCATCGAAAGAGCTACACCTGACGATCTGAATGCATCCTTGACCGCGCCAAGCTCTTCCAGAGTCATGGAGAGCGGTTTCTCGCTCAACACATGTATGCCTCTTTTCATGCACTCAATTAAAACTCCAGCTCTTTCGCCATCAGTCCCAGAGACGCAAGCAATGTCTAGTTTTTCACTCCCCAAGAGTTTGAAATGGTCTCTGTAGAACTTCGATCCCGATGTCACGGCTGCCTGACTTCGGGCTTTGCTAAGCGCTTCTTCAGAGTCGTCAGACACAGCAGCCAGAACGACATTGTCCATCATCGGAATGGCGTCAAGGACAACGCGTTGGTGCCCCTTGAATCCAAGTATTCCGACGCGGTAGACCACAAGGATCACCACTAGGTCATATCCAACAATGCTTAAAAGGACCTTGCTTCCGTCTCCACACCATTTGGGTGGGCAGCACAGTGACGCCAGAATGGTTCGTGCAAAGTCTGTGCTGGGAACTGAAGCTGGTGTTGGACTAGGGGTCTGGGCGACTGCTTGGGACCCTTAACTGGCAGTTGATCTCGGCTTTCTGGGAACATACTTGAACTGGCTAGGTGCGAGTTCCAATCAGAACTATTACTGTGGTCTTATCCCCTGTGTTGAAGAAGCCATGACACATATTGGCTGGGAGAAACACTGCGTCACCAGCTCTCACGTCTGCTTTTTCTTCCCCAACTTGCACCGTTCCGTTTCCCCTAAGGACGATGTAGACTTGTTCTATGTCGCTATGGGTATGAAGTGTGTTGGTTCCGCCTGGGCGCAAGGTAATCTTGGCAAAGTTCGTGAAGGACTTCATGGGCTTTGGTTTCTCTTCGTCCTGCCAGAAGACTTGGTATAGCGCAGTTTTGCCGTGTGCTCCTAGAACCGTCTTTTCTATCTGCGGAATATGTTTGATGATCACTAGCAAGACGCCTCCATACGCGTTTCTCACTGTTCTACTTAAGCTTGGCGGCTAACTGGCTGCCGGCGGCCCCTTTGCTTCTAAGGACTGGACCTATTGGGCAGAGGATAGTCTTCCAGTCTTGGTATGCTAGAGCTTCTCCTGCTACTCATATCTTAACGCGTCGACAGGGTTCAGTCTTGAGGCTTTCCATGATGGGTAGGCGGATGAAAGTAGCGTAACAGCGACTGAGAGCAATGTTGCCACAACGACGTAGGTTGGGTCGATCAACGGTGTGTAGGACATCATTATGTTGGTTGGTTGACCGAACCCTCCAGTTGGCGCCCGGCCTCCAAACCCCAGCCCTTCCCTCAGCAAGAATGGTAGGGCATATGCCGTCAGAGTCCCTAGTCCAAGACCCGTTAGGCTTCCTAGTACGCCCAGAAGTAAGCCCTGAGTGATGTAGAGAACCAAGACTCCTCTATCCTTCATTCCAAGGGCCTTCAGAATGCCTATCTCCCTTACCCTTTCTAGGACGGAGATCATCATTATGTTGAAGGTTCCTAGACCAGCAGCTATGAAAGAGGTGCCCGCAACGCCTAGAAGAAGAAGGTTAACTTGGGATGTTATGCTGACGACGGTCTCGGTTATCTGCTTTATCGATGTTACACTGGCTCTTCCGCCAAAGACATATGTTATGAGCTCAACTACTTGGTCCACGTTCTCTGGCTTCTCGGCCTTGACGAGGACTATTGTGTACCCGCTACTTCTTAGGAGAGTTCTAACGTAGTCTTTGGGTATGAAAATCGAATCTTCGGACTGTATCAGCGGCGATGACCCATAGTCATCCAAGACTCCAACCACGGTCAGCACGACCGATCTTTGGCCGATCTGGATCAGGATTGGTTGTCCAGTCTTGTATCTTGCTTGACCACTTTGGTCTATGGCCACGCTATATCCGATCAATGCTTGAGGTGCAGGCGCATCATAGAAGACACTGCCATCTACAAGCTTGACTTCGCCCAAGAGATTCGTGAGCTCCGATGAAGATATCCCCACTAGGCTCACGGGATCCTCCAGTGCAGTGACTCTTACATTCATGATAAATATCGGACTCACTGTAGACACGCCCTCTAACCCCCACAATCGTGCAACATCAGCATCGGTGAACTGATTCCTCCCTCGGGCTGTGACCAGTACTGTGTCAGGGCCAAGCTTTTCGAGGCTCTCAGTTATCGCCTCCTTGACACCCTCAACTTGCGCCGAGAGCGCGATTATGCTTGTTACACCTACAGCTACAGCTAGCAAAGTCAGAACTGTTCTAAGTCTTCGTTCCTTCAGCTGCCGTAACGAAAGTGTCACAATATCCGATGCTCTCATTTGGCTTTCCGCCGCCGCTTCAGGACAAGGATCAACACCACTGCTGTGATCACAACTGCTGCGATGCCTATGAACAGTCCGCTTACGGGAAGAAGGAGGCGTCGTTGCTCGATCGTTTGTGATGAAGAGCCTGTCGGAGATCCAACATTGACCTGCACATTGAAAG
>Ga0315310_10000169_pt1 | contig 43918 bp, 43 predicted proteins | sample TDP5_MG_FD_203630 | JGI IMG/M metagenome (GOLD analysis project Ga0315310, IMG submission 203630) | Freshwater sediment microbial communities from Lake Towuti, South Sulawesi, Indonesia - TDP5 | ecosystem: Environmental > Aquatic > Freshwater > Lake > Sediment | place: Indonesia: South Sulawesi...
CTCTTGATGTCAATAGGCTTCGACAATGCCTATAAGTTTTTGATTTACATGATGGATATGCTCTTTTCAGGAAGAACAACCGACCTCTTCCTTTTCAATCCAAGCGCCCATGAACCCACGGTGGTTTCTCAGATAAGAGGAATTTTCAGCAATATACTAACCTACGAGAAAAATCGATTAAACATAGTAAAGAGATTTTCTGACTCTTCCAAAATTGGTTTGATAGAACTCCATACCATAAGTAGTGGGTGATATCATCCGCACAGCTTCTCTTTTTTATCCAAATCAAAATGCACACGCTAAGGCTCGAAGCGCGTAAATTCATTGTGAAATTGTTCGAGGGCTCGCGAGCAGATTGGTCTAAAACCTAGCAGATTTGGATTTTTCCTCGTGCCAAGTCGACGCAGAATTTGTCAATGTGGGCTAATTCGTGGTTAACTACTTCTCCGATTTCTTTTTTGACGCTCTCGAATGAGTTCCCCTTTTTCATGACCACTTGAGCCGCTGCCACAGCTGGCTCATCGATGGGTTTGCCTATTTGACTAAGCAACCATATGTATACCTCTTCTAGTCCCGAAACCTTTTTGTAGACTTCGCTGGCGATTTTGTGGGTCAACGTGTTATATATTTTTCCAACGTGGCTTACGGGGTTCTTGCCTGCAGCCGCCTCGGAGCAAAAGGGTCGGTTTAGAGGTATGACGCCGTTAATTCGGTTGCCTCTGCCAACCTGTCCCGAGTCGCCTCCCTCTGCGCTTGTGCCCAAAACCGTTAGATAGACACCTTCTAGGCCTCGTCCCTTCCTATCCAATGTGTTCAAGTCAACAATGGCGTTTTCAAAGTCTGTTTTCTCCCTGACAAAACTGCTTATTTCTTCTTGAATCACTGCTTTCTTCTTAAAATAGTCGTTTTCGTTTTTTACGTAACGGTCAACGAGCGCCATCGAAATCGTTAGTCGCAGGTCGTCGTTCTTTCTAAAAGCCATAACCTTCACGTCTTCGCCAGACTCGGGAAAGCGTTTCTTAAACTCACGCGAATTCACGTATTTTTCCGTGCCCAAAACTATTTGTTCAGTGCGGGTCATAGGCGCATAGCCTACAGCCGCCGACGTGTCGTTTGCTTCCAAAACCCTGCCTTTCCGTTTGAATATGTCCATGAGTTCGGGATGCCCAGGTTTCAGCTCAACTTGAAACCTAACGTTCTTTTCGGGGTCAACAAATCTGAGTTTCTCTTTAAACCATTCTTTAGCCGTTTTGACCGCTATGTCTTCAACCGATATTTCCACATCGTCAACTTCGAAAGTTGCTCTGTCACCTATAATCAAGAGCATGGGCTTCTTGACCCTGCCTCCTCCAAAACGTGTTTCTGCTTCTCCAGCAGCCAACAACGATTTGTCAATATTGTGGTGCATAATGTTACCGACTTTCCTAATGTATTCTTGGCTCAGATTCACTGAAATTCTATCCATTATGTAGTCGCAGATGCAGTCTGGGTGACCCAGCCCTTTTCGCTCAACGATTTCGAGTTTCTGTCTCTCGATGGGAGTCTGCTTCAACACGTCGACCAGAATGTTTCTGTTCGTCAATAGGATTCCCCATTTTGGTAAGTGTATCAACGTAAACAAATGATACATACAGAAAGTATAAAAAAATAACTGAAAGGTTGTGAAAAGGCATAGTGATTAGAGAAACACGCTCAAATCACCTTCAGAAAATTCCATTTTTGTTAAAAAAGAACCTTTAAGCACGAAGATCTTATTCCTATGCACGAAGTCGCATTGTTGGAGGTGTCGTATATGCCCTTCATTGAGGTGCACTATTTGGAGGGAAGAACAGAGGAACAACTGGAGCAGTTGGCAAAGGCCATCACAGATGCAGTTGTGAAAATCTTTCAAGTGCGAGAGGATGTTGTCTGGATCAAATTCAGCGAGATGCCAAAAACCCACTTTGCCACAGGCGGCGTCTTAAGAAGCAAAAAGTAGCCATCTCGGCCTAAAATGTTTGTCATCACTTAGAGCGGTGAGGCACCCCACAAATTCCCATCTTTTTGTAGTTTGTTTCTAATTTCGTTGGCGAAAGTGTTAGAATGTACATATCAGTATTGGTCAAATGCAATGTGGGCTTGTGTCCCAGTCATGGTCGAGAATGCCTGCTATTTTAAAGAAAATTGCTCTACGATATTGATCTTGTTTGGGTTAGTCTTTGTTCTTTGCCCAGAGGGCTCCTAGGGCTAGTAGGGTGACAAGCGCCAGCCAGAAGAATTGGATTAAAGCTTGGGCCGAGTATACGCATATCTCTTCAAACATTTGCTTTTCACTCCATTTTGTTCTAGAATAGTGAAATAGCCTAATAAGACATGTTTCGTTTTGCACGATGTTACGCAAATCGACATATCATATATGTGCTCGTGAATAAGATACAAAGATTTTTAGCGTCAACTCTTTCTTCTGTTGGCTGTGTGGAGAAGCGAGTATGAAAAAGCTTTCAGTGGCCAAATTCGGCGGAAGCCTCTTAGATCCAGAAGGAAAAGGCATTCCAACGATTCTGAAACTCATAAGAGAACTCAAGAAAAGAGATGATGTAGGTCCAATAGTTGTTTTCTCGGCGCCCACTCGCTACACGGATGAACTCATTAGAATAGGTGAATCTTACACTCAGTCCAGACCTGTCTCAACGGTTTCCATCTTCAACACCTACGACAGAATAGCGAGAACTCATGCCAAAGGCACGTATTTGAAGCCGCTGCTCTCCGAATTGATGAAGTATCGAAAGCAAACAGATGAAACCCTCGCCTCGATCAATAAAAGGTTTCAAGGCAATACTAAAGCAAAGGTGCTAACCAATGGCGGAGAACTCTCAGCTTCTGTGCTAATGGAATATATTATGAAGGCTAAAGGTCTTAACTCGTGTAGCATTCCTAAAGAGCACTGGCCTGTTGTTACAGACGATAACTTCGAAAATGCTGTACCCATTTATGAGGCAAGCAAGAAGAGGATAAGCCACCTCATTGAGCCTTTAGAAGAAGGTAAGATAGTTTCACAAGCAGGCTTCCTAGGTGTAACAGTGGATGGTCTTGAAACGATCCTTGGAAGAGGTGGCTCTGATCTAACGGCAGTTTTCATCTCCTGCATATTGAAAAGTCGATACCGCGTTGAAACGCTATTGTTTAAAGATGTACCGGTTCAAAGCGCTGATCCGCAAGTGGTAAAGGGTCAGAAAACCGAGCATGTGACGTCTCTCACCTACAACGAGGCTCACAAAGCATCCATGATGGGAATGAAAATTGTTCAAGGCGCCGCTATCTCGATGGCTAGACGATTCAAGCAACCTATAAAGGTGGCACCCATACACGCTCCGGAAAAATACACGATAATTCAATCTGAAATCATTGCGGGCGAAACCGTGAAGTGTGTGACAGGAAAATCAGACTGCGCAATTCTTTCAATACACGATGAGAAAAGTAGATCCTTGGAGGATTCTTTAAGGATTTGGGAAAGCCGCAACGACTTTTGTGACTTAGGAACTGAAACGCTGGAGACAGGGGAAAGAATTCGAGATTTCTTGTTCCTAGACTCAGAATTTGTCAGAAAATATGAAGAAAGACTGAAAGGCTTTGATGAAAACTTGACAATAGAATACGGCGTTGGTGTCGTTACCCTCATCGGAGATAAAATGAAAGATTCGCCGGGTGTCGCTTCAATTGCAATAGGGACCATACCGGAAATCAACATAAAAAGGGGAATCTTTGCGCCCCATACATCTCAGATAATTCTAGTGGTTGAAGAAAAAAATGTTGATGCCACTGTTGCGGCAATTCACCTTAAAAGAGACGAGATGAATAAACACGCGAAGCTCTTTGAAAAAGTAAGTGAAAGTTAAGGCTCTTAATGGAAAAAGAAACGGCGTAACCAAAAAGCATTAAGAGTTGGAAATTTTCCCTCTTCTGGCCTTAATCAAAGTCGAAGATTGTTCGTCCCTTTGAAAAACTCAAAATTAAACGACAGTTCTTGCAGATCATCAAGGTGATCTTATGAGCGGTGAAGCCCCATTTACTGTCCATCTTTCCTTCTTGTTTCTCAAATTCTCTGCCTTGACATAAGGGACAAACCAATGCTTTCTTCTCTGACAACTAAATCCACCCTGTTTCTAGACGTGCAGATATCGAAGGGCAAATGTATGCACATAAAAATTGTGAATTTAAAATTAAGATCATTACATGGACAAGGTTCATATCAGTTCCATGATGAGAGGCACGTGCGCAATTTAGACGCAGATGAGTGGAGTAAAAAAGTGAAATTATTTTCAGTGAAAAACAATTTAATCAGCCGTTTCACTATCTACATTGGAGGTTGCTTTCATGAATTTTAAGGGATTCATGAAAAAGACCAGTGTCGCTATTTCCGAATTGAAGAAGGCGAAGCCAGAAGAGATTATCCTAATTCATCACGATGATGCAGATGGACTCTGCTCAGGCGCTATCACTAAGGTTGCGCTTGAACGCGAAGGTTATAGGGTTAGAATTCTCTGTTTGGAAAAGATTTATCCTGAAGTTATTGAGGACTTGCACAAGAGTAAAGGAGAAACTATCTTTTATTCTGACATTGGTTCTGCCCACGCTGACTTTATTTCACAGGTCAACGTGAGTCGAAACCTAACAATAATTCTTGATCATCATGATCCAACACCGTCAAGAGATCCGCGAGTCCACGATCTCAATCTCGAGCTTTTTGGTTTTCAAGGAGAAACTGATTTTTCAGGTGCTACGTGTAATTATCTCTTCGCTAAAGCCCTTAGCGAACGTAATATGGATCTTTCCTATTTAGCACTGACTGGCAGCCGTGAGATTCCAGGCGATTACGTAGGGTTAAATAAAGCTGTTTTTGAGGAAGCTAAGAAAAGCGGCGTTGTGAAGGTTGAGGGAAAAAACATCAAAATTGTCAAACTTGGCGTTCGCGTTGACGACTTGTTTGCCAAACTCCAGATATTGGGTGCGGTTGGCTACTACGACGGTGGACCTGAATTTGGCGTTCAAGCTGCTCTTGAGGGCATTACGGACAAGGTTAAAGAGAAAATAGACGAGTGGGAAGAGAAGAGAAAAAGTGTCAACAAGCAACTCATTTTCAAGCTGTATCGTGAACGCTTGAGAGAAACCGCCTACATTCAATGGTTTGACGCTGGTGACATGTACAAGGGAATGGGAACTAAAGTAATTGGGCAGTTCTGCTCGTTTTTGTCTTATCAGTCCAAACTCATCAAACCCGACAAGTACATCATGGGATTCGTAAACGTGCCGCCTGAAGTGCCCGGCTGGGGCAAGTTGAAGGGTGAGCTTGTTAAGGTTTCAGTTCGTATTCCAAAGGGCTTGCATACGCTCATCGATCAAGGCAAGATGCTGGGCGCGGTTGATTTGCTTGTAAAGGCTTCAGAAGGCTTCGGTGTGGCTGATGGTCACAAGTATGCGGCTAACGTTGTCATTTCAGTTGACAAGAAAGAGGCTCTCATAAACAACGGAGACAAATTCGCCCTTTTATAAACAGAACCATCTAATCCTGTTCGCAAAATGGTAAAGAATTCTCTTAGCCATTGAATTTCTTTGGTCTTCTGAAGACGTGGATGCCATTGAATTCGTCGGCTTTCTCGAAGCCTGCAGATAGGAGTTGTTTAATTTCTTCTAACGATGTGGCTGTGGCTACGTCGAACTCGTCGTCTTTGAATGCGATCATGTGGATGTATTTCATGGTGTTTTGCACGTTTTTGTGTCTGAGCAACCTTTGAACCGTTAGGACGTTTCCATGAGTGTAGTGGGCCAGCATTGTTCCGCCCCAGTGCCTAAAGGTTTTAAAGGATATTTGCGCCAGCCTAGGGTTTTGAAGTCTTTGAGCTGCCCTTTTCCGAACATAGTCAAAGCAGTTTTGGATACGGTCATACTTCACTGGGAAAATCCACTCTGACTTTTTGGGAAGGCTGTTCAACATGGCTGTAAGCTTTGTTGAAACCCTCATCTGCCCTGATTTGTGGCCCTTCACTGGCGAGTTAATTGTTATGACGCTGTTTGAAAAGTCCACGTCTATCCACCGCAACCTCAAGATTTCCCCTGGATCCGCGTATGTTTCTTTGAGTGTTTGGAGAAAGGTTGCCATTCGGCGGCTTCTACACGCTGCGATTAGTTGGTCAAGCTCTTTTTCTTCTGGCACGAAGGGCGTGGTTTCCTCTGGCGTGTATTTCGGCTTGTCCCATTGAATTTTAAGGATTTTATTGGCCATGAGGTCATAAGCGCACACTGCAAGATTCTTTACGCTTTTCTTCCACGGTTGCTTTGCTATTGCCTTTTTAACGTCTTCTGGATCCAATAGGTTGGCGCCAAGTTTACTTAGACGCCGTATTAAATGGGGATATGAGCTACCTGAGTAGTAGCCTTCTTTTTCAAGATAAGCCATGTATTGAGCGATCAATCCTTTGATGGTTGCTTGGTCTGGCGTTGTGGCTCCCGCGGCCTTTTCCAATCGGGGTTCGTTGACTGTGGCCAAGTTTTTCGCCTCGCTTTCCGAAGCGCATACTTGACGCTTACAATTATTGTAAGCAAAAGTATTTAAGCCTTTTCCAACAGTTGTAAGTTTATGAGATACTACATCTTCACCAAACGTGAAAGGCAAGCCATTGAAAGATTCCTTAAAGGCGAATTGCCTAGAAACAACCCTATCCTTGAGCAACTTCGATCTAGAATGAAGGGAGCTGACCTCTCCCGCGAGATTGACCTTTACTTTAGGTTCCGAGAAACGATAACCACAAACACGACATAACCAACGCTGAATTGGACCTCTCCATCCATCCTTCCAAACTCTCTCGCTTGCGCATTGTGGGCATTTAGGCACTCTGAGTTTTCACCTTTTCTAAGAGTGGTGTTCCACAGTCTAGGCATGCGTCAGCAAACTCGCCAGAGAAGTATTGAACTTGCCAGGTCAACGTGACCCGTTTACCACAGAAAAGGCAGGGTCCTATGTATGTAGGGTCTAAGGCCACAACAGCCTTAATGTTCTCAACATTTGTTACGAAGTTACGACTTTTATCCACTTCCAGAGGCTTAACCATAGGTTTTTCAACATTGTTTTCATGGACTTTTTCCATACTTTCAGGCGTGCTAACACTTGTGGAAGTCGCAAAACTTTGTAACTTCGTAACAAGTTGAACACCATACTTTCTAAATATGCGCTTGACCTTTTCATCATTAAATTCATAGGCTCTTTGAAGTCCATCTTTAGTGCGAATAACTTTTCCCTTTCCATTCAAAACTTCGCGAATTCGATAACCAATCTTTTGTTTCGTTACTATGCCAAATTCAGGCGTATCCATTTGATTAGGTTTCTTATCGTCAAACTTTCCCTCAAGATCAGTTCCTAGAGTTTGCCAAATATCGTTTGAAAATATTGGTTCGTTTGGTCTGTAGAGTTCGGCCACAATCTTGACTAAGTGCCCTTCAATCGTGTTGGTTTTGGCATCCATACGCTCCGCTTGCAGGTGTTCCAAAAATTGCCTCAATGATTGTTCAACGGTTAAGCCGGAGGCTATTTGTATAACTGGTTTCCACAGCTCTTTGAGTCTTCCCTTAACTGGCAACTCCACTTCTGGAAGAACCCAATCTAATCGTGTGGCTAATCGCCACTTCAAAAGCATGTTCCGCAAATCTTGTATTCGTTTCAAATCCTCTCCATTGATATCAGCCCAATCCTTCTTTGGAAAGCCCTCAGTCATAGGTATGAAAATGAATCTTTCAACTAAGCCCTTGATTCTAGGCATTTCTTCGGCGGCGCATGCTTTGAAACAGAAGCAACGATAATACTTTATGAATCGACCGTATGGAAGCACAAAGTAACGCGGAACTGTTGCGCCTTCTTTGTAGCCAGCCTTGTAAATCTTTGATTTGTCTAGGTCTTTCCATAAGCCTTGAATCTCATCCTCAAGGATTGTTCCAGGTGAATCTGCGTCATCAAGGTAGCCGTATAGATCTGCGTAGGGAATGGTAACGCCGTACATGGGTCTATAACATAGTTTTGAAAGAAGTGTTAAAGCCACTGTTTTGCCACTTTCATTGTCTCCATAGAAGTAAACGTATGGAACAGTGCGTACTTTCTCCTGCTGATAGCTTAACAACACACAAGCAGCGAGAAAGTCTTTGAAAATACTCTCGGTATCAAGGAAAAGGTCGAATTCATCGCGGACTTTCCAAAACAAATCTTCTCTATTGGGTAAAGCATGCTCATAGTAACCGTAAGGTTCGTAAGGGATTTCATGAACTTCTTTTGGTAGAATTGTTTTTCCTTCATTAGTCACGCTTTCAACAATCTGATAATTTTCGCCATTTCTAACTAAAAGAACTGGTTTTCCATCGATGTAAACAGCTTCGAAAGGTCCAAGCTCTGACAATCCACATGCTTTATGTAGCGATGATTTCTCTCTTTTATGCTCTAGGACCCTAACGAAATCTTGACATTTAGGATCATCTGGCTTCGGGTCTTTTGCAAAGCATGCTTCGGTTCTGAAAAATTTACATTCTCCGCAAGTGTCTTTCATTTGCATCGCCCTCTCCCAGGAACAAAGTCTCCGCAAGCAACATCAGATCTAAAAACCAAGTTTGTTGTTGGCAGTCTCAAATTGTGTGTAGACGTACAATCGTATAGAAACTCAATGAATTCAGCCCAAGAATGGATAACCTTAGGCTTAGTTCCTATTTCAGTAGTGCCAAAACGCTCACTACATTTTACAGTGCCAAACTTGATGCATTGACCGCAAAAGTGTTGTTGCGAAGGATTTTTAACCTCTTCTTCACAATTCATTCTCTTGTTGCCTCAAAGGTTTTATGGGGAAGGGCCAAGCAAGGGATTTCCACGGCAACCCAAGGCCAAAAAAGTGGAACTTCCAGCTTTCACCTGTCCCTTCCCTTCCACACCATTACTTTACTTTGTCACTTGTTTTCGCCCTATTCCTGCAGCATCGCGAAAAATCCAATAAAACATTCCAACATGTTGGAACTTGCCACTATGCGCCTTCAGATCGGCTAATAATGCCTTAAAGTCTGGTTTTGCTCCCTCAGTCTTTGGATCAGCAAATTCGTACTTGCCCTTGGTTCCATCCTTTTCTATCCAGTTTATCCTAGCCACGTCATAGTCTTTGGTTGCTGCTTTCCCCTTAGTCTGAACCAGCTTATCTAGGGTCTCCACCATGCCAGCAAAATGGTCTCGTAGCCGCGCTATTGCTTCATACAAATCAAACTGTTCATCACTACTCATTTTTTGGTTCCTTCTGTTGTAGTTCAAGTCGGTGTCGCAGATCCTTAATGATGATGTCAATCGATTCCAGAATGGTTGTTAATGGGGTTTCAGCGGAGTACACAACAGCGGCTTTTGCGTTGCAGACCAATTCTAGGCTTTCGCCAAGTTCCTCGCGTACTTCCTTTGGAAAATAGTATTGCCCTTGTGGATTTGCCTTTACTCTAAATTTTACCAATTTTCTGGCACTCCATTACCAAAAATTATTTATTGCAGGTAAGTAATAAGGCATGTACCTAACTAAGTAGGTGATTTCATGGTTAAGCCAGGGGAAATGAAAATTCTGCACAGTTTAATGGACACCAACCAAGGTCTAACCTTTACAGAACTCAAGAAAATTACTAAGCTTTCAGCGCCAGTTCTCAGCGAGTATTTGGCAACAAATTTGAAAGTCGGTATTATCTTGAAGGACACAGAAACAAGGAAGTATGTTATCCCTAAAGGTTACCGCAAAGGCTTGTATAATATTCCTTCCCAAGCTGTTTCAATTGCTATTTCAGAAGACAAAAATGCTTTCCAAGAATTTCTACATTACCATTTAAACCGGCTTTCAGCCTTAGTCTTGTCTTCAATCTTGCGTGCAATCAAAAAATCCACTCAGCCAAAAGGAAGAAAAGCCAAGGCGATGAAACAAATTATTAACGTTATGGAAAAAGAAATGGATGTGTTCCATGCCTCCTTAAAAGAATCGTTGGATCATTGGATTAATCCCTACATTAATTATTTGGCTTTGGCATGTATAGCGGACACATCATTTTATGAGGTAACTCGGCGAATAGGCAAGGAACTTCTGGAAATTTCAGAGAAAAATACGCATTGGACAGAACTTCTAAAGGAAGGTAGTTAATGAATGAAAATCCATCCTTACTTCGTCTTTAAAATCATAATTTTGTTTGGTGCTTTGTCTCCTTTGGCCTTTTGGCTTTATGTTTTAGCCATTGAATGGCGTGATGGCTGCATTTTGCTATGTGAGACGCTAGACATATTAATTATTGAGATACCTGTCGTGATTGCTTGGATAGTTAGCCTTGTGATTGTTATTTTTAAAGAGTTTATCGAGGAAGCGCATCGCGCCGAAAGTCAGAAATTCATTGCTTCTTAGAACGCAAGTACAGCTCAAAGATAATTAGGCTTATTATGGCGCATGTGGTAGTCAAAAGCAATCCTGGCAACAAGAAAGAACTGGGATATATAACCATATTAATCGATTTCCAGTTGCACTCAATATGTTTAGATCTTCAAACCAAAATATAAGTTTTTCACCACTTTTAGTGGTAAATTTGACCGTGACGTACATTTAGTCATGTTTAAATGTACGTAACGTTTTTATAGTTGTTTCGGTTGCATTTAAATAGAAAGCGGTTCTAAAACGCCTACAAAGCGGTTAGTTTTCTATGGCGAAACGCGGTCCAAGAATTAGGTTTGATGACTATTTTCACGCGCGAGAGCGCCGGAGAGTTCAACGTTGGCGAGAGCGAAAAAAGGCAGCGAAAAATGATGAATCGCCCAAATCTGAAAAACAAAATGATGAGGCGACATCGATCTGAATGAAGAGGAAAAGGAGAAGACGCAGACGAAATGAAAGCCTTGAAGCGTGGTTGCGGTTGATAGCCTACCGTTTCAGCAGGGGTTGGAGAAGAAGAAGGCGAAAAACATGGTTCTAGTCCGAAAAGAGCGCCTCAAAGTGAGTGAAATTGATCTGCCGCTGGACATGACGATCTCTCACGTTAATGATCCTACAATTTTAGAAAGGATTCAATCTGGCAAATTTTTGATTGAAACACCAACCGATCTGTACTTAGTGGACCCAAAGGGCAACGTTGCCTTTCATTATTCAAAGCCGGGACCAGCCAAAACCTTGAAAGTTCAAAAGCTTGAAGTCAGTCCAGACAATGTTGCTGTAAAGGCTGAAATCACCGAGGAAACGATAATTCAGATTGCCAAAAGAATGAATCTTATGCTTTTTGAAACTAGCGATGGTTTTTATCTTCCATCGTCTGACATGGTTTTTTTCGCTCGAAAGGATGAAAAGGAGAAACGTAAAACATGAAAACCATAGGTGTTTGTTCCAAGGATGCGATTATGAGGTTAAGAGAACCTCAGCATTCAGCCTACGCGAAGCTGACCATAATGGCGTTGGGTGAACCAGCAATATGCCCAAAGTGCGCGTCTGATCTTGATTTGAAGCCCTTAACCGAGAGTAATAGGGCCTGCTTGTTGACGTGTGAGCGATGCCACACCCTGATAAAAGTGGTGAAACATGCCTGACCATGTTCTTATCGAGAAACGGCCCATAAGATTCGCTTCTGGCATATACGAGCCTGGCAAAATCATTTTGAAAGTGGGCTTGCCCCCAGAAAAAGAGAAGGCCACTTTACGCCATGAACTGAAACATCATGAATTTTACCTTAAACACAAATTGATGAGGCCGTTCTTTTACCCGCGCTTTTTGTTCACCTATTGTTTTTTCACCTTCTCTGTGGGTTTTCTCTCTTTGCCTTGGATTTACCTAGCCCTAGCAACCCCAATCCTAATTATGTTGATACAGGAGATTTGGATTTCAACTTTGCCAGATTCTAAAAACCTCAAAAGCGTTGTTGAGAGTTGTATTTTTTTTTCGTTCATATTCAACTTGTTTTTGGTCAAGGTGATCTAAACTTGGTGAAATTCAGCATTGCAAGATATCGCGGGTCGCCAATGATACTGCCCCGATGTTTCGGTTGCTCGGCTCCCTTCTACCACAGCCAAATAATTGCAGTTACCGATGACAATCACCTTCTATGTTTGAACTGTGCAAAGGAGAAATCAGAATGAGTGAAGAAGTGGAATCGCAAAGCAAGTTCCTATACAGCACCTTCACGTCAGTTTTGAACCTGGGCATAGTAACCGTTCTGCAAAGGTTGAACACGGGAGACGCAAACGGAGTTTTAGCCGCACTCAGAACACTCTACGATATTTTGCCCCCTACAGTTAGTGGTGAAATCCAAGCGGAATATAGAGATTGGCAAACGAAAGTCAATGACATCCTACGGTTCACACGGCACAGTGACCCATTCATGGAAGACTTGCGAACGAGAGACGCCGTAGCAAGGATTGACCCCTTAAATCGTGCTCTCCTAAGAACAATCGTTCAGAAACTACACGCGCAGGGATACTTGGAGAAGATGCCTAGGAAAGTGCCAGTGGGAAGCGAGTAAACCATGCCCTTCGTAACCACTCAACTGATTAACGAAGCCTATGAACGAGATGAATGCAAAATTTTCATGCCCTACGGCCCCCTAGGAATTGGAAAGTCCAGTTTTGCATGTAAGGTAACTGGCGAAGTCTACGGAACCCCAAAACAACCCAATTGGGAAGCCGTGAAAACCCACATAGTTTTTCACCCTAAAGACTTCGTGACCAAAACAGAGGAAATGATGCAAAAAGGCCAGAAGGACAAAGTGCTGATATGGGATGACGCTGGCCTATGGCTCCTAGCCCTGGAACACTGGCACCCCTTTGTGCGCTCAACCATAAAATATCTGAATGTTGCACGCACTAATTGGGCTGCGCTAATCTTTACCACGCCCTTGCCCAGTTGGGTCATCAAAAAAGTTAGAGGATTCCCAGAAGCCATAACAATCAAGATTATGAAGGCCAGCAGTGACACGTCTAACCCAAGCCGCCAACGCATAGGCAAAGCATACCGCTTCTGGACCTCGCCAGACATGAAGCGAAGCGGCGTCATGGAAATATACCGGGAAAAGTTCACAGCCATAATGCCCAATGACTTCTACTGGCTGTTCTACAAGCCCCTAAGAGACACCTATGCAGCTCAAGCCATAGCTGGCATGCGCCGGGAATTATCAACCCTACTGGGGAAAACCGAATGAATTATGGTATATATGTAGGTGATATTAGTTGTTTTTCTGGTTTCTTCTTGGCTTGGGGAAGGAAAAGAATGTTCACACGTCTTAATGTACCACATTAAGACATGAGATGACACAGAATCATGACCAAAGTCACAGGCACAAGAAAAGAAAGGGCAAACGTCATATCAGCCAGCGAGTTTGAAGCCACACTGGACAAGGCTAGGCAAGAAAGCAACCAATATAATAGGCTGAGGGCCACAGCCATACTATGCCTATTCTACCTGACCGGAAAAAGAGTGAAGGAAATCTCACAATTGAAACAGAGTGACCTAGCAATCAGAGAGAACTACCTATGTGTCACCTTCACCCTAGCCAAAAAGAGAAAGAAGCAAACCCTAACGGTTAGAAGGGAGAAACAGATAGACTTGGCTGAACCCTACGCGCAGCCCATAATCGAATACTGGAAATGGCTAAGCCAAAACTTGCCAAGCAACGAGTGGCTGTTTCCCTCTGTGCGCGCAAGTCCATTCAGTGATGCCTTAAGGTTTGGAGACAAACACCTTTCAACCAGGCAACTGCTGAGGATAGTGCAAAGGTATAACCCCTCTATTTGGTGCCACTTGTTCCGAGAGACAGTGGGCGCAAAAATAGTGAGGGCTGACCCCACTATAATGAGTGTGTGGAAAGTCAAGAAAAGGCTGGACCTAGAAAAGACAGAGACGGCTTGGCGTTACATGGACCGCTACGGCCTAGACGTTATCGAGAAAGAAGGCTAGGCTAAACACTGTTAAAGTTGCCTGGTTTCAACGTTGACCATGCCAAAGTCATACGAACTACAATATTAATTTAATGTTAGGGTTAGCATGGACTATGGTAAAAACGTGCAATTATTAAGCCGTTTAGCCTAGATAAAAAAGAGGCAATGTTTAGGTTTCCTAGATTGGTTTCATTTTTGGCTCTTTTGGTGGAGGTCTTCCAAATTGGGATTTGGGCTTATAGAATGTCTTAGAACTTGGCACAACCTGCACATGCAGCTCTGCATTAATATCGTAACATGGTGTTCCATCGGGGCTCTTGAAGTTAATGGCAACACCTGCTCGAGCTATTTCAACTCTGGCCTTTACTAGAGCTCCGTCTTCAAGCCTAAAGACCACAGTATCGCTTCCAGTCAATTTGGATTCCAAACGTTTAAACTCTATTTTTTCTTCTTCCATTGTTCCAACTTAACCCCAAGGTAGTCATAATTATCTTTGTCTTGCCTTAAATGCTCTTGGACCGCCAATGTCATCTAGGGTTTGGCAAAAACTGCAAGCCGAATAGTTCTCTATCATGATTTATCCCTTTTCTTTTTGTGTAGTTTTTCCTTATGATTCCGCAAAAAAAGAGGGAAGGTTGAATAGAGGTGCGCGCATTGAGTCGGTTTAGGCAAGTTTTAAACTCGAATTTGTGGTAACTTCTGATAAGGTGAGGAAGTTGCGTGCGTGTGTGGAAAAGAAAATTTTGTATTTTGCCAGTCCAGGTCCTCATAATACAATGGATGTCTTAAAGGCAGTGAAAAAGAGACTTGACGAAGACGACATAAAGCATGTTGTAGTTGCTTCTGTCAGCGGCGAAACTGCCCTTAGAATCGCTGAGGCGTTAAAGAACCTAAAGGTTCGAGTTGTGTGTGTCTCAGGTTTTCCAGGCTGGTTATCAATAAAAAAAGAGTATCCATTTGTAGAAGAGAAGTTTAGAAAGAAACTCGAGAGGCTCGGCGTTGCTATAGTTGACAAAACGCCGTCCAGCATGAGTGATACAATCGATTACGGTTTAGCGAGGTATGGCTATGTTCCAGCGAGCTGGGTTATGGCTGAAACATTAGAGACTGTGGGCGGATACGGGCTTAAGACCGCTGTAGAGGCCATATTAATGGCGACAGACTCCGGCATCACCCCAGCTTTCAGGGAGGCTATTTCGGTAGCAGGTACCGACAAGGGCGCAGACACAGCCATCGTGGCAAAGTCTACGTTTTCTTCATCCGTGTTCAGCAGCGACGCAAACCGAAGATTCCAAATTTTGGAAATAATCGCCATGCCAAAAGCAAAGAAATGGTACAAAACCATAGGCGTTGGCGGACACACCTTCAAAGAGATTGAAAGGGGCGAAACCTTAGACGAATAGATTCCCACAAGAATATTTTCAACCATCTTAAAATTTCTAACAGTTTTTCTCCTCTTTGAGTTTGAAAAACCGTGTCAAAAACGCGAACGCGCGCTTAGGTGCTAAGGCTCGATACGTTCGCTCCTGATTGGCAAAATTAATAAGTCTGAGAAAGGAATGGAGAATAAAAGGTGAGTTGATGAAAGCTTTTGTTGCGGCAAAGGTTGGAACTGCAGAACATCTGGGTTTGATTAAAACAGTAAGGGAAGAGATTGCTAAAATACCTGGGATGGTTAACGTTTTCACAGTTTTTGGTCGGTACGACTTGATAGTTGAGGTTGAAGTTAAAAGTCTAAGCGAACTCGCTCGTCTAATTGACGACAAAATAAGAGCCATAACCGGCGTGGTGGCAACAGAGACATTCATATCTTACGAAATAGAATGAGGAAAAATCGCGAATTCAAAAATCATTACGCCCATAATATTTCTTATGCTCTCAGCTGAATCAGCGCGCGCTATGATGAGGTAGGAAATTGACCGAACAGAAAAAGAGGAGGAAGCTGAAACGTGATAGGATCAGTGTAGGTTATTTTTCCTTCTTCGGCGTGGGTATTTCTTTAAGACCGAGTTGCCGCATCAAGCTTAGCATGTCTGCTGCTTGCCATTCTTCCACGATCTTGCCGCCAGCGATGCGGTCAATGAAGATCCCCCACACCGTCACCTTCTTGTTGGTAGGAGGGATGCCCCTAACTGCACCTTTGTGTGTGCCAGTCATTGTAAGGCGCACCGCTACCTTGTCTCCTTCGACGACCATATCATCAATTGTGTAATGAAAGTCGGGAAACGCGTTGTAGACCTCGCTGAAAGATTGTTTGTAGTCCTTGAGGCCGCGTATATCCTCGCCAGTGCTACCGTGCTGGACGATGTCAGTGGCGTATAACTCGTCTATTACGGCCATGGCCGCTGCCTTCCCCTTGTTGCACTCCTCATACAAACGACGCTCAAGCGCCTTAATTTCTTTTGCCGACATGACAAATCACCCACTAATTGCTAGTTAACCTAACCTATCATATATGATTTTAGCGCACGCTAATACATGGAATAGAAAAAAAGAGAAGATTGGGAAGAGACTCTGCTTAACAGTCATGGTAGTATTTCATGAGGCCGTACTTTTTGAGGATTGGCTTCGGATCTAAGTGTGTTTCTCCGCATATGCAATCTATCTCAGCTATTACCCAGCCAGGAGTTTCTCTTGCCCAATATTTCTCCTCAGTTATTCTGTCATGTTTCAACACGAACTCTCTCAGAGCAGCCATGACATTCTTAGGAGCCTTGAACCGGACTTCAACCAATTCCTCACTTTCTCTTTTGCTCATTTCGGTTTCTCTCCATTTAACAGTCAAAGTCCTTGGGATGGTAGAAAACTGTTAGCTCGGCTGCTGCTTTTCCATGCTTCTTGTTGAAGGCTTCTATTTCCTCTAGGTTCATGTTGCCTGTTATACTACCTAGATAGCTTTTGGCAGCTTCAAAAAAGAATTCGTCTGGGCTGAGGCCGAAGTAATTCTCCGCTCTCAACAGCCTATCAAGTTGCGCTGGAATCTTCAGCTTAACCTCAACTTCGTTTTTGCTCATTCTCTCCAACTTCTCTTTTTGTTTACGGCATTCTATTTATTATCGTTGGCATTCTAAATAAAGCTTTAGAAACCTTTTTTAAGCATTCTGCAGCATTATCCATATATACTGAAGAAATCCAAAGAGGTGAAAAAGAGGTAATGTCAATTATGACGAAGTTTGTTCAGAGTCTTGATCCAAGAATTTATAGTGAACTCGTAACCCAAGCAAAAGAAAGAGGCATAACCATTCAAGCCCTGATTCGTCAGGTTATGGGTGAATGGCTAGTCAAAGAGAAAGAAAAGAAGGGTTCTCAATGACTATGCTTTCAATGCATACACAACTAAATAAGAATTCAGAGCTTGCATTCATAAAAAGTATATGCTCAACCGAAAGCATTTTGAGTTAGGGATATATAGTAGATATATGAGTATCTACTTTCAGCATTCACTCTCGATGGTGACATGAGATGGAGAAAAGTGAAATATTTGAGATTGCGAGAAGAAATGCTGAATGGCTAAAAGGCAATTACGAGCGTTTGAAAAGAGAATACGATCAATGCTGGATTTTGATACAAGACAAGAAAGTTGTTAAGAGCGCAAGCACTTTTGATGAAATAATGCAAACTGTTAGAAAATATGATCCAAACACAATCTTAGTAGAGTATATACAATCGGAACCAGTTGCGATGTTCTTCTAGGGCTTAAATGCTGGTGCCAGCATTTAAATTCAATGGGTTGGTCATAAATAGACAACCCAGAATTTCAGTTCTTTTCGAAGTTAAGGCATTTAAAGTAAGTAAAATAGTTGATTTTCTAGTAGATACTGGAACGACTTATTCCGCAATAACTGAAAAGGAGGCAATGATTATGGGAATTGATTGCTCCGTTCTTCCGTACTATAAACTTCGATCAATAGGTTTTGGAGGATTTTTTAGGAACAGAATGATTAATCGAGAAATCATTTTAACTTTCAAATCAAAAGAAGATGAATACAAGATAAAACCAGGTGGTTTCCAAGTGGTTTGTATCCCCCCTGAAGTGGTAGGTGAAGATAGAGAAAAACTAATTCGATATATCCCTAATGTATTAGGGATGGATATTCTAAGAAATTTTAAAACGTGTGTTACCAAAAACCAAGTTGAACTTATTTTGTGACCTCTAGGTCCATGCAATCATTCAAACACAATCATTCATAAAAAACCTAGAGGGATAGGAACCTAGAAAACTGTGGGTAAACAGAAAAAAATGGGGTTATGCGGGAGATGTCGCCTTCGTTGGCTGTTTATAAACATAATATCGTAAAAATTTACTTATTTATGTCATAAAAATTGATATATACATGTATGCAGAAGTCTTTTTCAACCAAGGGAATAAGCCATGGAAGACAACGTGAAGGAAGAGTGTGGAGTTTTCGGTGCTCAAGACCTTGAACGTGGAAGCGTATTCCCTTTCATATATTGGGGTCTAAGAGGCCAGAACCATCGTGGGCATCAATCTCACGGCATACTCACCTACGACGGTAGTTTTCACGTTTACAAAGGCTTAGACCTTGTTCCAAAAATAAAAAAACAGGACCTACAAACCTGGTTGGACAGGTTGCCAGGACACCTCGGCATTGGACACGTAAGGTACACAACATCAGGTGGAACAGACGAAGAATCCTTGATAAAGGGAACTCAACCAGTCTTTTTGGAGACAAACAGCATCAAACTCGGCATCTCTTACAACGGCAATCTTGTTAACGCCATTCAGTTGGGATGGGAGCTGCGGAGCAGGCTTCCAGGTTTAACCGTTGAATGCGACGGTGAATTACTCGGGAGAAAACTCCTTCTCAATCTTGTGGAAAACCGAGATTTGGTCACGTCTGTGAGAGATTGTATGAACGATGTCGAAGGTTCCTTCTCCGCTGTGGGAACAACACAAGACGGTGAATTGTTCGCTTTCAAAGACCCGTATGGAATAAAACCCCTCTGCTGCGGTCACAACCCCAACAGAAACCTGTTGGCCGTGTCTTCTGAAACCGTGGGTTTAGACATAAACGGTCTAGATTTTGATTTTGAAATTCAACCTGGCGAATTGATAACCGCGTCGAAGGAAGGCTTTACGAGGGAACAAGTTGTTCCGTGTAGGCGTCGAGCCCTTTGCGCCTTCGAGTTCGCTTATTTTGCCCGACCCGACTCGAGGCTTGACGACCGATTCGTCTACGAAATCCGAGAAGAGTTTGGCAGAAACCTAGCTAGAGAATACAGTGAATTTGCGAAAGACGCAGACATAATTATATCAATGCCTGAAACAGGCGACGACGTTGCCTACGGGGTTCACGAGGCAACAGGCTTGCGCTGGGAGCGCTCAACACGTAGGCATAGATACGTAACCGATCGCGCTTTCCTACTGCTGCCCCAAGAGCGCCAAGCCACCATCGACAGAAAAATCAATGTTTTAGGAAGCAAGATTGCGGGAAAGAAAGTCATTGTCACAGAAGACAGCATTGTGCGAGGAGACACAACCAAGGTTGTGGTGGAAAAACTGCGCAGAATGGGTGCCAAAAAAGTTTATTTATTCATTACTTTTCCACGAATTATTGGCCCGTGTTTTTACGGAATCGACATGGCAACCTTCGGTGAATTGATTGGATTTCGCCACGAGCCTGAAGAAATTGCCAAGATTATTGGTGCCGACGCTGTTAACTATCAGTCCCTGAGCGGATTTGTTAGGTCTGTTGGCTTGAGCGAAGACGAACTGTGTTTCGGCTGCTTAACTGGCAAATATCCAACTCCACTTGCCCAAAAAATGGCAAACGATATGAGAGAAAAATGTGAAAAGGGTTACAAAGAAACTGGTAGAGTTTACGAAGTGGCAAGTGTGGTTTGATGGAAAGAGTCGGCATTTTAGTTGTCTCGTATGGTTCAAGAGAAGCAGCAATGGTTGACGCTTTCTCACGCAGTTTGAACTATAAAACGGAGATTTATGTGGTTGATAAGCAGAGAAATCCGTTCAATGTGAAAAGAGCTAAGGAGCACGTTGTGATTTCCAACCTCAGCATTGCCGGCATAAGCAAGTTTGCTAAGAGAAAGAGGCAAGAAATCGATTTTGGAATAGTTGGTCCAGAAAAACCCATAATTGAAGGCGTAAAAGACATTGTGGAAAAAGAGACGCGCATTCCCTTAATCTGTCCATCAAAGGAGTTTGCTATCGAAGCGAGCAAAGTTGCCCAGCGGCATCTTTTTCAAAGGGTTGCACCTGAAGCAAACCCGAAGTTTAAGGTTTTTGATCCGAAAGATTACAGCAGCATTGTAGGAGTTAAAAAAGACCTTTATCGGTGGCTTGATCAGTCGCAAAATAATGTTGCGGTTAAACCAGACCGCCCCGCAGCTGGAAAGGGTGTGGGTGTCTGGGGTGACCATTTTACGTCTCGAGATGAATTGTTTGAGCATTTTCTAGCCAATTATCAGCAGGGTCCAGTCGTAGTCGAGGAGAAAATTGAGGGAGAGGAGTCCAGTTTTCAAGCTTTTTGCGACGGAAGACATCTAACAGTATTGCCTGAAACTCGTGATCACAAAAGAGCCTTTGACGGAGATAAGGGTCCCAACACGGGTGGAATGGGCTCATACAAAGATGTGGGCGACTTCTTACCTTTCATGACAGCTGAGGACAAGGAAAGAGAAATTGAGATTGTAAACAGAGTTTTTAACGAATTGAGGAAGCGTGCTGACAGAACCGACCTACTAGGCGTGCCCTTTTATGAGGCTTTCATCCATACGGGTGAGAGACCGAAACTTTTAGAGAACAACAGTCGACCAGGCGATCCAGAGATACAGAACCTGTTACCCATATTGAAAGATGACTTCGTGGACATCTGCTACAAAATCTTAGAAGGAAATCTGAGCCGAGTGGACATTGAAGCAAAGGCAACAGTTGTCACTTACAAAGCACCGCCAAACTACGGCGGATACGCAACCACATTTGCAGACCGCGTGAAATCAGACGAAGTGAATACGCCTGTTGATTTAAGTGAGGCAGAGAACCTCAGCCTCAAACACGGCGACAACATAAGAATTTATCCTGGGTCTATGGAACTCAGAGACAACGGAACCTATGCATTGAGTTCGAGAGCCGTCTGCGTTGTGGGCACAGGAGACAGCATACAAACGGCGCGTGAAATCTCTTTAGAGGGCATAAGAGCCATCAAAGGAGGCGCGCTTTGGCACAGAAACGACATAGCCTCAAGGGAGCACATACAGAAAAGCATAGAACACATGAAGAGGCTAAGAGCGAAAATCGCATGAAACCTAAGTCATTCTCACTAACCGAAACAAAAAGAGTATTTGTCTCAGACTGTGAGGGACCCGTATCCAAAAACGACAACGCATTCGAACTTGCAAGCCACTATATTCCAAATGGAAGCCACTGTTTCACTTTAATAAGTCGCTACGACGATGTTCTTGCAGACATTGTCAAACGCTCTGGCTATAAGGCTGGAGACACGTTAAAGCTGATACTGCCATTTTTAAAGGCTTATGACGTAACCAACAAAGCGATGATGGATTACTCTTCTCAAAATGTATTGTTGGTTCCAGGAGTCAAAGAGACGCTTCATTTTGTCCAAAGTTTTATGCCCTCCTTTATTGTGAGCACCAGTTATGAGCAGTACATGCACGTGCTCTGCGACCTCGTCGATTTCCCCTTTGAAAACGTCTACTGCACTCGACTAGACCTAGACAAATACAAAATTGACGAAGAAGAAAAAGACAAGCTGAAAAAAATCGCAGAGAAAATGGTTGAAATGCCCATTCCAGAAATTCCAAAAACCGCCAAAACTCTCGACGATTTACCTATAGAACAACAAGAAATCGTAAAGAAATTGGATAAAATCTTCTGGAAAGAAATCTCAGAGATGCAAGCTGGCAAAATTTTGATGGAAGTCAACCCTGTCGGCGGAGTTGAAAAGGCTCAAGCTATCCGAGACATTGTCGCTAAATTGAAGAGTAGCCTTCACAACGCAATGTACGTAGGTGACAGCATAACCGACGTTGAAGCCTTTAGACTGGTACGCGAAGCAGGCGGATTGACAATTTCTTTCAACGGTAACACATACGCCGTAAGAGAGGCGGAAATCACCGTCATGTCTGAAAACGCTGTTGTAACCGCCGTACTCGCAGATGTCTTCAACAGATTTGGCAAAAACGAGGTCATAAAATTAATTAGCGACTGGAGTCCTTCCAGCTTGGAAAAATATGGTCTAACACCCTCTTTGAAAAAACGATTTTTCGAACTGTGCAAAAAGAAATTCCCAGTAATTGAGGTTGCGACTTCAGAAAATAGAGAGAGATTAATGAAAGAGAGCACATCTTTCCGAAAACAGGTGAGAGGCGAAGCCATAGGAAAATTGGGATAGCAATGGCGACAATCGAAGACACCTACGCCGAGGCGTTCGATGGGCTTTACTGCCGCATTTCGATAACAGCCAGAGATGAAAAACGATTGAAGAGAGCAGCATATGGTTGCACAGCCCTACCCATGGTTGTCATTGGCAGAACCGAGGGTGGCGTCGAGAAGTGGTTGAATTCTAAACAGACGCTAGACAGACGCCTAGGCGCCATTGTACAGTTTTGGGGCGCCATTGACGAATCAAAACCCTTCGAGGTATCGCTGAAAAAGTTTGTTAAGGAAGTTTCCTATCGGATTCGTCAAGAAATCCTTGTTGAGCCCACAACCTGCGTTTTCAATGCATTAGACTCTGAAAAAAAATTTGATGTTATGGAAAGTGTGGGACACTGCGGCGACGGCTACGAATGGGAAACGGAAAACTATGGTCGTCAAGTCATTAACATTCCCATTATGATGCCAGATTTCCGAATCGAACGACATCTGGGTTACGGCATCGGAGTATCCGGTGGCAATCTTTGGCTCATGTGTAAAGACGAGGACTCAGCCCTGAGAGCAGGCGACAAGGCTTTGGAAGCCATACATGGGGTTGAGGGTGTAATAACCCCTTTCGATATTTGTGCTGCTGGCTCCAAACCAGAAACTAGGTATCCAGAGATTGGACCCACAACCAACCATCCATACTGTCCATCGTTGAGAGGCAAAATTCCAGACTCAAAGGTTCCAGACAATGTGAACTCAATTCCTGAAATCGTGATCAACGGCTTGTCGCTGGACGCTGTCAAAGAGGCAATGAAAGCCGCTATATATGCGGTTAAGGACACGAAGGGCGTGGCCAAAATCTCAGCAGGCAACTACGACGGCAAACTCGGCAAACACAAGATATACCTGCGAGAGTTGCTGTGAAATGAAATTCGACACAATAGGCTTCGGCGCCCTCAACGTGGACAAAATCTATAGAGTCAACAAAATCGCCAGAGAAGGCGAAGAGAGCTTCATTTTAGACTTCCAAGAAGAGCCCGGAGGCTCAGCCGCCAACACCATCGTAGGCTTGGCTAGATTAGGCTTGAAAACAGGATTCATAGGCAAGATGGCAGACGACCATGAGGGACACCTCCTACTAGACGATTTCAAGAGGAAAGGAGTCAACACCGACGGAATAATAATAACTAAGCAGGGAAGAAGCGGCGCTGTCTCAGCCTTTGTAGACAAAAAGGGAGAAAGAGCCCTATACGTGCACCCAAGCGTCAACGATTCACTCTCATTTGAAGAAATAAACCTAGAATACGCCAAACACACAGAATTCTTGCATTTAACATCGGTTGATGAAAAACCCTTCCAAGCCCAAAAAAGACTGATCGCCGAATTGTCTAACGTTAAAGTTAGCTTGGACCCAGGCGAAATCTACGCGAGAAAAGGCTTAGCTAAGCTGAGAACCATCATAAAACGAAGCTTTGTCGTCATGCCGAGCGAAAACGAATTGAAAATGCTGACAGGAAAAAACTTCAAAGAAGGCGCAAACACATTGCTTAAAGAAGGCGCAAACATAGTCGCTGTTAAACTCGGCGAAAGAGGATGCTACGTTACGGATGGTAAAGAAAGCCATCTAATTGAGCCATACAAAACAAAAATTGTTGACACAACAGGCGCAGGAGACGCCTTCTGCGCTGGTTTTCTCTACGGCCTGATCAAAAATAAAGACCTTTACGAATGTGGCAAACTTGGCAATTTTGTAGCGTCCAGATGCATCATGAAGGTGGGCGCCAGAACAGGTTTACCCACACTCTCCGACCTTAAACAACTCTGAAAGTCACTTCTCCCCATATTGTTTTATTTGCGCAAAATCCTATATGGGAGACCGATGAAAGTTCTGGGCATACAGGTTGATGAGAATGATGTTTGATCGAGACTTGCTGGAAAAAATTAGAGATGAATTTCCAAGAGCAACGACTGACTTAAATGGACGGAAAAGAGCCTTTTTCGACAACGGCACCGGAACACTTGTTGTGGGAAGAGCAGCCAAAAGTGAAGCCGAGGCTCGCGTCGATTGCAGCGCTAATGTGGGGGCAATTTTTGACGAATCCAAGAAGGCGGATGCTGTTATACTCGATGGGAGAAAAGCTGTAGCAGATCTGTTGAACGCCCCAGCGCCAGACACTATTGTCTCAGGAGAGTCAGCCACTTCTCTGCTTTTCAACTTGAGTTACGCTATTGGAAAAGAACTCACTGGAAAAGAAAATGTGGTCACAACCGACTATGAACACTATGCCAACATCAGCCCTTGGATAGAACTGGAGAAGAATCGAAAAATCCGGGAAGTCAGATTTGCCAACTTAAACAAAGATGAAGGAACCCTAGACATGGAGCATCTGCAAAGTCTGATAGACACTAAAACGAAGATCGTAACAGTTACCGCCGCTGCAAACGCACTTGGCACCAAAAGCCCTCTCGACGAAATAGGAAAAATTGCTAAGGAAGTTAACGCCTACTTCATTGTTGACGCAGTTCACCATATTACGCATGGTCCAATAGACGTCAAAGCTTTAGACTGCGACTTTCTCGTGTTCTCGGGATATAAGCTCTTTAGCTCCCATGGAAGTTTCCTCTACGGCAAAAAAGACCATCTTGAAGCGCTTGGACCCTACAAGGTTGCACCGGCTCCGAGGTATGCTCCTCAAAAATGGGAATGGGGAACCAGAGACCAATCCATGTTTGCAGCCATACAAGGTGTTATAGACCATTTTGTTTGGCTAGCCGATCAAGTCAAAAACCATTATGAAGGCAGTTTCACCGAATATTCTGGACGCAAACGATCCTTAAAGATTGCAATGGACGCTATTGAAAAATACGAGATGGAATTAGCTAGGGCGGTACTTGCCGGATTCGGTGATGTCAAAGGCTTCGCGGACATGCCCACAGTGAAAGTTTACGGACTAACAGATCTGAACCGTTTGAAGGAGAGGGCCCCCACCTTTGCGTTTAAAGTGGAAAACATGTCTGACGATGAGGTAGTTAGCCGACTCTGGACTGAAGGAGGAATTGCAGCGCGGGCAGAAAACTACTATTCGCGAGCTCTAGAATCTTACAACCAGAAAACCATGATCCGAATCAGTTTAGTTCACTACAACACTTTAGACGAAATTGGCGTCTTCTTGAAAACATTGAACAAAATTTGCAGATAAAGATAGCCATTTTTTCAAGTCGGAAAATTTTTTATATTAATGTTCTAAAATTGAAAGGCACTTGTGCAATAGGACACGTGAACACAGTGACTGATAAAGTAGGAACGGCGGTTATTGGCCTAGGCACCATAGGGTCAGTGCATGCTGATTGGTATTCTCAGATTCTTGAATCAAAATTAGTCGCGGTTTGTGATGTCAGAGAAAATGTAGTCAAAGAATTCGAGGCGAAGTATAAGGTAAAGGGTTACACAGACTATATGGATCTCCTCGAAGACAAAAGGGTAGAGGCTGTTACTATTGCCGTGCCTCACTACCTGCATTCTAAAGTGGCAATTGAAGCAGCTAAAGCCGGAAAACATGTGGCAGTTGAAAAACCCATGTGCAAAACCCTCGAAGAAGCCAATGACATGGTAAAGACGGTAAAAAAAGCAGGTGTTTGTGATCTCTATATGGAGAATCTATGTTTTGCTCCATCTTTCAAACTAGCAAAGGACATCATTGATAAAGGTGGACTCGGCAATGTCTACTTGTGTAGAGCTCGTGAATCAGAGGATCTTGGTTTCGGATCTGCAACCGAAAAGGCAACAGTAGGAGGAAAGATGGTTGCACATGCGCCAATTTCCAGCTGGTATTTTGACTATGAGAAAACGGGTGGCGGCGCCTTGATGAGCGACGGTTGCCACGCAGTGCAATATATAAGATATATCTTTGATAATGCGCCGCCACAGAAAGTATACGCCGAGATTTTATACAACTTGGGAATGCCCAAGCCGAAGGGTATAGAAGACGCGGCACTGGTTGTTATCAGATTCAAAGGCAACAAAATAGGCGTGGTTGAAACAAGCTTCTACGCAACTGGCGGATATGATGATACAGCGGAGATCTATGGAAACAAGGGAACGATATTTCTTGACATTTATAAACGCAACCCAATAATCGTTCACAGCCATGCTGGATATGATATGACAGGCCATTCAATCTTCTCCTCAGTAGAAAATGCGGATAAAGGTTGGTCTTTTCCAATTCCAGAAGAGAGATTTGCCCTAGGATATTATCATGAACAGAGACATTTCCTGCAATCGATACTAAAAGGCAAGCGTCCCACGGTGAATTTCGACGATGGAAAAGCAACTCTAGAGATAATGCTTGCAGCTTATAAATCCCATCAAACTGGAAAAGCAGAATCGCTGCCTCTAACCTAAAGATCTTTTTGATCAGCGCACGCAGTTCTAAAATTTTTTAACTAAGTATTCAATCATTGACTCAAAAATCAGTTTTCCATCACCGTGTTTTGGAACTCTATCCATTCTTGTCCAATCTGGTAGTTGCCAGCCGTAGTAGGCTCGTTCCGGATGGGGCATTAATCCAAATATTGTGCCAGTTGAATCGCATATGCCTGCGATGTCGTGGAAGGCGCCGTTTGGATTTATCGGATACTTGCCCTCTGCATACTCGCCGTCTTCGGTGCAGTATCTAAAAACGAGTTGGTCGTTTTCGTAAAGTTTTTTCAGGCAGTCTTGTTCTCTTTCTTTTTCAAACATGAACCTGCCTTCGGCGTGCGCAATTGGTATCCTTACTATTTGTCCCTTCTTTACTCTTCGAGTGTAAACGCACTTTCCTCTGTTATCGTGTTTTAAGTGAACCCACATGCAACGATAACCAATGGGAACGTTAGTAGCCAAAGCAGCCTGAGGATGTTTGCTTGCTCCATCAAATCCTGGCAAAATGCCAGCTTCAACCAATACTTGGAAGCCGTTGCATACACCGAGAACTGGGCGCTCTTCTTTGACAAACTGTTTTAGGTGTTTGCTCAACTTGGCTACGACACCCTTAGCCAGTATTGCGCCTGCTCGCACGTAGTCGCCGTAAGAGAAGCCGCCTGGGAAAACCAGAGCATTATAGTCTAAGAGATTTTTCTCCCTAACCACTTCGTTTAAGTGATGGATTTCAGTCTTAACGCCTAAGTCGTCGAAGGCACGCTTGGTTTCAGCGTCGCAGTTGGTTCCTCCAACCCTCACTATGCAAACCTTGATTTCTTCTCGCTCCAACGCTAGCTTCTTCCAAAAGTGCTTTTCCAAGCATCTCTCAACGTTGACAAGGCGACATCAAACAAACTTTTGTCGTCAACCCCATAAACAGTGAGACGGTTTTCTCTCTGCACTCCGCCAACAATCGCAAGCTGGTTGCCGTGCATCAACTCTTCAAAATCGCTTTGTCGTTTTTCCGCCACTTCAACCAAGAATCGACTGTTCGACTCCGAGAACAAGATGAAATCGCTTCTGCGCACGGCTCTAGGTCGAGGAACCTTTTTCAAGTGTAGCTCAAGTCCGCCGTCTCCAGTGAAAGCCATCTCGGCAGCCGCAACCGCCAAGCCGCCTTCAGACAAATCGTGGCATGACTTGACGTAGCCAGCGTCTATGGCTTTTACCAAAGTGTTAATGATTTTCCTTGCTTTAGCCGCTTCAACCCTAGGCACTGTTTTTCCGATGAAACCCATCAACTTGTAGTATTCTGAACCGCCCATTTCTGGAAGTGTTTGTCCAACAATGTAAACAGGATTGCCGGGCTGTTTCAGATCCATTGAAACTGTCTTTCTGATGTCTGGAACCATTCCTATAGCCGTGATTAACAGCGTTGGTGTGACCGGCCCCAGTGGCGACTCGTTGTAGAGGCTGTCTTTGCCCGAGATAAAGGGAGCTCCGAATCCCTTTGCAAAGTCATAGCAGGCTTGGCACGCTCTCACAAGCGAGCCTAAGCGGTCGGGTTTCTCAGGGTTGCCCCACGTGAAATTGTCGAGTAGCGCGATTCTTCTGCCGCCCACGGCTGTGTTGTTACGGATGGCTTCATCAATTGCAGACGCTGCCATCCAGTAGGGGTCAATTTTTCCATAGTTTGGATTCATTCCGCAGGAAATTGCTATGCCCATCCAAGAATTTTTTAAGGGCTTAATAACCGCTGAGTCGTTTGGACCTGCGTGTTTTCCTTGTAGTGGTTTCAGGACCGTGTTCCCCTTGACTTCGTGGTCGTATGTGCGTATAACCGACTCTTTGCTTGCGATGTTGGGTGCAGACAGAACCCTTAAAAGTATGCTTGTGAAGTTTTTTGTCTCTTTAAAACTTGGCTCTGTGTATATTGGTGCTCTCCATTTCGCTGTTCTTGTTGCTGTTGGAGGTTCGAAAAGGAAATCTATGTCAATTTGGGCCACTTTCTCGCCCTTGTAGTCGATTATGAGCATTTTGTTGTCTGTGAACTTGCCGATTGGGGTAGCCTCTACGTCTTCTTTCTCGAAAATTGTCAAGGCTTCTTTCAGATTCTTTTCTGCAACCGATAGGAGCATTCTTTCCTGCGACTCAGAGATGTAGATTTCCCAAGGAGCTATTCCACCATGCCTCAAAGGAACCTTGTCTAGCTCCACGTAGGCGCCGCAATTTGCTTTGCGAGCTGTTTCGCCAACCGCCGACGATAGGCCTCCTCCTCCGAGGTCAGTGATGCCTGAGCCGAGTTCTTTGTCCCGTATTTCGACTATGGCTCGCTTCAATTTTTCCTCTGCAATTGGGTTTCCAATCTGAACCGTTGGTCTCGAAATCTCCTCCGACTTTTCTGTTAGTTCCGCCGATGCGAAGGTAACGCCGTGAATTCCGTCGCGTCCGGTTTTTTCACCAGCCAGCAGGATTACATCACCTGGTTTCACGGCTCTAACAAACTTGTCTTTTGGAAGAATCCCTAAGCAGCCGCAGTATACAACGACATTGCCAACATAGCTCTCATCAAAGTATATGGCGCCGTTAACTGTTGGTATTCCCATGTTGTTTCCATAGTTGCCTATCCCTGCCACAACTCCACTGTAAAGATGTGTAGGATGTTTTATTCCAGGCAACAACTTATCGTAGTCGTAGTCTAAAGGACCGAAACACAAAACATCTGTGCAAGCTATGGGGTCTGCCCAAACACCTAAAATATCTCTGATGACACCGCCAACACCGGTTGCGGCCCCGCCAAATGGCTCAATAGCCGAAGGATGATTGTGAGTTTCCACTTTCACCGCAATAACATAGCCCTTGTCAAAATCAATTATACCAGCATTGTCCTCGAATACTGAAAAGCACCAAAATGGGTTAAGTTCCCTTGTCACTCTGGCTATGTAGGTCTTGAACAGACTCTTTATCTTCTTTTTACCTACGACCACGTTTCCTTTGAAAGTCTTGTGAAAACAGTGCTCTGACCAAGTTTGCCCAATTGTTTGGAGTTCAACATCGGTTGGGTTTCGCCCTTTATCGGCAAAATGTTCTCGAATTTTTTTCATTTCGTTAAGGTTTAAGCCTAGTCCCAGCTCGTCACTGATCTGTAATAGCTGCTTCTCATCTGCTTTTTGCAACTGCACTTCGTACAGTTCGAAGGGTAAAGGACGTTTCACGTAAAAGCTTGCATCGGAACTCATTTCTCTCCCTCAATCTCAAATCTGAAGTTGTCTTTAACAGGATTAGCCAGCAACCTCATGCACATTTCGTTCATCATTCTTTTCGCTTCCATCAAACTTGATGCTTCTAAACAGATTGTATATACTTTGCTGACGCTAACTGATTCCACTGGATATTTAAGCTCTACCAAAGACTGTTTTGTGGTTGCACCTTCAGGATCCGAGTATCCCTGCTTGAGGCTTACCTCAACTCTGCCACGATATTTCATGATGAAATCTTCTTCATTAACAAGTATTTATCAATTTTTGCAATCTTTCAATGCAAAATTTGGTTGTATATATCACAAGACTTCGGCTTTAAATAGGCTAGTGGATCAGCCTCAAATTTTAAACCTTTATCCATTCTTGCCTGCTTTTTGATTATCTACTTGAGGATTAAATGCTTGTTTACCCAATGAAAAATTATATAGGTAAAGACAACAACAAGAATCGAGAAATATGTTGTTGCCTGATATTTTAACGTCAAAATCTGCGTTGACTAAAATGCAAGCATCTATTATTGCCTCTATTATCGTCGTTGCTGCGATTGCAGGAGGTTATTACTACTGGGCGATTAGACCAAGGCCGGTTGAGGCTACTGTTTACGTGCCTAGGACAGAGGCTGTCACAAACATGACTGTGGGCGTAATCTTCTCGGTTAGTGTCAATGTTATGAAGGCTGTTGCTGATGTTCACGGTTGGACGTTTAGTCTAGACTTTGACTCCGATCTTTTAGAGGCTGTTGAAGTTGTGGAAGGCGATTTTCTGAAGCGTAATGGCACAACAACCTTCAATTCCGGAACCATAGGAAACGGCACTGTAGACAATGTAAGTGGCGTTTTAACCGATACGGCTGCGGCGGCGCGTGGAAACGGAACGCTGGCAACCATCACGTTTATGACCACTAATGACATTGGCATTTCACCGCTGGACCTCAAGAACGTGGAGTTGCTTGATCCCAACGGTGGATCAATATTCTGCGATGTGGTTTCAAGTGTGTTCGCAACCATACCCTGGGAGGGAATGCCACCATCAGACTATGCGGCAACCCTCAACGTCTTCGAATGGGGAACTTATGAGAATCCGAACCTTTGGAACGCTGGAAAATACGCATTCAATAGACTCTACCCAAACGTTGAGGTCAAATTTTCCTTCTTTGTAGATGAGAGTGAAGCCTTAACTAAACTTCAAGCAGGATTCAAACCAGACTTGGTGCACCCCTGTGGTCAGAGTATAAGGAGATGGGTGGACGCAGGAGTCATCGAACCCATAAACATCTCTTTGATACCGCTTTGGAAAAATATGACCGAAAAATTCCAAACCTTTGACCAAAACTTTGTTAATGAAATACCCTACTTCCAGCCGACAGACTGGGGATACACTACCGTTCTGTACAGGCCTGATCTTCTTGAACAGATGGGCATACCAAAGTATGACCCCGTGACCGGCGAAAATCAGTGGGACACATACAACCTCCTCTTCGATCCAAAGGGTGGAAAAATGTACAAGAAGATAGCCATTATGGACAGTGCAGTGGAAATGTTCCCCCAGGCAGCCCTCGCAGCTGGAATCCCATACGAACAAGTGTGGAACATGACATCAACACAATTAGAACTGGCCAAACAGAAATTTGTGGAGCAGAAGCAAGGGGGCATGATTCGCTTTTATTGGAAGGTTCCAGCTGACACTATTTCAGCAATGCAAAAAGGAGAAATCGTGGCAGCCAACGTATGGGGAGAAGAATATGTTGTTCAGAAATCTGCAGGAGTCAACGTGACCTTTAGCTTTCCAAAGGAAGGAGTATTAGCATGGGTGTGCGGCTTCTCTATAGTTAAAGGCCTCAAAGAAGGGGATCAATACCTCTACAAGGTGGCCCACGCCTACATGAACGCGTGGATTGACCCTCAAGCAGGCGCCAACCTAATAGATCTACTCGGCTATGGCACTCCCAACAAAGACGCAGCCAAAATGGCGGAACGCCAAGAGACAGTTGAGCTATTGGGCTTTGATGATCCAGCAACCCTTGATAGAGTGAAACTTTATAAGTACGCCTCAAACGAGCCAGATTGGGCAAAAATATACGTGGAAGTAAAAGCGGATCCATAGCACTTTTTGATTCAATATTTTTCAGAGCATGATTTTCTTTCCTCGGTATACAACAACAATATTTTGTGACTCTGTAACCTTACCGATTTGTTGAGCTTCAACGCCGCTCTTCTCAAATGACTCTATTACTTCCTCTTTCTCTGTGTCATCAACGATTACTGCGAAGCCCCAGCCCATGTTGAAGGTTTTAAACATCTCTTCGTCGGAAATGAGGCCTCTGACCTTTTTAGAAGTTTCTTGAATAAGGGGGAAAATCGACTGAGGCTTAAAGTTGTCAAATTCAAAACCGACTCTTTTGTTGAAAGCTATTAATCGATCAAATTTTTGGTAGGCGTCGCCAGTGATGTGGACAGCGCCCTTTATCTTCAGCCTTTTTGCAAGGTTCAAAACTGGTTTAACATAAATTCTGGTAGGTTCAAGAACCTCATAAACAATTTCTCGGTCAAACCCGTCTGGAATGTCGTAAGGATCGTACCTACCGCCCCATCGCTTGAACAGAACCTTCCTAGCCAGAGAAACACCGTTGCTGTGGATGCCCGAACTTCGCAAGCCTATAACTGCGTCGCTTGGTTTGAGGTTGTTTCCAAAAATAATGTCTTTTCTGTGTACTTCGCCGACGGTAGCAAAAATCATGTCAAAGCCTTTGCCTTCAACTAAACCCTTCAAGATTTCTGGTACGTCGCCGATTTCGCCGCCTGCTACAATACATTCAGCTTCTAGTGTGCCCTTCACTATGCCCTTCATCCACTCACTGACCAAAATTGGGTCAGAAACTTGGGCGTGGATGTTGTCGGCAACTGCTAGGGGTTTGGCGCGGGAGCGTATCACGTCATTGACAGCCATGGCGACTCCGTCGATTCCGATTGTGTCAAATTTGTCTGCTAGCTGCGCTACAAGAACTTTTGTGCCGATTCCCTCTATAACCAAGTCGAGATAGAGATCGCCGCCTACTGGGAAAACATTGCCATAAGGAAGCTGGGCAATTTTTCCGTGTCGACTAAACTTGTAGGTTTGGGTTAGAATTGACAAGGCTTTTTTGGATTCGGCTCTTTTCTCTCTGTCCACACCTGCCTCGGCGTAAGTGAACTTTTTGACTGCCTTTGTGGGCACGCTGTTTTTTCACCTAAGTAACAATCTCGTGAAGTTTCCTTTCCCGCAGCGCTCGTCTTATTTCCAAGGCTATGCGGTCACCCATGCTCGTGGTTCGGTTGTATTTGGCGTTGGCGTATTGGGAGCCTAAACCCATGTGAACGTTGGTTCCGCCTCCATGCCTCAAGGCAATGTCTTGAGTGACTGGAATGTGCATGTAGGGCTCAGCGCCCTCGGGAACATCGTATAAGCCGTAGTCTGCAGCGGTTTTAGGCTCACTTCCACCTGTGAAATCAACTTTGACAGCTGGATTCAACTCGTATTTTGAGATTTTATCCCATGTAATCAGTGCTTGGAGACACCAGGCGCCGATTATGCCCGGCGGCAGATGTTTTCTCATAGCCAACAGGAAGGCGTCGGCGTATCTGTGCATGTCTTTGAGCAGTGATTCTCGAAGGCTCATGGCAAGGTGGGCTGAAACCTCGAATGACGGGACCTTCCTAATTTTCTCTTGGACGTCTATTGGTAGGCGTTTAACTCCGTCTAAGATGGTTTCGCGTCTTTCGTCTATGGACAGGAATTGATTGGCTAAGCAGATTCGCGCCTCTTCAAGGCTTACTTTGTACAGTTTGGCGTACCAGTCGTCGGCGTCGCCCCACTCTTCGCTAGCGTCCAAGGGAGAGAAGAAGAAGTTGAAATTTGCGTGAGGACCCAAAACGATTTGTTCCACACGCGCTCGTTCTAGACATTCTTTGTTTAGGTTTCCAGCTTGAATTTCTCGCTCCACTTTCTCTTCTAAGTCTTTGGAGTCTGCCGCAAAAATGAACTCTCGTTCGAAGGCTCTGTGCGCGTGCTCAGCCTTTAACAGTATAGGTTCGTCTATGAGCTCTTTGAATCGAATTCCGTTTTTGTGTGCCTCAAACTTGTACGATTTGGGATAGGGGATGCCCGCCTTTTCCGCAAACCAGTAATAGTCCTTTTCAATTTCGCCTCGGTTCTCAACCTTCAAAGCCATGCGTGAACCCACTATTGGAACGGCGTAGTCGTTCTCTATGACGCTGCAATATTCGTCTCCTCCAACGTAGACAGAAAAGGCTCTGTTAGGTATCTGAATGCACTCGAGATCAACCAGTTCATTAACGTGCTTGACTATGTCTCGATATTCGTTGAAGATTATAATGGCGCTCTTCCAACTTCCCCTCTTTTTGATGTCCTTGGGATCGCTGACCACGATTAAGTCTTCTCTGACTCGTCTTGGAAGGTCTTCAACGGCTTCGCCTGGTTTGCCCACCATGGGATTCTGCAGATAGATGCGGGCTCTTCCAGGCGTGGTATAGATTACGCTCCTCAAGCCGTAGTTGCGTTGACCCTGCCATGCGTCTAGAGCCGAGTGGGAGCCAAGATTAAGCCCGATCGGTTCTTTATACGATTTGACTATTTCCTGCATTTCCTCTTTCTGTATGACCATGAAATCACCTATTTTGCAAAAATCTGTTAACTAAAAGGCGACATTTAACGATTTTTGTCACAGAAAGCGCAAAGTCTCTAAAATTTTCTTCCCGTGAGTCTTTGATAGGCTTCTATGTATTTCTTTGATGTTTCCCTAACCACGTTACGCGGCAGTTTTGGTGCCGGTGGCTGCTTGTTCCAACCTATGCTCAATAGGTAATCGCGCACATACTGTTTGTCATAGCTGAACTGATCCTTTCCAACAGCATATTTTTCTCGAGGCCAGAACCTTGACGAGTCAGGAGTAAGCAACTCATCGATAAGCGTTAACTCCTTGTCGCAGAAGCCGAATTCAAACTTTGTGTCGGCGATTATTATGCCATTGGCTTCAGCCCTTTTTGAAGCTCGCTCATAAATCCGAATGCAGACCTCTTCGATCTCTTCAGCCAACGCCTTTCTTATCTTTTTGGCGATGTCTTTTTTGGTCATTTCAACGTCGTGGCCCACATCAGCCTTTGTTGTAGGCGTCAAAACGGCACCTTTCAATTTCTCAGCTTGTTTTAAGCCTAGTGGCAATCCCACTTGTTTTCCTTTTTTGTAGTTTTCCCAGAGTGAACCGTAAAGGTAGCCTCTGACCACAAATTCGATTTTTATGGGTTCAGCTTTCTTGACCAAAACGGTTCTGGGGTCAACTACGTCTACTACATGGTTTGGAACGATGTCTCTTGTTTCGTTGAACCAATATGCGGAGAGTCTGTTTAGGGCTTCGCCTTTGTGTGGGATGCCGTTGGGCAAGACGACATCGAAGGCGGAGATTCTATCAGTTGAGACTATGAGAAGTTTGTCGTCTAAATTGTAGACATCTCTCACCTTTCCCATTTTGAACAACGGAAGCGGAAGGCTGGACTCCAGCACAACCTCGTTTTGCATCTGCTTATTCTGCCTCTGAATGCTCCACGTGCTCTCCATGCTCTAAATGTTCAATGTGCTCTATGTGTTCGCGCTCCAATTCATAAGCTTCTTTCTTTGTCAGTTCGGTGTCTGCCTTTGCAACCGCCTCTTTCATTTTATCCCTATATTTCTCAGCCGCCTTCCTTAGCTTAGCGTTTGAAAACGCCAGAATCTTGACAGCCGCCAGAGCGGCGTTTTCAGGTTCAAGAACAAGGGCCACAGGCACACCTTTTGGTGTAGCAACTGAAGAGAAGGCCTTGCCCCACTCGTAGGTTTTCAAGTCTGGTGGACAAGCAATAACAGGCTTTGAAGTGTAGCCTGCTACCACACCGGATAGGGCGTCTGATAGCCCTGCAACGGTAATGTAAACAATGTCGTCCGCGGATTTTTCGTAACCCTTCAAATCCGAAAGCAACTTTTCCGGGTTTCTATGCGCCGAATTCACTCTGTACTCACACTTTACGTTGAAATGCTCGTTTCTTAGGAAATCTTCTATGCGATGAGCAAAAGGCACGTCGCTTGTGGAACCAACTAATATAACTATTTTTTGATTGGGCATTTTTTATCAGTGCATACTCTTTTGTCATCTGATTTAAAAGTATTTGAGGGTATAAGCCACATACCCGAAATACTTCCAATCTTTATGTATGTTTCCCATAATCGATTCAAATCAGGCTTCTGCATTTTAATCATATAGCTTAGGAGTCTTCTCCTTAAATTATTAATGCACACACACCATTGGGAATCCGTGCTGACGCACGGGTAGAGTGGCGCCCTAGCGGGCGCATGTGCTTGTTTATGCTTGGTATTCGTATTCAATGAAAGCCAGTTTGGTGTATTCGTCATCTTGCCTGATATTCATATTTCAGTAGGTAACAGACCAAGCTATAATGGCACATCCTTCAGGTGTGTCAAAGAAAATCTCTTGGATTCTGCTTCTCCGATGCTGATGACAAAACTCTGGATGTCCTCAGTGAAGTCTTTCCAATCTATTCTCAGGCGGTTCAGTTTCTGATGATATTCTGTGTAGTTTTTGTGGAAGGAAATAATCACTCCGTTCATACCTAGACCCTCTCCAGCAGAGGAAAAGATTGCGTTGGGAAACTTTGCAGCGTATTTTGCGGTTTCCTTCAATACTTCTGGTGTCAGAATTTCAGGACGCATTTTGACAAAGGTTAGAGCCATTATTTCAAATCCCATCTTCCTAAAATCTGGAGTGATGGTGTAGTCTTCAATCAAACCATTCCTCTTGAGTTTATTACGGGTTCTGGTTATTGTTGGTTGAGAAACATCGAGGATTTTGGCAAGTTCCCTGTCACTCCGTTTAGAATCCTTCAACAACTCCCCAAGAAGCCTTTTCTCTATCTCCTTCATCTATGACAGCCACTCAAATGACTTTTTCTTGAACATCTTTATTGATTTCAACTAGCACTAATAATTTATGGAGAAATCTTTCGAATAATGCATTTCTTTATTTTGATTTGCATTAATGATTTAAGCACACACACATCCCTGACGTTTCGGCTGAGAAGTTCTTAACCCTTTTCTGCAGAATGTCAGCCTCTTTTCTTCAGCGCAAACGAATCAGAATTTTTCGGGGGGCTTAAATTATTAATGCACACACACTTGACGCTGACTTTCGCTTGCGCTCTGCCGAATGGTTCGCTTTCAAAAGCTGGAAAAGTCAGGTCACAGACTCCGAAAATTTAGCCCACTTCAAAGAAAGGCCCAAACCCCAGAATCAAAAATAGGCGAAACTACAAAAAAATGGTTAATGGTGCAAAGAAAACCTGGGCAAAACTGGATTTAAAGCTTTTATTTTTTGACGCCATAACTATTGCAACATGTTAAACGCTGAACTCGCAGTTTTAAACGCTAACGTAGTAACTCTGGATCCAAAACAACCTAGAGCCGAAGCCCTAGCTATTCAAAACGGAAAAATAATCGCCGTCAGCTCCAACGAAGAAATCCGCAAATACATCGGCAAGAAAACAAAAGTGATAGACGCTAAAAAAAGAACAGCGGTGCCAGGACTTGTCGACTGCCACGTGCACATGACTGCGCTTGGGCAGTCTCTACAAGACTTAGACCTAAGAAACATAACGTCGATAAAAGAAATGCAACAAAAACTGCGCGAATACGTCAAAAAAAATCCTGAAATAAAATGGGTTCTCGGCGGAAGATGGAACCACGAAAGATTTGCTGAAAAACGCTTTCCAACCCGTTGGGACCTAGACGCAGTTGTTGCAGACAGACCTGTATTCCTAACCCGTGTTTGCGGACACGCTGGAGTCGCCAATGGCAAAGCCTTACAGCTGGCAGGCGTAACAAAGAGAACTGCTGTACCTAGCGGGAAGATAGATTTGGACGAAAAAACTGGTGAGCCTAACGGAGTTTTGAGCGAAAACGCCATGGATCTTGTGTGGAAGGTTATACCGAGACCAACCCCCAAGGAGCTTGAGAACGCGTGCTTTTTAGCGTGTCAAAAGGCTGTTGAGGCTGGGCTTACGGGCGTTCATTGGCTTTTGGACTCCGCAGATGAGATACGCGCCGTACAGAAGCTGTACTCTGAGGGAAAACTGCCCCTGAGAGTCTATTTAGGAATCCCAGCAGCCCTTCTGGACGAGCTAGCTAATTTAGGGTTGCTTACAGGCTTCGGAAATGACATGCTCAAAATAGGCTTCGTAAAGGTTTTCTCTGACGGCTCCTTAGGTGCACGCACAGCTGCCTTGAAAGAACCTTACAGCGACAAACCCGAAACAAGCGGCATGCTGATCTACTCGCAAAAAAAGTTGAACACTCTTGTTTTAAAGGCGCATAAGGCAGGTTTACAGATAGGCGTTCATGCAATCGGCGACCGCGCTATAGAGGCGGTTATAAAAGCTTATTCAGAAGCCTTGAAGCAATTTCCGCGGAAAAACCATAGACATAGGATTGAGCACTGTTCTGTCCTTAATCGAAAGCTTGTTAAAAGCATGAAACGTTTGGGCATAATAGCCTCAGTTCAGCCGTATTCTATTGTTTCTGATTTCTGGATTGTTAAGCGCGTGGGCAAAGCCAGAGTCCGATGGGTTAATCTTCTCAAAACGCTCATGCAAGATGGATTAATTGTTGCTTCTGGCTCAGACTGCCCAGTAGAACTCATAAATCCTTTATTGAGCGTTTGGGCGGCAGTTGCGGGAGGCATTGCAGAAGAAAGACTCACTCCAGAAGAAGCTTTAAAAACCTACACTGTAAACGCAGCTTACGCTTCTTTTGACGAAAAAAGGAAAGGAACAATTAAAGTTGGAGAATTTGCAGATCTGACAATCCTTTCAGATGATGTGTCCAAGATTCCAGCCGATAAAATCAGGAAAGTAGCCGTGGAAACGACTATCGTTGACGGAAGAATTGTTTACAAGCGTGGAGTTGGTTAAAAAACTTTCCAGTAATTTCTATCTTCGCTTGTTCTTCCCAACTCTTTCTATTCTGGTAGTGGGATAGAATTTCTATCCCAAACCCAACACTCACGTTCTTTTCGGGGCTTAAATTACTAATATCGGCTCGATTTGTCGCATGTACACAACAAGATTTTAACCGTTTTCTAAGGTCTTGTATATTTTAGAACCATCCAGATATGTAAAACTCTGTGGTGGTTTGAAATCAGAAATGATTTTGAACGGATCTATAGGATTATTGAACTTGAAAATCTCATTTATTTCTAAGGCGTAGATGACTTTTGTACCATTGCAATAGGTAAGATAAGTATTTTCCTCGACACCACTCAAACTCTTACACCTCTCCCAGATCTCGTATGGAGTGCCAGAATGTATCCTTTTGATACTAAACCAACCTACAATGTTTCTTGATGGACTACATTCATAGACAAATACTCTATCAATTGCTCCTTTTGGTTTCCGTTTCCGAAATTCATAAGGATTCAGCCCGGCAGAATCTCAGAAGCAGAATCAGAAAAAAAGCTAAAAAGTTGATGGAAACACTATTTAGCGTTGACTGTTCTAGTTTTACAAATTTAGCGCTTCGGGTTTTTTGCGTTTAGCTGTGATCATATTTTTTGTGGATAGTTGATGTTGGAGGGAAAGCATGTGCTTCGAAACAGAAGAAAAAAAGGTTTTTATCAGAGGTCATTAAGAAAATGAAGATTCTCGAGATGTAGAGTCATGTTTGATTTGATAATAAAGAATGGACTTGTAGTTGATGGCACCGGTAATCCTTGGTTTAGAGCAGATATCGGAATTAAGAATGGAAGAATAAATAAGATCGGGGATTTGCATTCAATAGAATCCAAAGAAGCTTTAGACGCCAAGAGCCTCATAGTGGCTCCAGGCTTCATAGACATGCACACACATTCTGATCTTTCTCTTTTGATAAATCCCCGTGCTGAAAGCAAAGTCAGACAAGGAGTAACAACCGATGTTGTTGGAAATTGCGGATCTTCGGCTGCACCCCTCAACGACTTTTTAAAAGAAGAGATTAGGATAACATCACCAGTTTTAGAAGAAGCAAAATTAAAGCTAGATTGGTCAACGATGGATGAGTATCTGAAAAGATTGGAGAAAAATGGAGTTGCGTTGAATGTTGTGCCTCTAGTTGGTAATGGAAACATAAGGGCACTTGTAATGGGATATGATGCCCGACCACCAACAAAAGATGAACTTGAAGAAATGAGAAAAGTTTTAGCTAACGCCTTAGAGGAAGGAGCATTCGGTTTATCTTCTGGATTGATTTATCCGCCGAGTTGTTACGCTGATACTAAGGAATTGATTGAGCTATGCAAAGTCGTTGCTCAATATGGAGGAATATACACTTCCCACATAAGAAGCGAAGAAGATGGACTCATTGACTCAGTTAAAGAAGCAATAGAAATCGGCGAAAAAGCCAAAGTTCCCGTAGAGATTTCTCATCACAAAGCTGAAGGCAAATCCAACTGGGGAAAAGTAAAGCAAACACTCAAGATGATTGATGAAGCAAGAAATAGAGGCATCGACGTAACTTGCGATGTATATCCTTATTTGGCTGGAAGCACAGGGTTAGACGCCTTACTTCCACCATACATCTGGGAAGGAGGCATAAAAAAACTAGTTGAGAGATTGGAAAACCCGAAAATTCGCCAAAAATTAAGAAAAGAGATGAAAGAGGACATAAAGGGTTGGTCAAGCCTATTAAAGGATGATGGATGGAATTCCGTAATGATAGCCTATTGCAAGGGGCACAGAAATTTTGAAGGAAAAACTATTTCAGAAATTGCAGAACTCAAAGGGATAGATCCTTTTGATTTTGTTTTCGACTTGTTAATTGAAGAGAAAGCTTCTGTTTCTATCGTCATCTTTATGATGTGCGAAAAAGATCTGCGCACAGTGCTTAGACATCCCGTTTCAATGGTTGGATCAGACAGTTCTGCAACCGCTCCCTATGGCGTGTTAGGAAAAGGTAAACCGCACCCAAGAACGTATGGAACCTTCGCTAGGATTTTAGGGGAATATGTACGGAAAAGGCGATTGCTGACACTTGAGGATGCTATTCGAAAGATGACCTCGCTTCCAGCTCAAAAATTGAAGTTAAGAGACCGAGGGTTGTTAAGAGAAGGAGCATGGGCGGACATCACAGCGTTCGATCCCAAAAAAGTGGCGGATAAGGCTACTTATTCTAAGCCTCACAGATACGCCATTGGAATTAAATATGTAGTAGTTAATGGAAAAGTAGTGATAGACCAAGGCGAACATACTGAAGCCTTGCCTGGGAAAGTTTTGCGCTTGCACCACTAAACAATCTATGGTAGAGCATGAACGCTTTGCAACCACGATAAGAATAAGTATCACAATGCTGTTCTAGACTTCACTTTTTATGTCTTAATACTTTCCCAGGCTTTAGGCCTGTGTGTTTCATCTTCTCGTAGACTACTTTGCCGTTGACTAACACGTATTCTATTCCTTCTGGCGCTTGTCTTGGTTTCAGCCACGTACCCCTGCCTTTAATCTTGTCAGTGTGTGTGCATAGAATTTCTATCCAACCAACCCAACAACCGGCTTCTTCGATCACGTCAGATCCGTCAAATGGGAAACAGAATACCCCTACGGGAACCACGACAAGTTGCCGCAACCAATCAAAAACTTCACCAACACTCTGTCCAAGGTCAGAAAGGTAACTAGACGATGGGAGCTTTTGGCAGGGATCAGTTGGTAGAATTCGCTTGACTATGTACTAGGACAGGCTACAAGCGCAACATATCTGAGTTTTCACAGTAGTTCTTCATGCGCATAGAATTTCTTCTCCTTCTGACCAAGCTGCACTCAGACCATGCGAGAGAAAGAAAAATGAGGACTAGAATACTAATGCAAATCTGTGAGCAAAAAAGAGATGATGGTCGTGGGATTTTATGGTTCTACCACGATTGTCCTATGTGACTCGTGAGTATTTTCATGTCTGAGTTGTCTACGACTCCGTCATCGTTTATGTCTGCGTTTGGATTCCATCTTGAGTCTCCAGGCTGGGAACCAAGCGCCAATCTCAGCAGTCGGATGTCTAGGTTGTTAACGGCCCTATCGGCGTTTATGTCGCCTGGGATGGTCACTAGAACTGTGCCGTCAGTATAGGTGTTGTCCACTGTGTCAATTTCGCCTGAAATTTGTAAGGCACTTGCGCTTATTACGTAATTGCCGTAAGGTATGCCCGTGGTGTTCCATAGAAAATCAATCGTTCTGAAGCTTTTTGACGGCACATCAAGTGTTCGTGTGCCGATACTTACGGCACCGTAGTATGCGGTTACGTTGCAGTTCTCTGTTACATCGCCTTGGTTCTCAACTCTCACAGTAACGAGTACAGAGTATCCTAGCGCGGCGATGGTTTTGGAAGGCTTCACATCATTGACAGCGATGTCTCTCGGAATCGTCAGAGCCTTGTAGCCGTAAGTGTTGACAACTTCTGCTGTGACTCCGAAGTTGATGTTTGGAGTCACTCGAGGCTTTGCGATCCAACTGATTATGAAATTCACTGTAAAGCTGCCTCCTTTGCTTGTGGCCGTTGAGTTGTATAAGAATTCGGCTGAAGGTTCAGGCAATGTGAGAACGGCATACGTGATAGGGCTGTTTGGACTTGCAAATGTCACCGTTAACGCCTTCATGCTTGTATAAAGACCACCCAAGTCAACCAGAGAAACCCTTATGGATGTGTAGTTGAAGTGTACGTTTGAGACGGTCAGAGTGCCGTTCGTCGGCGCTGTTCCTTTGCTGTTCTTAATGACTTGAAACTGTGGGACCGTCACCGACACTGTTGGATCATAACTCACAGAAGCCAAACTCACTATACCTATTAATGCTTGTGCAAACGCGATCGTTGTTATGCCGATTATTATCAGAGCCAGTGCAGCAGACACCTGTTTTTTGCTGATCATCTTTCATATTCTCTTTTTGCTCAAGCACTGCTCATATCACTCACACTTGAATGAGTATATGAACTGTGAAGATGCAATATATAGATTCAATGTATAGGTCCACTACGAATCATGAGACTGACTTCCAAAGCAATATTGCCCAGCTACCGCAACCGGCGCGCGCAGAGTAGAGTGCAGAGTAGTGAGCTATTCAATCACGACTGTTGCAATGACTTGATTCGCAGTTTAACAATAGGGATTGTTTTCCTAGCGAATTTGTTGTGAACAAACTCCATGATAGAATTAACTGTTTCATCACCCTCGTATCTAAGAAGGCGCTTTATGAAAGATTTATCGTTGGAATAATCCTCCAGAATGTGAAATCAACCTTCGTAGATTCAAAAGATAGAAAACGTTCAAGTCACGGGCATAGGACCTTATGAACTTATCGTATCCACCTGTAACATCCAAAAAATTCACCATAGCGAATAGCCTTACTTTCTTTAGGAAGAAAAAGGTTATTTATCATTTGGTCAAGAAGCCATCCTCTTGTTAATTGGTCTGTGTGTAGAGACTCTTTTTCTATATATTCTTCCTTCCGTTTAGACCTTAACTCTAAGGCAATATTCATTGGTAAATCCTCAAAGTAGTTCCATTGTTCGTCCACATGCATAGATGCTAAAGCCCTTCCCCAATTGTGCAAACTTGAGTAACCATACGGTTTACTTCCACGAATCACCTTTCGACAATACTTCTCAAGCCTACCCAAATGCTCGCCAAGATGGACTTGTGTGTGTGCGTTAAATTTTAACCCCCCCACACTTTCCAGTAAATATTTAAAATTGCGTGCAGTAAATGAAATAGGCAGAATGCGAGATTACTAGGAGGGATTCGTTTGGTGTTTGGACGTCTAGTGCTGTTGTCTGATGATGAGATTGCAAGTATCCATGAAGCGAGTTTGAAAATACTACTGGAAATTGGGATAAAAGTTGGCAGCAAAAAAGTGCAG